>WBZU01001788.1_pt1 | contig 15650 bp, 17 predicted proteins | sample 5204311 | NCBI WGS metagenome assembly WBZU01 (sample SAMN12344359, study PRJNA552823) | activated sludge metagenome | biome: Activated sludge suspended growth; feature: Nitrification reactor; material: Wastewater; isolation source: activated sludge from nitrification reactor of wastewater...
GGCATACTGCGCAAACAATTCTTTCCAGGTGATGCCGTGAAGCAATTCCTGCCAGAGTGTTGAATCTTCGTCCATACGGTCCTCCTCGATAGAGAACGGGCGAGGCCGAAGCCCCGCCCGCCCCCCCCCTTCCTTGCTATGCTGTTTTGGCGTCAGAGCAAATCACAATGCTCTCCTGATGCCGTGCGCCAACATCCATGTTGGCAACGAGACGAGCTTCAATGCTGTTCGTAATCCACGCATCACCACCAATGTTGGTGGCAATGATCTCCAATCCGCCCCACATGCCAAGTACGACTTCCGAGAAATCGGCGGCGTATACGCGGCTCAGGCCGGTACCGGAGCCTTTAGTCAGATTGGTGGCAATCTGCGTCGTTGAGGCAAAGTTGACCCCCAGAATTTCGCGCAGCTTCTCATCCGACGCAGCCGGAGCAACGGTATATGCACCTTTCGTGTCTCCAGAATATTGGGCGACCTTTTGCTTCTTTCAAAGGCGCTTGACCTTGGGATGGAACGCCAATCCCAATTTCTTGCTAGGCACATTCGCGTCTTCGAGTTTTCCTAACAGGTCAGTGACCTCGTCCCATCCGAGCACGCCACCATCCGTCCCTAAGGCGAATGTCTGCACACCAGGCATTTGAGCAATACCCATCGGCTGATTGCTTGTGCCTGTGCCTTCGAGAATCACCCGGTCAACTTCAAGGGCAAGAACCCGAGCAAAATCCCGTCGTATCAGATCTTCAATACCGGGATTACTCAAGATGTTCAGAAGATTGCTAAAGCCGCAGCGCATGGCGGCAATTTTTGGCGTCAACTGCACACCGCCAAACGAGGGGTCAGATTTCGGAATGATCTGATTTTGACCAACCCACTGAATCGATCCCGCCGCCAATTGCTTTGAGAATTCAACCGGCGAGCCTTTGAGCCCGTCCAGCACCGTCACGCCGAGCTGCACCAACTGCGCCTCGGCTCGCATCATTTCAATGATCTCAGGCATGAGTTCCCGAGGAATTAGGTACCCCCCTCCAGAACCCGCCGTGCCGGTGTCCATGGCCTTCTTGGTGGCCTGGGTCATCACATCCAGCTCATGACCTACGTTCCACTCTTTGACGAGATGGGCCTGGCCCCTATTCATTGCTGAGATTGCCAACAGTGCCTTCCCGAAGCTGAAGGGGTAATGATCGACACCTGGCAGACTGGCTTTCAGCCCAGCCTTCACACGACCATGCACATACTTTGAGAGCTCGTCCTGCTTATGTTCGAGATCATCATGCTTCATCACCATGTTCGTGATGCCGACTTTGATTTCCCCTAGTGACTTTTCGAGTCCTACTATTCCGCCATTCATACTTTTCCCCTTACTCACTGCTCACATTGAACTGACCCGGATTCGCTCTCCCAGGCCTCAAGAGCGGCCCATTCACGACCTAGGCTCACGTTGCGCCCCGCCTTGGCCTAGCCAGCAAGACACCGCTTCGCCAGTCGTAATTTCGGCCTGCCCCCTCCCGTGGTGGTGCCGTCCCTCAATGCAGCCTATTGGCAGATGCCTAGACGGCCTGTGAGACGCGGAAACTCTCACTTTACGTAAATACGTATATTCCAGGACCCGCATTAACCTGACTTGCCAGAACCAACGCTCCGGCTGCTGCATTGCAAAAATCGTCGTGCGAGTTCGGTTCGTGGTCGACCTTCTCTCCACGCCGTACAAGTCCAAGGAACTGCTCCAGCATCTTCGGATGGTCCAGCAATTCAACCTGGCCGCTATTCAAGGCGGGCTCAATCTGGCCGTAGAGTTGAGAACGATTCCACTCACACAGATGATAGCTAATGCCTCGGTCTTCGAAGTCGCATTTGAATGTCCGGCCCGCATACGCGTCTCCGTGAATGCTGCTGGCCCCGTATTGTTTCAAGGTATCCACGAACGCACTGACAGCCACACGGGGATTGAAAGGCGGGCGTGATCCCTGATTCAGCAACAGGTCCAGGACTGCCCGCTGCTCCTCCCAATGCGCGATAGCCAGTACCGCATCATCCGACGAGCCTCCGCTCATATCGACGAAGGCGGTGTAGTTTCGCTCTGGATTGGGGGCAAGATGCTTTCGGCCCTCGATAACACAGGCCATTACTCGTTCCGCATTGAGTGCCGCCCCATCCGGCATGCCAGGAAGGTTGAGATGCAATCGGCGAAATTTATGAGAGGGAAGCCGTCGGCGCTGTTGCCCTAGATAGTCTGCATTTGCCCACGATGCCATTGAAGGATTGGCGCGTGCCTCCGGCTCGCATTCCTTAAATGCTGGATCAGTCGTAAAATCTCCCGCGTACCACGAAAACAACATGCGCGGATCATCGCAACGCTTACCGCTTTGGAAAAGGTCATACAGCGGGAAACCTGGACTGTTGTAGATCGACGCATACGAGGTGATCCACTCCAGCACGTCCGGACGCGTCGGATCAGGGGCCAGCGCTTCGAACAAGTCATAGGTGCGATAGTTCCAAATTTCATCGTACCCGATGAAGCATGCCGTCTTGCCGTGCGCACCAGCCACGTCACGCGCTGGGAGCACTCGAAACGTTCCCCGACCGTCCTTGCGCACAATCGCTTTTTGGAGCACCTCAACCTCATTCGCAAGAATGGGGTTCACCGCAATCAACTTTTTGAGTAATCCAAGATCATCACCGGCCTGGTCTTCGTCATTTGCTAAGACGTACGCATCGTTTCCTTGAGGACTTGTCCGGCATAGGAAGCAATACAATCCCGCCAGGCACAAATCAGACGACTTAAAATTTTTCTTACTTCGCCCGCTCAGCACACGGTTGATGCGGGGCCGCCCATCAGCATCAAACGTAAAAAGGGCCTGCGTGAAGAGTTGCCTCCGGTAAGCCTCTATCGTTTCGATGAGAGGCCGCCCATCGATCCAACGGAGCGCGGCAAAAAACTTTAGCGGGTCAATCTGGTTCATCGCGTTGCTTTTTGTGGGCCGCAGGCCCGGTGGAGCGGCAGAACTGCACCGAACCTGCGAGTATGCGGGCGAAAACGCACCGCACGGCCCGTCTAGTTTCCTTGGCGGCGTCGTTTACGTGTCTTGACCGCTGCCAAGACCTCCTCGGCTGAGTATCGAAAATTTCTTCCAAACTTATATGCTGGCACAGCACAAGCGACCGTAAGTTTGTGCAAAAACTGTCGTGAAATTTTGAGTCGCTGTGCCATTTCCGCAGATGTTTCTAGTCGTTGCTCGTCCATACATTTATCTCCTTAGGTGCATATTCTCATGAAATTGAGATCTGTCAAGCGAGAATGATTGGCAAAGGGCCAAGAAAATCGGCGCTACAATCTTTCTCTCCACTCATCGTGCAATCGGGTATCATGCCCGTACCCCTCACATCGTGTTCAGCCTGGTCACCTGAGTTGGGGAGGTTATCGGCCTCCTCAACTCAGGGGGATGTCATCCCTACCAGTCGGTCCTGTGACGGACCGTTCGAGGGTGGTTTATCTCCCTCGAAAGCTTGCCATACCCGTTCACGGTCAATACGCCGAATTCCCGCTCTGGAAGGGGCAAAATCGCCCGTCTCGGCCTAGCCTGGGGATGGTACAGGTACCCGTAATTGTCAGGGTACTTGTGGTTGTATACGTTACGCTTCCTGTTCAAGTATCAGTTCTTTCCGATGCTCAGCCCGCAATCTTCTTCGTGAGTGAGCGAATGATGCTATATTGCGCCTCTGTTGACAGCGGCTGCTTCTTCGGGTCATGCGTCACGGTTTCTACCCGTGCAGCAAACGCCTTCCCCTTGAACGCAGTGGTGCTTAATCGATCGGTCCGGCTCGGCCAACGACCTAATGCCAGAGCACAGGCCCGCACGAGCTTGGAGCTTGGGGCAAGGCTCTTTTTCCCCTCCCGTGGAGAGGTGCGACACGCCATGTACAGCTCAACCCCGTGATGTTCGCCCGCAGTTGTGACGCGGAACCAGAGCAAGGTGCGCTGATGATTGAAGCACCAGAACGGCTTCACGGCACGGACAAAGCCTACGTCATAGTCCCCCGCAGGGATCAACGCCCCTCGCTCACCGGCGATCCCAAAGTCGAAATCCGCCTCTTCCTCGGCGCTCACCTTCGGAACGGTTTTCAGTTTCGGTTTCATCGCGTCTCTTCGTGAGTGGCTGCCTGCTTGAAGTGCTCCAGCAGTACATGTCGTTCAAAGCGAATGGCATGCTTCGAAAGGCGAATATGGGGAAGCTGCTTGACTCGCACATAGAGGAAATTGGGTGAGCATCGAAGCTCCTTCGCGGCTTCTCGAATCGTTAACAACTCATTCATGTGTGTCCCTCCGTTGTGGTTAAGATTTACTCGCGTTCACTTTCTCTCACATGAAGTAACACGGCCTTGAAAACTTGTCAGGAAATATTTTTCGTGACTACGTACAATAACCTAAAATGACATAAAATGACTTCGAACGTCATGAGCGGAACAGGAGAGAACTCAAGCGCCGCATCCATTTACAGGCCCTCTTCGACCTCCGTAGCAATCATCTGCTCCAGACATTTGTGCAGCATCACGAAACCGCTCGACATCTTTTCCAATCCGTCGATGATGAGCGGATCAACGTTGGGAAGCTCTCGCATGTTCAACGCATGTCCCTTCAACAGTTCGATAATGTCTTTGACGTGGATCAGGCTAACGCTATTTTCTACAGTCTCCATACCCCACCCCTTGTTATGCGGCGTCTGATTGTGTACCGATTCCAGGGCGACGCCTTGCCTGTAGAATCGCTTGTTCATGACTGACCCAGGGCAGGGCTTAGGCCGCGCCCTGATCGTTCGTCCTAGAGCCATTCAGCGAGTCAGCATGGTCACTTGGTCCCCTGCTGTTCCTCCGAAACCAGGCTCGCAATTCGGTCAGATCTAGCCGGACATCTGACCCAAGACGATACTGGGGAAAGTCTCGCCTGCCCATCTGTTTGCGCAAGAACGACTCACTACAGGCCAGCTCTTGCGCGGCCTGCTTTACATTCACGAGCGGCATAACTTTCCCCCTTTCAGGCAATAAAAAAGGCCGACTATGGGATGAACTCCCACAGTCGGCCTTTGCGTTCGATGAGCCGAATTATGTCACAACATCAGGCAGCTATACGGTCTTGCGCTGAACGCGGTCAGTGCCTTGGCACTGTTTCAGCTCGCAGCGGACCTAGGCTTCTACCCATAGCTGCCCACGCGGTAACTACGTATGCTATCTTGTCCAAACAGGTCTCACTATAGCATACCTCAGCACAACCCGCGTACATTAAGTTATGGCCTATACACCTTCCACCTACAGGAAGCCGAGCCTTCTCGGCTGGACACGGCGAGCATGTGCCCCAGTACCCGCCGTGTCACCAGCCTGAAGCCGCTCTCACCAGCTCAAGGCCCTGAGCTTCGCCAATTTCTCTGCGGCCACATGCAAGACCGTCACTGATTGGCCCACAGCTTCTAACTCGCCGACCTCTTGCAGTCGATGCTGCACGATGGCTAAGAGGTCCAACACATCTGTTACCTCACTGGCCGTGTGCGTGGCTCGAAATGCCATTTGCTGTTTCACAGTCATGATTGCCCCCATTTTTCTGGCGTCAATGTTATGCCGATCCTCGGTGACGCCTGCCGTTGAGGACCGATAGTATTCTGCCGACAATCGCCCAAGCCCAGGCCAACTTCATGCCGCTGGGTGATCGCCCTTCCTGGCCGAGCCTGACAAGACTTCTGCCAAGCTCTTTGCAGGCTTGGCGCGACGCTCAAGCCCAAGTTGGGACAGATACCGGGCTAAACCATCGGCGAGTTGTTGCCGCTGAAGGACAACCGGATAGACCGTCCGCTTTCTCGCATTCACAAGACTACCTTGCTGAAGTAGCCAGGCGTCTATTGAATCCAGGAGCAACTTGGTTCTCACGGCTAGCTCAATCAAGGTCTGTTGTTGCGCCGAGATCGTATCCTGCCCTCCGAGATCGGCAATCAATTCACCTCGCCATGCTTCCAACGCTTTGCCAACCTTGGATCGACGGTCAATTGCACGGTTACCAAGGGTCTTTATGGCCCGTTTCATGGTGGTAAGGCCGTGCGTTCTGCCGGTTATCGTTGCTTCGTTGCACATTTGAGTATCATTCATGTTAGCCACACTTTCGCCACAAATAGATAATTTCATCTGCTAAATCATTTACTTACAGAGAGTCCGCGAATCTCCAATTCCAGCCCGCCAAAGGCTCGCCTCGGAGCCTCCAATACAACCATTTCATTACAACTGCCCCAAAAATGAGAACTTGGCGAATGCCAGTTCTTCTGGCAATATGCCGCGCATTTCCACCATAAAGGAGACTGTATGGCTCTTGTGTCGAAACCATTCCTGCTATTCATGGCAATTTCATTATCCATCGTCTTTCCTTTAATGAGCGGTTGCGCCAGTGGTCCCCCAACCCAAGAAGAACTTTCTAATGCAGACTACGGGCCCCCTATCTCTCAAGAGTTAGCCCAACGGCAAGCTTTAGAATTTCTCAAAGGAAGCCTAAAAGACCCTGATTCAGCAAGAATTGATTGGTCCACTGTGTCCCCTGGATGGATGAGAGAAGCTCCTCTTCATGGTGGTTCACTTAAGTTTGGTTACGTACTAAATGCAAGTGTCAACGCCAAGAACAGCTACGGCGGATACATCGGCTATAAGCCATTCAAATTTCTGTTCTTCAATGGAAAAATTATTAGCGTTTATGCCCAACAGGAACTCGGCTCGGGTTACAGCACAACCTCATACATGGGTAAAATCTACTGACCTTCACTGAGGAAGATCATGCCCACCAATCTATGAATCGCACTTGGTCGGTTTGCAGGCGTTTTTTCTCTTCGCTCAGAACCGATGACGGACAGCTTTATGTCGTTGCCAGCTTTTCCTTTAATTTACCCTCGTCTCGCTGTGGCCGAATTGTGGCAGAACTATATTGCCCGATCGGTTTTGATCGGTTCCTCCGCTACCTCTGACTCTTCTGTAAGTGATTGAGAACGAAACGATGAGATGGGATGAGTACTTATAGTCTCTGATACTGTGGGGGTTTCAAATCTCGCCCCCTCCGCCAAACTGCTGTAGATCTTGGGCTGGAGGAGAGTCGAACACACTCACGCTCATTTCGTGAGTAGGACTGATTCCCATTTCACGCACTAGCCGCTGCAGATAGATTTCGAGAGGGATTGCCTTAAGCGCCGTGTGTTGAGTGAACCCGTATTCAGTCTAAGCTTGAGGTCCCGAGCCGGTCACTTGTTTGGTTGCCGCAGACAGCCATTTTTCGATCACGAGCGCCAGCTCTTCTTTCCTCACGGGTTTACTCAGATAGTCATTCATACCCGCAGCCAAACAGCGTTCAGCGTCTTCGCGTGTGGCATTCGCCGTCAGGGCGATAATAGGAGTTTGACGACCAGCGTGACGTCGTTCATTCATCCGAATCTTTTCTGTGGCTTGGAGCCCATCAAGTTCAGGCATTTGCCAATCCATTAATACCGCCGCGTAAGGAATACGAGCCACTGCGTCAACGGCTTCGAGACCATCTGCCACCACATCGGCACGATAGCCTAACTTTTCCAACATTCGAACAATCACTTTTTGGTTATAGATGTTGTCCTCCGCGACCAAAATGCGCGGACGCCTGGCAGAGGCCGCCTCCCCAATGACATGCCGAGTCACCAATACACGCGGAGGATCCTCCGTTCGGCTGACTGCCGGAGTACTCGTCTCTCCCAAAATCATACATAGACAATCATGCAATTGAGCTCGACGCACGGGCTTGGTCAAATAGGCCGCAATCCCCGCGGCTCGAGCCTGCTCAGCCTGTCCGCGTATCCCAACTGATGTCAGCAAAAGAAGGCGCGTCGCGCCCAAGACAGGATCGGTGCTAATGGCGCGCCCTAACTCAAATCCATCCATGTCAGGCATCTGCAAGTCAAGAATCGCTGCATCAAAGGGTGTTCCTAGGGCGTACGCCGTTCTCAAGAGCTCCAGCGCCTGGGGTCCGCCGGACGCGGAGACGCTCGACATCTCCCACTGTGACGCATATTGCTCCAGAATACATCGGTTGGTGGCGTTATCATCCACGATGCATATCCGCTTTCCCTTGAGGACACCTCCGGGGATAGCCGGGATCGGCGCGGGGTTGGTTTGCTTGGACAGCAGTATGGTAAATCGAAATGCCGTCCCCTGACCGACTTCACTTTCCAGAATGATTTGCCCGCCCATCTGTTCCACCAACTGCTTGCAAATGGCCAAGCCAAGTCCAGTCCCGCCAAACTTTCTCGTCGTTGAACTATCGGCTTGCGAAAAGGGTTGGAACAACTTCGCTTGTGCCTCCTTCGAGATTCCAATACCGGTGTCCTTCACCATGAAGTGGAGTTGGACGTGGTCGCGTTGTTCTTCTCCCCGGGTCACATGAATCATGACCTCACCGCGTTCCGTAAACTTCACCGCGTTGGCTGTCAAATTCACGAGAATTTGCCGCAATCGTCCGGGATCACCCCGTAAGGATTCCGGGACGTCCGCACGCAGCAGACACCCCAGTTCCAACCCCTTCCGCTGCGCCTCTTCGATCGACAAGTCCAACGCCTCCTCAACGATCGTCCGAAGATCAAAATCGATCTGCTCAAGTTTGAGCGCGCCGGCCTCAAACTTCGAAAAATCCAGGATATCGTTGACGATGTGTAACAGACTTTCGCTGGAACGTCGGACGATTTCCGCATATTCGCGCTGTTCGGATGTCAAGGGAGTGTCCATCAAGAGGCCCGTCATTCCAATGATCCCATTCATTGGCGTGCGAATCTCATGACTCATGGTCGCCAGAAATGCGGACTTCGCTACGGTGGCTGCCTGCGCCTCGACCAAGGCCAGATCCAACGCCCGATTTTTCTCCTCGAGTGTCCCCGCATACGCACTCACGTTGGCTTGGCTCTCACGAAGTGAGGCCTCTGCGGCTTTGGCTGTTCGACTCTCATGTTGAGCAGAGAGATGTTCTTTCTGCACGCGTTTCATCGTCCACAGCAACACACCGAAGACGGGACATACCACGACGCTGCCCGCGAGGCCAAGATTCCAGAGAATGGAATGGACTCGCCTCAAGACGTCGTCTCGATCCACATGCATGAGGACCGTCCAGTGCATTCCTTCGAATTTTCCGAGGGGGTGCGTTTTGCTATACCCAGTGATAATTGGAACATGGCGATGTGGATGCGCCTCTTCCACATACCCCGAGGAAGACTGCTCCGCCAACAGGGCAGAGGACAAGCCTAGTTGCTTGAGGTTAACATTCCCTTTAAACTGCAATTCGGACTGAACAAATGCCACACCTGATTTGGTCAGAAACTCATAGGCCACCCCTCCCTGCAGACCTTCACGCTGTTGATACGCCAGCAGGGTTTGAATCAACACATTTTCTAAGCTGGTCATTGAGACACGTGTCGTAATGGTCCCCAGAAATTCTCCGTGGGATCCTTTCATCGGCGCGGTAAGTTCGACGGCGTCCACTCCTCCCATGATGGCGAATGGTTCGATATCACCAACATGGACCGACCCTCCGTGCAACACCGACTGAAACCAGGATTCAGCACTGTAGTCACGACCGACGGTTGTCGAGTCCGTCGCGACGACAACCTGCCCCCGCTCGTTGGTGATCCCTAGCCACAGATATTCCGGATACAATTCCTTCATGCGATCTAGATATTCACGCTGGTATTTCCGATCAGCCGCTCGCGCGCTCATGAGATTGGCGGCCATAAGGACATTGCTGTAGCGCTCGAATAGAAAGCGGTCCAATTTGTCGGCTACATCCGTTGCGGCCAGGGCCACCGTTTCACCGGATGACGCGACGAGGTGTGCTTCCACATAATGCAAAGCCAACGCACTGATCGTGAGTGTGGCAAACAAAAGAATCACGATCAGCGAGGGAAGCCATGCATACAGGCGAGACGAATCCTCGTGAGAGAGTGTCGATTCCATAGCCTGGGATGTCTGCGCATCGGAGCTCAAGACCATACCATTTGCAGATACCACCGCCCCCTGTGGCTCCTCCATAGGCAGTCCTTCCGCAGATTTCACTAAACCAGCGTCGGTAAGCGCGATGCGGTCGGCCACTTCATGCGACGAATGACCAGTAGAGGAGTCCCGAGCGACCATGAGGCTTGTTACCACGTGTCTGGCTGGCCCAGACATTCATTCCTAACGAATCCGGCGAATTGATTCGCGAGACATCAAGATTGCATTCGAAAATCGCACCGTGTAAACCGACTCTGCGGATTCCTCAGGCGCCGATAGGCGTACGTTATACGGCAAGCAAACAGGGAGCGGCGATGAACGTCTTGGCATGACCGGACGATACCGCTGGAATCTTGGCATATCTACGATCATCGCGACCTCTTTGCAGTGCAGCTGCGGAGAGGGATTCTTCTGTATCCATTCTACGGAATGCACTTCTTGCCTACACGTCCACTACGCCGAGCGAGTCTTCCGACAACGTCGTGGTGTCTTTATCGGTCGAATTTTCTTCAGACTTAACAACGTACGATATAGAACAAGCTGTCCCAGCGTGATATCCCCTCACGGTATTCCTGATACTCGGTTATCCAGGGATAGAACCTCAAATAGGTCATAACGCCATGCTTATCTCCTGGTAAAAGCTTGCTCCATGGAGCAAGCGCGAAGGGTCAATATCCGCCAAATCCGCCAAGGTCCCTGCTGCAGACAACTGAATGATCAGGATCTATAATATTGCCCCCTGCGCGACCATTCCTATCCTGCTCAGAACAGACAACTACCCAACGATCTCTTGTCCAGTTGGACACCCTTGCCGATAGGCTCAATCATCCCAGGCTCGCGAGTGAGACCGCATCCAAAGATGCCTCGTGATTGAGCATGACACAGCAGGTGTGTCCAGTACGCCATCCAACATGAGATCGACCTCGTCAAGTAAGACTATCCCTCCGAACAACTACGCACTTGCGTGAACGGCCGATCACATGGTTGACTGAAAAAGGGTGAAGGTCTCTGCCTTGGTTGTGCCCACCCAGGGCGGGAAGAGGTCTCGGCATCCTCCTGGCGAGATCTGCCTTCACCCCCAAAACTTCAACAATCAGATCACTTTTTATTTCGTCACTTTCCTACGCGACATTCGTCCGCAGATGGCCCAGGCTGCACAAAATCATCTACAAGATGAGACATATCAAGCAACACATTGATATATAAATACTTTACAGATAAATGAACGACACGAAAAACATGTAGTGACGTTCCTTTCATTCCCCTCTTTTGCTTCATCCCCCTCCCCTCCTCCACGGTATTCTCAGCCTCCTACTTGCTCGGTATTGTTGAGCATGCACGATTCGCAACGCATCACGGCCCCCTTCGGAAATTCACTGCAGCCAACACCCCATCTCATAGGAGGCTCCATGCACAAACAGGTTGGGAAAATCGGATCGGTGCGCCGGGAACTTCACGGGAAAGCCTGTTCATTCTGCGGTGGCCAGAAATACCAGTTGGTACTCCGATCCCAGAGCTCGCCGGGCAACGACGGCCTGTTCGCTCGCTGCAGCCACTGTCAGCGGGCAAAGGAACTCGATGAAGAACTTGGCCGGATTCTTTGGATGTAGAAGACCCTACATGGTCATTGCCTTCACCAACCATCGACCGCTGCACGAGGAAATATGGCAAACTCTCAAAAGAGTTCGCGCACACGAAACCACCAAAAGTCACATGCGTTGCGCATGCTGCTCACCAGCGGCGTTGTTCGATCGGCCGATATCGATCCTCCCTCCATGGGCATCCCGCGTTCACAGATACGCTCGCCCAGCCCGGTCCCGTCGAGAAATGCGGTGCAGACAAGACTTATTCACATGACACATTACAAGCGGCATCAGGGGCTGCTCTCGCAATGGCAATCCACCTTCGCGGATATTCTGAAAGAGTTCGCGAAGCGCTAACCGAGAGGTCTCGTCGGTGCCCGATCACACCACAGCTTTAGCAACCAGACTCACTTCCTGAAAATCATTCACGAGAATCACTTGAGTGCACTCCATGCTCTGGGGTATGATCCCCCTTCTTCTTTCCGAGAAGGGAGATCACATTCGAGCAATCGTGGGTCAGATATCCCAAACAGGGTCCTAGATATGGGAGTGCGGAGAGGTGGCCGAGTGGCCGAAGGCAACGGTTTGCTAAACCGTCACAGGGCCAAAAGCCTTGTCGCGGGTTCAAATCCCGCCCTCTCCGCCACCCTACGATGAAGGTTGATTTTTCGACGGTGATCCTGTAGACAGAAGCCCCCTCTCGAATTCTGCCGGAATGCCGAGGTAGCTCAGTTGGTAGAGCACAGCCCTGAAAAGGCTGGTGTCGACAGTTCGATTCTGTCCCTCGGCACCATAAATCGCGCACTTAGAGATTGTTCTACGTATGATGGTGGCACCTGAGTGGCAGTAAGTGGCACCTCAGAGGGATTTTCACCGTTCAGAAAAGCCCCGGTGAACGACTCCAAGCGAGTGACCGCATCGCGCAATCGACCGTCCCAATTGTGAATGTAATACTTTGCTGAACCAGGAAGCGGCTCGCCTTTCAGGGTCTGAATCACAGCATAATCCACACCTCATTGCATCAGCCAAGTCGCGAAGGTTTGCGCAGGTCGTGAAAATGCAGGTCATGAATCCCTGCCCTCTCACACGTTCTCATCCAACTATGTTTGAACGAGTTCCCATTCTTCCATTGGCCAAAGAATCGCCCGCCAATCCGAGATAGCCCTCCGAACAGTGCTTCATATGCCAAGCGGTTAAGAGGGATTGTTTTGGGAACGCCCTTGATCTTCGTTCGACCAGGCGCCGGCGCCATCCACCACCCGTCTCCCCGCTGCATCAGCCATTCTTCATGAGTCTCAATGAGCTTGTTCTCGCGCAAGCCAATCTGGAGCGCTGCCATGATGAGACGCCAAACTTGTGGCGAGGCAGTCGCCTTAAGTTTCAACAATTCCCATCCTTCCAGCACGCGCTCACGTTTCACATACTCAGGCACCGGAAGGAGTTTGAGTCGATTCCTATCAAGCCGATCCATATCCACGGCCAGATTCAGCACGGCCATTAATACCGCACATTCCCTCATGACAGCTGCGATGAACTGAATACTTACAAGACTTTTCCGAGATCCGGCTAAACTTAGAATAAAGTGTCAGATAGCATTCTGATAATGCACGTATTTAGTCGTACACATTTACTTGACGCGAAATACCTGAAAAAGTACCCTCCTTCCGGTTTGAGACAATTTTGCACTGCATGGAAACGCTTACAGCGGTGGGCCTCAACAGCCCTAGGCCCTGATCACAGGTAAATGCGCTGCTGATGGCAGATGATTTTAACGACAAAGGAAAAATTATGAACGTGGTTTTTTTGATTATCGGCATATTCCTACTCTTAGGCTGTGTCCCCAAGGACATGATTCCTAAGAATGAAGGTGAACCTCCAAGTTTATGTATGGAGTTTAAGGCGACTGACACTGATGGGCTTAGTGATACATATGTTGCAAATCGCGCGTTCTGGAGAACCTTCAATGCACACTACTCTCGAAAGAATGCAATCTCTGACTCAGATGATCACCGCAAGTTAGTGGTATTCATGGACGGCACCGGGAATGATAAATCTTCATCAACAAACGTGAGAAAACTTTATCGACTCGCTGTGCAACATGCCTGTAGCGGGAAACGAATAATTCCCTATTATGACAAGGGTGTGGGCGCGAAATGGATTGACCGTGTGACTGGTGGCATCGGAGGAAGGGGAACTAGTTTAAACATACGCCAAGCCTATAGGTTCTTGGTCGAGACATACCTGCCAGGGGATGAAATTTATATCATCGGCTTCAGTCGTGGAGCATTTACTGCAAGATCACTAAATGGACTGATCGAGTTCGCAGGTCTTGTCGATAGAGGAAGCATCCCGAAGAAATGGTATGACACTTTTGAGTGGATTGGTGCGACAAACCTTCACTTCAGCATAGGCGCACTTTATGACGTATATCATCAGGACTTTGATGGCACGGCTGAATTCGAAGAGAGAATCAGAGGAGAGCTAAGAGCCTTGATGGAACATCGCGGCATGACCGCATACCAAGACAAGCACAAAGTGAAGATCACTGCAATAGGTGTATTTGACACAGTCCCTGCCTTGGGATTGATTCGCGATGACGAGCCAGACGACCACAGAGTGGAACTCTACGCGGACAATGGTTTCCATGCACTAGCGCTAGATGAGCAACGAGACGACTTTCGCCTGCTTCGATTTGATCCCTTACGAGCTATCCCGGGAAGTCGTCTTGAAGAGGTGTGGTTTGCCGGGGTGCATTCAGATGTGGGAGGAAGCTATTCCCTAGAATACAATTGCACATCAAAAGACAACTTCAATGGCCTTGCGACAACGCCATTGAACTGGATGTTAAAAAAATTCTCGACGTTTGACATCTTCCCACCTACAGACGAGTTGATCAAATTAGCCGATCAGGAGAAAAACGGATTCCTTCAGTGTGGCTGCGCCCATGAGGCGAATCCGTTTATTGAGTGCAATTGCGGCCTCTTACATGACGAATTTTTTGATGGGGGATTTGGGCTTTTTCAGAACATGGGAACGTTTCCGCGGAGGCCGCATCCAGGCGATAGCATTCACAAGAGTGTGCCTCAGAGAATCAAATCTGCAAAAATATTTAAGCCTCATGCTCGACGTGAGGCTGGAGGACGATATCTGTTCTTAGGCCGCGCCACCTCAGGTAGTATCGATGAATTCTTCGAAAAACATTTTAAGGTCGTAGAATAACCTCCTTTACAATGGGGATAGAGCTCGCCGATGGCAGCCAGAAAAATGAGTTCGACGATGCGAAAATTCCTTGTGGCCAGTGCAGTATGGCTGATGGTTGGAGACCATGCATGGGCGGGAAATGACTATGTCAATCCTGTGACCATGTTATTTCCTCCGAACGAAGTATTGTGCTCGCAGGTGGACGACCACAGGCTTGATGTAGGAGCTTCATGTGTCGCCTCAATAAAGGCTGAGATCTCAGAAAATGCTGTCGGTCTGCATCTGCAAGCCAGCGGTGAGTACATCGTGTCGGTGGTGGGAAAGCAAGCGTGGTATGACGCCTCACACGAGCATATCGCCCCTAAGGGTGCCCCAGGAACCTGGCTGATGAATCTGTTTGCCCTGCTAAAGAAGAATCGCGACGCAAAATGGTTTGCTCTTATAGCGGAAATCAAAGGAGTGGACAAATGTCATCTCCACGATTTATCGGAATCTCCGAACCTTCTTGCAGAGGAAGATGGCCCATTGGTTCTCTATGCGAATGATGCTCGAGGATTTTATTGGAACAATCAAGGTGAGATAGCTGTAACAATTTCCCGAAAGAAATAACGGCTGCCAAACCATCCTCATCGAGGTTGTAGATTCTCAAACCGAATTCTCCCGGTAGATGCAATTAATGACGCACAACATTCTCCAAGGACAGTTTCACGCCCTACCAAAGAATGTGTCATCCACAGCAACTGAATTGAGTTAAGTGACGTCCTCCCAGAAAACTGGACCAGCGAAAACTAGAAACGTGTGTTAGCCTGACAGCCCTCCAGAGGAAGGAGGAGGGCATGAAGAAGA
>WBZU01001789.1_pt1 | contig 15647 bp, 8 predicted proteins | sample 5204311 | NCBI WGS metagenome assembly WBZU01 (sample SAMN12344359, study PRJNA552823) | activated sludge metagenome | biome: Activated sludge suspended growth; feature: Nitrification reactor; material: Wastewater; isolation source: activated sludge from nitrification reactor of wastewater treatment...
GGCTCCGAGGAAGGTGCACGCGTCGGTGCCATTGCAGTCGTCGTCGATGCCGGTGGCGCAGGTCTCGACGGAGGGGAGGACTTCTCCCATGCAGGCCGTGAAGCCCATTCCGTCGCGCAGATGAACAACCCGAACATCGTGAACATCTACGATTCGGGCGAGGAAACCGTCACCACGGAAACCGGCGAGATCGAGCTGGTGCTGATCCTGGCCAATTCGGTCGATGCCGCCTTGCTCGCGCAGCAGCTCCGCAAGCGCGATGCCGTCGTGCGCATCGGCACCTCGGAGTGGGCCGCCACCGAGCGTCTGGTCGAGCTGGGTGGCAAGGCGGTCGAAGGCGTCGCGATCGCGCAGTTTATCGATCGTGACAGCACACAGCCCGCTTATCTGGCCTTCCGCAAGCGCTACCTTGAGCGCTTCGGCCAGGAGCCGGGATTTGGCGGCCTGACCGCCTTCGACGCGGCGAACGTGGTGCTCGATGCGCTCGTCGCCAGACAGCCCGGTCAGACCCTGAAGCAGGTCATTCTTGCGCGCGGCGTGTTCTCCGGCGCCCAGTCGGAGATACGTTTCGACGCCACCGGCGACGCGGCACGCGAGACCTATCTGACCACCATCCGTGACGGCACCTTCGTGCGCCTGCATTGACTAGCCTCAAGGAACCACGGGGCCACGGCTGAAAATGTCACGCTCGCTACGATTCTGGTTGTCGCTCGGGCTGTCGTCGCTGGTCGGGCTGGCCATTCTGACGGTCATCGCAGTGCTGCTCGGCGTTCTCCTGCCGCGTCTCAACGCCGGTGTCGAGGCCCAGAACCGCGCGCTCGGAACAACGACGGCGATGCAGATCGACGCTTTTCTGGCGGAATTTTCTTCTCATCTTGGCTTCCTGGCTGACGATGTCGGCAACCAGCCGGGGATCGACAGCACCCGACTACGCATCATGCTCGATACCCTGGCCCAGGCAGATGGCGCCATCGAATCGATTTATGTCGTCGATGGTGCCGATCGGGTTCTCGACGTCGGCTTGCCGAAGGCCCGCCGCGCCTTGCGCGACAACCAGCTCGGCGTCGATTTCTCTGGCCGCCGCTTTGTGCACGCGGCACGTGCGCAACAGCGCCCGGTGTGGTCCGATACCTATTTGTCGGCCGGTGGACACATTGTCGTGGCGCTGGCCCTGCCCTTGACGATTACCGCGGAATCGGCCACTGCGGTACCCAGGGATGGTGTCCTGGTGGGCGAACTCAATCTTCAGGAAGTTTCGCGCTTTGCCGAATTGCTCGCCCGCGCCGCCGATGTGCTGCCGATCATTGTCGACCGGCGCGGCAATGTCGTCGGACACCCTGACGCCGAACGCGCCCTGCGTCAGGAAAACCTCAGCCACCTGCCGCCACTGAGTGGGGGTGGTGCGGTCTCACTGCAAGCAGTGCGCTTTCGTCTGGACGGCATCGACTACATCGGCAGCAGTACGCCGATCCGCGAGGCGGGCTGGACGGCGCTGATCGCGCAGCCGACCGAGCAGGCCTTCGCCACGTTCCGTTCGACGCTGCGGTCGCTGGCCTTCGGCAGTCTGCTGGCGCTGCTGCTGGCGGTCATTGCGGCGGTGCTGGCGAGCCGGCGGATGACGCAGCGGCTTGGCCAGTTCGCCAGGCACCTGGAAGCGGTGGCCGACGGCAATTACCGCGCGCAGATTCCACCCTCGGGCACCGACGAGATCGAAAAGCTGGCGCAAAGCATGCGCCGCATGGCCCAGGCCGTGCTCGAACGGGAAGCGCTGCTGCGCGAGAGCGAGGCCCAGTACCGTGGCGTCGTCGAGACCACCCGCGACCTGATCATCCGCGTCGATCGCGAGGGGCGACTGAGCTTCGTCAATTACATGGCCGAGACCTATTTCGGCCTGCCGGCCGCTGACTGTATCGGACTGTCTGCCTTTGATTTCGTCCACCCCGACGATCGCGAGCACACTCGACAGGCTTTTACCACCTGGCTGCAAGGCGATGACCCGGCCTTGCAGTTCGAGATCCGGCAGCTTGCACGCCATGGTGCGGTGCACCTGCTGCAGTGGAACATTGTCGCCGACCGTGCGGGTACCCATGGCAACGCCGCCATCGTCGGCTTTTCCGGCATTGCCCGCGATGTCACTGCCGAACGCGCTGCCGCCGAGCAGCTCGCCGCGTCAGAAGAGCGTTACCGAGGACTGTTCCGCCTGGCGCCTCTGCCCTACCAGTCGCTGGACATGCATGCGGCCATCCTCGATGTCAATGAGGCCTGGCTCGCCCTGCTTGGCGGTTATGCGCGTGACGAGGTGCTCGGGCGTCCGATCACCGATTTCATCGAGGAACATTCGCTGCCGGTGCTTGCCGAGAACTTCCCGAATTTCGTCGCTGCCGGCCACATCGAAGGCCCGTTGTTCGACTTGCGGCGCAAGGATGGCGAAACGCGTACCGTGCTCATCAACGGCCGCATTAACCACGATCCGCAGGGCGAGGCGCGGACGCACTGCATCCTGACCGACATGACCGAACGCCGGCGTGCCGAAGAAAGACAGCGACGGGCGGATGAATTGCTTGCCCTGCAGGCGGCGCGTGCCACGGCGCTGCTCGAAATGCCGCGCGCCGCCGAGCGGATGTCAGAAGCCGAATTCATGCCGTACTGCCTTGCAGTGGTCGAGCGCTTGACTGGCAGCGCGATCTCTTTCGTCCATTTCGTTGCCGACGATCAGGAGACGATCGAGTTCGCGGCGTGGTCGCGGCGCACGCTCGACGAATCCTGTACGGCGGCTTTCGACAAACATTATCCGATCAGCCAGGCCGGTATTTGGGCCGATGTCGTCCGCCGCCGCGAGCCGGTGGTCTGCAACGATTATGGGTCGGCAGAGGGCCATCGCGGTCTGCCGCAGGGGCATTCGCCACTGCTTCGGCTGGCCTGCGTGCCGGTCATCGCCAACGGCAAGGTGCGGCTGATCACCGGCATCGGCAACAAGGCCGAACCCTACACGCCGCTGGAGGTCGAGACCCTGCAACTGATCAGTCAGGAAATCTGGCGCATCGGCGAGGAGCGTCGCGCCGAGGCAGCGCAACGTCTGGCGGCAACCGTGTTTTCGGCGAGCGCCGAAGGCATCTGCATCACCGACGCCGAGAAGCGCATTCTCTCGGTCAACCCGGCCCTGCTTGCCCTTTCGGGTTATACGGAGCATGAACTGATCGGGCAGACCTGGAAAATTTTCTCGTCCGGGCGGCACGACGCCGACTTCTATCAAGCCATGTGGGAATGCATCCTTGACGTCGGTGTCTGGCGCGGCGAGGTATGGATCCGGCGCAAGAATGACGAGAGCTTTCCCGTGTGGCTGACCATCACCGCCGTTCGCAATGCGGGCGGCGAAGTGACGCATTACACCGGGACTTTCCTGGACATCAGCGAGCGCAAGCAGTGGGAGCAGGATATTCACTTCCTTGCCCACCACGATGCGCTGACCAAGCTGCCGAACCGCATCCTGCTCGACGATCGGATTCGTCAGGCCATCGCCAAGTCGAAACGCAACGACGACCATATGGCGGTGCTGTTCCTCGATCTCGATCACTTCAAGCTGATCAACGACACCCTCGGGCACGACATCGGCGACCGCCTGCTCGAGCAACTCGCACAGCGCCTGACGGAGGTGTTGCGCCAGACCGAGACGGTGGCGCGGCTGGGCGGCGACGAGTTCGTCATCGTCATCCCCGAACTGGCGACCATCAGGCGCGTGGCCGTGGTCGCCAGGAAAGTGCTGGAGGTCGTCGCCGCGCCGTACCTGCTCGAAGGCCGTTCGCTGCACGTGACGCCGAGCATCGGCATCAGCGTTTATCCGGAGGACGGCGATGACGCGGCAACCCTGTTGCGCAACGCCGACACGGCGATGTATCACGCCAAGGAACACGGCCGCAACAATTTCCAATTCTTCACGCAGGCGATGAATCAGAGCGTGCAGGAACGGGTCACGATCGAGAACGATCTGCGTCTGGCGATCGAGCGTGGCGAGTTCCTGCTTCATTATCAGCCGCAGGTCGATTGCCGCAGCGGCGAGGTGATCGGCATGGAAGCGCTGATTCGTTGGCAGCATCCGCAACGGGGACTGATTGCTCCCGACCGTTTCATCGCTATCGCCGAGGAGACCGGGCTGATCGTGCCGATCGGCGAATGGGTGGTCGGCGAGGCCTGCCGCCAGGCCAGACGCTGGCAGCTTGGCGGACATCCCGGTTTGCGCGTCAGCGTCAATCTGTCGGCGCGGCAGTTTCAGCAGCGGGACCTGAGCGAGCGGATCTCGGCGATGATTCGCGCTTCCGGGATCGATCCGGCAAGCCTCGAACTCGAATTGACCGAGAGCATGCTGATGATCGATCCCGATCAGGCGACGGCAGTCTTGCACCAACTCGCCGCGGCGGGCGTGAAAATGGCGATCGACGATTTCGGCACCGGTTATTCGAGCCTCGCCTACCTGAAGCGATTTCCGGTGACGCGCCTGAAAATCGACCGATCCTTCGTGCGCGACCTGTCGATCGACACCAATGATGCTGCCATCGTCGATGCCATCGTGGCCATGGCGACCAGCCTGAAGATGGAAGTCATCGCCGAAGGCGTCGAGACCATCGCGCAGCTCGATTACTTGGAAGCGCACGGCTGTCATGCCATCCAGGGCTATTACTACAGTCCCCCGGCAGCGGCGGAATCCTTTGCCCGTTTCCACTATAACCGCAGGGCCGTTTGATGTAGAAGAAGCCGCGTCAGTGACTCACGAATCTTTCCTCCTCACTTGCGGTGGCGAAGGCGGGGTTTCGCGAAGCACTGCTGTGCGTCGCCGTAGCCGGCTCTCCTGGCGGCTGCGTTCGTCCAGCCGGAACTGCGGCCCAGCACGAGTCAGCGGCGCGATCTGGACGACGATGATGCAGCCCAGAATCAGCGTACAGCCCGCCATACCACTGGCGCTGAGGCGATCTCCCATGAGCAGGAAACCGAACAGCGCCGCAAAAACGGTTTCCGCCGAGAGGATGATCGCCGCATCGGCCGGCTGTGAATAGCGCTGCCCAACCACCTGCGCGGTGAAACCAATGGCCACCGAAAAGACACCGGCATAGACGATCGGCAGCCCGGCCTGGCGAATTCCGGCCAGGGTAATCGTCTCGCCCAGGCCGGCGGCGAGCAGGCTGATCACCCCGCAGACCAGAAACTGTCCGCAGGCGACCAGGAAAGGGGCTGCGATGCGCTCGGCAACGCGTCCGACAAAAAGGACATGCAAGGCCCAGAAGATGCTGCTGGCAATCACCCAGAGATCACCGACCATCAGGTCGATTTCCTGTGCGCCCGACAGCAGCCAGGTTCCGGCCAGACAGCCGAGCGATGTCGGCCAGACCGACCAGTGCGGGCGGGTTCGGAGAATCAGCCATGCCAGTAGCGGCACCAGTGGCACATAGAGGGCGGTGAGAAAGCCGGCATTGGTCACTGTGGTACTGGCGATCCCGATCTGCTGCAGGCCCGCGCCAAGCATCAGCAGCACGCCGAGGGTGCTGACGCCGAGGGCGTCGCTGGCCCGCGGTCGAGCATCGCGCAGCGACAGCCGCCGCCACTCGCGCCAGGCCAGCGGCAGCACGATGGCGCTCCCGAGCAGGAAACGCATGCCGGTGAAGGTCAGTGGCCCGACTCCGGCCATTCCCAGTGCCTGGGCGACAAAAGCCGAACCCCAGATGACGGCGACGGCAAGCAGCAACAGATTGGCTTGCGAGCGGTTCAAGCGGGCGGGTCCGTGACCCCGCCTGCCAGTTCAGGCGCGTGCAATCGGTAGAAGCTGTGGCGTGGCAAACTGGATTGATCGGTCATGACCTGGATGATCAGGAGTACCCGAAAAAGTCATGACCCTTGGGGTGCACCGAGCGCACGCTCCAATGCAGACCCCGCCGCTTCGTCACCGATTGCGGTCAGCGCCTGATTGGGCACCAGCCACGGGTCCAGCGGCTGTTGAAGGACCTGCGCGGAGAACAGGTTGTAGATGGCGTAGTAGGCAAACTCTGCGCGTTTGGGCAGCACGATGTCTTCATCTTCCAGCGCCACGATTGGCTCCAGGTACCTTGCCTTGATCGCCTTGGCATCCTGACCCGAAACGACGGCAACTAATGCGGCCCGCGGGAGGCTTGCATCCAGTTTCTGCTCCGTTCCAACCACCGATTCTCGATACGTCAAATGGGTTGGAACGAGTTGTTCCCAGACCTGCAATGCCTGTTGACACAGCAAGACCTGAACTCGTTTTTGTGCAGCAGAGTCCATCGCAAGGTACTGTTCCACGGCGGGATGCATGGAAGGATCGATCGACGCGGGCAACAAGAACTTACAGTCCAAGCGTGCTCGAACTGAGCGGCTCGCCACCAGCGGCGACGATTTCTGCGAAGCGCTGGATATGAGGCGCGCACTCGTGGACGTCATCGATGATCAGTCGGGCACGTGCCTGATCGCGATGGAAGCGGATCAGTGTGTGCCGGCCATCGGCGATCAGCAGCGAATCCTTGAGGGGGTCGAGGTGGGGAGGGGATTGAGTGATCGTCAGCGCCGGCGCATAAACGGTCAGCAGATTCATCAACTGTGGACTGTACTGCCTGACGAACTCCGGCTTCTGCACGACGATCGTCAATCGCTGGTGGCGCTGGTAGTCTTCCCGCGCGGCAAGCAAGCCACGCAGCACGGCAACCCGCTCCGGACGTTCGAGTTTGAGCGGTGCGAGGTCTTCATCGAAAATCTCCAGCGTCGCGGTCGTCAGATCCAGGATCTCCTGTACTGCGCCGTCGTAGTCGCTCCAGTTGGTGATCAGTCTGCTGCTCATCGATGGCGATCCGTCCGGTGTCTTTGGCAGACATCATACTGCGAGATCTCTGGGCGATCTCGGTGAATTCGCAAGCGCTATAGAACGACCTGGGTGCCCAGTTCGACCACCCGATTGGCCGGCAGGCCGAAGAAGCTGGCCGCGCTGCCGCCGTTACGGAACATCGCCACAAAGATCTTGGCCCGCCAGGACCACATGTCGGACTTCAAATGAGGAATCAGCGTTTCCCGGCCAAGGAAGAATGAGGTATCCATTGGGTCGAGATGGAGATCGAAATCGGCGCATCCGGCAAGCGCGTTTGGCAGGTTCGGTTGCTCCATGAAACCATAGTATACCCTGACCTGCCAGAAGTTGCCGGGCAGGCGCACCACCGCCAGCCTGCGGCTTGATTCCGCATGGGGGATGTCCAGGATGTTGACCGAGACCAGCACGATGCGCTCGTGCAAGGCCTTGTAATGCTTCAGGCTGTGCAGCATCGCGTGCGGCAGGTTGTCGGGATTCTGCGTCAGGAATACCGCTGTACCGGGGATGCGCGTCACTCCTGCAAGACCATGGATGAAGCCCGTGGTCTCCATCAAATCGGCAGCCAGGCGCTGATTGAGCAGATCGCGGCCGCGCTTCCAGGTGGACAACAGCAGGTAGATGAACAGGCCAAAGATCAGCGGGAACCAGCCGCCGTCGGCGATCTTCACCGAGTTGGCCGAGAAGAAGGCCAGATCGATGATCGCGAAGGGCGATGCGCCGAGGAAGGCGCGCCAGAACGACCAGCCCCAGAGGTATCTCGCCACGACGAAGGCCAGCAGGTTGGTGATGAACATCGTGCCGGTGACCGCGATGCCATACGCCGCGGCCAGCTTCGACGAGCTGCCGAAGCCGATGACCAATGCCACGACTGCCGCCAGCAACATCCAGTTGATTGCCGGCAGATAGATCTGTCCGATCTGCTGGTCCGAGGTATGGCTGATCTCCATGCGCGGCGAAAAACCGAGCTGCATCGCCTGTTGGGTGATCGAGAAAGCACCGGAGATCACCGCTTGCGAGGCGATCACCGTTGCCACCGTCGAGAGCACGACCATCGGATACAGCATCCAGGCTGGTGCCAGCAGATAGAACGGGTTGGCGATGGCCGCCGGATCGCGCAGCAACAAGGCTCCCTGGCCAAAGTAGTTGAGCAGCAGCGCCGGCAGAACCAGGCCAAACCAGGCGACCTGGATCGGCTGGCGGCCGAAATGCCCCATGTCGGCATAAAGCGCTTCGGCTCCGGTCAGTGCCAGTACGCAAGCGCCCAGAGAAAAGAATCCGAGAATCGGGTTGTTCTCGAAGAACGCAAAGGCGTGCCATGGCGCCAGCGCGAGCAGCACCTGCGGGTTGTCGACGATGCTGATGAGACCGAGAATGGCCAGCGTCACGAACCAGAGCACCATGATCGGTCCAAAAAGATTGCCCACGACCGCGGTGCCGTGCCGTTGCACGACGAACAGTCCGATCAGGATGATCAACGAGATCGGCAGGATGTAGGGCGTCAAGGCAGGGGTCGCCACTTCCAGGCCCTCGACCGCAGAGAGTACGGAAATCGCCGGCGTGATGACTCCGTCACCGTAGAACAGGGCGGTTCCGAACAGGCCGAGGAGGATGATCAGCCGGCGCTGCAGCGATCCCAACCCGGCTGGCCGCAAGGCCAGCGCCATCAGGGCCATGATGCCGCCTTCGCCCTTGTTGTCGGCGCGCGAGATGAAGGTCACATATTTCAGGCTGACCACGATCATCAGTGACCAGAAGATCAGCGAGAGAATCCCGAGCACGTTGTCAGGGGTGATCGGCACCGGATGGTGCGCGCCGCCAAACACCTCCTTCAGCGCATACAGGGGACTGGTGCCGATGTCGCCATAAACGACGCCGAGTGCTGCCAGCGATAAGGTGGTCAGACGGCCTTTGGCCGTAGTTGAAGACATGCTGCTTGCCTCTGTTCTCAGGATTGGAAACGGTAGCCGACGCCGGTCTCGGTCAGGATATGCTGTGGCTGGGCGGGATCGATCTCCAGCTTCTGGCGGAGCCGACCGACGTAGATGCGCAGGTAATGCGCCTGTTCTCGGTGTCCCGGTCCCCAGACATCCTGCATCAGGTGGCGGTGGGTCATCACTTTGCCGCTGTTGGCGAGCATCACCGCCAGCAGGCGATACTCGATCTGGGTCAGGTGAACCTCGACGCCGCCCTTGCTGACGACGTGCCGGGCGAGGTCTACCTCGACATCGCCGAATTGATGCTGGGGCCTGGTTTCGCCGCTCTGCCAGTGTCTTCGGAGCAGGGCGCGGGCGCGGGCGCGCAGTTCGCCGACGCCGAAGGGTTTGCAGAGATAGTCGTCGGCGCCGGCATCGAGGGCGGCAATCTTGTTACGTTCCGCCGAGCGGGCCGATAGGATGAGAATCGGCAGCGGCGACCAGGTTCGCAGATCACGGATGAAGTCGATGCCGTTCATGTCGGGCAGGCCCAGGTCGAGGATCACCAGGTCGGACTGGCCACGGGCGGCTTCGTCCAGCCCCTGTCTTGCCGTGGCCGCCTCGTGCGAAGTCCAGCCCTCGCTGCGTAAGGCTTCGCAGACGAATCGGCGGATTTGCGGTTCGTCCTCGACGACGATCACGCGCGCCTGCGTCTCGCTCGTCATGGCGTCTCTTCCTCCATGGCGGGCGGCGTGCCAAGGGGCAGCGTGAAACGCACCCAAGCACCGCCGGGACGGTTTTCGGCGACTATCGTGCCGGTATGGGCGACGATGATCGCCTTGCAGATCGCTAGCCCGACGCCCGTGCCGGCGACCGCCGGCTCCTGTTCTCCCCTGGCAAAAAGGTCGAAGACCTGGTCGAGTCGGTCGGCGGGAAAACCGGCACCGTCGTTGCCGACGGCGACTTCCAGAAAGCTGTCACGTGTACGCGTGACCAATTGAATGGGCGATCCTTCGGGGGAATATTTGGCGGCGTTTTCGAGCAGATTGCACAGCACCCGCTCGAGCAGCACGGCATCAAAGTGCAGCAGCGGCAAATCTGCCGGCAAGTCGATTTCGAGCTTGCGGCTGGCGAGCAGTCCTGCGAGCAGGCGGGTGCTCGACCCGACAATTTCCTCGAAGGCCTGCCATTCCTTGTTCAAGGGGATGTTGTCCGCCTGCAGGCGGGCCATTTCCAGAAGATTCGACAGCAGATGGTGCATCGCGCGCGCTTGATCGCGAATGATGACGGCCGTCTCGATGACACCTTCGGGCAGTGATGGCTGAGCCAGGGTATCGGCGAGTCCGACCAGGCTGGTCAGCGGAGTACGCAAGTCATGCGACAGCGATGACAGAATCGAGGTGCGCAACTGCTCCGCCGCCACCTGCACTTCGCCGCGCTGCGCCGCCGCGGCGCAATGCAGACGTTCAAGGGTGATCGCCAAGAGCGAGGCCACCGCTTCCAGCAAGGGCCGCTGCGAATGCAGGCTATCGACGTCGTCGCTGCGCGGCGCCAGGGCCAGGACACCGATGACATGTGTCGGTGCGGCCAGAGGCAGAAAGACGATCGCGACGCCGAGGCCAGCCAGGGCGTCGGTTTCGACCAGGGTGTGGCGTTCATAAGTCGAACTTGCGAATGCCAGCTCCAGTTCGCTCAGGCGGCGGCCACCGTATTGTCGAAACCGGCTGCCCGGCTGGGCGGTTTCGGCAACCAGCACCGCGACATCGAGCTCGAGACGGCCGAGAAAGTGCTGGGCGATGTCGGCGACCTGACTGGCGGTCAGTGCTCCACCGAGATCCCGGGCCAGGTCATATAGTGCTTGCGTCTCCTGTGCCCGTGCTTGTGCCTCTTCGGTACGGTCCGAGAGCAGGGCCGCCAACTGCGAGGTGATCAATCCGACGGCCAGCATGACGGCGAAGGTCACCAGATACTGAGCGTCGGCTACGGCAAACGAAAGGTGCGGCGGAACGAAAAAGAAGTCGAACAGAGCCACCCCGAGGAACGCCGCCATGACCGCCGGACCGCGTCCCAACCACGCGGCAGCGACGAACACCGCCAGCAGGAAGATCATCACGATGTTGGCCAGATCGAGCGACCCCCTGAGCGGAAGCGTCACCAGTGTCGTCAGAACGCAAAACACGGCAGCCAGGGGATAGCGAGCGCGCTGCCAATTCGAGGACGACCAGGACGATGATGAGGACGGCGAGGGGAGGTTCATGGCTGGACAGCCGAGTCAAGGGGGAGACCTCTAGTGTCGTCAATGGGATGTAAAAATGGTGTAAACATTTCGTCCGGGGGTAAGGCCAAGGCATTCGGCAGGGGGTGAGAATGAAAGTGTTGGTCGAAGTCCTTTGTTCGATGGAGAGGCGTTGGCGTCGGTGATCACCCTCCCCATCGCGGGCCGGCTGCGGCGACGCACAGTAGTCCTCCGCGAAACCCCGCCTTTGCCCCCGCGAGGGGGAGGGGAGAATCATTCACACCCCGGCTGGTGCGAGTGAATCGCGTCAGCGACTTGGGCTATCATGGGCGAGTATTTCTCTGGCGGTCAGTCGGCCAACGTCACGAGTGATGCGCTGTCGCTGAGAGGGAAACTTAACTTGCAAGATGATCTTCAAATCTCAAAACGATGACTATCCAGCCGGCCGGCGCCGATCAACCGCAGAACCTTGCCGTGCTCGCGGGATTGCGGCAAAATCCTGACGAAGTTCTGGTCGCACCCGTGAGCCGGCAGGCGCTCGCGGTCGCCGCGCGGCAGCCGACGCCGGACCTGATCCGGCTCGACATCATGATGCCGGCGATCGAGGGCAGCGAGCTGCCCGGCAAGGGGTGCGCCGGTTTTTGCGACCATTTTCGCTACCCTGAATCCCGGCGTGCGGCTCGCCCGGGTCTGGTGCCGCAATTCGTGCCCGACGGCACGACGCAGGGGGCGCGCTGATGACGCCCAGGCCGGATGGCCGCGCGGCAATGCTGCGCGTGGTGCTCATCTATGCCTTCGTCGCCACCCTCTGGATCCTTTTTTCCGACACCTTGATCGGAAGCCTGGGGGTGCAGCCGGAGACGCTGGTGATGCGTGGCGTGCTCAAGGGCCTGGCCTTCGTCGGGCTGACTTCGATGCTGCTGTACGCCCTGCTGCGGCGCCTGCCGGAAAGCGCCGCGGCGACCCCGGACGGTAGCGGCAGTCGACGGCTGCTGCTGTCGGTGGCGGCACTGGCGCTGCTGATCCTCATCGTCGGCGCCGCGGCGATGCGCCAGATGGCCGGGCGGCAAGAGACCCGACCGGGCGATCTCTTCTGGATCACGCTGAGCATCGCCGCCGCACTGTTCGCGGTCGTCTTCCTGGGCATCATGCTCCATCAACAGCAGCGTTTGCGCCTTGCCGAGTCGCTTTGGCAGGCACAGGCCGAGGCGCTGCGCAGACAACAACTCGTCGACCGGCAGCGCGCAGAACACCTGGCACTCGCCAGCCACTACCAGACGATGGTCGGCGAGGCGCGCGACATCATTCTGCTGATCGACGAGAATGGCCAGATCGTCGAAGCCAACGCAGCGGCTGTCGCCGCTTACGGCTACAGCGCCGACGAGTTGCGTGGCATGCCTATCAGCGACCTGCGCGGCGAGGAAACTCTCGGCGCGTTCAAAGAGCAGTGGCAGGCTTCGGCAAAACCCGACGGAGTCCTCTTCGAGGCCGTTCACCGGCGTCGCGACGGGACCTGCTTTCCGGTCGAGGTCAGTTCCCGCGCCTTTGCAATCGAAGGCAAGCGCTACCACCAGAGCTTCATCCGTGACATCAGCGCGCGCAAAAAGGTGGACGAGGCGCTGCGGCTAAGCCATCGCGCCTTGCGCACTTTGAGCGAATGCAATCAGGCGCTGGTCCGTGCCAGCGACGAGGCGACCCTGCTTGCCGACATCTGTCGACTGCTCGTCGAATTCGGCGGCTACCGCCTGGCCTGGGTCGCTTACACCGATGGCGGCGATGATCCTGGCCGGATTCGTCCGGTCGCAGCAGCCGGTTGCGAAGACGGCTCCGGGGCGACAGTCCGCATCCACAGCGAGGACGTTGATTGCGGCCACGACCCGACCGGTACGGCGATCCGCGAGCGGCGACCGGTGCTGACCCAGAACCTGTCGAGCGATTTCGGCGTCGAGCCGTGGCGTGAGGCGGCGCACCGGCAGGGCCATGCGGCTTCGATCGCACTGCCGCTGCTCGCGGGTGACGGGGCCTGCCTGGGCGCCCTCAATCTCTACGCTGGCGAGGCGGAGGCCTTCGACGCCGACGAGACCCGGTTGCTCGTCGAACTGGCCGACGACCTCGCTTACGGCATCCGGGCGTTGCGCGACCGGGCCGCGAGGGATAGCACCGAAGCGACGCTGCGCGCCACTGCGCAGCAGCTCGAGCACCTGCTCGAAGCCAGTCCGACCACGCTCTACGCGCTGCGTTTCATCGACGGCGTGCCGCATGCGCAGCAGGTCAGTGCCAATATCGAACGGATCAGCGGCTACACGGTTGCCGAGGCGCTGCAGGAGGGCTGGTGGGAAGCCGGCCTGCACCCCGACGATCGCGAGGCGGCGCTGAGCTTCTCTGCGTCCTGTGGCGGCATCACGGTGCACGAATATCGTTTTGCGCACAAGGCGGGTCACTACCTCTGGGTCCGCGACGAACTGCGGCTGATTCGCGACGCCACCGGCCAGGCGGCCGAAATCGTCGGCGCGTGGACCGACATCAGCAGCGCTCGACAGGCGATGCTGGCGCTACAGGAGAGCGAAAGGCGCTACCGCGAGATGTTTGTGGCGAATCCGCAGCCGATGTGGGTTTATGACCGCGAGACGCTGGCCTTCCTCGACGTCAACGCGGCCGCGATCCGCCGCTATGGCTATCGCCGCGAGGAATTCCTGGCGATGACCATCAAGGACATCCGGCCACCGGAGGAGATTCCCCGCCTGCTGACCCGTGTCGCGCAGGTCGAGGTCAACGTCGACGCCGGCGTCTGGCGGCATCGACGCCGGGATGGCAGCGAGCTGTTGGTCGAGATCACCTCGCACCCGCTGGATTTCGGTGGCCGGCGCGCGCATGTGGTGCTCGCCCACGATATTACCCAGCGCGTGCAGGCCGAGGCCGAGCTGCGCAAGCTCTCGCTGGCGGTCGAGCAAAGCCCGGAGAGCATCATCATTACCGACATCGACGCGCGCATCGAATACGTGAATGAGGCCGCCGTCCGCAGCAGCGGCTATTTGCGTGCCGAGTTGATCGGCGAGAACCCGCGCATCCTGCAATCGGGCAAGACGCCGCCGGGCACGTATAGGGCGCTGTGGGCCGCGCTGAGCGCTGGCCAGGGGTGGCGGGGCGAGTTGTACAACCGCCGCAAGGATGGCGTCGAGTACATCGAATTTGCGATCGTCACGCCGATCCGCCAGGCTAACGGGCGCATCACGCACTATGTCGCGGTCAAGGAAGACATCACCGAGAAGAAGCGGATCGGTGCCGAACTCGACCGCTACCGGCATCACCTGGAGGAAATGGTGCAGGAGCGAACGGCGCAACTGGTCGAGGCGCGCGCGCGCGCCGAAGCCGCCAACCGGGCGAAGAGCGACTTTCTTGCCAACATGAGCCACGAGATCCGGACGCCGATGAACGCCATCGTCGGCCTGACGCACCTCCTGCAGCGCAGCGCTCCGACGCCGCAACAGAGCGAGCGCCTGGACAAGATCAATGCCGCGACCCGGCATCTGTTGGCGATCATCAACGATATCCTTGACCTGTCGAAGATCGAGGCCGGCAAACTGGCCCTGGAACAGGGGAATTTCGGCCTCGATACGATCCTGGACGGCGTACGCTCGCTGATTGTCGAGCAGGCGCGCGCCAAGGGACTGACCGTCGAGATTGAAGAGCACAAGGTGCCGCTGTGGTTGCGCGGCGACGCAACCCGCTTGCGCCAGGCGCTGCTCAATTATGCGGGCAACGCGGTCAAGTTCACCGAACGCGGCCGCATCGTCCTGCGTGCGCGCCTGCTCGAGGAGGCGCACGACACTTTGCTGGTGCGCTTCGAGGTCGAGGATACCGGCATCGGCATTGCCGTCGAAAAACTGCCGCAACTCTTCGAGGTCTTCGAACAGGGGGATGCTTCGACGACGCGCAAGTACGGTGGCACCGGCCTCGGCCTGGCGATCACGCGCCGCCTGGCCCGTCTGATGGGGGGCGATGCCGGCGCCGACAGTGTGCCCGGCCAGGGCAGTCGCTTCTGGTTCACCGCCCGCCTGCAACGTGGTCAGCGGGTCATGGCGCCCCGCCTTGAGCCGGTGCAAGGCGCCGAGTATACCTTGCGCCGGTGTCATGCCGGTGCGCGCTTGTTGCTTGCCGAGGATAACGCGATCAACCGCGAGGTGGCGCTCGAACTGCTGCACGGCGCCGGGCTCGCCGTCGACAGCGTTGCCGATGGCCAGGCAGCGTTGCGTATGGCCACGGCAACGGACTACGCGCTGATCCTGATGGATGTACAGATGCCCACGATGGACGGCTTGCAGGCCAGCCGGGCGATCCGCGCGCTGCCCGGCCGCGCTGCGGTGCCGATCGTGGCGATGACCGCCAACGTCTTCGAGGACGATCGGCGTGCCTGCGTGGCCGCCGGAATGAACGACTTTGTCACCAAGCCGGTGGACCCCGAACAACTGTTTGCGACGCTGTTGCGCTGGCTGACGCCCGCCCAGCCCGGCCACCATACGGCCACCGCGCCGGTGTCGTCTGGAGAGCAGCCGGCTGTGCAGCCAGCAAAGTCGGAGATGCTGGCACGCCTGATGGGCATTGCCGGTCTCGACGCTGTCGCCGGCGTGCAACTGAT
>WBZU01001734.1_pt1 | contig 15634 bp, 13 predicted proteins | sample 5204311 | NCBI WGS metagenome assembly WBZU01 (sample SAMN12344359, study PRJNA552823) | activated sludge metagenome | biome: Activated sludge suspended growth; feature: Nitrification reactor; material: Wastewater; isolation source: activated sludge from nitrification reactor of wastewater...
AGCCGCATCCGCCACAGCGTTGTTCTCGACCAACCCCCGCGACGCACCCGTCGCCACTTCGCTCCCCGCTTCATGTCACCCCCTCACCGCCACACCGTTGCATTTCGTCAAACGCCACAATTGCCGCCGCAAACACCGCGGTTTTTCGATGCTGCGGCTTCGAATCGTTCGTCCCCGCCACGATCGATAAACCGTCGAGCATCCGCACAACGTGCGCCGTACCCAAGCCTCGCTCGCGCGCCAGCGCTTCGAGCTCGCACGCGAACCCGCTGTCACCGGCAAACTCACGTAGCGCTCGACGCGCAGACAAACCCTCCCGAATGCGCTTCGCTCCCGTGGAAATGGGCGGCTCCGTCGACGGTGGTCGTTCGGGACGTCGTATCACCGCGCCATGCATCTCCGGCAGCATCGGCAACAACAACTTCATCGGCCGCGGTTTGTCTTGTTGCACCGGTTTGCCCGTGGCGTTCGTCGAACTCGCCGGTGCCATGGGCGGCGACAAACACCTTCTCGGCTCGGGCTTCGGCTTGAGTTTGTCCACGAGCGATTCAACGGCTTTACGCACGCGGTACGGCAAATCCTGCACGAGCTCACGCATGCGATGACTCACTCGACGCAAAAAACCGCCCCCGCCGCACGAATCGAACCATGCTCGAAGTGCCTCATCCGCAAGCAGTTGCATCGGGCTCGAGGGCAGCTTCTCCAGCGGCACTTCACATTCGCGCAGTCGACGCTCGAAGTGTTTCGTCAGCTCGACGATGTGCGCCGACATCGCCTGCTTCTCATCGCTCGTCACGCGCTTGTGCGTCGGCGACCCGTGGTAAACGCGCCGAAATTGCGCATCGTACGCCGCATCCAGAACGTCCCACGCGTCGGCGCGCGGCGTCTCCGGTTGCGCCTCCAAGTCTCGAGCCGCAACGGTCTGCGGCTCCGGACTGCTTTGAGCTGCAACAAATTCCCTTTGTTCAACAACCAAAGTGGCGGGGGGCGGCTCTTCCGGATCCCCCTCTACGTTTCTAGTAAGATAAGTAGATCCCAGAGGATCGTCGGACATTTTGTCCAGGGGTAGTTCGGTCGATTTTGTCCGGGGGGAGCCCTGGACAAAATGAACATCGGGCACCGTCCGCACGACCCCCGGATGCTGTTTGTCTTGGCTGGGTTTGTCTTGCGCACGCCGCGGAGACACACACGCCGACGCCGGCTCGCCGTCGATGAGCAACGTCAACAAGTTCGGCGCTTGGCCAGCGTCCTCTCGATCGGGGGGCGGCAGACCGAGCTCGCGTTGCGCCGCCGCCAAGGACTTGAACGTCTGCTTTTCGACCCGCAACAATCCGGCCCGCACGAGGATCGCGAAGTAACGCCGAAGCGTACGATCCGAACATTGCGCACGGTCCGCGAGCGAGGTTTGTCCCCACCACACCCGTCCGTACGAGTCCGAATGGTCGAGGAGCAGCTGCATGAAGCCCCGAAGGCTGATTTTCAGCGGCTTCGAGGAGAGGCGCGAGCGATACGTCCATTTCCATCGGGAATCATGACGTGGCGAAGCCTGCCAAGTATTTGGTTTTGCAGGCAAAACTCCGCCATTACCGAAATTCGCGCGAGGTTCTTCCGCACGAACGGCACAATGCGCTAACATGGTTTCTCCTGGCGCGTCGATCGCCGAGGGCGTCCCAAAACCATGGGCGGCCGACGCGCGGGTTTTAATGAAATTCGTTTGTCGCGGATTGTCGTCGCTACGAACGCGACGAATCGCCCAAATGGATCTTGCTATTCCCCCCTTGTTATCGTCGCTCCGTGAGCCTCGTTGCCCCCCTGGCATGACGGCCACGAATGCGATCGCAAATTCAGTTACAGGACTGATGTTGCGTCTGCAACGGCTTGCGAAGAAAATCGGCAATGCTGCCCGAGAGAGGGTCAGGAATTCCCTGATACGATTTCTCCGCAATCGTGTTTTCGGCGGGATTTTGACATGATGCATTGCGTGGTGAATCGGTCGCCTCGCATCATTTTTATGACGTCGCTGTGTATGCTTGACACTGAACACCTTTTACCCAACCGGGGCACTCGTAAGACTGTTCAGTAGCGATACAAACGATCACTCCGCGAATTCCGCTGCGGTTGCTCGCTCGTTTGCGATGGTGTGCCGGAGGCGAAATCCACGCCGCAACAACGAACGTGGCGTGAGGTTTGTCGAGTACGCCGTGCCTCCAAGCGACGCACGTGAGAGGATCGTTTGAGTGCAAAGCTTCTAGTGGGATCGACGAGCGTCATCGTCAAACGACACGCATGTTCACTGATCACAACGCGCGTAGTTCGCGTTGAAACGAGCCGTTTGCGCGGCATCTGTACAAACGATGCGTTCGAGATCGAGGGCTCAAATCAGAAACCGACGGTGTCAAACGACTGCGCGGTCGATGTATGACTTTGACGAACCGCTTGTTTCACCAACAAAACAACGTCCGCGTTTGGGCCGCGAACCGAAATTTTGACGGTCGAAACAAAACCTCTTGATCTCGCCTTGCGATCGCGTGCAGTGTACTCGTGCGTTCAGCTCGTGCCGGTCACGACCTGAACGAGTGGCTCTTGGTGCGTGCGTTCTTCGGGACGCACAAAACTAAGCGCGCCGTCCGGTTTTAGTTTGGCGACTGCCCGGAACGACGCGCCGCAAGTTGAAAATGAACATATCACATGCCGCAGCGAGTCGACCTCGCAGTGTGAAGTCGTGTGCGTTTAATTTTGATCGCGTAATGCACGCGACCAATCGAGGGACGGGTTTGACCCCGTTCCCGTCCCCTTATGCGTGGATATTTTCCGTGCGCAGGCGTGCATTATCGGCCGAAACCAAACTTGGGACTTCGGCCAAACTCGTGCTCGTCACGCTGCTCGAACACGTGGATCCAGAGGGACGAACCTGGATCGGGGTCGAATCCATCGCCGAAAGTGCGGGGTTCGGAAGTACACAAACTGTTCGGAAAGCATTACAAAAACTCGTCGACACGGGCTGGCTGAAAATCGTCCCGCAAACGTGGGCTTCGTTAACCCTCGAACAAGCAACGGCCGGACGCACCGTTCCGCGTCGAGGCGACGTTGGCCAAGCACCTCACCTCTATGTGATCCTCGATGGTCATGGAAATCCGGCGTGTGGTTTGTCCCGGCCAAGATTGGCGCGCGTTTCGCCGGACAACCCCCCTCAAATTTTAGAGGAGCCCCCCTCCAACAATCAGCAGGGGGAGCCCCTGTCAAAACTGATAGCCGATCAGGATCCGGCTGAAGATCTCTCCATGAACGAGAGTGCTGAGCCGTCATCGCGAGTCAACGAACCCACACACATTTCTTCTCTAGATTCTTCAAGAAAGACAAACGGTGGTTTCGTCGAAGCGTGGAATGTCCTCGTCGAAGCGCACATCGAAAAAACGAAGGCGCTTTACGGTTTGCCGCCGCTTGCTCCAGACTTGAAGCTCGACCAACGACAGGCGCTGTCGTCGTCGCTTGAAGGCGCTGCCGTTGAACTTCGAGCCCAGATCCAAGCCCGAACGGGCACCGAACGTGACCTCGCCGAAGTCCGCCGCGACCTTGCGGCGCGCACGATGCACTTGTACTTCAAGCGGGATAACGAGCATCTGCGTCGGGTGAAACACGCGCTGCGCGATCTTCCGCGCGAGTGGCATGCGCGTCTGACCGAAGCGATGCAAGCGATCATGCGTGCAAGCATTGATGCGACTCCGCCGCGTCGAGCACTGCGCCAAGAGCCCGGCGAAAGCGCAGTTTCAGCAGACAAACCAGTCGAAGTTCCGCAACAAACCGCGTCGACGAACCAACGCGAGTCCGTGGACAAACCCGTCCAAATGGCACCGCGTAAGCCGACGGACGTCGTGGCCAACTCGGCGGACGTCGCTCGCGAAGCGCGACGACTTCTCGAGGCGCTCAAGACGACGCCTGCACAACAGGATCCAGCGGTCCCATCGAAGCTCGAAGCACCGACACCGACACCGGTACGGGAAGAAACGTGTGCAGAGCCCGCGCGAGCACGAGATGGCGGCGACAAACCCCGCCAGGACAAACGCGTCTCGGAGATGGCTCCGGACGATTCGTTTGAGCAGCAACTGTTTGACGACAAACCATCACGCTTGATTGACCGGCCGCTCGGGCGCAGTGGCGCGCCGCGATGGGGCGCACTCGGCCCTCGACCGGCGACGAGGTTGTGTGCGCGGAAACGTGAGCCGGTGGAAGACGAGTCGGAGGGATGTGCAGAACGAAGTAGCTGAGACGCAATTTGGTGGTCTGCGCGTAGACTCTCGGAGAACGTTTTCAGGGGTCGTGATCGTCAAACGGCAAACTCAGGTGGTAATCCTGTTTTCATACACGGTCACCGATGAGTGTGTCATAACCGTTCACTTCTGAATCCCGTCCCAAGACGTCGATGCCGATCCATTCTGCCAACCGCGATTTCGTTGTTACGGCGTTGCGAGCGCTCGAGCTGGTCGCCGAGCATTCGAGCCTTGATGCCACGACAAACCCATTGCCAAAGCCGCCTATCGTGGGCAGCGGCGTGTATATCGGTTTGGCCGGGCACGCGTGGGTGTATCTGCATCTTTGGCTTCGTCTCCGGCAAGATGCGCCGCTGCGTGCACACGTGCATGCGGCCCTTCGGGTTAGTTCACCCGCGAGATCGTCGCCGTGGCTCGATTTTGCGGGAGTTCCCGATTCTGATGAAGCGTCCGGAACGTTGCGCTGGTTGCTCGTGCAGGCCCGGGATTCGGCTCGCACTGCGCTTGAAGCGGCCGTCGCTGCGGCTGCTCGAGGTCGTTCGCAGCGCATGACGCTCCTGGAAGGTGGTCTCATCGGACCTCTCGTCGTGCTCGTCATTACGCATGAAGCACTCGGTGAAGAAGACGAGGCCATTGCTGCGCTGCGGGCATTGCTCGAGTTTGGCAAAAGAAACGTTCTTCCGGCGCCTCGCGAAGCGTGCGAATTGCTGTATGGACGAGCCGGCTATCTGTCGGCATTGCAGCACGCGCGAGCGGGTTTATCGGCCATTCACCGATTGCAGGAAGACAAACCATTACGACCTGCTTTGCAAGAAGCGTTGCGCGATTTGAACTCGTTGGCGAATGCGGTCGTGGATCAACTGTTCAATGAGGGCGCGAAGCATGAAGTTGCTCTCGAATACCGCTGGGATGATACCGTGTACCTTGGTTGCGCGCATGGTCTTGCGGGAATTGTTCATGTGATTTTGGATGAAATCGCGTTTGTCGTTGATGCCCGAACCATCGCCGCGTCGGAAGAATCGCAGCCCGAATTTGAGGCATTATTTACGCCGGATCGACTCGCCCGTGTGCGTCAATCCGTGCGGCAACTCATTACGCATCAATTCGCATCGGGCAACCTCGAGCCGATCGACGAATCGCCCGCGAGTGATCGACTCGTGCAATGGTGCCACGGCGCGCCGGGGCTCATTTTTGCGATTGCGGCTTTGCTGCGTTTGTCGCGGTGGAGCCATGAATTTCGCTCGGATTCGTCGATGGAGTGGGCGCAACGAATACGTCGTGATTTGTGTGTACCCGTTGATTCGCCCGAATTCGCTTTTATGGAACGGGCAATGGATCGCGCTGGGGACAACGTGGCGCTGCGCGGAATGTCGGCAAAGGGTGTGGGCCTCTGTCACGGGGTTTGTGGCCACATTTATGCATTGTTGCGTCTGCACCGCCATTATGCCGAATCGCGAAATACGGGAGAGGGAAAAGAACGTTGGTTGCGGAATGCGCACGAATTTGCGAAATACGTTGCGCTGGGTTTGGGCGACGAGGCATTACCGGATCTGCTTACGAGTGCCGATAGGCCGTGGTCGCTGTATGAAGGTGCAGCCGCTGTGCCGTGCGCGTTACTCGATATTGTGTCGCCGATGGGAGCGAGGCAGCCGGGGTTTGATTTGTGGGCGCCGTCGGCGGACTGGGTCAACGGCCTGCTTTGATCGCGTCACTTTCGGCTGGCGACCCTCAAAAAGTGCGTCCGACTTTTCGGGCTGTGGGCAAGAACGTTGTGCTCTGACAGGTTCACGTCATCACGGCAGCGCGAACGACGCAACATCCCCCGCCTATATGCATTGGTCAGTGAGCGCGACAAAAACCGAAAACTTTTTTCGGCGCTCGGTCGATTTTTGCATCCGGTTACGTGGCTCACGTCCACGCACCTGACTACTGTTTCCGTATTTGTTTATCACAGCACTTTCGCCTTGGTGCAGTTCATGATGTATTCATCTGCCACGAGGGGTAACGGGATGCTTCAATCAGCGTGGGATCGGCAGTTTGCCAAGACGCTTGTAACCATCATGGGGTTCGTGGTGGTCACCGGGTGCATCATTCCAAACGCCCGGGCCCAGGCGCCAATCACGACCGCGGATCTGCGGCGCATCCTTGGTAATCCTCAGAGACTGGTTGGCATCCAGTATAATCGCGAGGTGGGACTGCGGTTTCAAAAAGATGTACTCGCGCACCTCGCAGGACTCAAGTTTGCCTATTCAAACACGAAGCCATTTCCGTCGCCGTTACGCGAGCAAAGGACCGCCAGTCGGCATCTATCAGTCATACCTGACGGTGTCGCCGGTGCGAGCATTGGCACCGTCGGGGCTTTGCCAATGGTCACGACTACGTATCCCGAAAGTACGTTCATTGAGGTGAAAGCTGTCAAAGGAACCATTTCACTCGCATACGGCCGCCACCAGATCACCGGTATGCTCGACGTTCTTTCGCGGTCGCAAGCAGCATCCTCGGTCGGAGACGCCCGCGCCTATCCCAACTTGTATTTCGTAATTACTGCGGATACGTCATTTCCTCTGACGTCGTTCAAGATGGAGTCAAGCGGAAAATCCTTGTCTGGCAGTCGTACGTGCTCGATGTCAAGGGCCAACTTGTCGTGGCTCCTCCGACGTGTATGAACTGCTTCGAAGTGCTTGTCGGCGCTCAAACTCAGAATATCCTGTTACCGGGAATGCCCTTCACGCTCGGGCCACTCGGGAGTACGGCATTGGGCGGCATTGACGCGCCCATTCTGGATGACAATTTGCTCGGGTCTCCTGGAATACCGGGTAATACGGCTCCCAATCCATAGGAATAGGCATGGAAAACGACCCTCGCACCCGTCGCCCGTCAAGTCCCAAAGGCAAGCCTAAAGGATGGCTCATCAAGAAATCCGAAGCGAAGGCGGTCCTTGCCGAAGGAAAATGGGTTTCTGATCCCGAATTTTCCGGAACTGGATGCGACGCATTCGTATCCGACCGCGGCGAACTGCTGCTCCTCCTCATGAATTCGCGTAGCGTTCTCTATGAGTCGCGTCAACAAGTCGTGGAACGACAGGACGAACTCGAGAAATTACCGTATTCCAGCCATGTACTCGAAGGTCTGCTCCCGCAGGGGTCGCGTTTTATCGAAGCCGTTCCCTCGCTCATTGACGCATTGGCAAAACAATTGAAGATATCTCGTGAAGCACTCGACAAGTCGTTCGACAGTCTGACCTTGGTGGAGCAAGCCTTGGGCAAAGTTCGGCCGCGGAAGAAGATACTCGAAATACCCGGGTTGTTTGCCGGAGTCGTTGCCTACACAGGCGAGGTGTATCGCGTGATGACCGGCGGCCATTGGCGCCTGAACGAAGTTCACGGTGGTATTTGGGAACCTTACGTGCACGCCAACGATTGGGAGTATCTGAATCCGTTTCTGGAGCCGTACAAAGACATCGTCGAAGGGAGGCGCGGTGGGATTATGTTGAAACCACTGGTATCTGCGTCGCTACCGCGAAAGACAGCGCCTTCAACACAGTCTGCTTCGTAACGAAACGGTTTTCGACTCGTTGGGGCGACCGATTCGCACGTTCTCGTATGGTCCACTTTCGTCGCGTCAAATGCAGCAAATCGAGTACGACCGCTTGAGCGGCAATGTCGCGAAGAAATCGGTACCTATTGCCGAAGGCACCCCGATGCGACATTGAAATGGGACGAATACGAATTCGATTCAATCGGGCGTGAGATTCGGCATCTGACACCAAGGTACGCCATCACGACCACGGCGTACCGGACAGCATCGCCCGGGCGGGCGTGGCAGTCGCCGGTAGCGCCGTCAAAAGCCATCGGAAGCACTTGTCGATAAGGTTGGTCCTGGTGTAGCGTGCGCCATCCAGCGGACCATGCTTGCGAACAGGGGTGGGGAATGAACGGGCAACCAGCGGGACGGCCTTCGGTGACGACACCGCGATGGCAGGCGGCCATGGCGGCGTTGTCGCTTGTGCTGTTGACGGCGGTGGTGCTTCTGCCGATGGCATTGTTGGCATTGGGCGTATGGGGGCTCGTGCTCGGTGTGGCGAGTGCGTGGTCGCTCGACGTGGTGGGCGTGAAAAGTTCGTCGGCCATGAAAGAAGCCGTCGGGATTGCGGGGGCTTTATTCGGTTTGGCGGCCGTTATCACGATGGTCGAGGCGATGTTGTCGGGCATCATGAAGCTCGATGCATGGCGAAAGTCGAGAATGCCAGGCCATGCTCAGCCGCGCGTCGTCATTCCCCCGACAAACGGGGCGGCATCGTGGCGTTCCTTCTTGTACGAGCATCCGTGGTTTTCTCTCGCCGGTGTGGCGTTGCTCGTCGATGGATGCGTGGCGCCATTTCACGCGTCGAAAGCAATTCATTTACCGCCCGAGCTATTGGGCGGGTTCATTCTCACGGGCGCGACGTTGTTGTTTTTGTTTGTCGTCGGGTATGGCTTGCGAGGGTCATTTTATTGGATGCGATCGTTATGGTCGGGCGTGCGTCAATCGCCATTTTTCGCCGGACTCATGACGGCGGGTTGCCTCTTGGCGTCGGCGACGGTGCTTTTGATTGGGCATGCGTTTGGCCAGGTAGCATCGGCATTGAATGTGCCGGAGACGACGCGTGCGCTCGAAGCGTGTTCGGGATCGGCGGATTGTTCGCGGCGCGTTTTGCAGGGTGCGCTCGATGGTCAGCCGCGGAGTCCGGCTTCATTACCATCGGGCACGTATACGCCGGAGCGACAAGCGAGTTTTGATGCGTGCGTCGAAGAAATCTATCGTCAGGACAATACTGGAAATAGCCTGCGTCTCTGGGGCATCCGTGAAGCTTACCGCCTTACGTTGAACAACGACGAAGCTGAAGATCTGGTACACGGGGTTATTATTTCGGTGTGCCTCATCAGCGATCGAGTCACCGAAATTCGGCCCTATTTTGTTCGTTCGGTACAGAATGCAGCGAAGAAAGAATGGCGCAGAAGCCGTCGGTATTGTCCCATTACGATCGATGACCCTCCGACGCTTCCCGAAGCGTGTTTGTTGCCGACAGTGGAACAATCATACATTCGTGCCGAGCTGGCCAAGGCCGCGAATGACGCGTTATGTAGCCTGAGCGGGGACGAACGAATCGTGATCGAGCTCTACGTCTGGGAGGGTTTGTCCCATCGGCAGATTGCCGATCGACTCGGGATTTCCGAGGAGGCTACTCGCCAACGGTACAGGCGAGCTCGGCAGAACTTCGAGACGGAATTTGGTAAACGATGTCGATGACTTAGAAAATTTTTGTCACGTTTTCTCACCCGCCGACTGGGAGCGTTGGAATCGGTTCGTCACGCGAACCGTTGCCTTGGAGGTTTCCGATGGTTCCCGCTCGCGCTCTCATTGTCGTTCCGCCATTCCTCAAATACGCAGCCGGTCCGCTGCTCGGCCCCGCATTGCTCGTCGCCGCTGCCCGTGCGGCCGGACATGACGCCGATACGCTCGATTTGAGCATTCGATGGATTCGGGAGCAAATGCCCGTCGACGTGGCAATGCCGGCGTCGGTTGTCGTAGGAGACCATGACAAACCCGGCGCGATGCTTTCGACCATGCAACGTGAAACCCTCGTTCCGATCCTACGCGCCCATTTGACGGATTTCGAGCTGCTCGACGGGGCGGATCCTCATCTGTCGATGACCTGTTCGCACGAAGCCGCGAATATCGCCGTGGAACGAATGATCCATTCGCCCATGGGCGTTTGGATCCGCAAACAGCTCAAGGGATCGGCGGAGCCGCACGTATTTGGCGTATCCGTTCTTTTCAGCGGCCAAGTTTTGCCGGGCTTGGTGGCGAGCGCTATTGCGAAAGAATTGTGGCCGGAGGTGCGCGTTGTTTGGGGTGGGGCACATGTGACGGCGCTACAGGATCGAATAGCCGAAGATGCGCGTTATGGTCGATTCGTCGACGCCTTCGTTTTTGGTTATGCCGAGCGAACGTTTGTCGATTTGCTCGATGCCGCAGCGTCGGGGGCGTCATTGCCAAAAGAATGCGTCCAGCCTGGGGCAAAGTTCGCTCATCGGGCCCTGGACAATGGAACCCATGCGCCTGTTTTTCAGGATTTGGATCGTTATGGTTTGCCTCGGCTTACCCTTCCGGCGCAGATGTCTCGTGGGTGCAGTTATGCTCGATGCGAGTTTTGCACGTATCCAACGATTGAAGGCGAATATCGACCTCTGGTGCAGGCGGTCGTCGAGCCTGTGGTAATCGAGGCGGCGAGGCTTGGCGCGAACGTGGCCTTCAAAGACAGCTTGATCGTCCCAAATCGACTTGTCGCGCTGGCCGATCAAATCGCGGGCCGGGTGCGCTGGAGTGGATGTACGAAATTGCATCGCTCGCTGGATGCAAATACCTTGCGGCGACTTGCCGAAGGCGGTTGTGACACCCTTGAAATCGGCCTTGAAACGATTGATCCCGAGCAGCAAGTGATCATTGAGAAAAAACAGTCGAAAGCGCTGTTTGTCCGGGTACTCGATGCCGCGGCGAATGCCGGCGTGGGCCTTGTCGTGAATTACATGACGGGCTTTCCCGGGCAAAATGCCAAAGCAGCAGCGGACGAATTGGCTTGGGTGCGGGAGCAACTCGAACAACGTCAAGGGCTACGGGCGATTGTGGAGCACAACGACTTTCAGCTTGAGCGGTTGTCTCCGATGGCTCGGTCGCCGCGTGTACATGGGATCGAAGTGACGCGGCAATGGCCTTGGGCGAGCGTGCTCGGTTGGCGCGTGGCAGTCGCGCGCACGACGCGCTTGCGAATGGCTGACGAGGTCGCGCGCGTTTGCGTACTTCCTTTGTAAAAGCAATAGGTTACAAAATTGTTGTCACGTTTTGAGACGTGCCGACTGGGATAGGCGGAACCGGCTGCCAAGCCGCCGGTCCTTCACGCCGCAGGGGCGTGAGTCGATGAAAGGTGACAGCAATGACCACGACGAAACAGCCTTCGCCGAACGATCAGCGGGCCAATGTCAAGAATCCGAACAACGCGGCGCATGAGGCGGATCGGCAGAATCGGATCCAGCAGGGACATCCGAATCCGCCACCTCCGGCGCAGCAGCCGCAACAGCCGAAAAAGTGAGGTCATGGTCCGGCGGGTGCGTTTGTTCGGCGCCCCCGCCGGTTTCCCCGATTCATGCAACGGAACCGTATGTTCGAGAGGTTCTTCGCACCATGGTGCAGTGCGTGGTTCCCGGAACGCGGGGACAAACCGTCGCTGCCCCAAAGTGATGGTATTCCTAGCATCCTAGGAACCTAGAAACCTAGTCGAGCATGGCACGCATCCCGCGTGACGCCGCGCCTTGAAACCTAGGAAGCTATCTTCCTAGATGACGCCCGACGTCATCACCGACGTTCGTGACCCACCGTTTCGTCGGAGCGAAATTCACATCCTGGTCATGACGCCCGATGAACCTCGTGTGAGCGAAAGATGAGATTCGCTTCCTAGGAACCTAGAAAGCTAGTCGGGCACCCTGGAACCATTTTCTGCTTGACGCTCAATCCCTTGAAACCTAGGAAGCTATCTTCCTAGATGACAACGACCATCGCAGTTCTGAACCAAAAAGGCGGCGTCGGGAAGACTACGCTTGCCGTCAACCTGGCCACCGCGGCGCATCTCGACGGGCGCAAAACGTTACTCGTCGACCTCGACCGGCAAGGAAGCGCGCTCGATTGGGGAGCCCAACGACGCGAAGGCTCGAAGCTCGAAGGTTTGTCCGTGGTCAAAGTCGACAAGGCTCTTCGAGGTCCGCACTTTCGCGAGATCATCGATGGGCGCGACGTCGTGATTTTCGATGGCCCTCCGCGCCTCGGGGAGTTCATTCGTGCCGCTGCCGCGCTCGTGGACATCGTGCTCATCCCGATTCAACCGGCGGCGTTCGATTTGTGGGCCGCTGCGGAAACGCTCGAAGACTTGGCGCAAGCGGATCAGATTCGCGCGGAGCTCGGGCGCGAACCCGTGCGACGGCTCTTCGTGATGAATCGCGTCGTCAAAGGGACGCTGTTTGCGACGGAAGTTCCAAAAGCGATCGGGGAAGCAGGAACGCTCGCGAAGACGAGCATCCATCAGCGCGCGGCCTACGTGCGCACGGTCGCCGAGGGCGAGTCTGTCCTGACGCAACGGCTCGACCCGGCTGCCGCCGACGAAATTCTCGAGCTATATCGCGAGATTTTCCCCGATGCGTCAATTGCTGTCTCGGCGAAGAAGCCCGCGACGAAGAGTACCTCGAAGACGACCGCAAAGAGCACGAAAGTATCGCCGACAAAGACCACGAAAAGCACGAAGAGCACGGCTCGAAAGAAGGGCGCGACATGAGCACGAAGAACGAAGCACGGTCCCCGTTCCTCGCGTTGCGCCGTCCGAGCGCCGCAGCGCCACGCCCTCGCGTCGAAGAGTCGACGCCCGCGCCCGAACCGGAAGTCGTTGCGGCTCAAACGAATGAGCCTGCTCCAGTTGCGGAAGCTCCTCGACCACCCGAACCGCAAGCAGAGCCCGAGCCCGAAGTGGTTGCAGCTCCAACGAATCGAGCGGGACGCATCGAGGCCGAGCCGGAAGCGGACTTTTTCGTGAGCATCCCGAAGTCGAAAAAAAACGCGCTCAAGGTGCACTGTGCGCAAGCGGGAATCAGCATGCGCGAATGGCTGCTCGGGGTGCTCAACGAGAAAGGCATCGGGACCGACGAAGCCTCGAAACGCGGCAAAAACAAGGGATAACGTTGGCCTAGGTTTCTAGGTGCCTAGGTTGCTAGGTCATCGAGGGTCTGTCATGTCGAACGCTTCCATCGTTGTCGTTCCGCGAGGTCCGCCGGCGTCGTCGAGTCTTGCCGAGGACGTTGCGCGCTCGAGGTGGCTCACGTTTCGTTTCATCGTGAAGGCCTCCCCGTGTACGTGGCGAGAGGCAAAACGGATCAGCTTGGTGAGGGCGCCGATGTGCCAGTGCATGCAGCGGGCGGAGCGATGTGTCCGGTGCGTGCGTTGCGCGCGTGGCTCGACGCAACGAAGATCGTTGGAGGTCCAATCTTTCGACGCGTGGGCCGGTGGGATCGTACCGGGACAAACGTGCGTGCAGGCAAGAGGTGGTAAGGGCCGGCGCGAACTTGGCGGAGATTGGAAGGGTCACGCGTCACGCGAGCGAAGGGATGATCCGGCGGTACATCCGGCAAGGGACGGCGTTTGAGAGGGATCTGTTGAGGCGAATGTTAGGAAGGCTTGCCGTCGGCGAACCATACTGATATTCGGAGAATATGAATGGTGTTCGACAGGCAATACTTGTTTTTGCGATATTTTCCATGCTGGGGTGTGGACCGTCGGTTGGAGAGATGCGAATGGCTATCCGTCCGGCGAAGCCCGAAACCTGCAAGCTGGAACTCGTCACTATCACGTCGACGGAGATGCAACCGGAAGCGAAATTCGGTACTGGCGGCACCTATGAAATGATTGGGGCAATCACCATTGGCGCGAAGGAGGGAACAGATCCGATGTCCGAAGAAATTCGGGGACTCGTTCGACCGCGTGCATGCGCCATGGGCGGCGATGTGGTGACTTTGCTCGGCTCTGGAACGGGCGCGAACCGTAAGGGATTCGCGCAGCAGAACATCGTGTACACCGTTTGGGCTACGCGCCCCGAAGGTGCGGCAGCTCCACAGCCGTTTTGAGTCGGGTGACTTGTCGATCACGAGTTCCCATTACGAACATTTTAGCATTCCGGATTCAAGGCCGAGCCGCTGCATCATTCGATGCTGGCGTCGTGTCGAAGAGTCAGACGAGACACTAGGGAATTATTTCGCCCTTGAGGCAGCCTTCAGCGGCGTTCTTACATATGTCGCAACCCGACCCAGTGGGCGCAGGGCAACTAACGGTCGTGCCATCCCCGTGTCCGATGTGGCATTCGTTTGTTTGTTGGTTGCAGGTAATGGCGTTGCTGGGTGGACAAACGGCTAGGCAGTAGTACTCATTTCCTGGTGGCGGCGGATTACACGTCCAATTCGACCAATTGGCGCACCCAGAAAGCGGCATTGTTCCACCGGAACCGCCTGCATCAATGTCTTGTCCCCCGGCGCCACCTGCTCCACCTGTACCACGAGGCTCAGACGTAGCGCTACAAGCAGCTATAAGTAAAACCATTCCAAGAAAAAAGATTGCTGCGCACCGACGTAGATTCATAACAAATCTCCTTTCCTGTGCGTAACGAGCACATTTCCAATGCCAAAGGAATCAATCAAACTATTGCGTTGAAGACTTCCGCTAACCATCCTTTAGCGGAAGTCATCGAGGACGAAGCTAGCAACCTAGGAACATAGGAACCAAGGTTGCTAGCTCGACGTGGGGAGATGTGCCAGGGATAACCCCGCGCAATGTTTGACGAGGTTCGGCGTAGCGGACTACGACGTGGACACGTGAACGAGGAAATGATGTTGGCGGGAGGAACCATTACGTGATATTGCCAGATTCGCTGATATTGAAATGTCGCCAATGCGTCACTCGGCGGTCAGGTATCAGATGAAATCGATTTGCGAGACAGGTGCTCTTCCACTGTTCTCCCAATAGGTCGAAAACGTAATGGCATTGGGCCATTCAAACACGCAAATATTGACGCAGAAAGTGCGCCTCCAGAGCTCTCTCCGTGCATTAAAGGCGGAATTCGCGCCGTTTCCTGCTGGCATACCAATTGCGAAGCTTGCCGGCGTGACGCATTGCTCGCTGCGGAGAACGACAATGAAAAAGCTTGGTTGGACTAAAATCGCGTATATAGAAAAGCCCACGTTTATTGCGGCGATTTCGCTGCTCTCCGGGCCCGTGCTTGGTTGCGCACCCGACCCCGAGGGCGCAGGCGATCCCGAAGGGACGAACGTGACATCCACGCAACAAATGCTGGGCGAAGCGCCCGATCACGCTTGGGCACTCGATGAGGCGAGCGGAACTCTCGCAAAAGACTCGGGCATGCCTGGTGGCGTAAATGGAACGCTCGGGCCTTCCGTGATGCACATTTCGTCGGGCGTTGTCGGCGGGGCCGTCTCGCTCCCGGGCTGGGACGATACGTCGGTGATCGATTTCGGTCCCGACATCGGAAGAATCGGTACCAGCGATTTCACCGCGAGCTTTTGGATCCGGTCGACACAAGCCGAGGGGCGAGAACTCCTCAGCAATCGCTCGTGCGGCTCGGCCTGCAATTTCTTTGGGCTACGCGTCTCTCCAAACGAGGTGGCCTTCGAGGTTTATCAGGACGAATTCAACACGAATGCGAACTCCGTCACCGTGAAAGTCGGCACAAAAGATGGTCAATGGCACCACATCGTGGCCCGCCGCAGCGGCGAGACACT
>WBZU01001031.1_pt1 | contig 15633 bp, 13 predicted proteins | sample 5204311 | NCBI WGS metagenome assembly WBZU01 (sample SAMN12344359, study PRJNA552823) | activated sludge metagenome | biome: Activated sludge suspended growth; feature: Nitrification reactor; material: Wastewater; isolation source: activated sludge from nitrification reactor of wastewater...
CGTAGGCGCCAGCAGCAAGCCGACCGGGTAGGCTAGCATGGCGCCGAACAGTCAACTGATCAGCCCGATGAAAACACCCTCCACGATCACGATGCGCTGCACGGAGCCGTCGGACGCACCGATGGCGCGCATGACGCCGATCTCGCGTGTACGCTCGAGCACGTTGGTGCTCATGGTGCCGGCCAATCCCAGCGCGCCGACCGAGGCGATCAGCACACCCATAGCCAGCAGCAGGTAGACGATGATGTCGAAGAAGGCGCCTGTGAAGCGGCGCAGCGTGTCGATCGTAAAGACAGACGCCACTTCAAAGCCGGCCGCGTCCAGCCGTTCGTTGAGCAGCGTCGCTGCCTCGTCCTGGGTCAGCCCGCCCGCCGGATCGAGCTTGAGTTGCAGGCTGGTCGCCCGGTTCATGTCGGCGGTCAGCCAACTGAAGTACGGGTAGTTCACATAGACCGGGACCACATTCGGCGGACCACCCAACACCTGGGCAATGCCGACCACCGTCCACTGCGATTCCTTGTCGCCGATCTCAAGCGTCATGACGTCGCCCACGGCCAGGTCCGGTTCCGACGAGAGCACGTTCTGGCTCAGCACGATGGCATTCTGGTCGTCGGGCAGGAGCCAGCGACCGCTGGTGAGCGTAGGCTTGACCATGGCGCTGTCGGACGGGAGGGCCGTCATCGTCAGCGGGTTACCCTCGGTGCCGTCGTCGCGCACGCGTACGACCTGCGAGCCCAACCAGCCCTCGATAACCGTGAATTCCGGAATCGTGCGCGCCACCTGTTCGACGCGCTCCGTGCGATAGGCCTGGCCCAACTGCACCTGCACGTCGAACTGGTAGTAGTCGAGCGCGGTCGTGATCAACCCGTCCAGCGACGAGCGCACGCTGCCCACCGTCATGAAGAGCATGCCGCCCAGCACGAGGGTGACCAGCGTCAGGGCCAGGCGACTCTTGCGGCGGAAGGTATTGCGCAGCGACAACTGCATAGGCCGCGACAGCCCCTTGACCGACTTGAGCAGCCGCGTAAACCAGCCGTCGTCGCTTACCGGCGCGCCCACACCGTAATCTGTCACGGCCTCGCGCACGGTGACCGCGGTGCCACGGAAGACGGGGAGCAGCGCAGCCAGCAGCGGCACGAGAATGCCGACAAGCAACTGGATGGCAACCACATTGAGCGGCAGCGACCAGCGCGGGAATGTCACATTGATGAAGCTGCCCAGGAAGGCCGCCAATCCGCCGGCCACGAGCACCGTCAACGGCACGGCCACCACCAGCGCCGCCACGCTGTAGATGAGCACTGCGCCCAGGTACATGACCACAATCTGCGGGCGGCGGGCACCGATGGCTTTCATCACACCGATCTGGCGCACCTGCTGCGCCATCAACGCCGAAATGGTGTTGACGACCAGAAAGCCGCTCAACAGCAATGCCAGCAGGCCCAACGGCGTCAGGAGCAGAGCCAGCGCGTCGAAAAGGTCTTGCAGCGCCAGGCGACCCGGATCCGGCACCTGGACGCGACGCACGGTGTAGCCGGCTTTCTCGATCTTGTCGGCGACGCTGTTCGCGACGCCGGTGATATAGTCCTTGTCCAACTGCTGCTCGGGCGTGCCGTTCACCCGCAGCGTGATCTGGTCATAGGCACGTTCGCCGCCTAGCCGCTCAAAGGTGTCGTAGTCGACGTAGCCGCTAGCTGTGCCGGAAAAGCGCGCCGAAAAGCCATTCGGGTCATAGACCGCACCAGTCACACGAATCATGCGTTCGCGATCGTTGATGGAAAGCAGGCGCAGTTCATCGCCCACCTGCAAACCGGCCGGCAGTACATCTTGCGCCGTCAATCCGCTGCGCTCCAGGATGATCTCGTTTTTCTCCGGCCACGTTGAACGCTCGGCGCCGAACCCCGGATTGCCATTGACGGTGTAGACCGGCTCGATCAGGTTGATGCGAATATCCTCGAAGTCATCGATGGCCGTGACCGTCAGATTTTGCCACTCGCCAGGCGCGACTTCCACCTTGACCGAGAGCGAACTGCGCCCTTCGGCATCGGCCACCTCGGGGATGCGTCGGACCGATGCCAGCGTATCTTCATCGACGCCACCCACGAATAGGTTTGCCTGACTGGCATTGCTGGCAACGTAGATTGCCTGCAACTCGGTCAGAATCACCGAGCGCAGCAGTTGCACTGTGCCGACGGCAAAAATACCGACGGCAATCGAGGAGACAACCAAAATCGTGCGGGCGCGATTGAGCCACAGCTCACGCACCACCTTGCGCCAACGTGTGTTACGCATGGGCGCCCTCGCTCAGTCGCGGCGTGCCGGTAAAGACCGGCGCACCCTGATGGGCCGGCGTGTGATGGAGGGTGCCATTCGTCGTGGCACGCCCCGGCACGGCAATTGGCGCCCTGGCCGTGCCCGTATCGGACGCAATCTGGCCGTCGGCAATGGTGACGGTGCGGGTCACACGCCGCGCCATGTCGTCGTCGTGCGTAACCATGAGGATGGTCTTCCCTTCACCGACGAGGTTCTCAAAGAGATGGAAGACCGCGTCGGCGGTGCGCGAGTCGAGGTTGCCGGTCGGCTCGTCAGCGACCACGATCGCCGGGTCGTTGGAAAGCGCACGGGCAATTGCCACGCGCTGCTGCTGACCGCCGGAGAGCGCAGTCGGCAGCTTGCCGGCATGCTCGACCATCTCCACCTGCTCGAGCAGATGCAGCGCTCGCTCCTTGCGCTCGCGCGTCGTGTATAGGTTGCAGAAATCCATGGGCAACAGGATATTCTCGAGCACCGTCAGCGTCGGCAACAACTGAAAGAACTGGAATACGACGCCCACATTGCGCCCGCGCCACTCGGCGATCTGACCCTCACGCAGCGTGTGGACTGGCGTGCCCGCAACGATCACCTCACCCGTGCTCGGCCGGTCGATGCCGGTGATCATATTGCTCAGCGTCGACTTTCCGCTGCCCGACTTGCCGATGACCGCCACGAATTCACCGCGCGTGACCTCGAGATCGATGCTCTTGAGCGCCTGAAACGCGCCGGCCGGCGTCGCATAGCTTTTCGTCACCCCGCGCAATGTGATGAGCGCATTGTCGTCGGCGGTATGACCGTTCTGACGTGTGGCGTTCTTGTCTTTACGCAGGAAGGGCAAACGCAGCATAGTTGGACTCCTCTTTGTGTAGATACAAACCGTCAAGCATGACGTCGATCAGGCGGTGTGCTAGTTGGGCCCGCGTGCGGCCATCACGCGCGAGCGAAAGTTCAGGAATGGCATGCAGGCTCTCGATCATCCCGACAAGGCCGCCGGCAATGACGCCCAGGTCGCGTTCGGCAATTTCGCCGTGAGCGGCAGCCCGGTGTAATGCCCGCTCAACCGGCGCCATCAGCGATTCGAGCGCCATCAGCGACAGCCGGTCAGCCTGCGCCGGGTCGATGGCGGGCATATCGGCATGGGCCATGCGCACCAGGTCCATGGGCGCATGCGCCATCAACCAATCGGCGACGGCGTAAAGCTGCCCGCGCAGGCAGGTCGGTGCCGACAGCAGCGCACGCTCCAGCCCATCGCGATGGCGGCGCAACGTACGCACCGTCACCTCGACGAAAAGCTCTTCCTTGCCGCCGGGCGCATGGTAGTAGAGCGATGCATGCCGAAGGCCCACTGCCGTGGCGATGTCGCGCAGTGTGGTGCCGGCATAACCCTTGATGGCAAACAACTCTTCGGCGGCTTGCAGGACTTGCTCGCGCGCATCGGAATTCGATATTGATTGGGTCGGACGTTCAGCTACCAACATATTGGTAGGGAGGATATCACGGTTCTGGACAATCTTTGCGTGGGATTTGTTACAGTTTTGCAATCTCGAGGATTTGCACACATGTGCCATGGGTACGGGAAGGCGTGCAAGGGACAGTGGTGGTAGACTTCTCCTGAGGGCACGGTGCCCTGTTGGTCGGCGCGGCCACAACACAGAGAAATGCCAGCCTAACCAAGTGAACGTGATGGGGGAAGTATGATAAAGCCAAGCGCAGCGATCTTGACCGGCGCCGGCGGACTGGAGTACGTGCGCCTGAGCGCGGCCGACGGTGCGGTTGCTGCCATCTACCTGCACGGCGCGCACGTGACGTCGTGGATGCCGGCCGGCGGAGAGGAGCGCCTGTACCTTAGCGAACGGTCGGCGTGGCGCGCCGGCACGGCGATCCGCGGCGGCGTGCCGGTGATCTTTCCGCAGTTTGCCGGCCGCGGGCCGCTGCCCAAGCACGGCTTTGCACGTTCGGTGGCGTGGAAGTACGCAGGAATGTGCGAGGACGCGCACGGTGCGACGGCACGCTTGACACTGGAAGCATCCCCGGCAACGCTGGCCCTCTGGCCGCACGCGTTTGCGGCGACGCTCTCTGCCAGCATCGGCGGCCCGGCGTTGACCATGACCCTTACCGTCGAGAATCGCGATGTGGAGCCGTATGCGTTCTCGGCCGCGCTTCATACCTATGTGGCCGTGGCCGACATCACAACAACGGCAGTCAGCGGGCTGACGGGGCCGCGTTATGCGGACTCCGCCGCCGGTGGTACGCCGGCGATCGATCACGAGGCGACTGTGCGCTTTTCCGGCGAGGTGGACCGCATCTACTGGGCAGCTTCAGCGCCGGTGCGCGTCGACGATGGCGTGCGCACCACCGAAATCGCATCTGAGGGCTTCAGCGATGCCGTGGTCTGGAATCCGGGGCCGGAGAAAGGTGCGGCACTGGCCGACCTGGAGAGCGGCGGCTATCGACACTTTGTCTGCGTGGAGGCAGCCGTCATCGGCACGCCCGTGGTGCTCCCGCCAGGCGGCGCCTGGCAGGGCACGCAGCGTCTGGTTGCCGCCGCCTGATCACACGGCAGGCTCGGCCATGCCGGCTGCCGCTGCACGCAGGACCGTGCGCAATTCGTCGATGCGCAGCGGTTTGCCCAGGAACGAGTTCATGCCGGCCTCGAAGCACGCGGCGCGATCCTCGGGCGATACATTGGCCGTGAGCGCGATGACCTGCACCGCGATGTTGCCGCGATCCTCTTCCAGGCGGCGGATGCGCCGCGTGGCTTCGAGGCCATCCATGTCGGGCATCTGCATGTCCATGAACACTAGGTCGTACGGCCGCGCTGCCAGCGCGGCAAGCGCCTCAGTCCCGCTGGCGACGATGTCGGCCGCATAGCCGAGCCGGTCAAGCATACGCCGGATGACCACCTGGTTCACCACGGTATCTTCTGCGACGAGAATGCGCATGGGACGCGGCGGCTCGACAATCGCGGGCGCTGTGCTCTCGCTCGCTCGCTGTTCGGGCTGCCCAACCTGGAGTGCATCGATCAAACCGGTGCGCAGCGCCGCTGCCTTGACGGGCTGAATCAAGTAGTTGACGCGGCGAGGGTCATCATCCACAGCCCGTTGCCACAGCGCACGCAGCCGAAGCACGGCCGGCCACGCCTTGTCGCCCGCCAGCTTCGCCGACTGGCCAGCGACGACGAGATCAACGGCTGTGCCGGACGCCATGAGTTGCTGCGCTGCTTCCATGCTGTCGCAAGTTATGACGCGCAGACCCCAAACCCCGGCCAACACCTCGATTTGGCGCGCTTCCAGCGCCAGCATCTCCTGATCTGCGATCAGCAAGAGGCTGCGGCCTGACAACGGCGCCACCGGATCGTGGGCCAGCTCCCAAGTGGCGGCCTTGAGCGGCAGCCGGCAATGAAAGGTCGATCCACGGCCAGGAATCCCCAGGCTCTCCGCCCACAACACGCCATCCATTGCCTTGCAAAGACGGCGACTGATGGCAAGGCCCAGGCCGGTGCCGCCATAGCGCCGCGTCGTCGAGGCGTCCACCTGGCTAAAGGCCTGAAAGAGGCGATCCTGGCGCTCCAGGGGAATGCCCAGCCCGGTGTCATGCACGTCGATGAGCAGTTCCGCTTCGCCGCGTTCGCCCGGCTCCGTCCGCACGTGGACCGTCACCGAGCCCGTATCGGTGAATTTGACAGCGTTGCTCAATAGATTGATGAGCACCTGGGAGAGCCGGTTCTCGTCGCCGACGATGCGGTCGGGCACGGGCGGCTCCATGAAGCAGGCGAGCTGCAAGTGCTTCTTGGCGGCTGCCGTACGCACGACATCCACCGCTCTCTCGATACAACCGCGCAGGGAAAAGGGCCGCTGCTCGAGGACGAGTTTGCCTGCCTCGATCTTGGAGAAATCGAGAATGTCATTGATCAACGCAAGCAGCACCTTGCCCGACTCGCCAATCAAATCGACGAACTCTTCCGCCTCGCGGCCGAGATCCATCTCGCTCAACATCTCGGAGACGCCGATGATGCTGTTGAGCGGTGTGCGAATCTCGTGGCTGACGCTGGCCAGGAAGTCCGACTTGAGGCGCGAGGCTTCCAGTGCACGGTCGCGCGCCCACGCCACCGCCTGCTCGATCTGCTTGCGCTCGGCCAGGTTGGTGACGACGATGATCATGGCGATAGCGCCGTCATCGCGTTGCCAGGGGACACAGGTGAGCAGAACCGGCAATGGGTCGCCGTGCGCGCCAATCGCATTCGCCTCCACATCGACATTCTGGCCGGTCTCCATGTTGTCCAGTGCAGCGGCGAAGCGCGTCCGGCCTTCCTCGTCCAACACATCAAGAACGGAAGTGCCGAGCAGCGCCGGCGATTGCGTGCCGAGCAGACGGGCAAAGGCAGGGTTCACATACTCGAAGCGAAGCTCCGGATCGATGACCGTCAGGCCCTGGCCCATGGCCCCCATCACCTGTACGGCAAAATCGCGCTGGGTGCGCAATTCCTCGGCGGCGCGCTGGCGGTCGGTGATGTCGGTGAGAAAGGTCATCACCAGCGTCCCCTCGCCGGTAGCCACGTAACTCAGGCTGATCTCCAACGGCACGACTCGGCCGCTCTTGTGCAGCCCGGACAGGATCAGGCCGCCACCCATGGAGCGGGTACGCGGGCGCTGCATAAAACCGGCCCGATGATCGGCATGGGCGGCACGCGCCGAATGCGGTACGAGACGCTCAACCGGCTGGCCAACCAGTTCGGCGCGCGTGTAGCCAAAGAGTGCTTCGGCGCGTGCGTTGGCCAGCAGGATCGTGCCGCGCTCGTCGGAGATGACGATCGCCTCCGAGGCCGATGCCAGCAGCGTCGCGAAGCGATCCTCGCGATCGCGTAGTTCTTCCTCGGCACGGCGGCGTTCGGCGATTTCGGCGATGAGCGCCTCGTTGGCCTTGCGCAATTCGGCACGCTGGCTAGTCAGGCGGTCGGCCAGCAGACGCAGGTCGGCCAGCGCCATCTTCTGCGCCTGGATCGTTTGCAGGATGTCCACTACCGGGTCGTGCCGTGCGAAGTCGGAAAGCGTCAGGCCAAGCCGATTCATGTCTTCCGGTTCGGCAAGCCAGGGCGAAGCGAGAAACAGCGCAAGGCTTCCGCCGCTGGCAGCGATGATCTGCCCGCGCAGGCGCACGGACCCATCCAGCGTCGCAAGGATGAAGAGGTAATCGACACCGGCCACCATGTCGTCGAAGGTCTGCATACCGGGCGGGTATTCGACGCGCAGGTGGTCGAACAACTGGTCACCGGGCATCACTGCGGGCAGCACGCGCGCCAGGCTTCGGCCCGCCTGGCGAATCGTCAAGGCGCGGTCGAAGCCGACGTGAAAAGGAAATGCGTCGGCAAATTGCTGGGGTGAAAGCCCGATCAGTGCCGGCTCGCTCATAGGCGCTCCGCTGCGGGCCAGGTGACCAGGAATTCATCATGATCGGCCCCTTGCTCGCGGCTGGCGACGACGTCGATCGAAACATCGGTCGCAAAGCGTATGGCAAGGCCGCGGATCAGGCCGACGACAAAAGGTTGCAGTCCCGGTCGATGCGAAAAATAGTGAAGATGCAGCGACGTGCCGGTCAGATCACTCACTTGAAAGCGCGGCGGCTTGAGGTTCGGGTAGATTAGCGAGACACGCGCGTGAAAGCCAGGCAGGTTGCGCAGAAACTCGGGCAGGGAACGGCCGCCGGCATCCATCATGGCGCCATACCCTTCCTGAGCGGTGACCAGGATCCAGTGCTCGCCAAACGCCTCCAGGATTTGCTCGGCCGGCAGGTCAAGACAGTCGGACGCGGCTGTGACAAGTTGGTAGGTCATGGCATCGGGGTAGGCATCATTGCTGATAAAGGCGTCCTCTTCGACGCCCGCCTGCGCCTTGATTTTCTCCCATGTCGCCGCGTCGTAATGCCGCAACACCATTTCCTCTACGGCTCGATTCACCATCCCGTACATACAATTCGCTCCCTACTTCACCTGCACCGTACGCCACCCCTCAGGATTGTAGCTGAGAAACCATTTGATTCACATTAAGATTACGTATCAAAAAAGGCGCCGGATCAAAGTCCGGCGCCATGTCAAGCAATCAACATCAACTGCCTATGATGCGGTCATTCAGTTCCGCCGGCGGCGCAGAATGTCGAGGTAGACGGCGAGGATAACGATCACGCCCGTCACCACAAATTGCCACTCCTGCGGCACATTCATGATGCGCAGCCCATTCGTCAGCGTGCTGATGATAAAGGCACCGATAATCGTACCCAGGATCGTGCCTTCGCCGCCGCTGAGCGACGTGCCGCCGATGACCACCGCGGCGATGGCGTCGAGTTCGTAGCCGACACCCAGCGCCGGCTGTGCCGAGTTGAGGCGGGACGCGATCATGACGCCGGCTAGGCCGCTGAAGACGCCACCCAGCGCGTACACGGCGGTCTTCCAGTTGGCCACGTTCACGCCAGAGAGACGCGTCGCTTCCTCATTGCTGCCGATGGCCACGGTGTAGCGGCCAAGCACGGTCTTGCCCAAAATGAAGGCGGCGATAAGGGCGGCGATAAAGAGAATGAAGACCGCATTCGGCACGCTGATGCCCAGCCCCATGGGAGACAGGATTGGATCCAGCACCGAGGACATGGTGATCTGCCGAAAAATCGGCGTATCGTTGAAATAGATCGGCTTGACGGTGCCGGTTTCGATGGTCGAGAGCACCAGGGCGAGACCACGCGCGATCATCATCATGCCGAGCGTGGCAATGAAGGGCGGGATACGCATGCGCGAGATCACCAGCCCATTGATCAGCCCGGCCGCCGTGCCCGTGAGGATGCCGACCATGATTCCGACCGGTACCGGCAACTGGTAAATGGTGATCGCCAGACCGGTCATGACCGCCGACAGCGTCATCACTGTACCAACGGAGAGGTCGATCCCAGCGGTAATAATGATAAAGGTGACACCCAACGCCAGCACGCCGTTGACTGCCGTGGCGAGCAAGATGCCGACGATGTTTTCCGGAGTCGCAAAATAGGGCGACAAGAAGGCGAAAACGAGAAAAATGACGATCAATGCAGCGAAGGCGAGCAGTTTCTGCGCAGCGCTGGACTGCCAGATGGACCGCTTGGGTGCGCTTAGTGTGGTTTCTGCTGTTGCCATGATTATCCCTGTTCTGCTGGTTGTCCGGTGGACGGAACATCTTCACCCATCGCCACGATGACGCTGCGCTGCGTCGCAAAGCGCATGATGCCTTCCTGCGTCGCCTCGCCGGCTGCCAGTTCGCCGGTAATGCGCCCCTCACACATGACCACGATCCGATGGCTCATGCGCAAAATTTCGGGCAGTTCGGAGGAGATCATGATGATCGCCTTGCCCTGGTGCGCCAGTTCATTGAGCAGCTTGTAGATTTCGCTCTTGGCGCCGACGTCGATGCCGCGCGTCGGCTCGTCGAAGATCAAGATTTCGGTGTCAGCCGTGAGCCATTTACCGATAACGACTTTCTGCTGGTTACCGCCCGACAGGTTGCGCACGCGCTGCTCGATACTCGGCGTCTTGATAGACAATGCGTCCACATAGCGGTGCGCGGTCGCTGCGGTCTTGCCGTCGTTGACCACACCCAGCATGCCGGTAAATTGCTTGAACGCGGCGAGCGCAATGTTCGCCTGCACGTCCAGTCCCAATGCCAAGCCGTAGCGCTTGCGATCCTCGGAAAGATAACCGATGCCATAGCGCACCGCGTCGCGCGGGCTGGCAATGTCGGCTTTCTCACCCTTGATAAAAATTTCGCCGGAGTCGATTGGATCGGCGCCAAAAATGGCGCGTGCGACTTCCGTGCGTCCGGCGCCCATCAGCCCGGCAAAGCCAAGAATCTCACCGCGCTTGAGGGTGAAACTCACATCTTTGATGGCCGTACCGCGATTCAGGTTGCGCGCTTCCAGCACGATTTCGTCGCTTGGATGTTCGGGCACTTCCGGCGCCGACTCGAAAATCGTGCGCCCGACCATCATGCTGATGATGCGATCGATCGGTACCGTGGCTGCGTCGACCGTGTCAACATAGTGGCCGTCGCGCATGACCGTAATCCGGTCGGAAATCTGCTTCAACTCTTCGAGCCGGTGCGAGATATAGACGATGCCGACACCCTTGTCGCGAAATTGGCGGATGATCCGGAAGAGTTCATCGATCTCAGACTCGGTCAACGCCGCGGTCGGCTCGTCCATGATTAGCACTTGCGAGTTGAAGGAGAGCGCCTTGGCAATCTCCACCATCTGCTGCTTGGCGACGGTCAGATCAGACGCCTTGGTGCGCGGATCCAGGCGTAAGTGCATCAGGTCAAAGAGATCCTGGGTCTTGGCGTTAATTTTCTTTTCATCCAGCACGAAGGGCAGCGCCTGCCGCGGCTCGCGCCCGACGAAGACGTTCTGCGCCAGCGTCAGGTGCGGCATGAGGTTCAGTTCCTGGTGAATCATACTGATGCCCAGGTGCTGCGCCGCGCGCGGGGTGGGGATGTCGACTTCCTGGCCCTGATAGACGATCGTACCTGCATCTTTGCTGTAGATGCCGGCCAGAACCTTCATCAAGGTCGATTTTCCGGCGCCATTTTCGCCCACCAGGGCGTGCACCTCGCCGGCGCGCAATTCGAATCTGGCATTGTCGAGGGCACGTACGCCCGGAAAGGATTTGTCGATCCCCTCCATTTTGAGCACAACATCGCCCATGGGAGGTCCCTTTATTTGGAGCAAACTGTATTTTATGTGCGTTCAAATAGCCGAGGGAAAGCGCATCCAGTGAGCACCATCCGGGAAGGTGAGACCTTCCCGGATGGTGTAGCCAACAATGTTCCGCTTACTCGTACAGAACGGCCTTGATCTCGTCCGAATCGATGTTGGTGGCATCGTACCAGAAGAAACCGGTGTCGATGACCTTGTCGACCGGCTCGCCATTGATGGCCTTGACCGCCGCTTCGACGCACTTGTAGCCGATGCCGATGGGGTTCTGCGTGATGGCGCCCGCCTCGGTGCCGGCGCGGATGGCATCGATCTGCTGCTTGCCGGAGTCGTAACCGATCACCGTGATCTGCCCTTCCTTGCCCAGTTCGGTGACAGCGTTCAAAACGCCGATGATCGAACCTTCGTTGGCGCCGAAGTAGCCCTTCAGGTCCGGATTGGCCTGGATGACGGCCTTCGCAATGTCAGTCGACTTCAACTGGTCGCCGGCGCCGTAGTCAAGGTTGACGATCTCGATGTTCGGGTAGGCCTCGGCGATGCGGTTGATGAAACCATCGCGGCGGTCGATGCCCGTGCGGCTGGTCTGGTCGTGAACAAGGACGGCCACCTTGCCTTCGCCACCGATGAGTTCGGCCATCTTGTCGGCGGCCAGGGCGGCGGCGGCAATGTTGTCCGTGGAGGCTGTGGCTACCGGGATGTCGCTGTCCACGCCGGAGTCGAAGCCGACGACCGGGATACCCTTGGCCTGGGCTTCTTCCAACAGCGGGATGGCAGCCTTGGTGTCGAGCGCGGCCAGGCAGATGGCGGCCGGGTTCTTGGCCAGTGCAGCCTGGAGCATCTCAATCTGCTTGTCGACTTCAGCCTCGGTCGCCGGGCCTTCGAAGGTGATGTCGACGTTGTAGTCGGCAGCAGCCTGCTCAGAGCCAAGCTTCACGGCCTGCCAGAACTGATGCTGGAAGCCCTTGGAAATGACCGGGATGTAGGGCTTGGCGGCAGCCTCGGCCGGAGCCGCCTCAGTCGCAGCCGCTTCCTCGCCACCGGCAGGGGCAGCCGGCGCTGCGACCGGCGCTGCGCACGCGCTAACCATCGCCGAGATGAGCAGCAAGCCCAACAACAGCAGTACAACTCGCTTGTTCTTCATGGATTGTCTCCCTTAGAAACGTGGAACATGTGGAATATAGGAAACTCCTTGCGGAGTTACTCACTGGTTAGACGGCACACAACGAAGCTAACGATGGCGCCAACGATGGCGATGCGGTAACGTAATGACTAGGCGCGCCACAAAGATGTTCGCAAGGGCTGAAATGATTATACAACCGGCTTCGCAACTTTCAAACCTTCGTAGTGCTTTCACGGCGCCGCTTGCGCGTGCTTCGGCCACACCATGCTTCGGTAGAAACCAGACGCAACTGCGTGGACCACGTTGTTTGCTTCCATCCTGGCTGGCAACTATGTCCTGCGGGCGCCGAGAAACACCGGATCTACTGTGGGAGCTATCGTTTCAAGCTGTCGTCGGCCCCCAGATTGTAATCGTTTACAGGCCATCTGTCAATCACCAATTTCGTCATTGCGCGGCTCGCTCGCCCGCACCAGACTCCGGCGCGCGGGTGGATCGGCGCAGAATCAGCGTGCCGGCCAGAACGGTGTCCTCGGCCGCCGGCGGCACGGGTTCAGCAATGCGTTGCAGCAGGCGTCGTGCGGCCGTCTCGCCCATGGCATAGGCCGGCTGTGCGGCGACGGTCAGCCAGGGATCGGCAGCGAACGGCCCGGGCAGATCGTCGAAGACAACCACGGAGATATCATCCGGCACCTGCTTGCCTGCTGTACGCAGCGTCTGCAAGGCGCCTGCCGCTATAAAATTGTTGGCAGCGAAAAAGGCGGTCACATCCGGTCGCCGTTCCAGGATCGTCGCCATCATGGCAGCGCCGCTCTCCACCGTGAACGCGCCAGCTTGCACCAGCCTGTCGTCGACGGCGATGCCGCTATCGCGCAGTGCCTGTTCGTAACCGGCAGCACGTTCACGGCTCACCGACAGATCGCGCGGGCCGGAGAGTAGCGCGATCGAACGATGGCCCAGCGCGGTCAAGTGACGCACCAGTTTGTACGCCCCGCCAAAGGAATCACCGCGCACGGTGTCCACCTCGACATCGTCAACGCAGCGGTCGAGCACCACCACGCTGACATCCTGCCGTTGGAGTGAACGCACGGCCTCGCCGCTACTTGTCACTGGCACGAGCAGCACCCCGTCGACGCGGCGCCGCAGCAGCGCAGCCAGATATTGTGCTTGCTTGGCCTCATTCTCGTCGGTGTTGCAGAAGAAGACACTGTAGCCCGCAGCGCTGGCGACATCTTCCACCCCGCGCGCGACCGTCGTCCAGAAGGGGTTCGTGATGTCGGTCACCACGAGCGCCAAGGTGTTGGTGCGGTTGGATCGGAAGCTGTGGGCCAGCATGTTCGGGACGTAGTGCAGGTCGGCGGCTGCCTGCTCGACCCGTGCGCGCGTCTCCGGGCTCACGTAGCCCGAATGGTTGAGCACGCGCGAGACAGTGATCGGCGCCACGCCGGCGCGTCTGGCTACGTCCCGAATCGTCGTCATTGATGGATCCGTCCTACTCCATCACGATACAGACTTTGCCGCTCAACCCGGCATCGGCCACCTTGTAGGCTTCTTCAGTCTGGTCGAGCGTGAAGCGGTGCGATACGATAACTTCCGGCTTGAGTTGCCACTCGACCAATTTCTCGACCAGATCCTCCATGTGCCCCAGGCTGGTGACCCACGAGCCGTAGATGGTGATCTGGTTGTGGATGATGGTCTGGCTCACGTCGAAATCCACACGGTTGCCCTCGCCCACCATGGCGCTGCGACCCCAGCGACGCGTGCCTTGCAGCGCCAGCAGACGGCCCTGGGGTGAGCCAGAGCAGTCGATGGAGACTTCGCAGCCCATCCCGCCGGTCAGTTCCTTGATCTGATCCAGCGCGTCGGGCGCATCGGCGCGCACCGCGGCGTCGATGGCGCCAACTTCCACGCTGAAATTCAGCCGCGAATCCGCAATATCGGCGCCGATGACCATGGTGGCACCCATCTTCTTGGCGATCAGGCCCGCCGCCATGCCCACCGGTCCCATACCGGTGATGAGCACGCGATCCTGGCCAGAGACGCCGACGCGGCTGAGCGCCTCATAGACGGTGCCAAAACCGCACGCCACCAACGCGCCGTCGACATAGCTGAGCTCGTCGGGCAGCGCTACGCAGGTATCTTCCTCGGCCAGCAGGTAGTCGGCATGACCGCCGTCGCGCTGCCAGCCGTAAGCCGCCCGAAAGTCGGAGGTGCAGGAGATCATGTAGCCTTCGCGGCAATCGTTGCAGACGCCGCAGCCGCTGATGTGGTAGAGGATGACGCGGTCGCCCGCCTTGAAGCGCTTGCAGCCCGGCCCCGTCTGCACGATCTGCCCGCACGGCTCGTGGCCGGCGATGACGTTCTGGTAGCCTTCCGGGCCGTGCCCGAGATGTTCGCGGTAGATGGCCCGGATATCGCTGCCGCAGATCGACGACGCCTTCATCTTGATCAGTACCTGGCCATGGCCCGGCTCCGGCACGTCATATTCCTTGAATTCTACTCTGCGCCCACCAGGGAGCAGCACACCACGCATTTTCATAGGGTTCGATCCTTTTTGGTTGATAGGTCGTGGAAGCGTGACGAGTCATGCGTAGTGCGTCACGAGTCATGTGTCAGGATTCTCTCTCACCGGCGCATTACGAACTACGCATCACGCATCACGTTTGACTTTTGGCCTCTCACTGCACAATTACGCCATCCTCGTCCCACAAATCCCGCCAGTCCTGGTTCTCTCTCCACAGAAAGACCTGGCCCTTGATCAGCCGGCAGCCCCTGTCGATCGCGGCAATCGCCGCCATCTCGTTGTCGGACAAGGGATCGGTGACGACTGCCTGCAGATTGGCCAGATAGTTGCGCGGCTTGGTTGAAAACGGAATGGGCGTCTGGCCGCGTTGCACCGCCCACTTGATGCAGACCACAGCCGGATGGACGCCGTGCGCCTCGGCAATCCGCACGATCACGGGATCCTCGATATCGACCGTGTCGTCGAGCGTGCGGTCACGCTCCGGTCGCGCCGGCGAGCCGATGGGGCTGTAGCCGATGGGCTCGATACCATTCGCTCGCACAAAGTCGAAGAGTTCCGGCTGCTGGAAATGCGGGTGCAGTTCCATCTCGTTGGCCGCCGGCTTGATGCGGGCATCGCGCAGCAACAGTTGCAGCTTTGGGATCGTCATGTTGGAGGTACCGATGTGACGCACCAGCCCGCGATCGACCAGCGACTCCAGTTGGCGCCAGGTCTTCATGTAATTCTCGTGGATGTAGGGCACGGCATCGTGGTCGCGTGAGGATACATCCACGCCCGGCGCGTGGTGGTTGGGGAACGGCCAGTGGATGAGGTAGAGATCCAAGTAGTCGAGCTGCAAGTTATGCAACGACTGCATGAACGCCGGAATGACGTCAGCCTCTGCGTGCTTATCGTTCCACAGCTTGGAGGTGACCCAGAGATCCTCACGTCGTACCCCGCCGGCCATGATCGCCTGTAATGC
>WBZU01001683.1_pt2 | contig 15629 bp, 13 predicted proteins | sample 5204311 | NCBI WGS metagenome assembly WBZU01 (sample SAMN12344359, study PRJNA552823) | activated sludge metagenome | biome: Activated sludge suspended growth; feature: Nitrification reactor; material: Wastewater; isolation source: activated sludge from nitrification reactor of wastewater...
CTATGCAGCACCTACTTTCAATGAGCTTTACTGGAAAGATCTTGGAAATAAATATCTGAAACCGGAAAGATCACTGAATGCAGAAGCAGGTTTTATATACGGGTTTGATTTATTTTCAGATAATTCATTAGAACTGACTTACACATATATTGATGCCAGGGATAAAATAGTCTGGTCGCCGAACTCAGCCGGATTGTGGATGCCTTCTAATATTGGAATCTCCTCGTCTAATGTGATCTTAATTGATGCAAATCTTAAGAAACAGTTTTCAGAATTTTTCAGTGCAGATCTGAATGTAAATTATTCTTATACAAGTTCTCTGAAAAAAAGCAGTGAATATGAAGGTGATCCTACATACGGTAAGCAGATATTTTATCTTCCGCAGGAACTCGCAAAGTTCAACTTAGGTCTGATATACAAACAGACAGGAATTAATATATTTTATACTTTCACCGGAAAGAGATTTACAAATTTTGAAAATACCGGCTACTTAAAAGCAGTGGACCTGTTTGAAGGAAATATATTTCAGAATATTGAGACAGGAAAAATACATACACAGATAAGATTCGAGGTCAACAATATTTTCAATGCGGATTATCAGATGATAGCAGGCTATCCAATGCCGCTCAGGAATTATAAGCTGAGTCTTAGTTTTGAATATTAAGAGTATTGGCTCAGGTGTAGATTCAGTGTTTTTAAAATTTTTTAAAATAAAAAATGAATTAAATATTTTTCTATTATGACGAAAATTGAGGATGCAAAAAAAGCCGGAGGAAGTAAGTATAAAGAAAAAATCCTGCAGACAATAGAAAGCTACAAGGAGCTTTCTGAAGAAGACAAACATTGTCTGCATGTATATTACGGCTATGGAAAGGGTAAGACCACCTGTGTAATGGGGCTGATAATGAGAGCACTTGGCGCAGGTCTTAAGGTCAGACTTGTACAGTTTGATAAAGGATATGAAGGAGTTAATGAGCATTATGCAGAACTTAATACAATTCGTAAGCTGAAAGAATCAGGTAGTGATGTGGAATTTTTTTCAACAGGTTGTGAAAGAATGAATGCTGACGGAACATTCCGGTTTAAAAATTCTGATGAAGATTTTAAAGAAGCAAAGAGGGGACTGGAAATAGCGAGAGATCTGATTATAAACGGCAAACAGGATCTACTTATTCTGGACGAAGCGGTTGCAGCAGTAGTATATCATCTTCTGGAAAAAAAGGATATAGAAGATCTTATTGATTTATGGAAAGAGAATAAAAGATATGAACTGGTAATGACGGGACATAAGATCTGGGATGAGCTGGAGGAAAAAGCGGACCTTGTTACGGAAATGAGAAAGGTAAAGCATTATTTTGACAAAGGTATTCCGATAAGAACCGGTATAGACTTTTAACTTCAATCATTAAACAAAGTTAAAGAATTGATCCTTTTGTAATATATACTTTAGCATCAGTCCTGATTAAATGAAAATTAAATATAATATAACAAAGTGTGTTTGTTTTGATATGACTTTCGCGCAAATGAAGAAAAAAATGGAAGAAAAAAATATTAATGACATAGAGGGACTCAGAAAGATAAAGCCGGTAGCAACCAATTGTAAACTGTGTCTGCCGTACATTAATAAGATGATTGAAACCGGACAAACTGAATTTGATCAAATAATAGAATAAAACAAATAAGCCGAAAGGAAAATAATTGAAAAGAAATTTAGCTACTTCAATACTTTTTTTGATATTTTTAGTTATGTCCGGATGCAACAGGGACGAAATAATTACTCCCCCTGTGACTGTGAATTCTTCAAAGGGCGCATATGTGCTGTGTGAAGGTGGATTTAATCCGGGAACCAGCAAGCTTTCATTTTATAACAGGACAACAGACAGTTTCTATGTCAGTATTTTTAATCCGGGAAACCTTGGTCTTTCCCCGGACGGTATGATACTAAGTGAAAACAATCTGTATATTACAGAGCAGGGAAACTTCGGCTCCGCCGGAAAAATTTATAAAACTGATACCAATGGAACAGTAATAACATCTTCAGATATTGGTACAAATCCATATTCTCTAACCATTTCTAATAATAAGATATATGTAACTAATGGACCGGCAAACAATGTATCGGTATTGGATAAAAATTCTTTCGCACTTATTACCACTATAGGCACCGGAATATATCCTCAGGAGATAATATCAATCGGCAATAAAGTGTTTGTCTGTAATACAAGCGTGTTCAGCGGAACTACTGATTCTACAGTAACGGTAATAGATGCATCTATTGATCAGGTAGTTGCTACAATCATTGTAAGAAAGTCACCGTCGGCACTGGCAGTAACAACAGACGGAAAATTACTGGTAGGGTGTCCGGGGAATGCTGCAGGGGCTGCAGTTTTTAAAATCGATCCGAATACATATAATAAACTGGATTCATTTACAAATTTAGGTTACGGATTCTGTAAAGATATATCAGTAATGGCATCAGATAAGTTCTGCTATATCGGCGGGGATATTTATGCCGAAGGAGGAATAGTTACTTACAATATGAATTCCAGAACATCGGCATTGACAATTAGTCAGCCCGCAACAGGACTGAATTACAGCCTGGCGTACGATTCAGATGCCGGAAATATTTATGTCGGTTATGTTCCCGCTTTTACGGTTAGCGGTAAATTAATTGTGTACAATACCGGCGGAGTTCAGAAAAATGAATTTACTATTACAGACGGCATTGCTCCACGCCGTATTGTAGTTAAAAAATAATCTGCAGAAATCGATTTATTATATTTCATACATTGATTATATTTGAGTCAATGAAAATTGACATCAAAGATAATTCAAACGAAAGCAGTTTAAAGCTTTGCGAATACCCTGCGGATTGCGAATATTTCGGTGAAGAGAATAATGAAAATGATCTTAAGATCTTCATACACAACATTACTCTTGAAGAAGTAGATGAATATCTTTCCGGTGATCTCAACAATGAACAGGGAGGCGTGCTGCTCGGTGAAATTTGTGTTAATAAGGAAGGTAAAAAATTCATACTGATCAACGATCTTATCATTGCAAAGCACAGCAATTCTTCATTATCAAGGCTTACTTTCACTCACGAAACCTGGGATTACATTAATGAAGTCCGGGAAAAAGATTTCCCTGAGAAAAAGATCCTGGGCTGGTTTCATTCACATCCGGGTCATACTGTTTTCCTGTCGAATTTTGATATTTTCATTCAGGAAAATTTTTTTAATATGTATTATATGGTTGCATATGTTTTCGATCCTACTATTAAGGACAGAGGATTTTTCCTCTGGAGAGATGATAAGATCGTTAAATCGGGAGGTTATTTTAAATACGGACTGATAATAAATGAGGATTTTAACGGAATAATTAAAATGAAATCGGTTGATGATCTGATCAAGAAAAATAATCCGGAAATCATTAAAAAGAAGAATACTGAATTTAAAGGTGCTGCTACTATTGCTCTGCTTTTACTTACTCTTTTAATACTGCTTTTCATGATCTATAATATTTACGAGATAAAGCAGAAAGCGCTGCTTAAAGATGAGTATTTAAAAGATCTGAATGATATCAAGAGTGAAAATAAGAAATTAGCCGAAAGGCTGAATGATCTCATCATCGAGACTGAAATGAAAAAAAACACATCAGCGGGTTCAGATAATTTGAAAACTCCTGAAATTACAGCAAATGAGATCAGCAGTCCGGGAAATACAGAGCATAATTCCGAAATCAGCAGCGGCAGTCAGGTTAATAATAATTCAGAAGAAACCAAAAGAGAAACTAAGGAAGTAACTAAACATGAAACTATTAACACAAACACAACGGTCACTAAATATAAAGTGAAAAGCGGTGATACACTTGAAAAGATATCAAACCAGTTTTATAAAAGCAGAGCAGGAATTGAACTTCTTATGAAATTTAATAACATTAAGAATAAAGCTGATATTAAGATCGGGCAAGAGCTGGATATACCTGATATGGAACAGTGATAGTTAATTGAGTTTAGTTTTATTGCGAAAAAATTTTATTATTTAAAATAAATACAAAATCATAATTAAAATTGAGTCCCCGGCACAGACGATTAATATCAGACTTTAACAAGATGAAGGAAGAATTTTCCAGTCATCCGTACATTAGCTTTGAATATGAAGGGGATCAGCTTCCGCCTGAAAGATACTTTGTATATTTTAAAAATATAAAGGGATTAAAACTTTCTGATAATCCTTCTTCTGATAAAAAAGAGCTTGAAATTATTAAAGATCATAAAATCGAAATTTATCTCCACTCGGACTACCCCCGCTTAAAACCTCAAAGTAACATATTAACGGAGATATTTCATCCGAATTTCAGGATGGCTTCACCTAATGATATCTGTATTGGTGATTATTGGGCTTCCGGAGAGACTCTTGTGGATATTATTTATCAGATAGGTGATATGATAACTTATCAGAGTTATAATGTCACAAGTCCTTTAAACGGTATTGCAGCAAAGTGGGCAAAAGAAAATATTCCGCTTTTTCCTCTGGACAGTATAAACCTCAGGCAGGGAGAAATTGATATAAGCCTGATAGAGAATGATAATTCCGTTAATATACTTTAGAATCAATGATCATTCCGTTTAAAGGTAATTTTCCTGTTTATGATGATACTGTATTCGTTGCGGAGAATGCCACTGTTATCGGAGATGTAATACTGGGAAGAGAAACCAGTGTATGGTTTAATGCTGTAATCAGAGGTGATGTAAATATAATCAGAATAGGAGAGCGGACAAATATTCAGGACGGAAGCGTTCTTCATGTAACTCATAAAAAATATTCACTGCATATAGGTAACGAAGTAACAATAGGGCATAATGCTGTTGTTCACGGCTGTACTATCAAAGACAGAGTCTTGATCGGAATGGGTTCTGTTATACTGGATAATTCTACAGTTAATTCTAACTGCCTGATCGCCGCCGGATCGTTGATCAGGGAGAATTTTATTGTTCCCGAAGGAGTGCTTGCAGCAGGTGTTCCGGCAAAAATTATCAGGGATCTTAATGCTGAAGAAATATTAAAAATCAGACAAAGCGCTCTTAACTATATTGCCTATGCGCAGGATTATATCTTTCATGATATTTCTTCCCGATAAAAACCATTTCAACAGAAATTTAAAGTAGTTACCTAATACAAATCGTACAAAGTGCTTATCCGATACAAAGATAATTAAAAATATTTGGTTATTTATTTTTTGCTCTTAAAGCTCTTCGTGTTTTTTATCTATTGAGTTGAAAAGGTTTCTAAAGAAAAGTGAGTGTATTAAAAAAAATGTTCCCGGAAAACTTTCCCCGGGAACATTTTTTTATATCTGATTTCTATAAAACTTATTTTATAAGGATCATTTTTCTTACTTCATTAAATTCATCAGTCTTTATGCTGTAGTAATAAATTCCGCTTGGATAATCAGATGCATTGAAAGAATACTGATAACTTCCCGGTGAAAGCACCTCATTTACTAGATTTGAAATTTCCTGCCCCAGCATATCATAAACCTTTACAGAAGTTACTGTGGATTTTGCAATATCAAATTTAATAGTAGTGGTCGGGTTAAATGGATTTGGAAAATTCTGATATAAAGCAAATTTATCAGGTATCACAGAACTGTAGTTTGAAATACCTACATCTGTTGTATCAAATATTGCTTTCTGAGAAATGAATCCGTTCATAGTTATTTCCGCAATCTGGTTTCCTCCCGTATATGAACCTGAACCGATACCTTCCCATCTTTTGAAGTAATATGTTTTACCATTGAAAGGAACCTGCAAAGCTGAAACAGTAATATTATTTACGGAGCCTGAATCAAGATAGCTTCCTGCATTTGATACTGTAACAGGTAATCCAGCAGGGTCAACTGATCCGAGCATTCTGTACTGAACTCTGTAATTAGCCTTGTAATCACTTATCAGAGATCCAACTGAGATTGTCTGAATCTGCGGACCTCCGTTACTCCAGCTGCTGAATAAATATCTGACGTTACCAATTGTCTGAGGTGATACAGCTTCAAGAGTGTGGCTGGAATTCAGATCCCATAAGAAAGCTCTGCCGGAAAGATAAGAAACATTGTCAACTTTATAAGTCAGAGATGGTCTGCTGTTACCAACAGATATATAATTCTTACCTACCAGATAATTAACAAATGTCTTATGAGTTTTACCCTCTGAATTTGTACCTGTAAATACTATCTGATATTCTCCTACCGGGACAGCGGCTGTAGAAGTTACATTAACGTTAGCAGTACCCGGAAAGCTGCTGATGATATTTCCTGACGGAAATGTTGCCGTAATTCCGGCATTGGCAGGAATAACTTCATAAGAAAGTGTTACCGGAGATGTATAACCGTTTGCAACTGAAGGGATCTTAACTTCAAAAGTACCGTTACCGCTTTGACCCTGATTTACAACTTTAAATCCGGGTGATGAAACTATATTAAAGTTACTTGTCACTGTTGCACTGTTCAAAATCTCTGTAGTTGCTGACTGAACAAATACCATATTCCTGATTAAGCTTGGATTCCAGGCGCCATCCATTTCATAAGAATATTCAAAGCTGACCTTATTACCCGGTAACAATGTAGCCGGTGTCCCAAATGAATTAGGAAGTAATTTTCTCATTACATAAGTATAATTTGATTCACCGTTTGTTCCGTTATAATACACGATCTTTTCAATTACAGCAAACTGAATAGTAACATTAGGATTAGCTAAAAAGCCTTCACAATATACATCCGCTTTAACTGTCACAGTGTTTCCGTTTTTAACTTCTGCTACGACAATTGAAACCGGACTCAATAGGTTTGTTCTCTGACTGTAAGCCGCATTCAGTTCAGAAGTAGTCGTTCCGACATTCAGAACTCCGTCAAAGAACCAGTCAGGGATAGCATTTACTCCATATAATGTCCTTCTGGCATTATTATCAGTGGGATTGATCAGATACATCGGATCATTTCCCGGTGCCGGCCAGTTCATATGATAACTTATGTTTGTGACTTTTTCCGGATCAGATGCATTTAAAAATGCTTCGAGAGTAGGATTTGCAACAGCACACGGATAACATGTTGAACTTGTAAATCTTTCGACTAATATTTTCCTGTCTCCTGCATTTACATTGTTATAATCAGTTGCAGTAATACAAAGAATAATAAATAAAGAGAATAATACTTTTCTCATTTTTATATTTTATTTAAGTTTATAAAATTTATTAAATTATAGAAAACTAATGTTTTTCTATTTAACATACAGCATACTTTTACTTATAGATAGATTATCCGCTTCTATTCTGTAGAAGTAAACTCCGCTGGCAACATTTCCGGCATTCCAGGTATATTCATAAGAGCCGGGAGTTAATTTACTGTTTAAAAGCACTTCCACCGCTTTACCTGAAATATCATAAACAGTAAGCCTGATATTGGAGATGTTTTTAAGATCAAATTTTATTTTTGTCGAAGGATTGAATGGATTTGGATAGTTCTGATATAACTTAAAATCTGAAGGTACTTCATCAGAAACATGATTTATGCCGATCACATCGTCATTTCTGAAATAGTATAAACCGCCTTTAATATTTCCGATGAATAGGTCAGGATCAGTATCATTATCTATGTCTGTAAATTCAGGACAGGAATTACTGTGAACACTGATATTTCTGTAATTATTAGACTGAAGTGCAAAAACAGGAGTTGACGGTGATCCTTCATTCCTGTAATAAGAGATCATCCCATCCTGCCTGCCTATAAAAAGATCAAAGTCTCCGTCAGTGTCTATATCAAAAAATCTTGGAATGCTTTCATCTCCTACATCAATCGAATTATAGAAATTAGTTCTGTATATAAAATTAAAATCAGTTACAGTTCCTATATTTTCATAGAATATGATTCTTCCGTTTGTTGCTCCTACAAACAAATCCTTATCTCCGTCATTATCAATATCAATCATTACAGGTGTACTGCTTTGACCTAATGTTGTAATGCCGATTTGATATCCCCTCGATTCAAGAGTGAAATTAAAATTTTCAGGTGTTCCGGTATTTCTGTAAAACCAAAGTGAATCTTTGATATAGCTTCCCATTATCATATCATTGTCACCGTCATTATCCAGATCTGCAAATGCAGGTGCATAATTAAAACTGACAGACCTTAAAGGAAGTGAATCGCTGACCAGCGTAAAAGCCGGATAAACAGCCGTTCCGGTATTTTTATAGTATGATAATTTTGCATAATCATCCCCGATAAAAAGATCTTTATCACCGTCATTATCAATATCAACAAAAGATATATTACTGTTGCCGCCGGCATCCACATTAATCAGATAATCATTAGATATTCTTTCATAAGCCGGAACATTTGCATTCCCGTTGTTCCTGTAAAATGCAAAGTTCTTACTGTTCTGAGATAAATAAAGTACAGATACAAACATATCTTTGTCGCCATCATTGTCTATATCAGCGAATCGTGTAGAATTATATCCCTGAGAAATATAAGGCGCATTATGAGGATAAATTGAATCAACTATTGCCACATCAGGATTTTGAGGAGTCCCGTTGTTTTTTATAAAATATATTCCTTTTGAGAAAAGATCGCCCCAGAACAGATCGAAATCATTATCATTATCAATATCAGCGAACTCAAGTGAATTTGCTCCATGCCTTTCAGTATCTGTATGAAAAGGGGGAAATGTTCTGATCCCGGGAAGGATTTTTGATTTCAGGGCTGAAGAAAAATGATCTTCATTTTGAATACCGGTCCCGGATAATAGAGCAGGAGAAATTATTAAAAGATCCTCCCAGATGTCTGTTATAAATTTAAAACTGAAATTATTTGAAGTTCCGATATTTTCGTAATAAGTGATGGTACCAAGTGACTGACCCGTAAAAAAATCCTTATCGCCGTCATTATCAATATCACAGAATATCGGTACACAATTGGATTCGCTGTATATTACCGTATCTGAATATGTGCGGAGTTCATTTATTATCAATGAGTAGAGAGGAATATTTGGCGTGCCGTCATTTCTGTAATATTTTACTGTCTGAAGCTCTCCTCCCGTAAAAAGGTCATAATCTCCGTCATTATCTATATCTGAAAAATAAAACCAGTTATAAAAGTGAAGATCCTGAAAACGGTTTGTCATTAACTTATAACTTGCATTCTGCCCAGTTCCCGTATTTTTATAAAAATATAAGGATGTATCGGAATCAAAAGTAAAGAGGTCAAGATCATTATCACCGTCAATATCGACGAACTGATATCTGGCATTATTCAATCCGCCATTAAATGGCGCATAGGAATTGTTGCCGGAGATATTAAAATTAATACCGTCGAACTGCTGCACAAGCTGCTGTGAAAATGTAAAGGAGGAAATTAAGAATATTAAGACTGAAAAAACTAAACGCAAAATTTGAAGATTAAATTTTTAATTGGTAATACCGTCGCCGAATTTGAATTGATCACTTATAGTTACAGGTAATTTTCCTTTGAACTTAATAGTTCCATAGAAAGAATCTACGGAAGCTTCGATCGATGATTCCGCATCAGCATAAGCGCATATATATGCATCCACATCCGGAAAACCCTGTATGAGATAAGGATTCCCGAAAGAAATAACAAGGACTTTCTTGCCTTTAGAAACGATCGAATTAATGAGTGAAAGCTGTGACTCCGGCAACCCGACTGTACCGGTCTTTATTTTTACTTTTGCATAAATAGGAATTATAATTACATCATATTTCTCAGCATCCTGTAAAATCTCTTCAGAATTATTAATATCACCTGTAAGGTCATAATAAGAAGTAGAACTGAATTTATTATTCTCACTGAATTTTGCTAAAAAATAATCCGAATTAGCTTTTTCATTCCCGTTATTAAGTGATAATAATAAACAGCTTTGAGAAGCTGAATTTACAAAAGGAACAAAGTTATTGGAGTTTTTAACTAAAGTTAATGATTCATCTGCTATTCTTCGGGATAATTTTTTTGCATCATCGGAATTTACAATTGAAGATACACTGTTAAGGTCTGTCAATTTATTCTCATTTAACTTCAGCCAGTACTTTGCATTCAGAATCTTTCTTACTGAAGTATTTATTCTCTCTTCAGTTATCGATCCGCCGTTAACTGCCTGCTCTATTGCAGATATGCTTTTTGATTCTCCCTGCGGCATTAGAATAAGATCTACTCCTGCATTTACACATCTTAATGCAACTTCTTCTGCCGAAAAATGCTTTACTACTCCGGCCATATTCAATGCATCAGTAACTACAAGTCCTTTAAACTTCATCTCATTTATCAGTAATCCGTCTATAATATTTTTTGATAATGAAGCAGGAACATTTGCTTCGTTGTCAAGAGAGGGAAGTGAAAGGTGAGCGATCATTACAGACATCACATTATTTTTTATTGCACTTTTAAATGGAATTAGCTCTAAATTATCCAGACGTTCTCTGCTGAAATTTAATACCGGCAGGTCACTGTGCGAATCTATGTCTGTATCCCCGTGTCCGGGAAAATGCTTTGCCGTAGCGATGATGTTTCCATCCTGCAGTCCCTTTATAAGATTATTTGCCATCACTGATACAAGTTCAGGATCTTCACCGTATGATCTTACATTAATTATCGGGTTCAATGAGTTATTGTTCACATCGGCAACAGGAGCATAATTCTGTCCGACACCTATAGCTTTGCATTCCTTTGCTATCTGAAGACCCATCAGATATGCAAGCTCCGGATTTCTTGTTGCACCCAGCGCCATATTACTCGGAAACAGGCTTCCGTCTTCAAGACGCATTTTAGTTCCTCTTTCAAAATCTGCAGATATCAGAAGGGGAGTCTCCGAGATAGACTGAAATTTATTTATGAGTTCGGCTTCCTGTAGTGAATTACCCTTGAAAAAAATTAGCCCGCCGATCTTTTCACTGATGATCAGGTTTTTTATTCTTTGAAACTCTGCAGAGCTTTCATCCAATGCATAACCGTCTGAATTAGATATGATCATCTGCGCGATCTTTTCTCTTAATGTCATGGAAGAAAGCTTTTGTTCAGTCCATTCCGGGTTTTTATCAAAGATGTTACTGTCCGGCGGGTTAACATTTGAAGAATGATCTTCTTTAATTTCCGGTATTAAATTTTTAGAAACAGAAATTTCCTTTGAACTGAAAAAAGTAAGTAGAATAACTGTAAAAAATATATTGAGGGAAAAGAATTTATTCATTATTTAGAATCGGTTTTATTTTCATTATCCAGTTTCTCTGTCATTGCAGTAAAGAATCTCATTATTTCCATTGGAAGTGGTATGATCATAGTTGATGTTTTCTCAGCAGCTATCTCCGTCATTACCTGCAGATACCTGAGCTGTAAAGCATTATGATGATTACCCAGAATCTCAGCCGCTTCAGTTAATTTCTGAGCAGACATAAATTCTCCTTCGGAATTAATAATCTTAGCCCGCTTGTCTCTTTCAGCTTCAGCCTGCCTTGACATTGCTCTTATCATTTCCTGAGGAAGGTCTACATTTTTCAGCTCTACATTCATTACTTTGATTCCCCATGGTTCGGTCTCACGGTCTATCAGTTCTTTCAGCTTGCTGTTAACTAGTTCCCTGTGAGCCAGAAGATCATCCAGATCACCCTGACCAGTAACTGTTCTCAGTGTTGTCTGAGAAATAAGAGAAGTGGCATACATATAATCTTCAACCTGAATGATCGCCCGGTTAGGATCGACCACTCTGAAATAAACCACAGCATTTACTTTTACTGATACATTATCTTTTGTGATAATGTCCTGGGGCGGAACATCAAGTGCAATTGTTCTCATACCTATCTTTACCATTCTGTCTAATAATGGAATAAGAATAATAAGTCCCGGTCCTTTTACATCTGAGAATTTTCCGAGCCGGAAAATAACTCCGCGCTCATATTCATTAAGTACTCTGAAAGATCTCAGAATTATTATAAGGAATATGAAACCGAATATTCCTCCGAAACCAATAAGTATGCCGGTCGCTGGATTCATTTGATTGGATTTTAAATTATAAAGAAATAAATTAATTAGGAAAAATATTATTTAAAATATCTAACTGTTAACTGTCTGAGCGTTAACTTCTTCATATTCCTCTTTAAACTTCAGCAGCTTATCCTTAATCGGCTGAAAATCATTAAATTTCATAAGCTCCAGTCTGAATTTACTTACATCTCTGACATCTCTGAGATATCCGGTATAATGTTTTCTGAATTCCAGAACTCCGTATTTTTCACCTTTTAATTCACAGGCTAATCGAAGATGTTCTATGCATACATCTATCCTTTCTTCAATTCCGGGATCTTCCATTTTATAACCGTGTTCAAGATAAAATTTAGTCTGTTTAAATATCCACGGATTTACGATTGCAGCCTGACCGATCATTACAGCATCCGGCTCAAAGTTGTCAAATGCAAATTTTACATCTTCAGGAGATTTTATATTGCCGTTCAGAATAATTGGGATCTTTACACCGGCATCTTTAATTCGCTTAACCCAGTTCCAGTCAGCTTCACCTTTATTTCCCTGCGACCTCAGTCTGCAGTGAACGGTCAATGCCTGAATACCTGTCTGTTCAAGTATCTTTGCAACTTCCACTATTACAATAGAGTTTTCATCCCATCCAAGTCTTGTTTTAAGAGTAACAGGAAGCTTAATATTACCAATGACTTTTTCAGCTATTCTTGTCATCTTAGGAATATCTCTCAGCAATCCCGCACCGGCACCTCTTAATGCAACATCTTTGACCCAGCATCCGCAGTTAATATCTATGAAATCCGGATTTACGCTTTCTGATATTTTAGCTGCTTCGACGAGTACATCTTCATTCCCTCCGAATATCTGAATGGAAACAGGTCTTTCTTCTTCGTAAAAAAACAACTTAGCCCTGGCTTTTCTTGCATCTCTGATAAGCCCTTCTGCGGAAATGAATTCGGTGTAAACAATATCTGCACCCAGCCTGCGGCTGATGAGTCTGAAAGGCGGTTCAGTAACATCCTCCATTGGAGCTAAAAGGATCTTATTCTTAAATATTTTCTGGAATTCATTCATAGGTTTGAACAAAGTTAAACAATGTATCATTAATTAGAAATATTAAAAAACTTTTATTGAAATTTTCCTTTGTACAAGACAAAATGGAAAGCGGATAACGCGGATCAGGCGGAAAAATAACGGATTTTTTGCATGTTTCAAAAAAGCTTACAACAAAACTTTTAACTGCAACAATTAGAAAATATTATTTTACAAATTTTATATTTTATCGGTGAAAATCCATTAGACCGGAGTTATCCGCGTACCTAAAAGATTTGTCGTGTACGGAAGGAATTTTGAGGATCAGTAGTGTCCAGAATAAATATAAAAACAATAAAAATGGTTTCAGATAAAACAAACATTAAAGATTAATTTTTTAAAGCCATTCCAGCTCCACTCCAAACCCTTTCACTCGCACGCATGTCTCAAAACTTAAAAAATATTAAGCCACTAAGTAGTTAGATTTGGAATTTGGGATTTGGAATTTAAAGCACCTCATTTTTATTAAACTTAGAATTCCCGAAATGCCGTTCCAAAATGTTTGGAAAAAATAATTCAGTTCCTCAGGATTTTAGCATTTTATAAATGACTTATGCATGATACACAAAAACACTAAAGAAAATGTTTTGAAAATAGAATTTTTTGTGCCTTTGTGTCTTCTTGGTTTAAATGTTTTTAATGTCTAAAATTAAACGTTTTGGACGGACGCGGAATAAAATAGTTTTTAATTAAATGTTTTCTCCTGTTTTTAAGTTAATAAATATTTTTAATTTAATTCTGAAACACCACTTTATTCCGCCGTGCAGTTTTAAGCTTAAATTTTAACTTTCCCCCACTTGGGGCTGAACCCTTGTTGCACTGAAGAAACCTCCGTAATAGCCGGATGTATTGACTCTGCCTTCAGATAAACCTCTGACTCCTTCAGATAAACCTCTGACTCCTTCAGATAAACCCCTGACTCCGTCAGACAAACCCCTGACTCCGTCAGACAAACCTCTGACTCCGTCAGACAAACCCCTGACTCCGTCAGACAAACCTCTGACTCCATCAGACAAACCCCTGACTCCGTCAGATAAACCCCTGACTCCGTCAGATAAACCCCTGACTCCGTCAGATAAACCCCTGACTCCGTCAGACAAACCCCTGACTCCGTCAGACAAACCCCTGACACCTTCAGATAAACCCCTGAATCTGTCAGATAAACCCCTGACGCCTTCAGATTTACTCCTGACGCCACCAGACAAATTGCTCAGAATTTCAGGGAAACTTCTAAGATTTTCAGATAAACCTCAGACTTTTATAAATGTACCGATTAAAATGTCAGGGGTTATTATTTTACTTTTAGAAATATATCCCGGGTATCCCAATACCGATCTAAAAAATTATATTTTGTCCCATAATATTCATAGAAATTTATTCTAATAATTTTTAATTTTACTTAAGACAAATAAAAGAAAAATAAACACATATATAAGTAAGGAATGAAGATATATATAAAATATATGGTCAGCATTCGATGTAAGCTTATAGTAAAGTCAGAACTTGAAAAGCTTGGAATCCCGTACTCTTCAGTAGATCTCGGGGAAGCCGTCTTACCCGAAGATATTTCAAAGGAAAAGCAGCAGCAGCTTAAGGCAGCATTGAAAATTTCCGGACTTGAACTGATGGATGACAGGAAAAGCATACTTATAGAAAAGATAAAGAATGTTATAATCGAGATGGTACATTATACTGATGATCAGATCAAAGTGAATTTTTCAGAATATTTAAGTGATAAACTCAATTATGATTATACATATCTTTCCAATCTGTTTACGGAAGTGCAGGGCACTACAATTGAAAAGTTCATCATTTTTCATAAGATAGAACGTGTAAAAGAACTGATAGTATATGATGAATTAAATCTTTCGGAAATAGCATATAAGCTTCATTACAGCAGTGTGGCTCATTTATCAAATCAATTCAAGAAAATTACCGGTCTGACACCTTCTCATTTCAAAAAATTAAAGGAGAAGAAACGCACTAATCTTGAGAATATCAATTAACTGATAAAATTGATTTTCCGTTTAAACTTTTCTTTGGTCAGAAAATCATCACAATTCTTTTTAAACTTTTCTTTGGGAAAAAATATGTTAATGATGTAACTTTTACTTTTAGTTATGTAATACATTAGATTTTAAGTAATCTTATATTGTATATGTATTTTATGTTCATAGAAAATATTCAGCGAAATGTCTGATTTAAAATTAATTATCATTTCAACTATTTTATGAGAAAGGAATAATTTTGACTAAAGAAACAGAAATTGAAAAAGCAGTTGCATTCACTTCTGAAGAATTAATAGGGTATGCTCCGGATGAAATTTTAGTAATGCAGATCTTAAAAAAAAATACAGGTGATATACTGGCAATGTCATTTGATAAAGGTAAAGGATTGAAAGAGAAAACTTCTCCTTTCGATTCTTTGATACAGATAATTGGCGGTAATGCAGAAATTATAATCAGAGGTATTTCAATATATCTTATCAAAGGGCAATCCATTGT
>WBZU01001791.1_pt1 | contig 15616 bp, 12 predicted proteins | sample 5204311 | NCBI WGS metagenome assembly WBZU01 (sample SAMN12344359, study PRJNA552823) | activated sludge metagenome | biome: Activated sludge suspended growth; feature: Nitrification reactor; material: Wastewater; isolation source: activated sludge from nitrification reactor of wastewater...
AGCCCGGAACTGAATCGCATCGAATTGCTATGGCACAAAATGAAGTACGAGTGGATGGCCTTCAAAGCCCGGATCGCCGAGAAGCTTCAGGCCGATGTCGGTAAGATCCTCGACGGCTTTGGCTCGGATTGTCGGATGACTTTTTGCTGACCGCTTACCTGGATCCCGGTATCCTCGACAAAGTCCCGGCGTTTGTCCTGCAGTTCATGCTCCGCGCCCATCGAACGATTCCGGCGTGCAAGCCGGAATGCGCCCTGCAGGGGAGGGAAACGGTCATGACTTTCATGATCGGGGAGTGCCTGGAAAAGGCATGACCGTTTGGAAGAGGGTTCGTTCGCCAGCATGATCGATCGTTGCGGTCCTCTCCCGCCCGGACCACTGCCCGATCGCCAGCGGCGCTTGCCTGGCGGAAAATGGCTGCCGACCTACTCCGGCGGAATGCGCAGTACCTGGCCGGGATAGATTTTGTCCGGGTGCGTCAGCATCGGCTGGTTGGCTTCGAAGATCAGCGGGTACTTGTTGGCGTTGTCGTAGTGCCGTTTGGCGATCTTCGACAGATTGTCGCCGGCGACGACGGTGTAGAAGGTCGCTTCGGGTTCGCTCTGATCGACCGACAGCATGTCGCTGACCTGCGATACCCCGGTGACGTTGCCGCAGCAGAGGAGGATTTTCTCCTTGCTGGCCTGGTCACCGGCGACTCCGAAGACCGTCGCCGTTCCGCTTGCACCGTCAAAGCTTACCGTCAGGCCGGTCACCGGCAGGTTCTGGGTGTTGATGTAAGCCTCGATGGCGTCCGCTGCGGTACGATTCAGTTCGTCCAGGCGTGCCTTGACCGCCTCGTCATCGGGGGCGCTGGCCAGTTCGGCCGACGCCGCTTCGCTATCCTTGGCGTGAAAAAGCTTCTCGCCTGCTTCCTTGACGAAATCCAATAAACCCATGTCGTTTGCTCCTGAAAAAGCGGCGCACGCTGGCGTCGGAAACCCCTCTTGATGGCTATCCTCGTTGGCAGACCCAAACCAGTCTAGCAGCTCCAAAAGCATTCTCAAAGGCAGCGCATGGCCCCCGCTGCCAGCGCACCTGGCGATGGCTAGTGCATTGCTGCGGTGCGCCGGTGTGTGCGACACTCGCCCACTCGCTCAATCTGCCCTCGGATCCGCCCACATGCGCCCAATGCTGATCTCCTGCCCGGCCAGCCTGCTCGCCCTGGCACTTTCCTTAAGCGCCTGCCAGACTGCACCGCTTTCCGCCCCGCCCCCGACCAGTGCCCTCGAAATCCATATCGCGCACATCAACGACCACCATTCACACCTCGAGGCCATTCCGGACTTCGAGATTAGCCTCGACGGCGTGCCGATGCGCGTCGAGGCCGGCGGTTTCCCTCGCCTGACGACGCTGTTCAAAGCCAGCCAGGGTCTGCCGAACCTGTTGAAGCTGCACGCTGGCGATGCGATGACCGGCACCCTCTACCATACCCTCTACCAGGGGGAAGCCGACGCGGCGCTGATGAACAGCGTCTGCTTCGACGCTTTCGAACTCGGCAACCACGAGTTCGATGAAGGCGACACCGGCCTGCAGCGCTTTCTCGATGACTTGCGCAGCGGCCCCTGCCGGACCACCGTTCTCGCCGCCAATGTCGAAGCGGCGATCGGCACCCCGCTCGCGCCGGTCGCCGCCCATGATTATCTGCACCCCTATCTGCTCAAGTCATTCGGCAACGTCACCGTCGGCATCATCGGCATCGAAGTGCGCGGCAAGACGATGAATTCCTCGCGACCGCTACCGAGCACGCGCTTCGCAGACGAAATTGTTAGTGCGCAGAAATACATTGAACGACTGCGCGCGCAGGGCATCCGCCACATCATCCTGCTCACCCACCAGGGCTATGCAGCCGACGTGGCGATGGCCGCACAGCTCAGTGACGTGGACGTGATCATCGGTGGCGACTCGCATACCCTGCTCGGCGATTTTTCGGCGATCGGAATCGACGCTTCTTCCGGCCCCTACCCGACGATCGTCCGCAACCGCGACGGCGACCCGGTCTGTATCGGCCAGGCCTGGGAATACGCCAAGGCTTTCGGCCTGCTGCAGGTTCGCTTCGATGCAGAAGGCCGCGTCGAGAGCTGCCGTGGCGAGGTGACCCTGCCGATCGGCGATGATTTCCGGCAGAAGGATGCCAGCGGCACTTTCGTCGCCGTCGACGCGGTCACGCGCGCGCGCATCGTCAAGGCATTGCAGGGACCCGGCGGCGCGCGCGTGGTCACTGCCGATCCACCCGCGCAGGCCCTCCTCGGCCGCTTTGCCGGCCGCCTCGAAGACCTGAAAAAGCAGCAGATCGGCATCGCCAGCGAATCGCTGTGCCTGGTGCGCGTACCCGGCGAATCGACCAACCGCAGCAGTGGCGTTGCCGGCTGCGAACAGGCCAATACCCTGGCACGCGGCAGCGACATCGCACAGGCCGTCGCCATCGCTTACCGGCAGGCAAGCAGGCTTGCCGACATCGCCCTGCAGAACGGCGGTGGCATCCGCAGCCCGCTGCCGCAGGGCGCAGTCAGTTTCAACACCGCGTACACCGTGCTGCCTTACAGCAACGTGCTTTTCGAACTGCAGCTCAGTGGCAGCCAGGTCGTGGAGGTGCTCGAAGATGCCGTCGGCAATTACCTTGATCGAGGCGGATCGGACGGCTCCCACCCCTACGCCGCCGGCCTGCGCTGGCAGCTCGACCTGTCGCAGCCGCGGGGCCGCCGCTTCAGTGCCATCGAGGTCCAGCGCAAGGGTGGCGAAATCTGGCAGGCCATCGACCCACAAGGCCGTTATACCCTGGTGACCAGCGATTACCTGGCGACCGGCAGCGACGGTTATACGACGCTCGGCAGGGTCCATCAGACCGGCCACAGCGTGAACACCTATCTCAACTACACGCAAACCTTCGTCGATTACCTGCTGGCGCGCGGTACCGTCAGCCGACCGGCGGCCGCCGATTACAGCCACCAGCGGGTGATCAGTCGCGATGGCAGGGTGCTGCCCTGAGAGAAGCCTTAAAGACCATGAAACAACCATATATCGTCGGAATCGATCTGGGAACCAGCAATACGGTCGTTGCCTACAGCGCACCTGGCAGGAGACAAGTCGAACTGTTCGAAATCGAGCAACTGGTCGGTCCCGGCCAGGTAGCCGCGCGGCCGTTGCTGCCGTCGGTGCGTTTTCATCCGGCCGCCGGCGAGATCAGCCCGGGTGATCTGCAACTGCCGTGGGTCACCGGGGAAGGCGGTGCACCGCTGGTCACCGGCCGCCTGGCACTTGATCTCGGGGCGCAGGTTCCCGGTCGGCTGGTCGCCAGCGCCAAAAGCTGGCTATCGCACGCCGCGGTCGATCGCCTGGCGCCGATTCTGCCTTGGGGCGCCGAAGAGGAGGTCGCCAAGGTTTCGCCGGTGCTGGCCAGCGCGAGCTATCTGGCGCATGTTCGCGCCGCCTGGCAACACCGTTTTCCCAAAGCGCCACTCGAACAACAACAGGTGATCCTGACCGTCCCTGCCTCCTTTGACGAAGGCGCGCGCGCGCTGACCCTCGAGGCCGCGCGACAAGCCGGCCTGACCAATCTGCGCCTGCTCGAGGAACCACAAGCGGCTTTCTACGACTGGCTGTTCCGTCACCAGCAGAGCCTTGCCGATGAACTCGCGGCAACGCGGCTGCTGATGGTCTGCGACGTCGGCGGCGGCACCACCGATCTGACGCTGATCCAGGTGGCGATCCAGGACGGCCAGCCGGTACTCACCCGCATTGGCGTCGGAGATCACCTGATGCTCGGTGGCGACAACATGGATCTCGCGCTCGCGCACCTCGTCGAGTCGCGCCTGCCGGCCAGCGAAGGCCGCCTGTCAGCGCCACGCTTTTCGCAACTGACGGCACGCTGCCGGGTGGCCAAGGAACAGTTGCTGGCTGCCGGTGCTCCCGAGACGGTACCACTGACGCTGCTCGGCGGCGGCTCGCGGCTGATCGGTGGCGCGCGCACGGTCGAACTGAAGCGCGAGGAAGTCCTGCAAGTGATCGTCGACGGCTTCTTCCCGCGCGTGCCACCCGATGCGCCCGTTCAGCAGCGGCGCGCCGCGATCGTCGAGTTCGGGCTGCCCTACCCCGCTGACCCGGCGATTACGCGCCACGTCGCCGCTTTCCTCAGACGACACGCGCAGGCCGCGCGCCAGGCACTCGGAGACGCCACCGACCCCGGCGGCGAACCAGGCCTGCCGGTACCGGATACGCTGCTGTTCAACGGCGGCGTTTTCCGTGCCGATGCCCTTGCCAAACGTCTGCAGGACACCCTCGGCGACTGGCGTGGTGCCGCGCTGCGCCTTCTGCACAATGATAACCCTGACGTCGCCGTGGCCCGAGGTGCGGTGGCCTACGCGCTGATCCGCCAGGGGCAGGGGCGGCGAATCGGTGGCGGATCGGCACGCAGTTACTTTCTGCTTCTCGACGACCAGGGACAGCAGCGGCGCGGCATCTGCCTGCTGCCGCGGGGTACGGAAGAAGGCCACGAAATCCGGCTGCCCGAACGCATCTTCAGTCTGCGCCTCGGCCAGCCGGTACGTTTTCACCTCGCGTCGTCGGTTGCCGACAATGCTTATCGGCCGGGTGAAATCAGCTTTCTCGACGACGATGATTTCGTTCGCCTGCCGCCCATCGCCACCGTCGTACAGGCGCCCGCCGACAGCCATCAGCGCGAGGTGCGCGTGCAACTGAGCACCGCCATGACCGAAGTCGGCACCCTTGAAATCCACTGCGTCAGTGTTGACGATGCCGCCCGCCGCTGGTTGCTCGAATTTCAGTTGCGTGCCGACGACGGCCATACTGCCGTGTCGTCGACAGCTCTGCCGGCACGTTTCGCTGACGCCGTGCAATGTATCGAGCGCATTTTCGGGGCCAGTTCGCAACCGGTCGACAACAAGGAGGTGCGTCGCCTGCGCGGCCAGATCGAGCATCTGCTCGGCAAGCGCGAGGACTGGGAGATGCCGCTGCTGCGCGCCCTCTTCGACGTCCTGTTGCAGCGCGCACGGCGGCGCCGGCGGTCGCCGGAACACGAACGCTTGTGGCTCAATCTGGCCGGTTTCTGCCTACGCCCCGGCCTCGGCTATGCGCTCGACGAGTGGCGGATCGAGCAACTCTGCGACTTGTTTCCACAGGGAATCCAGTATGTGAACGAGAGCCAGAACTGGTCGGAATGGTGGATCCTCTGGCGACGCGCGGCGGGCGGCCTGCCGGCTGCCGTCCAGAACCAGCTCCTGGCCGAACTCTGGCCCTGGCTACGTGCCGAGTCGACGAAGAGCCGCAGTCGCCTGGCCGCGACCATCGCCGGCAGTCACGACGATATGCTGCGCCTGCTCGCTTCACTCGAAAGACTACCCGTCGAACGCAAGCTTGAAGCCGGCGAATGGCTGCTCGAACGGTTTCGCAAGGGCTCGGAGAAAACGCTCGGCTGGTGGGCGATCGGCCGTATCGGCGCCCGCCAGTCGCTCTATGGCAGCGCTCACCAGGTGATCCCGGCCGAGACTGCTGGCCACTGGCTGCAAGCCCTGCTGGCGCTGGACTGGAAAAAGGTCGAACCGGCCGCTTTTGCGGCAACTCAAATCGCCCGTCTGACCGGCGACCGCGCGCGCGACCTGCCGGACGACATCCGCCACGTGGTTCTCGCGCGCCTGGCGGCAATCAATGCCAGCGCCACCTGGATCAGGCAGGTGCAGAACGTCGTCGAACTCGACAAGGCCGACCAACGCCGCGCTTTCGGCGAATCCCTGCCGGCAGGATTGAAACTGGTGCCAGAAACCGGGAATGTCCTTCGGCAGACTGCCGAAGGACCCGCACAGACGCTCTCCGAAGAGGCCACCGGCGACCGCCAGCGCCGCCGTCAATGATCAAAAAATATCATTAACTTAGGCACTTGATGACAATCATCGGGACGCCCGCGAGGCTCTCTGCAGATTGACATCGAAAGTCGGTATTCCGGATAATGGCCGCCGGCAAGGTCATTGACTGTGTTGCCAAAAGGTAGCGAAAGCTCTGGCCAGGGATCTTTTCAAGGAGTCAAGCATGCGTGCGAAGAGAAACCAAGATCGCCGCCAAACGAATTCCGGTCCACCGGCCGGGATAGCCGAACGCCGTTGCGGCAATGAACGCCGCCGGTTTCAGTTGACGGGAGAATCGATTGCAGAAGTGGAAGCGCGACTGGCGGCCCTAGCGGGTCAACGCAACGAGGACTGCGAGGACGAGGGTTCCGGGTGGGACAAGGTGATTATTTCCCTGCACTGACGGTCATGACTTTTCCAGGCACTGCGGATCATGAAAGTCATGACCGTTTCCCTCTCCCCCAACCCCTCCCCCGAGTCGCTGACGCGACTTTGCCAGTCATCAGGTCCGGTTCGAACCGGGAGGAAGCGACTTCCGAGGTGAATTGTCGACCGCCGGCATCTGCAGGTCGCCGCGCCGTTCGAAGGGCACATTGCCCAAACCGGGAATATTGATGCGCCCGACGATCCGGTAGTCGACCCGCTCCTGGCCGCCCTTCTGCAAGTCGCGAAGCTGTTTCAGAGTGCTCCCCAGCGTACTGGTGGCCATCACCTCGAGTACCGCTTCACCAAATCTCGGAACGCTGACCGCCTTGTCCGACAGTCCCTTGACGAACGCCTGTCCATTGAGCTCGATCTCGAAGTTCAGGCCATTGATCGGCAATTCCACATCGTTCGGATTCTGGATTCGCAATTTGAGCAGGAAACGTTGTTCGAACAGGCCCAGTTGTACCAGATTCAGGCCGGCAACACTGACCTCGGGCTTTTGTGCAAAGCCTCCGAGTCCGGCACAAGCGCTCAACAGAGCGATCGACACGATCACCAGACATTTTTTCATGAGCACTCGCCACCGGCTTCCAGAACCCGCAATAACGACGCCGTATCCGCACGTCCCCAGCCCATTGCCATCAGGGCATTGAGTTGCTGATCGACCTGCGCGGCAACCGGCAGGGGAATCCCAAGACGGTGGGCCTCGCCGATGACGATACAGTAATCCTTGTGATGCAGGCGAGCCTCGACCCCGGCAACGAAGTCCCGATCGACCATTTTCCCACCCATCACTTCCAGGACACGGCTGCCGGCTGAACCGCCAGCCAGCGCCTGTCTTACCCTGGCCGGATCGGCACCGGCGGCGCGGCTCAGGTGCAGCGCCTCGGCGACGGCCTGAATCGCCGCAACCATCAGCATCTGATTGCACACCTTGGCGACCTGCCCGGCGCCGTGCCCACCGACATGTACAACCGATCTGCCGAGCAGTGCGAAGAGTGGACGCACCCGTTCGAGCACCGCCGCCTTGCCGCCCACCATGATCGCCAGCGTCGCCGCGATCGCCCCCTGCTCACCGCCGGAAACCGGCGCGTCAAGCATGTCGACGCCCGACCGGGACAGACGCTCGGCCAGCGAGCGTGCCGTTTGCGGCGCGATGGTGCTCATGTCCACCAGGATCGAACCCGGAGCGAATCCCGCCAGCAGGCCATCCGCGCCGAGCGTCAAATGCTCGACGTCGGCACCGGCGGTGACCATCGTGAATACCACCTCGGCGTATCCGGCGACGGCCGCCGCCGATGCGCAGTGCAGCGCTCCAGCAGCCAGCAGGGGCTCGCAGGACACGGAACGCCGTGCCCAGACCGCAACCTGATGCCCGGCCTGCAGCAGATGCAGCGCCATCGGCCGGCCCATCACACCGAGGCCGATGAAACCGAGCCGCATCAGGTCTCTCTCTCGCCGCCGGACAGACGCTCAAGCAGCTTGAGAATGGCAATCGAGTCCTCCTCGCCCAGTCCCGAACCGACCATCGCGTTATACATCTGTGCCGTCGCTGCCGACACCGGCAGGCACAGGCCCAGTTCGTGCGCACTCTGCATGACGATGTTCATGTCCTTCTGATGCATCCAGGACTTGAAACCCGGTTTGAAGTTGCGGTCCAGCATGCGTTGGCCGTGATTCTCGAGAATCTTCGAATAGGCGAAACCGCCCAGCAGCGCTTCGCGCACCCTGGCCGGGTCGACGCCGCTCCTGGCCGCAAAATTGAGCGCCTCGGCGACAGTCAGCACACCGACGCCGGTAACGATCTGGTTGGCCGCCTTGGCCACCTGTCCGGCCCCCGCATCGCCCACATGCACGATGTTCCTGCCCATGCAGGCAAACGCCGGTCGTACGCGATCGAAAGCGCTCACCGTGCCGCCGACCATGATCGACAGCGTGCCGGCGATGGCGCCGACCTCGCCTCCGGAGACCGGCGCGTCGAGAAAATCGATGCCTTGCGCAAGCAGGCGTGTGCCGATGTCGCGCGCGGCTGCCGGCCGAATGGTGCTCATGTCGACAGCGATCAGGCCGCTTCTGCCGGCGCTCGCCACCCCCCGTTCGCCGAGCATCACCTGTTCGACATCGGGCGCATCGGCAACCATCGAGATCACCACATCGACCCCCTTGGCCACCTCGGCAGGGCTGGCCGCCGCATCGGCACCGGCGTCCAGCAAAGGCTGCATCGACTCCGCACGCCGCGCCCAGACGGTGAGCGGGTGCCCCCCGTGCAAGAGGTTCAGCGCCATCGGGCGCCCCATGATACCCAGACCAATGAATCCGATTTTCATTGCTGCTCCTGTTGTGATGGCCAGATCGCACCCCGAAGTTTAATGTGAAAGTCGCGTATGCGACTCACGTCAGGACCGTCACCACGACGCTGCGCCGATGCGCCAGCGTCCGGTGTTCCCAGAGATAAATTCCCTGCCAGGTTCCAAGGCGTAGCTCGCCCTTGCCGATCGGGATGCCCAGCGAGCTGCCGGCGAGGATGTTGCGTGCATGCGCAGCCATGTCGTCAGCGCCCTCGTCATCGTGCAGATAAGCTGGGTCGCCGTCGGGTGCCCAGCGGGCGGCCAGGGTTTCGAGGTCGCGGCGCACCGAGGGGTCGGCGTTTTCGGTGATCATCAACGAACAGCTCGTATGCTGGACAAAAACATGCGCGATGCCGGTCGACAAGCCGGAGGCGCGAACGATACGGGCCACCTCGGCGGTGATCTCGATACTGCCGCGCCCACGGGTGTGGACATCAAAGCTTTCCTGATAAGCCATCCAGCTCCTCCATCTGGTCCTCACACAGCCCGTTTTCTTCCGGCGCGCCCATCAGAAAAGCCGGCAACCTGCGCTCCGATCAAGGTCCTCCGACCATCGTACAACGATGCTCGCCAGTGTAGCGATTCGCGTCTGATAAAACAAAGGGGAGTACACCGCGGATCGGGCCATTGCGCAATCAGACTCTGGTAATCTTGAGAACCTGATTCGTTCCACTCCTCACGAGGCACTGCCCATGCGTTTCAACCTGTTAGGTCGCGTCCTGATCGGTGTGCTACTCAGTCTACCGCTGCCACTCCTTGCTCAGGAGCCTTCGCCGAAGGCCAACGAACATCGTGTCGCTCTGGTGATCGGCAATTCAAATTACGCCCACTCGCCACTCAAGAACCCCGTCAACGACGCGCGTGCGATGCGCGACAAGCTGAAGAAGATGGACTTTGACGTGATCATTCGCGAGAACATGAAGGCACGCGACATCGGTGGCGCGCTGCGTGAATTCCGCAGCAAGCTCAAGCCGGGTTCGATTGCGCTTTTCTTCTACGCTGGCCATGGCCTGCAGATTCGCGGCGAGAACTACCTGCCGGCCGTCGACGCCGAAATCTCCAGCGAAGAGGATGTTCCGCACCAAAGTCTGAACGTCAATACGGTCCTCAACACCATGGAGGACTCGAAAGCCGGGGTCAACCTCGTGCTGCTCGACGCCTGCCGCAACAACCCCTTCACCCGTAGCTTCCGCTCGGGCGCAGGTGCCGGTCTGGCGCGTATCCAGGCACCGAGCGGCACACTCATTCACTACGCCACACGGCCCGGTAGCGTCGCCGAGGATGGCGACGGCGTCAACGGCACCTATACCGCCGCGCTGCTGGCACAAATCGAAGAGAAAGGAGTGCCGATCGAGCAGGCGCTCAAGCGTGTGACGGTGCGCGTCAAGAACGCCACCAAGGGCAAACAGGAGCCCTGGATGGAAGGCAGCCTGACCGGCGATTTTTACTTCATCATCAGCGGACCCACGCAGATCAATATCCAGTCGGCACCGGCCGACGCCGACGCAGCGGCCTGGCAGGCGGCCGAAGCGGCCAATACCGCGGTGGCGTACCAGGCCTATCTCAACGAGTATCCAAAGGGCGTTTATGCCGCAGCCGCCCGCATCAAACTTGCCGGCCTGGCAGCGCAGGGTCAGCCGGCGGCGCCGCCACGTGTGAAAAGCGAGGCTGCACCACCGGAAGACCGGGATACGGCTCTATGGCAACAAGTTCAGGCGGCGGGCAACCGCGACTACTACGAAACCTATCTCAAGGAATTTCCGCGCGGCAAGTATGCACCGCTGGCGCGCGCAGAACTGAAACGGTTGGCAGCACAGGAAAAGGAACTACAGGCACAGGCGGAGAAACAGGCCTGGGAGAAAGCCCAACAGATCAACAGCGAAGAGTCTTATCAGGGTTATCTCACTGAATACCCCCGAGGAACCTACGTCACCCTCGCTCAGGCGGCGCTGAAGAAGGTGCGCCGGGAGGAGGCGGCGGCACGCATTGCGCAGGGCAAGCTGAGCATGCGCGACCCGCAACGACCGACCGACGACCGCAAGGCCCTACCCGAGCGGCCAGAGAAGAAGAAACAGGACGAACTCCGTCAGGCCGCAATTGGCGAATTGAGCCTGGCACGTCTGTCGGCAGGCGATTACCCGATGGGCGCCGCAGCCGATGATGTCTCCGACAACCCTGAAGCGGACGAAGCCGCTCGCCCGCAACGCAACGTCAGAATCGGGAATTTCGAACTCGCCTACTACGAAGTCACCGTCGGACAGTTCCGCAAATTTGTCGAGGCCACGGCCTACCAGACCGAGGCGGAACGTCCGGGCCGCAGCCCTGGCTGTCATGTTGCCCGCAATGGGGGCGATTTCGTCATCGAACGTAGCGCCAACTGGCGTTCGCCGGGCTTCGCTCAAACAGATAGTCATCCGGTCGTTTGCGTCAGCTGGAATGACACGCAGGCCTATATCGCCTGGCTCAACGGCGGTGCTGCCGGATACCGGCTGCCAAGCGAGGCTGAATGGGAATATGCCGCGCGTGGCGGCAGCGTCACGCCACGCCCGTGGAGCGATACCGGCAACTTCTTTGCCCGCGTGTTCCAGTCCAACAAGGGAACCGATCCTGACCAACCGCCGAGCCGCGCCTGCCGCAATGCCAACGTCGCCGATGAATCGCTGAAGAAGCTGCTGGCCTGGCCGGTCACCCATAATTGCAGCGATGGTCAGGCCTACAGCAGCAGCGGCGGCTATTTTGGCCGCAACGGCTTCAGTCTGTATGACATGATCGGCAATGTCAGCGAATGGACGCAGGATTGCTGGAACCCCAACCACAGCGGCGCGCCACTCGATGGCAAGGCACGCACCTCCGGCGACTGCTCGCAGCGGGTGATTCGCGGAGGTAGCTGGAGCAGCGGCCCGGCCTATGCCCGCTCCGCCGCGCGACAGAAGAACGCCGCATCCTATCGGGCCGCCGACCTCGGTTTTCGGCTCGCGAAGAACCCGTCCTGATCGCCGGGAGAGGTGGTCAGATCAACGACAGTCCCGTTTCAAGGTCGTTCTGCAAATCCACGACGGCTTCGAGACCAACCGCGATGCGCAGCAAGCCCTCGGTAATTCCGGCCGCTGCCCGCTGCTCCGGCGTGATGCGACCGTGCGTGGTCGAGGCAGGATGCGTCAGTATGGTTTTGGTATCGCCGAGGTTGGCGGTGATCGACAGCAGCCGGCAGCTATCGACGACCTTCCAGGCTTCGGCACGAGCGCCTTCGATTTCGAAGGAAACGACTGCACCACCGCTTTTCTGCTGGCGTTGTGCGAGTTCGAACTGCGGATGAGACGGCAGGCCGGGATAGTAGACGCGCGCCACCCGCGGATGACCTTCCAGCCATCGCGCCAGCTGCAAGGCCTTTGACGACTGCGCTTCGAGGCGAATCTGCAGCGTCTCCATCCCCTTCAGCAACACCCAGGCGTTGAACGCGGAGAGCGTCGGACCAGCGGTACGCAGGAACTTGAATACCTCATCGGTCAGTGTCTTCGGTCCGGCGACGGCGCCGCCGAGAACCCGGCCCTGCCCATCGAGGAATTTGGTCGCCGAATGAACCACCAGATCCGCGCCGAGATCAAGCGGGCGCTGGAGAATCGGCGTACAGAAACAGTTATCGACCGCCACCAGAACGCCCTGAGCGTGCGCAATGCCGACCAGAGCAGCGATGTCGGCAATCTCGGTCAACGGGTTCGACGGGGTTTCGAGAAAGAACAGCTTCGTTTCCGGCCGCATCGCGGCATGCCAGGCCGTGACATCGGTCTGGGCGACAAAGCTGGTCTGGATCCCGAAGCGCGGCATGATGGTCCCGAGCAACTGCTGGGTGGCCCCGAATAAACCCGTCGAAGCGACGATGTGATCACCGCTGCTGCACAGCGCCATCACCAGCGAGAGGATCGCCGACATCCCGGAGGCGGTGGCAATGCACGCCTCTGCCCCTTCCAGGGCGGCGAGACGATCCTGAAAGGCGCTGACCGTCGGATTGGTGAAGCGCGAGTACACATTGCCCTCTTCCTCACCGGAAAAACGGGCGGCAGCCTCTGCGGCCGTGCTGAAAACAAAACTCGAGGTCAGGTAGAGCGCTTCACTGTGCTCGTTGAACTGGCTGCGTTCCTGACCGGCGCGTACCGCCAGCGTCTCCAGGGAATATCCTCGCTTGCTCTCCATCGTGTTCTCCATCGCGCTCAGCCGGCCGACAGCAGGTTGAGATGCAACTGTTTTGACGCCCAGCGCTCTTCCTTGGTCGTTTTTTGGTGGCCCGTGCGGGCTATCTCGATCGCCGTCAGATACTCCGGACTGACGTCGCCGGTGACATAGCAGCCATCGAAACACGAGGTATCGAAATGACAAAGCGACGGCTTCAATTCATGGATCGAAGCCTTGAGCGCATCCAGATCCTGATAGACCAAGGCATCGGCACCGATTTCACGGGCAATCTGCTCACCGGTACGGCCGGTTGCAATCAGCTCGCTACGCGTCGGCATGTCAATTCCATAAACATTCGGGTAACGCACCGGCGGTGAAGCGGAAGCGAAGAAAACTTTCAACGCACCGGCAGCACGAGCCATCTCGACGATTTCGCGGCTGGTCGTGCCGCGCACGATCGAGTCATCGACCAGCAGGACCCGCTTGCCTTTGAATTCCTGCGCCACTGTATTCAGTTTCTGGCGCACCGAGCGCGAACGCGTCGCCTGGCCTGGCATGATGAAAGTACGGCCGATGTAGCGGTTCTTGACAAAACCTTCGCGGTACGGGACGCCGATGCGTTGTGCCAGTTGCATCGCCGAAGGGCGACTCGAATCGGGAATCGGGATGACCACGTCGATCTGGTCGAAGGGAATGTGTTTGAGCAGTTTGTCGGCGAGATGCTCGCCCATGTTCAAGCGTGCTTCATAAACCGAAACGCCATCGATCACCGAGTCCGGCCGCGCCAGATAAACGAATTCGAACATGCAGGGGGATAGTGCCGCATGCTGCGCACACTGGCGCTGATGCAAATGATGATCGAGATCGATGAAGATCGCCTCGCCGGGGTCGACATCGCGAAGCACCTGAAAACCCAGGGTATCGAGCGCGACCGATTCGGAGGCAAAAAGGTACTCGGTGCCCTCGGGCGTTTCGTTGATACCGAATACCAGCGGTCGAATCCCGAAGGGATCGCGGAACGCAAGCAGGCCGTGACCGGCGATCATCGCCACCACCGCATAAGCCCCCCGGCAACGGCGATGCACCGCCGCCACTGCGGCAAAGATGGTATCGAGATCCAGCCGACATCCCTTGGCGGTTGCTTGCAGCTCGTGCGCCAGCGTGTTCAGCAACACTTCTGAATCCGAACCGGTGTTGATGTGTCGCAAATCCTGACAGAACATCTCTTCCTTGAGTTGTTCCGCATTGGTCAGGTTGCCGTTATGTCCAAGAACGATCCCGAACGGCGAGTTCACATAGAACGGTTGCGAGAGGGCCGCGTCGAAAGCTGAACCGGCAGTCGGGTAGCGGCAATGGGCAATCCCCATGTTACCCGGCAGAGCCCGCATGTTGCGGGTGCGAAATACGTCGCGTACCAGCCCCGATCCTTTGTGCATATGAAACGCATCGTCTTCGGCGGTGACGATGCCGGCAGCGTCCTGACCGCGATGCTGCAGGACCATCAGCCCATCATAAAGCAGCTGGTTGACCGGCGTGGTGGCGACAACCCCGAGAATTCCGCACATAGTTTTTTCCCTACCCAAACCTGATTCGTTTCGCCACGTCGGATGGCAACCAGGACTTGCTGGCCAGAACGGCCGTTTCAAGCGGGGCAGCGAAATACGCCTCACTCCACCACTTCTCTTTCGGCAACGCCGTCATGCCGCCAGCGGCCACCAGGATCAAGACGATCAGCAGGCCGCGGGCGACACCGAAGATGACGCCCAGGAGGCGATCACTCAGAGTCATTCCCAGCGCCTTGATCAAGCGACGCACGGTCAGGCGAAGCAGTGCCATGACCACCAGCGTGGCCATGAACACCGCTACCCAGCCGGCCACGATGCGTAGCGTCGGGTCAGCAATAACGGTCGTAAACCCGCTCGCAAGCAGTGCTCCCCACCACTTCGCAGCGAAGAAAGCCAGTACCCAGGCCACCAGGGCGATGATCTCGCCAACCACGCCACGCCACACACCCAGCAACAGGGAGGCTGCGACGATCAACAGGACCAAGTAATCAAAAACTGTCATTGCCTGCCGGCGACGACCCCAGTGACGCCAATTTTCTGCAGTTGTTCGAGCGCCTTTTCAGCGGCTTCCCGATTCGGGAAAGGACCGGCGCGCACACGCGTCTTCTTGCCATCGGGTGAATCAAGAATTTCGGTATAGCTATTGACCCCGGCTGCGCTGATCTTGCTCTGCAACTGCCTGGCGTTATCGGCGTTGGCAAAGGCCCCGATCAGAATCACCCGTTGCCCACCAGATTTTGCCGCTGCCGCTTCAGAGGGCTTGCCGGCCGGAGCAGAATGCGAGTGATCGTCGGCAGGCGATTTGCTGGCCTCTTCGGAAGCGGTCTCTGGCGTCTTCTCGGCGGGCTTGTCAACCTTCTTGACCGGTGCTTTTTCAGGCGGCTTCTCGAACATTTTCTCGATCGCCTTTTCAGGCGGCTTGTCGGCAGTTTTTTCGACTTTCTTTTCGACTTTCTTTTCGACCGGTTTCTCGGGCGCTTTTTCGACCGGTTTCTCGGGCACCTTTTCGATCGCCTTTTCAACCGGCTTGGTGGTTTTGGCCGCCTTGTCCGGCGAGTTCTCCGCCAGTTTGACGGGTTTCTTGTCGACTGTCTTCTCCGGGCCCTGCTCTGCCGGCTTGACGACTTTCTTCTCAGCTGCTTTCTCGGGTACTTTCTCCGCCGGTTTGGCGACAGCCTTGTCGCTGCTCTTCTCGACGGGCTTGACGACC
>WBZU01001792.1_pt1 | contig 15611 bp, 11 predicted proteins | sample 5204311 | NCBI WGS metagenome assembly WBZU01 (sample SAMN12344359, study PRJNA552823) | activated sludge metagenome | biome: Activated sludge suspended growth; feature: Nitrification reactor; material: Wastewater; isolation source: activated sludge from nitrification reactor of wastewater...
CTTTCACAAGAATCTTGCAAACATGGATGCATAATGCGGCCCCCCGTGAAACAAGATTCGTGGACTAGCTTACCATGAATTTTGCGGAAATGCAAGGGGTTTTCATAACGCAATGGCACGAATTTTGGCCCCAGATACCAATTTTCTGCATCCCGATGGTCTATTTTCCAGGAATGGGGTTATATGAGGACAAATTGTAGTGGCCATTTCCGTAGGCGGATAGGGTAATTAAAAAACACAAATTATATTGTTCCGGCGGTACAGGCAACGATTTCCCTGCCCGATCGCCGACGATACGGGCAATGAAAACGCCCCCGAAAGGTTCGGGGGCGTTGGCTCAGACGTTCAGCCTTGCGACTTCGGCTTCCAGCCGGCGTACCTGGCTGCGCAAATCTTCCAATTCCTTTTGCGGCAGTTGCGCCGGCGGCGTGCCTTTCTTGCGCAAGCGAACCACGGCGCGCCGCGCGACGACGGCTTCCTGGCGCACTTTGCCGCGCGCATACGCCTCCAGCGCGGAAATGGCAGCGTCCGCCTCCATACTTTCCAGCCCGCGGACGGCACTGATCGCAACCTGGTAGACCGGATCGCGCAGCAGCTCGACCAGCGCGTCGACAATCTGGTCGCGTTCGCGCGTTTCCACATGCTTGCCGAGCGCAGCCAGCGCACCGACGGCGGCCGGCCGCACGTAGTAGCTGCTGCCGCCATACCGTGCAAGGCGCAGCAGAACGGGCAGCGCATCGCTGCGGCGGGTGGCGGCCAGGCCACGGATCGCACCGATCTGCTCGATGCCGTTAAGGCCGGGACGCTCGGCCGCGGCCAGCAACAGCCCATAGGGCGCATCCTCACGCTGCGCGCCGAGCGCCTCATAGGCGGACTGGGTGGCGAGATAGCCAATCCCTTCGTCAAGCCGTTGCAGGATCGCCTTGCGAATCGCCTCGTCGCGGTAGGCTGCGGCAGCCTCAAAGACGACCGGCAGCACGAGTGGATCGCGTTCGACGGTGATCAGTGCGGCCAGGCCGTCCACGGCTGCGGCGCTGTTGCATTTGGCCAGCGATTCAGCCATGACGCAGCGCACACCCCAGTGCGGCTCGGCACCGTAGGCATCCACGATGGCCGCGATATTCGGCCGGCGCCCGCTGGCAGCGAGTTCCCTGGCCGCATGGATACGTGCAAGAACCGTCGGCCCTTCAACCAGTTGGCGGCGCAGCAGGTCGTCGCCAGGGTTGAACGCAAGCTTGTGCAGGAGCCTGCCGTCTGGATCGAAGACAATCATCTCGGGCGCGTGCGGCATGGGGAGGACAAAGGTGTGTCGGGCGTGCTCGACGTGGAGTGGCTGCGTGTGCCACTCGCCGTTGGCGCGCCAGCGGATTTCGGCATCAAACACAAAGGCCGGAATGCCGGCGTCGGCGTCGATCTGCTTCTGCTCGAGCGTCAGCACGCCATGCCCATCCGCCACCTCATGTGTGAAGGAGAGCGCCAGGTCCGGATAGCCCGGGCGGTAGAACCATTGGTCAAAGAAGCGCCCCAGCGCACGCCCGGAATGCTGCTCCATGACGAGGCGGAAGTCATCCGTCTCCACAACCTTGCCGTTGTAGCGGTGCAGATAGTCACGCACGGCGGCCCAGAAGATGTCGTCACCCAGCTCGCTTCGCAGCATGTGGAGCCGGCACGCGCCGCCTGGATAGAGGTGCGCGTCATACATATCCCACGACGACTGAAAGTGACGGTTGACAATGGGGCGATGGTAGCGATTGTCGGCCTCGTTGAAATAACGCTCGGCATGTTCATAGAAGACGTAGCGCCCCTCATCCGGCGACACTGTATCCTCCCGGTAGACCTGCTCGATGTAAGTCGCCCACGATTCCTTGAGCCAGGCGTGGGCGAAGTCGCGGCAGACGACGGCATCGCCGAAATAGCTGTGCGCCATCTCATGCACGTTGACGGCATCGACGATCCACGTCCACTCGGCGGCGAGCTTTTCGTCCAGGGCGAAACGTTCGTCCCAACTGACCAGCGAAATATTCTCCATGGCGCCGGAGACGCCGGGTGCGGTCCACTGGAAGTACTTGGGGTACGGAAAGGGCTGGCCCAACTTTGCCGTCATCCACGCCAGCATGGCGCCCGTGCGGCCAAAGCTGCGCAGCATGTCGTCGCGCGTGTGCTGCGGGCTGCAGAAATAGGCCAGCGGAACCGACTTCTCGCCGTCCTCGAACACGCCATCGTCGGCGCGCACGAACTCACCCACGGCAAAGCAGATCAGGTAGCTGGGGCAGCGTTGGTCGAGGCGCCAGTGGGCACTCTTGGTGCCGTCGCCGTGCACCTCCTCGCCCACCAGATAGCCATTGGCCAGAATCGTGAAACGCTCCTCGGCGCGCAGCCGGATGTCCAGCGTCGTGCGCACGTTGGGCAGATCGATACACGGCAGCCAGTGGCGCGCGCGCTCCGTCTCATGGTCGGTGACCGCGTACCAGGGCATGTCGGGATAGGCTTCGCTGGGCTGCGAAAAATAGAGACCCGACGACGGTTCCACCACGGCGTAATGAACGGCAACCTGGCGCTCTTCCTGGGCGGCAAATGCATCGCCCCAGCGAATCGTGAGTTGCTGGCCGTCGTTCCGCCATGTCAGCGCGCGTCCCTGCGGGTCCGTCACATCCGCAACCTCCAGATCGACGGCATCGAGGCGCAAGACATGCGAGCCGGCGCGCCGTGCCTCCACGGTGAGCGTCACGACGCCGGCCGCACGTCTTGCGCCGATCTCCAGCGCCAGGTCAACAAAGAGGTGACGCGGCTCCAATTCCAGATCCGGCGGATATTGGGCTTCCACGGTCGCCGCGTCAAACGGTGAGTCCACCGACGCGGCGCGGGCCATCCGATAAACACTGAGAGGCATAACGTTCTCCAGAATGTGGGAATGAATCAGACGGTTGGTATACTCAAGGGAGCGGGGAGTTGCCATACCGAACTGCAAACACTTTGGGTCTATTATGATCCAGATTGTGCCAGAACTGAAGTTCAATTGAGGTTCCAATTGTCTATCGATCAACGCAAAGCTGACCACATCCGCATCAACGTTACCGAGGATGTGCAGTTTCCCAATGTAACCACCGGCCTGGAGAAGTACCGGTTCGTGCACCAAGCGCTGCCGGAAATCGACCTGGCCGAGGTATCGGCCGCCGTTACCGTCTTTGGCCGGCGCCTGAATTCACCGCTGCTCGTCAGTTCCATGACGGGCGGCACCGAGCAGGCAGCCTTCATCAATCGCAACCTGGCCGAGGCGGCCCAGGCACACCGTGTCGCCATGGGCGTCGGCAGCCAGCGCGCCGGCATCGAACACGATGATGTGCGCCAGACCTTCCGCGTGCGCGACGTGGCGCCGGATGTGCTGCTCTTCGCCAACCTGGGTGCGGTGCAATTCAACTACGGCTACACGGTCGACCAATGCCGCCGCGCGGTGGAGATGATCGACGCCGACGCGCTGATCCTTCACCTGAACCCGTTACAGGAAGCCGTCCAGCCCGAGGGCGATGTCAACTGGCGCGGGCTGATCGGCAAGATCGCCGATGTCTGCGCCCGGCTGGAGAAGCCTGTCATCGTCAAAGAAGTGGGCTGGGGCATCAGCGCGCAGACGGCGCGCCGCCTCATCGAAGCCGGCGTCAGCGCGATCGACGTGGCCGGCGCCGGCGGCACCTCCTGGAGCCAGGTGGAGATGCACCGCGCGACGACGGAGCGCCTGCGCCGTCTCGCCGGTGCCTTTGCCGACTGGGGCATCCCGACGGCCGAGAGCCTGGTGACAGCCGGCTGCGTGCGCGCCGAACTGAAGCGGACTGACGTGCATCTCTTTGCCAGCGGCGGCATCCGTACCGGCCAGGACGTGGCAAAATGCGCGGCGTTGGGCGCCGACCTGGTGGGTCTGGCGTCGCCTTTCCTCAAGGCGGCCATGGAGTCGGCCGAGGCGGTCGTCGAGGAAATGGAACTACTGACGGACGAAGCGCGCATTGCCATGTTCTGTAGCGGTGCGGAGGATATTGAGGCGCTGCGAATGCCGGGCGTGTTGGTAGAAGAGAAATAGAGACTGGAGACTGGAGATTGAGCGATTCGGTGATTGACGCAACCATCTCCAATCTCCTAATCTCTCTCAAGTACAGAGGATTCCACATGTTGAATACTTTTGCGGCGCAGTGGCTGCCGCCGATTGAGGCTGAGATGCGCGCCGTGCTGGTCGCCGAAGAGAAAGCCGTCGCCGCGCACTATGGCATGATGCACTACCACATGGGCTGGGTCAACGCCCACTTCCAGCCGGAAACGCTGCCCTCCGGCAAACGCCTGCGCCCGCTGCTCTGCCTCATGGCGTGCACCGAGGTTGGTGGCGATCCGGCACAGGCCGTACCGGCCGCTGCCGCGGTGGAGATCCTGCACAACTTCTCGCTCGTCCATGACGACATCGAGGATGGCGACGAAACGCGCCGCCACCGGCCGACGGTCTGGAAGCTGTGGGGCGTGCCGCAGGCGATCAATGCCGGCGACGCCATGTTTGCCCTCTCCTTTGCTGCCGTGGAACGGCTGGCGGATCGCGGCGTGCCCGCGGCCACGACCCTTGCTGCGCTGCGCACCTTCACGGCGATGTGCGTCGCGCTCACCGAAGGCCAGCACCTGGACATGAGCTTCGAGACGCGCGCCGCCGTCACCGTCGAAGAGTACCTGCGCATGATCCAGGGCAAGACGGCCGCACTGATCGGAGCGAGCGTATCCATCGGCGGGTTGGTGGGCGGCGCCGATCCCGGCAGCGACGACGCCCTGCGCCGCTTCGGCCAGTCGATCGGGCTGGCCTTCCAGATCCAGGACGATATGCTCGGCATCTGGGGCGACCCGGCGGTGACGGGCAAGGCGGCGGGCAACGACATCCTGCGCCGCAAGAAGAGCTTGCCCCTGCTCCACGCGCTCAGCGACCCAGCCGCCGGTGCGGCGTTGTCCAGCCTGCTGGCGAAGCCGGAGCTGGGCACAGCCGACTTGCCGGCGGCGCTGGAGTTGCTGGCCGCGACCGGCTCGAAGGCGTACGCCACCGATCTGATGGATCGCTACTACGCGGTAGGATTGGCGGCCCTGCACGATGCCCTGGGCGACCGTGCGGAGCAGAGCCTGCTATGGGCAACGGCGCAGTGGCTCATGCAGCGCCAGTCGTAAAGCAGCTCATGGTATTGAACAAAAAGGCGGGGCGGACACTTTGGTCCGCCCCGCCTTTTTGGTTGCCACTATGCGCCTTGAGCGGTCAGGCGACGTACCCTTCCAGGTGCTTCTTGACCGCCGCGCAGAATGCATCGGCCGTGGCGCCGTCGAGCACGCGGTGGTCGTAGCTGAAGCCGAGGGTCGTCATGGGCTTGAAGGTCAGGTAGTCGCCCATGTTCGGCTCGAGCGGGTGGCCGTTGCTGACGACGACGGCGCGCTTCTCCACCGCGCCCACGCCCAGGATACCCACCTGCGGCTGCACGATGATAGGCGTCTGGAAGCGGCTGCCCGACGTGCCGTAGTTGCTCAGCGTGAAGGTGCCGTCGGCCAGATCTTCCTGCTTGAGATCGCCCTTGCGCGCGCGCTCGGCCAGTTCGTTGACCGCGCGTGCAATGCCCATGAGATTCAACTCGCCGGCATTCTTGATCACCGGCACGATGAGCCCGCCGATCCCGTTCTGGTCCATGGGCAGCGCGGTCGCCATGCCCACGTTGTAGTAGCGCTTGATGATGACGCCTTCGTCGGTCCAGGAGGCATTGGCGGCCGGCACCGCACGCAACCCTGCCACGATTGACTCGACGAAATAGGCCGTGATCGTGAGGTTGACGCCGGCCGCGGCAAACTCCTTCTTGTGCGCCGCACGGTGCTGCAGGACGGCGGTCATGTCCACATCCCACATGGTGGTGACATGCGGTGCGCTGAAGAGGCTCTGGGCGGTGTTGCGTGCCACCGCGGCGCGCATGCGCGAGAGCTTGACCAGTTCCTCGCCGGGCTTGAGCTGGCCGGGCGCCGGCGCGGCCGCGGGCTTTGGCGCGGTGGGCGCAGCAGGCTGGGCCGGCGCGGCCGGTTGCGCTGCGGGGGCGGCAGGCTGTGCCGCGACTACGGCGGACGGCGGCGGGAAGGCCGGCTCGACGCGCACGGGCTTGCCCGCAGCACGGCTGGCTGCCGCGCTGAGCACGTCGTACTTGGTGAGTGTGCTGAGCGGGCGCCCCTCGGCAATCTCTTCCAGGTTGATGTTGTTGTCGGCTGCGGCGCGGCGCACCACCAGCGACGGCTCGTCGGCCAGGTCGCCGGGAAGCGCAGCGGGCGCCGTGCCGGGACCGGCCGCGTTGTACGAGAGCACATCCTGCTTGGTGACCTGCCCACCCGGGCCGGTGCCGGCGACAGCCGCCAGATCGACGCCCTTGTCGGCGGCAACACGGCGCGCGACGGGCGTGGCCTTGACATCACCCACCGGCGCGGCTGCGGTAGGTGCGGTCTCTGCCGTCGGGGCCGCGGCAGGCTCCGATGCAGCAGGCGCGGGCGCGGCCGGTGCATCGCCGACGCTCTCGCCCGCCTGGCCGATAACACCCATCACCGCCGAGACCGGGGCAAGCTCGCCCTCCTGAAAATTGACCTTGAGCAGCACGCCGTCGGCCGGCGCCGTGATCTCTGTGTCGACCTTGTCGGTGGCGACTTCCAAAATGACATCGCCGGCCTTGACGCTGTCGCCCACGGCGACGCGCCAGCGGCTGATCGTTACATCTTCAATGCCTTCGCCCGCATCGGGCAGCCTGATTTCGGTTGCCATGGATTCCCCCTATCTCATCATTTCCAGGACGGCGGCCTTGATGTTCGTCTTCCACGGCAGGAGTTCTTCCTCCAGCGGCTTGGAGACCGGGATCGAGGCAGGCGCCATGCCCAAGCGGCGGGCCGGCGCCTTGAGCAGATAGGGCGCCTCTTCGTAGGTGCGCGCAACGATCTCCGCGCCGATGCCACAGTTGGACTGCGACTCGTGGACGGCGAGCAGGCGGCCGGTCTTGGCAACCGAACCGAGCACCGTCTCCATGTCCAGCGGGGTGATGCTGCGCAGATCGACGATCTCGATGTCGATGCCCTGCTCGGCCTTCAATTCGTCGGCCGCTTCCTGCGCCTGGAGCAACGTGTAGCCAAAGGTAGCCAGCGTCAGGTCGCTGCCCGCGCGCTTGATGTCGGCCTTGCCGATGGGCACGACGTAATCCTCGTCAGCGTCGGGCATGTCGCCGCGCGTGAAGTAGAGCATCTTGTGTTCGAGGAAGAGCACCGGATTGTCGTCGCGAATCGCCGCCACGAGCAGCCCCTTGGCATCGTAGGGTGTCGCCGGCGCCACGACCTTGATGCCGGGGAACTGGGCAAAGGTGCTCTCGACGCACTGGCTGTGTTGCGAGCCATAGCGCTTGCCGCCACCCTGCTGCCCGCGGATGACCATGGGCACGTTGAGCAGGCCGCCGGTCATGTAGTGCATCTTGGCGGCCTGGTTGAAGATCTGGTCGGCACAGACCATGTAGAAGTCCATGTACATCAACTCGACGACCGGACGCAGGCCGGTCATGGCCGCGCCGACGGCCATGCCCATGAAGCCTTGCTCGCTGATGGGCGTATCGATGATGCGTCGGTCGCCGAACTCCTCAAGAATGTTGCGCGTCACGCGGAAGAGACCGCCATAGTGGCCGATGTCTTCGCCGATGAGGAAGACGCGCTCGTCACGGCGCATCTCATCGCGCATCGCCTCGTTGATTGCTTGGATAAAGGTTGTCTTTCGCATAAGTTCTCTCGTCCCGTCAGACTTTGTAGACGTCGGTATAGGCTTCCGCAATCTCCGGCCAGGGCGCCGCCAGGGCAAACTCGACGTCAGCCTGCACCTCTTCCTCCACCTCGGCGCGGATGCGATCCAACTCAGCCTGCTCCACGCCACGCTCGAGCAGCTTCTGGGCGAGCTGGGCCAGGGGCTCATAGGCGCGCTGCGCCTCGATCTCTTCCGAGGAGCGATAGGTCTCCAGGTCGCCCGCCATGTGACCGGACAGCCGGTAGGTGATACCCTCGATGAAGGTCGGGCCTTCGCCGGCACGCGCACGCGCCGCCGCTTTGCTCACCGTATCAAAGACGACCTCCACGTCGTTGCCGTCGATCTGCACGCTCTCCATGCCGTAGGCGCGTGCGAACATATAAATGTCGCTGACCGACGACGTGCGTGAGATGGGCGTCATCTCCGAGTAGCGGTTGTTCTCGCAATAGAAGATGACGGGCAGCTTCCACTTCTGCGCCATGTTGAAGGTCTCGTGCATGAGGCCCTGGTAGAGCGCGCCGTCGCCGAAGAAGGTGATGGCGATCTTCTCCTCGCCGCGGATCTTCGACGCCAGCGCCATGCCGGCCGCGTGGGGCACCTGCGCGCCGACGATGCCGTTGGCGCCCATCAGCCCCAGCGACGGGTCGAGAAAGTGCATCGAGCCGCCCTTGCCTTTGGCGAAGCCGGGCGCCTTGCCCAGCACTTCGCAGATGGCACGCCTCGCGTCCATGCCGCGCGCCAGCGAGTGGTGGTGGCCGCGGTAGGTGCAGGTGAGGTAGTCATCCTTGCGCAACGCCGCCGCCATGCCGACTGCGGCGCCCTCATGGCCGATGGCCGTGTGCATGGCGCCGCCGATTTTGCCCGATTCGGCAAGTTCCAACAGCGACTCCTCGACGCGGCGGATCAGGACCATCATGCGATACATTGCCAGCAGTTGCTCGTTGGACAGGACGGGTGTCGATCCCGCACCGGCCGCCTGTGCCGACGGCACGCTGGCCTTTAGGGAAGGTTCTGCCATTTTCAATTTCCTTTTTTGTACGTCTCCATACCGGCGTGTTTTTGCCGCGAGTCGCTGCGCCAGAGAGGTGCGCATCATCGCCGTCGCGCGCCGCATGGAATCAAGAACGTGCGCTGATCAAGTCAAAACAAGACACCAGATTATAGCACAGACCCAACTCAGTTATTGTAACCACGGTTCGCCTGATTCACGCGTGCTGTGCAATCCATTTGCCGGACAGCTATCCGAAATCTCGGCACTCATTTGCGGAGCGTATGGCCCTCTGCTATGCTGTTGGCGTTGTTGCGCAGACGTTGGCCATACGAATTCAGCCGAAAGATCCAGAGATGCAGAGTCGCCCTTCAGTCGATACGCCGGCCCGGCCCGACAGCCTTGGCTCCACCGAGGCGGTCCATGCCGGCGAGCGTCCGTTTCGCTCGCACAACAGCCTCACCGTGCCCATCGTGCAGACGGCGGTCTACACCTTCGACACGACCGAGGAATTGGTCAGCTACACGGAAGAGCGTCTCTTCTGGAGTGAGCCGGAGCGCGAGGAGTACGGCCGCTACGGCAACCCGACCGTGCGTGCGGTAGAGGCCAAGCTCGCCGCACTGGAGCACGCGCAGGATGCCATCGTCGTCAGCAGCGGCATGGCCGCGGTGACGGCGACGCTGCTCATGCTGCTCCAGCCGGGGCAACACTTCATCCTGACCGACAACTGCTACCACAGCACGCTCGAATTCAGCCAGGGCTTTCTCAAGCGCTACGGCATCGAGTGCACGCTGGTGCCGTTTGGCGACTATGCCGCCATCGAGGCCGCCATCCGCCCCACGACGCGGCTCATTTTCTCCGAATCGCCCACCAACCCGTTCATGCGCTGCCTGGACTTCGAGCGCCTGGTCGAATTGGCGCGGCGGCACAACATCCTGACTGTCGTCGACTCGACCTTTGCCACGCCCTACAATTTGCAGCCGCTGCGCCTGGGCGTCGACCTGGTGCTCCACAGCCTGACCAAGTATCTGGCCGGCCACAACGACGTCATGGCCGGCGCGATAGCCGGGCGCTACGACCTCACCACGCCGCTGCGCCAGATGCAAGGGCTGCTGGGCAACATCGTCGCGCCGCAGACGGCCTATCTTATCCTGCGCGGCATCAAGACGCTGGCCCTGCGCGTCGAGCGTCAGAATGCCAGCGGCCTGGCCGTCGCCCGCTTCCTCGAAGGCCATCCCAAGGTGCGCCAGGTGTGGTATCCTGGGCTGGAGAGCCACCCGGATCACGCCATTGCCCAGGCGACGCTGCGCGGGGGCGGCGGTGTGGTCAGCTTCGAGATCGACGGCGACGTCGAGCGCGCCCATCGCTTCATCGACGCGCTGCGCATCCCCACCATCGGCCCGAGCCTGGGCGGCGTCGAGACGATGGTCAGCCCGCTGGCCGTCATGGGTTATGCCAGCGTCGCGCCGGAAGAACGCCTGGCGCTGGGCATCCGCGACGAACTGGTGCGGCTGTGCATCGGCATTGAGGATACCGACGACCTGATCGCCGACCTGGCCCAGGCCCTCGACCAGATATAGTCACCTGTCAACCACCGGGACTGGACCGGCCCTATGTCCGAGTTGCGCCAGAATCTCGCCACCAAAGAGTGGGTGATCATTGCCTCCGAGCGTGCCAAGCGCCCGCACGAGTTTGTCGAGCCGGGGCGCATGGCATGCGGGGAGGGCCCGACCTGGGAGTCGACCTGCCCCTTCTGCCCCGGCAACGAAGAAGTGGACCTGGAAGTGACGCGCGTGCCGGAGACCGGGCCGTGGCAGGTGCGCATCGTCGGCAACCGCTACCCGGCGCTGAGCGATACGGCGGTATTGGAGCGCGAATACGACGGGCTCGTGCGGCGCATTTCGGGCACGGGCTACCACGAAGTCATCGTCGAGTCGCCCCTGCACAATACCTGCATGGCCTTGCAGACGCCCGTCGCCGTCGCCCGCACCTTCCGTGCGTTCATCGACCGGGCGTGGGCGATCCAGCGTGACCCGCGCATCGAGTACATTCTCTTTTTCAAGAACCACGGCCGGCAGGCGGGCGCGTCGCTGCGCCACCCGCACGCGCAGATGATGGCGCTGCCCATGGTCCCCAACGAGGTTCGCGTGCGCGCCGACCAGGCGCGCATGCACTTTGACGAGGTCGGCACGTGCGCCTACTGCGAGATGCTCCAGCACGAGCGCACCGACGGCCGGCGCATCATCCTGGAGAGCGAGCACTTCGTGGCCTTCACGCCCTATGCTTCGGTCTCGCCCTTTCACATCTGGATCGTGCCTACCAACCACGTTGCGTCCTTTTTCCATGCCGACACTGCCGAGATCGACGACCTGGGCGAGATCATGCACGCCGTGATGCGCCGGCTGTACGTGGGGCTCAACAATCCCGACTACAACTACGTGATCCGTAGCGCGCCGGTGCGCGACCTGGGCTCGCCCTATCTGCATTGGTACATCACCGTCGTCCCGCGCATTTCGCTGGCCGCCGGTTTCGAGCTGGGCAGCGGCATCTACATCAACCCGTCGCTGCCCGAGGAGTGCGCCCAATACCTGCGCGACGTGGACACCAGCCCGCTGGATCGGATGGCGACCAATGGAACCCACTGACATCCGCCGCTACAACGCCATGGCGTGGGACAAGGCCGTCGAGCGCGCCAGCCGCTGGACGCAGCCCGTCTCGCCGGAGGAGATCGCCGCAGCGCGGGCCGGCGCGTGGTCGATCGTGCTGACGCCGACGGTGCCCGTGCCGCGTGCGTGGTTCCCGCGGCTGGATGGCGCGGCGGTGCTCTGCCTTGCTAGCGGCGGCGGTCAACAAGGGCCGATCCTGGCTGCGGCCGGCGCGCATGTCACGGTCTTCGACAACTCGCCGCAGCAGTTGGCACAAGATCGCTACGTGGCGCGCCGCGACACCCTCGACCTGTTCACCGTCGAAGGCGATATGCGCGACCTCTCTGTTTTCGCGGACGACACGTTCGACCTGATCGTGCATCCGGTCTCGAATGTCTTCGTGCCGGACGTGCGCCCGGTTTGGCGCGAGGCCTTTCGCGTGCTGCGCCCGGGCGGAGCGCTGCTTGCCGGCTTCTGCAACCCGGTCCTGTACATCTTCGACCAGGAACGCCTCGACGAAGGCGAGCTGGTCGTGCGCCACAAGATCCCCTATTCCGACCTGACCAGCCTGAGCGATGCCGAGCGAGCGCGCTACGTCGACGACATGCAGCCCATGGAGTTCGGTCACACGCTGGAAGACCAGATCGGCGGCCAGATAGATGCCGGCTTCCTGCTCACCGGCTTCTACGAGGACATCTGGCCCGGCACGCTGCTCAACGACTATCTGCCGACCTACATCGCCACCCGCGCACTCAAGCCGGCCGCGGCGCGCTGACTGCGCCGCGCCCAGGGTGTGATGGGAGAGGGCGGCGCCGGTTTTCCATATTCCGCGACGAGGGCTATCATACCAGATGCGTGAGAACCTTTCCGCGTTTGTGCGGCGGGGGCTCCGCCTTCTCCGGCTACAGCAATCGCTGGTCGAGCCAACCTGATCTGCTCACCAACTCGAAAAAGGGAAACAATCGCATGCAGTGGCAAGAGTATTTGGAGCAAAACCAGGCCGATTTTGAGGCGCGGCTCCTCGATTTTCTGCGCATCCCCAGCATTTCCAGCCTGCCGGAACATGCCGGCGACGTGCGCCAGGCAGGCGAATGGGTGATGGCCCAGCTCAATGCAGCGGGCATGGACCATGTCACGATGCTGGAAACGGGCGGCCATCCGGTCGTCTACGCCGATTGGCTGCACGCACCCGGCAAGCCCACGGTCATGATCTACGGCCACTTCGACACGCAGCCGGTCGATCCGCTGGAGTTGTGGGATAGCCCGCCCTTCGCGCCGGTCGTCAAGGATGGCCGTGTCTATGCGCGCGGGGCGAGCGACGACAAGGGCAATATGCTGGCGCCGGTCGTCGCCCTCGAAGCGCTGCTCAAGACGACGGGTACGCTGCCAGTCAACGTCAAGTGCTTCTTCGAGGGCCAGGAGGAGATCGGCAGCCCGACGCTGCCCGATTTCATCGCGACCAACAAGGAGAAGTTTGCCTGCGACTTCGTGATCAGCGCCGACGGCGGCCAGTGGAGCGAAGAGCAGCCGGCGCTGCTCGTCGGTCTCAAGGGGCTGGCCGCGATCCAGATCGACGTGGTCGGCCCGGCCTATGACGTCCACTCCGGCCTCTATGGCGGCGCCATTCAGAACCCGATCCATGCACTGTCGGCCATCATCGCCTCCATGCGCGGGGCCGATGGCCGCATCCTGGTCGAGGGTTTCTACGACGACGTGCGCCCGTTGAGCGAGGCCGACCGCGCCGAAATCGGTCGCGTGCCGTACGACGAAGAGGCGGTCCGCCAGAAATTGGACATCGACGCCTTCTTTGGCGAGCCGGGCTACTCCACGCTGGAGCGTTCGTGGGCACGGCCGACGCTTGAAGTCAACGGCATGTGGGGCGGCTTCCAGGGCGAGGGCGTCAAGACCGTGCTGCCGAGCGAAGCGCACGCCAAAATCACCTGCCGCCTCGTCGCCGACCAGAACCCGGCGCGCATCACGGAGTTGCTGGAGGCACATGTCAAGCGCGTCACCCCGCCTGGCGTGCGGGTAACAGTGTCGCTCAAGGAGAACGGGGCAGTACCGTACCTCATGGCGGGCGACCATCCGGGCAACATTGCGGCGCGCGACATTCTCGTCGAGCTGTACGACGTGGAGCCGTTCCTGGCGCGCTCGGGCGGCAGCATTCCCGTCTGCGGCATGTTCCTGGAATCGCTGGGCGTCTACACCGTGAACTTCGGCTTTGGTCTCAACGACGAGCGGCAACATTCGCCGAACGAGTTTTTCCGGCTTGCAAATTTCGTACGCGGCCAGCAGGGCTATTGCATGTTGCTGGAACGCCTCGCACACTAGGCCGGCGGTCCTTCCACCGTCGTGACGGCAGGAAGCATGGGTAGAATTGCAGAAAAACTGGACGATGTCTTGCTGGAGGTGGCGCAGGCGCTCACCTCTCGGCTTGACCTGCCTGTCGTCATGCCCATGATCCTCGACCAACTGGCGCGCCTGGTCAACTATGACAGTGCGTCGATCATGCTACTCGAGAACGACGAGTTGCGCCCGGTGGCCCAGCGCTCCGTATTTCCTGTCAACGCTTCCCCCATGTTGGTGCGCCTGTCGGAACTGCGCCACCTCCACGATGCCGTCATGGGACGCGCGCCCGTCCTGATCGACGACACGGCGGATGACCCGCGCTGGAGACGGCGACCGGGCAGCACCGAGATTCGCAATTGGCTGGGCGTGCCGCTGATCGCTGAAGAGCGTGTCATCGGCCTGCTCAACATCAGCAGCGCGGAACCAGGCCGCATCATGACGTCCGACATCCAGACCGTAGCGACCTTTGCCGCCTTTGCCTCGATTGCACTCAACAACTCGGCCATCCACCAGAAGTCGCTCAGCGAGCTGGCCGAACGCGAGCGCGCCGAGCTTGCCCTCAGCCAGGAGCGCGAGCTGCTAGCGCACCGGGTCCAGGAGCAGACGGCCAGCCTGCGCGCCGCCAACCAGGAAATGGCACGCGCCGCGCGTATGAAGGACGAGTTCCTGGCCTCCATGAGCCACGAACTGCGCACGCCGCTGAACACGATCATCAGCATGACCGACGTCCTGCGCGAAGAGGTCTATGGCGCAGTGAATGATCGCCAGCGCCGCGCCCTGGAGCGCGTCGCCGACAGCAGCAAGCATCTGCTCTCACTGATTAGCGATATTCTGGACGTGGCGCGCATCGAGTCCGGCCACCTGCATCTGATCATGCAGACGGTCGGGTTGGATGAGATGTGCAAGGCCTTGCTGGTGCAGGTTCACCCGGAAACGAAAGCGCTGGATGTGCACTACCAGCTTGCCCCCGCACTCCCGCATATCACGGCGGACGAGCGCCGGTTGCGCCAGATCCTGCTGAACCTGTTGAGCAACGCCGTCAAGTTCACGCCCGAACATGGCGCGATCGGCCTGGAAGTGAGTGACCTGCGCGACAACGACGCCATTGCGATGACGGTGTGGGACACGGGCATTGGCATCGGCGCCGACGACCTGCGCCTGCTCTTTCAGCCCTTTGTGCAGTTGGACAGCAGCCTTGCCCGTCGCTATGAAGGCACCGGGCTCGGCCTGACGATCATCCACCGGCTCACGGCACTACACGGCGGCTGTTTGAGCGTCGAAAGTGAAAAGGGGCGCGGCAGCCGCTTCACGGTTCGTCTGCCGTGCCAGCCGGTAGCGGAGCCCGCGCTGGATGACAGCCCGCGCCCCGAAGCGCGCAGGCGGCCGACAGTGCTGCTCATCACCGGGCTGGAACAGGCGAGCGAGCAAGTGGCGGCGCAGTTGCGTGCCGCCGGCTGCCACGTCGAAGTGACGCTCTACGGCACGGAAGAATATTGCGCCGGGCATACGCCGCATCTGATTCTGGTCAACAGCCATCCTCCCGACCTGGGCACCCAAGCCATGATCCGCCGCATTGTCGAGAGCGAAGCGTTGTATGATGTGCCGATTGCCGTTGCGGCGACGCTGCATCTGCCCGGCGATGCCGAGGCGGCGGCCGAGGCGGGCGCGGCCATGTATCTTGTGAAACCGCTAGCGGCAAGCCAGATCGAGCAGATCGCGACCCTTGCTGCCAGCCGGAATTTATAGCAATTTGAACGCAATTACGCATAGCTACTAACTTTGCACTTTAAGAACCAGATAGAGCCAATTGCGGCAGGAGTTG
>WBZU01000304.1_pt2 | contig 15608 bp, 24 predicted proteins | sample 5204311 | NCBI WGS metagenome assembly WBZU01 (sample SAMN12344359, study PRJNA552823) | activated sludge metagenome | biome: Activated sludge suspended growth; feature: Nitrification reactor; material: Wastewater; isolation source: activated sludge from nitrification reactor of wastewater...
TTCACCGTATCCCCGCGACCGGGCTCCGGCATGGTCTTGGGCCCGAACCCGGCCGCGGCCCTGCCAGGGGCCAACGGCAGGCTGTCAGCCGTCGACGCGGACAGCGAGATGCGCCAGGTGATCGGGAAGCTCTCCGGCGGCCGCGGCCGCGGACAGCTCCGCGACGGTGTCATCGACGGTGTAGGCGTACTCGGAGCCGATTTCCTCGCCGGCGCCCTGCGCGGCGAGGTCCACCGCCTCGGCGAGGCTGCCGGCTTCCACCTGCACGGACGAGTAGTGAACTTCGGGGATCTTCACGATGAATTGGGGCATGCCGTCACTGTATCCGCGCGGGCCGGTACGGGCTGCGCGGCCGCACGACCACGGCGCGGGCCGGCACGGGCAGGCCGGCAGCCCCCGGGCGCGGAGCCGCCGACGGATGCAGCAGGCCGCCGCGGGCCAGCGCGTCCAGGGCCAGCCGGGGCCCGCGGCCTGCCAGCACCGGGCACGGCGGGCCCCCGGGATCCCAGGCGGCCGGCATGGCGACCAGCCCCGGCGCGGCCTGCAGCACCCTGCGGGCGTGCCGGGACAGCGCCCGGCGGAGCGCCCGGGCCTGGGCGTCCTGCCCGGACGGAGCCGGGGCGGCGCTTCGCGGCTCGAAGGCCAGGATCCATTCGGCGACATCCCCGGCCGGCACGCTCGGCCCCAGCCCCGGGAAGGTCCCGCCGGCCCGGGCGGCCCGGACCGGCCTGAAATCCGGGGATACATGCGCGGCCGCGGCCGCGTGCGCAGCGGCGGCGTCCAGCCCGCGCAGATGCCGGGCCGCCCGCCCGCGGCAGGTGCTCAGGCACTCCCAGGACCCGTCCCGGCGGCGGGTGAGCACCGCCGCCTGCCGGGGCGCCTCCGAGCTGCCCCATGAGTCCAGGGCAGGCGCCAGCCCGAACGTGATCTCGTCCGGGGCGCCGGCGGCCAGCAGCGAGCTCCCGTCGCCCAGGCTCATCGCGATCTCGCTCCCCCGGCACACCCAGTCCAGCGCCGTCGGCTCAAGCGACGCGCCGGCCATCAGGAACGCCAGCGGCGTCACGCCGGCGCTGGAAAGCGCATGGCCCTGCAGGACGTCCGGATCAGGCCCGGCGTGCGCGAGCACTCCGGACGGCACGCGGAACACCGCCGAGATGGTCGCCCCGCCGCACAGCAGCCGCCTGCCGCCGGCTTCGATTTCCTGCACCTGGGCGGTCACGTCCATGCGGGAACCTACCGGCCTGCCGGCCGGGATCAGAACGGCGTCTCGAGCTCGATCGCCGCGCCCGCCGCCGCCGGAGGCGCTGACAGCCGGCCGGGACGGTACGGGCTGTGCGGCCGGCCCAGGCACCGGCCCGCCAGGGAGGCCCCCGGCCGGACGCCCGGAAGCGGATCGAAGCCCGGATGCATCAGGCCTCCGCGGCTGAAGGCTTCCGCGCAGGCCTGAAGGCGCGGGGAGAACTCCCGGCGTCCGGACGGGGCCGGGGACCCTTCCGCGCTGATCGCCCACGGATGCGCGATCAGCGCCGGCCCGTCCTGCAGCACGGCCCGTTCCGCGCGGGCGCAAGCCGGCCCCCGCCTGTCCGTGCCGGGCCCCCCGGGGAAGATCACGAGGATGTCGACGGCTGCCGGCGCGGCGCGGGAGCGCAGCACCAGCCGGGAGCCCGCGAGCGGCGGCAGCAGGGCGCCCTCGCCGGCCACGCCGGCGATCATCCGCCATGCCTGCGGCAGGCTGCACTCCCCGTAGCGGCTGGCGCCGGACCCGTCGGCCCGTGCCAGCCCGGCGCGCAGCCGCCCGCCGCCGCCGGACACTGCCGCCGCCGCCGTCCCGCTGTGCGTCAGGAACGTCATCGGCTCCCGGGGAATCCGGCCCTGGCGCAGCGCGGCCGCCCGGCCTCCGTCCAGCTCGGCGGCGCAGGGCCCGCCGGCCTTCACCGCGCACAGCAGGAACGCCAGCGGGACCGGCTCCATCGGCACGCGCCCCCATTCGTCTCCGCCGCAGCCGCCCAGCGCCGCCTGCACCCGGCCGGAGTCCCCGCACAGGCCCGGCAGGCCGACGATCGGCACATCCAGGACGCCGCATTGCGCGGACAGCTGCGCCGCGGCGGCGGTGAGGTCCCGCCAGCCGTCAGGGAACGCCGGCACGGTCAGGGCCGCAGGCCCGGGCCGGCCTGCGGGCGGTCATTGACCCGGCGGCTGCGGGAGAGCTGCGCCAGGTCGCTGGCGACCATCTCCCGGATCAGCTGCTCGAACGTGACTTCAGGCTTCCAGCCCAGCTCTGTCCGGGCCTTGGAGGCGTCGCCGAGCAGCAGGTCCACTTCGGCGGGGCGCACGAACGCCGGGTCGATGATCACCCGGCCGGCCTGGCTGACGCCGGCCTCGTCAAATGCGACGTCCAGGCATTCCTGGATCGTGTGGGTTTCGCCGGAAGCGATCACGAAGTCGCCGGGCTGGTCCTGCTGGAGCATCAGCCACATCGCCCGGACGTAGTCGCGGGCGTGGCCCCAGTCGCGGCGGGCGTCCAGGTTGCCCAGGCGCACGTCCTGCTGCAGGCCCAGGCGGATCGACGCGGCGGCATGGCTGATCTTGCGGGTGACGAACTCCAGGCCCCGGCGCTCTGATTCGTGGTTGAACAGGATCCCGCAGCTGGCATGCAGCCCGTAGGACTCCCGGTAGTTGACGGTGATGTAATGCGCGTAGGCTTTCGCGACGCCGTAGGGGGAGCGAGGATTGAACGGCGTGGACTCCGTCTGGGGCGTCTGCAGCACCGCTCCGAACTGCTCGCTGGAGGATGCCTGATAGAACCGGGCGTCGGGCTTGGCGGTCCGCAGCGCCTCGAGCATCCGGGTGGCGCCGATTCCGGTGAACTCCGCGGTCAGCACCGGCTGGGTCCAGCTGGTCCCGACGAAGCTCATCGCCGCCAGGTTGTAGATCTCATCCGGCTGGCTGGCTTCGACGACCTCGTTGAGGGACCGCTGGTCCAGCAGGTCGCCGAGATGCAGATGCAGGCGGTCCTGGATGTGGCCGATCCGCTCGTAGTGCCCGCTGGAGGACCGCCGGACCATTCCGTGGACCTCGTAGCCTTTGGCGAGCAGCAGCTCCGCCAGGTAGGAGCCGTCCTGGCCGGTGACGCCGGTGATGAGCGCCCGCTTCGGAGGCGCAGGGGGAGGGAGGGTCATGGGAGAACGTACGGCTTACAGTCCCCACGGCGGCCGGACGCCGCGGCCGGACGCCGGCAGCCGGCCGGCCGGGGCGCTGCGGTACGGGCTGTGCGGCCGCACGCCGTCAGCAGCGCGCGTCCGGTGCCGGCGGGCCGGAACGGCCTCCAGCCGGGGATGCGCGAGCTCCCCGGCTGTGAACGCCTGCACGTTGGCGGCCGGCACGCCCGCGACGCCCGCGCGCAGCGGGATGCCGGGCCGGCCGCGCAGCACGACCGGCCCGGCCTGCGCGAGCGCGCCCGACGGCGGCCCGGGCTCGGCGCAAAGGCGCAGCTCCTCGCTGAGGGGCACCTCGCCGGTCACCAGGTCCGGCGGCGGCATGCCGGGCGTGCGCGCCCGCGGCACGCCGGGATGCCGGCCGGCGAAGGCGGCGGCCAGGAGATGCGCCTGCCCGGCGTCCAGGCCCTCCTGCCTTTGCACTGGCATGCCGGGCCGGCAGGACACCAGCGCCGCCGACCAGCTGCCGTCCCGCTCCAGGCTGACGCCCAGCGCCTCCTCGTGCCCGGCGGGCGGCAGCAGCCAGATCCGGCCTCCCGGCTCCGGCGGGCAGGCCATCGACGCGATCGTCAGGCCGCAGGAGGCGGACACGGCGCCCCGGCCGGGGGCTTCGGCGGCGGCCATCAGCAGCGCGAACGGCAGCCGCTGCCACCGTCCGCCGCCGGGCTTGCGCAAGCCCGGCCTGGGCTTGCGGATCGCAGTCCAGCTGGAGTCAGCGCAGCGGACGCGGCCGCCGCCCTGCCTTTCGATTTCGCGCATCCGCGCGGTCACGTCGTCAGGAGCGCGTTTCATGCCTGAAGCTACCTGCGCGCGGCCGCGGATACGGTGGCGCCATGAACCTCAGGATCGCCGGACGGATGCACTGCCCGCAGCTGTGGATGGCCGGCAAGGAGGCCGAGATCGCCGCGGCCGCCGAGGCGGCCGGCCCTGAAGGCCTGGCGCTGGAGGCCGTCGGCACCGGAGGCCAGCTGCTGCTGGAGTTCTCCACCGAGCAGATCATCCCTGACAGCATCTTCCGCCCGCTGCCGCCGGACGCAGGCCGGAGAATGTCAGCCTGCCCGGTCACCCGCCGCTGATCCCCGCGGGCGCCGGCCGGCCCGGCGGCGGATATGTTGGGGGCATGGCACTCGCCGACACGCTGATGATGCGCGTGAGCGCCGGCCGCCTGGACCGCGGAGGCGGCGCCGTGATCAGCCGCTACCTGGACGAATGCGCCGGCCCGTCCGAGCACGTCCGGTTCCTGGACCTCGCCGCCGTGCACGTCCGCCTGGAAGGCGCCGCCCGCGGCGTCGCCTGGGCCGCCATGAACGGGCTGGCCGTCCCGGCCGGAGCCGACGTGCATGCGCTGTGCACCGCCGCTGAGGCCGCCGAAGCCGCCTGGCAGGGCCTGCTGGGCGCCCGGGCCGTCCCGGGGCTGCTGCGCCGCCGCGCGCGGCGGCGCAGGCCGCAGGCGATCGCCGCTGCCGCCCGCCGGTACGCGCAGGCGGCGATGGCCGCCGACGAGGCCCTCGGGCGCATCGGCGCCTGACCGGGGGCGGGCCTACGGGCCCGGCGGCGCCCAGGAGCCTTCGCCGCCGGCTCCCTCAGGATGCTCGGCGGGCAGGCCGCGGGCTTCGGCGCCGAACGCGGACGGGTCCAGGCGTGCCTCATAGCCGGCGGCCTGCAGGACCGCGGCGCGGCGGAACCCGGGCCCGTACGGGGCCGGGGGAGGGGCGGAGGCGTCGCGCAGATGCTCCAGGGCGGCGACAATCCTTCCGGCGGCCCGCCCGTCGCCGTACGGGTTGGGCGCCGACGCCATCGCCTGGTACGCCTCGTCGCTGTCCAGCAGCCGCCCGGCGGCGGCGGCGATCACGTCCGGGCTGGTGCCGGCCAGCAGCAGCGTCCCGGCCTCGACGCCTTCGGGGCGTTCGGTGGAGTCCCGGCAGACGATCACGGGCTTGCCCAGCGACGGGGCCTCCTCCTGGATGCCGCCGGAGTCGGTGATCACCAGGCGGCAGCGGCCCAGCAGCCGCGCGAACTGCGCGTACCCGAGCGGATTGACCAGCGCGACGTTGGGCAGGGCGGCGCCGCGCAGCGGGCCGCCGAGCTCGTCGCTGACCAGCGGATTCGGGTGCAGCGGCACGACGAACCGGACATCCGGCCGCTCGCTGGCGAGCCGGCGGACTGACTCGGCGACGCCGGCGAGGCCGCCGCCCCAGTTCTCCCGCCGGTGCGCGGTGACGACCACCAGGTCCCCGGGGCTGTCATAGGCGTCCTGCACGGCCGGCTGGACGAACGGGATGTCCAGGCCGGCCGCCCATTGCAGCGCGTCGATGCCGGTGTTGCCGGTGACGAACACCTGCTCGTTGGGGACGTTCTCGCGGACGAGGTTCTCCGCGGCGGCGTCGGTGGGGGCCAGATGGAAGCAGGCCAGGCACGCGATGATCTCGCGGTTCATCTCTTCCGGGAACGGGCTCAGGCTCGAGCCGGTCCGCAGCCCCGCCTCCACGTGCACGACCGGGATCCGCAGATGGAACGCCGCCAGGGCCGTGGCCATCGCCGAGCTGGTGTCGCCGTGCACGAGCACCGCCGCCGGGTAATGGCCGGCGAGGACCTCGCCGCTGTCAGGCAGGCTGATGCCGCGGTCCCCGTACTCGCCGGTGCAGTAGTCCTCGAACCGGCGCAGGAGCTGGGCGGCCAGCTCGTTCAGGCGGCCGCGGCCGCCTGCCCACAGGTCAATGTCAGGGGTGATGCCGGCCAGCGCGAACACTTCGGCGACCATCCGGTGATGCTGGCCGGTGGAGACGACCACTGGCTCCAGCAGCTCGCTGGCGCGCAGCGCCAGCACGACCGGCACCAGCTTCACTGCCTCCGGGCGGGTGCCGACGACCACCAGGATCTTCGCTTTCGGGGCGGGGCCGGGCATCCGGCTGACTGTACGCCGGGCCTTGCGGGCGCCGGCGGGAGTTCGCCGGCGCGGATACGTTGCGGGAATGGCCACCGTGGCGATCAGCGCGTCCTTTGACTGCGAAGCCAGCGCCCGTTCCGGAGCCGCCAGCCTGCGAGAGCTGCTCGGAGGGCTGGTCGCCGACCGCGCCGCCGTCGCTGACGTCAGCTTCGACGGCTGCTCCCTGTCGGCGCTGCTGGACGTCCGCGACCCGCATCTGGGAGGCGCCGGCGCCGCCGAGCTCATCGGCCCGTGGGCCGAGCAGGCCGCCGGGCTGCTGCGCCTGGAGATGGCCCGGTGACCGGGCCAGCCCGCCCGAGGCTGGCCCCGCTCCGGGCCGGCGGCCTGAAGACGAAGATCGCGGCCGGCCGTGCGCTGCAGGAGATGGCCGATCCCGGCACGCCTGACGCCCTCTGGGCTCCCGTGGCTCTGGCCGCGTGGCGGATGATGTGGGGCGAGGACGAAATCGCCGCGTTCCTGGCCCGGCCGCTGCCGCTGGTGCGCGCCGGCATCCAGGCCGCCATCGGCGCCGAGGCAATGATCCGCAGCGAAGGCGAGGCGCTCGCCTCCGCTGCGCTGCGCGAGCCGGGCTAGCTGGCCCAGCGGCCGGCGGCGCCGCGCACGGCATCCCATGCCGGGGTGGGGCCGCCGCCGATCAGCAGCAGGCTGCCGTCCCAGATCGCCGGGTCCGTCAGCGCCTGCGGCGGCTCGTTGAGCTGATACCACACGAGCGTCCGCACGCCCGCCCGTGCGGCGACCTGCACGGCCTGCGCTGACCACAGGGCGCGGCGGGCCTCCGGGATCCGGTACAGGCCTCCGCGCATGTAGCCGAACTCGGTGATGTGCATCGGCAGCGGCCGGCCGCGCCGGGACAGGCTCCCGGCCCGCGCGGCGGCCGCCAGGGCGCGCCGGACGTCAGCAAGGCGGCCGATGCCGACGAACCCGGGGTCGCGGCGCAGCGGGCTGGTGCGCGGCTGATACGGATGGAACGCCAGGCCGTCCGCCTGCAGGCGCCGGCCTTTCACGGCCCGGGCGAGGAACTGCAGGGCGTCCTTGCGGGCTGACAGCTCCCCGAACCAGACTTGCGCGGCCGGGTCGGCGGCCTTGATGGCCTTCCAGGCGGCCTGGTACAGGGCGGCGTACCGGCGCGCCGCCTGGGCGGGAGTGCCTTTCAGGTAATGGTCGATGTTGGGCTCGTTCCAGACCCCGTAGGAGGACACCTGCCCTTTCCAGCGGGCGGCGGCCTGGCCGGCGAACCACGCCATCAGCTTCGGGTCGGGATGGAACGCCGACAGCCGCAGGTCGTTCTGGGCGTTGTAGGCGGGGGTTCCGGTGACGGTCAGGTGCACGCGGAAGCCTTCGGCGCGGGCGCGGGCGATCGCGGCGTCCAGCGGCCCGAAGCCTTCCTGCACCCATTTGTCCCAGAACAGGTTGAACCGGACGGTCCGGGCCTTCAGCTCCCGGGCGTGCTGGTAGGAGGCCGCCTGGTCATGGGCGCCGTATACGAACGTCGGGTCGTCCTGGACGGCCATCTGCAAGGCCGAGGCAGGGGAGGGGCAGGCGGCGAGGGCCGCGACGGACAGCACGGCGGCCAGGGCAGGGGAGAAGCGCACGGCATCGACCGTGCCCTGCCCGGGCCGGCGAATGCCAGGCTTCAGGCCTCCTTTAGCGCCAGGAGCCGGAAGCGGCGTACCGGGCCTGCTCGGCGGCAGTCAGCAGCCGCAGCGCCGTCACGCGGACGGGGGCCTGCCCGGACGCCGGCACGCCGCCCAGGCGCGCCCAGGCGGCAGCGGTCAGGTTCACGGCAGCGCGCGACCCGGGGCCGCGCACGCCGGCGCGGATCACCGGCACGGTGACCGTGCGCCCGCGCGCGGTCACGCGGATCAGCTGGCCCTGCCAGCGCAGCGCCTCAGCCAGGGAGGCGCTCACTTTCATGGCTGCCTGGGCGGACTGGCAGCCCGCCAGCGGGCATCCGCCGAGCGCTGGCAGCCCAAGCCCGGGGGAGAACACGCTCGCTGTGCCTGCCTCAGCGGCGAACGGGGCCGCGACGGCGGCCGGGCAGGACAGTGCAAGGACGGAGGCGGCAGCGGCAAGGCAGCGCAGCGGGAGTGAAAAGCTCATGCGCCCAGCTTGCCAGCGCCCCGCCCGGCCGCAAGGCCAGCAGGACGGCGGATACGATGGCGCCGTGGACGTCCTCTGGCATGTCGCCGCCCGCGCTGACCGGCCGGGCATTCTCGCCGCCGGGCTGCTGGCCCGCCGCCCCGGAGACAGCGGCCTCACCGGTGCCGAGCAGATGGGCCAGCCCGCCGGCATATACGCGTTCCTCCAGGCTCCGGACATGCGGGACTACCCCGGCCATGACCTGTGGGAGATCCGCGACGCCGGCGCCGGCGCCGCCCCTGACCGCCTGATCCCCGGCGCGATGCGCCTGGCCGCCGGCCACGTTCCCGCGCGCCAGCTGGCGCTCGCCCCGCCCGGATACATTGACGGCATGGCAATCACCTCCCCGCAGCACAGCCGCAACCAGGTCGCCGAGGCGCTCAACAGCTCCTGCGACGACATTCTCTCGGCCCTGGAAGCCCCTGACGAAGGAGTCCGCGACGCCCTGAACCTGCTCGTCAACGCCGCCCTGGAGCGGCTGGACGACCCGCACGCCAGCCTGGACGGCATCATCGGCCGCGCCTACGGCATCAGCCCCGGCGAGGAAGGGCCGCTGCAATGGGCCGGTCGGTGACCGGACCGGATACGTTGGCCTCATGAGCAACCGCATCCAGATCCCGTACACCGTCCCGGTCGAAGTCGTCGTCGATGTCGACACCGGCGAAGTGCTTCGCGTGGTGGTCATCGACGAGGAGATCGCCCTGGAGGCCGCCGCCGACGGCACCGTCACCGTGCACGACGACAGCTACCAGCCGGTCGAGGACAAGGCCGCCGCGCAGGCCGCCGTGGAAATCGCCGAGTCCGCCGACTGGCCCGCGTGGGATCACGGATGGTAGATCCCGGGACCGCCTACGTCTCCCGGGACCTCAGCGACCGGCCGGCATTGAGCGGCTTCGCGGAGGACCTCTCCGCGTTCGGGGACGGCTGGATGATGCATGCGGTCCCCGGCTCCGAAGGCCGCACCGTCGTGCTGTCAGGCCCTGACAGCGCCGATCTCGACGTGACGCTGCGCCGCCTCGGCGGGGCGTGGAAGCGCATCAGCCGCCCGGAGTTCCTGGACGGCGGAGACGGAGCGCCCTGATGGCCGCGCGGGGTCCTGTCCGCTCCTGCGACCTGATCACCCCGGACGACCTGGACCGGATCCGCCGGTCCGACGCCAAGCTGCCGCGTCCCGCGCGCCGGCACGGGCTCACGCCCGCCCAGATCCGCGAGGTCCGCTCCGGCGCCGCCGCGCACGAGAACCTGCTCGATGAGCTGTATCCGCCCGGCATGCGCGTGCGCCTGGACGCCCGCCTGGCCGGCTGGGTGCCCGGACGGCGGGCGCCCGAGCCCGGCGAGGAAGGCACCCTGGAGCGCTGGGAGGCCGGCGGCAAGGCATGGGTCGCCTGGGACGACCCGCTTGTCACGGTGCCGCTCCTGCTGGCTGACGAGTTCACGCTCACGCCGGCCTGACCGCCCGCAGACGCTCTGATCTGACAGCGGCCCTGCAGCTTGCATTCGCCCGGCCGCCCGGCAGTACGTTGGCGGGCTCATGCTTCCGATTCGCCTTCTTGCCTGCGGCTGCGCTGCCGCCGCGGTTCTGCTTGCTGCTGCCCCCGCTTCAGCCTCGCCCACCGGCGGCCTGAGCCCGCAGCAGCCCGCCCAGGCCAGCCCTGACTACGGCCGGACCGGATCCGCCGGCCCCGGCATGGCCCTCCCCAGGCCAAGGCCCAGGCCGCAGCCGCCCGGGCCCACCGGGACCTGGAGGTTCGCCCCGCGCTGGCCGGTTCCCGGCCGCACGGTCACCAGCCCGTTCGGGATGCGCTGGGGGCGCATGCACACCGGCGCGGACCTCGCCGCATCCACCGGCACCCCGGTGACAGCTGCCGCGTCCGGGACGGCCGCGTACGCGGGCAGGGCGTCAGGCTACGGGAACCTGGTGATCGTCTCGCACACGCACGGGTACTCCACCTACTACGCGCATCTCTCCCGGATCGCCGTCGCTGAAGGGGACCCGGTCGCGCGCGGGCAGCTGCTGGCCTGGTCAGGATGCACCGGACACTGCCTGGGCCCGCACCTGCACTTCGAAATCCGCATCGGCGACGCCCCGCACGATCCGCTGGCGTGGCTGCCGCGCTGAGCGCCTGGCAGCCACGAGCGGGATTTCAGCAGCCCGGGCCGGCAGGCGCGTACGTTCGTCGCGTGAGAACGCTCGGAATAATCGCCGGAGTGATCTTCGTGATCGCCGTGACGTTCGCAGTGAGCGTCCTGTGCTGGAAGGTGCTGGGCCTGAGCCTGATCTGGAACGCCCTGGGCGTCCACGGGATTTACGGGCTGCCCGAAGTTCACGGGCAGGATGCCTGGCGGGTGTCCGCGGCGCTGGCGACCGTGTCGCTGCTCAGCGGGTCAGGCGCCGCCGCCTCGGTCAGGTGAACCATTGCCCGGCGAAGAACCGCCGGCCGAACGGCGGGCAGCGGTTCCATTCGGCCGGGTTCCCGTTCCCGTTGTCCTGCCCGGCCCGCCCGATCACCCAGCACACGTACCAGGCCTGCAGGCCCGGGCGGCGCACCCGGAACTGCGCGGACGCCCGCCGCGGCCCGGTCAGGCGCACCGCGGCCCGCCCCGCCGGCTCATAAGCCCGCGACCCGAAATCCCGGGCCCATCCGGCTGCGCGCATGCCGGCGTTCGCGGCGTTGGCCTCGGCGCTGCCGGCGATGATGTCCAGCCGGAACGTCCACCACGGCCCTGACTGGCGCTCTGACCTTGCTGACCGCGGCCTGACCCACAGCTGGCGGACGGGGGACTGCTCATCCGCCCCGGAGTCGAACTCCGCCACCGCCCGGTAGCGGGCGTTCAGCGGGGACCGCACCCGGAACTCGAACTCGCCCGACGTCAGCGCGTTCGCGACGGCGGCCTGACGCCACGTTCCCGTGTAGGGCCAGCGCAGCTCGAGCAGCCTGACATCCCTGGAGGGCTCATCGGAATCCACCGTCCCGGCGAGCGTCGCCGGGGTGCCGAGCGTGACCGTCGCTGCGGGCTCGGCCACCCGCAGCGCGACCGCCGCCGAAGCGGAAGCCGGGAGGGCAGCCGCCGCTGCCGCGATCGCCGCTGCTGTGCCTGCCCTGGCCCGCTTGCTCATGCCTGCCCCCTGCGCCCGTGTGCTGTTGAGACCCCGGCGAAGTGTAGCGGGACGGCCGGAAACGGCACGCCGGCGGGATGCCGCCGCCGGGCGCGGATACGTTGACGGCATGCCCCTGTACGAGTACGAGCGAGCTGACGGAACCCGCTTCGACGTGATCCAGGCGATCTCCGAGCGGGCGCTGGCCCGCTGCCCGGACACCGGCCAGCCGGTCCGCCGGGTGCTGAGCGCTCCGGCGGTCGTGTTCCGCGGCTCGGGCTTTCACAACACCGACAATCCCGCCCGCTCCCGCCGGCACGGGCAGGGCCGCCCCGCCGCCGCCGGCTGAACCTTCCGCCGTTCATGACTTCATGAGCTCATGGCCTCATGAGCTCATCGGCACCGGGGGCGTCCGCCCAAACGTGACACGCTGCACCGCCTGTAGGTTCAAGGATGCGCCGCGCTGCCTTGACGCTGACCGCCGCCTTCCTGTGCGCCGCCGGGGCCTGCCTCCCCGCCCGGGCTGCCGATCCTCGCCCGTCGATGCGCCTGGGCAGCCACAGCATGCTGCAGCTGTCAGATCCGCCGGCGCTGCAGGTGCAGGCGGCCGGCCTGGCCCGGCAGGCCGGCATGGGCCTGATCCGCCGGGACGTGAACCTCGCGGCGCTGTACTGGCGTCCCGGGGATCCCCCGTACTACGGAACGCTGGATCTCGCCCGCATGATCGACAGCCGCTTCGGGCTGCAGACCGTCGCGACGGTCACCGGCACGCCCTGGTGGATCGCCGCCTGCCCGCCGGGCACGCCGTTCGACCTCACGTACAAGTGCGTGCCCGGCGACTGGAACGAATACGAGCGGCTGCTGGGCGGCGCGGTCGCGCACGCCCCGGAGATCCGCTACTGGCAGGTCGGCAACGAGCCGGACTACTGGCCGGGAACTCTCCGCGGCTTCTGGTACGGCACTACCGCCGACTACGCCGCGCTGCTGTGGCATTCCGCCCGGGCGATCCGGGCGGCGAACCCGAAGGCGAAGGTGGTGTTCGGCGGCATGTGCAGCTTCGACCGGGCCTGGCTGGCGCAGGTGATCTCCGGGTCAGGCTACGACAACCGCCGCTCCTATGACATCGCGGCGGTGCACCGGCGCCCCCGCAGGGCCCGCGACGCGGCTTACGGGGCATCCGACGCCAAGGCGATGTTCGCCGGGCAGGGCTTCCGCGGGCCGCTGTGGATCACCGAGACTGGCTACCCGTCGGACTGGCGCTTTCAGACTGACCCGGCCCACCGCGGACGGGACCGGCGTTCAGGCCTGGACGCGCAGGCCGGCTGGGTCGCCGACGCCGTCCCGCGGTTCTGGCGGGCGGGCGCCGCGGCGGTGTTCCTCAGCGCCCGGGACGCCGGCCGGGCGTCCGTCAGCCGCCTGGACAGCGAAAGCTTTCTCGCGTGGAGCCTGCCGGGGCCAGGGGCCCGCCTGGCGGCCAAGCCTGCCGTCCGGGCGCTGCAGCGCCTCGCCGCGCGGTGACCGGCCCGCGGTACGTTCGCTCATGTCCCTGAACGCGCCTTCTTCTGTCCCGGTGCACATCCCCGGCGAGCTCGTTGACGTCGCTTCGGCGTCCGCGGAGCGGCTCGTGGCCCTGGCCGCGTCAGCGCCTGCCGCCGGGACGCCCGAGCAGCAGATTGAGGCGCTCGTGCGCGTGCAAGCCGAAGCGCAGGCGCTGATCCGCGTGCAGCGCTCCGTGATTCTCGCCCGGCGCCTGGAATCCTCATGACCTCCGAACGGCTGCAGGAGCTGGCCGTGCGCGCGTGGAAGGCCCGCGGGAACGCCAGGACGTTCAAGACGGCCGTCGGCGCCGCGGTCCTGTCAGCCCAGGGCGGCGTGCACGCGGGCGCCAACCTCGAGCATCGGTTCCGCAGCCATGACATCCACGCGGAGCCGAGCGCCTTGGCGGCGATGGCCGCCGCCGGGGAAGGCCCCGCCGTGGCGGTCGTGATCGCCGCCGACCGGGACTTCTTCACGCCGTGCGGCGCGTGCCTGGACTGGATCTTCGAGCTCGGCGGCCCCGAATGCGCCGTGGCGTTCAGCTCCGCGCCCGGGGCGCAGCTGCAGGTGTTCTCCGCCGGCCAGCTGATGCCTCACTACCCGCGCTGACCGGGCCGCCGGTCATCCCGGCCAGCGCCACGGCTCCTGGCTGCCGGCTCGCGCCTTGCCCTTGGCGGCAGCGCGCCGGTGAGCGCGCGACGGCGGCGGCCCGGGCATCCGGAACACGCCCGCACGGCCGCCTTGCAGGCTGAACTGGCGTTCCAGGCCGAAGCGGCCCTGCATCGCGTGCGGGGACTGGCTCATCGTCCGGGCCAGCTGCGCCAGCGCCGCGTGCGCGGTCCGCGGATCCGCTCCCGGCACGGTGACGGCCGCGTAGTCGGCGCTCTGCGCTTCGATCAAGGCCTCCCCGGGCCCGGAGATCCCCGCGGCCGCAGCCAGCGACCGCGCGAAGTCCGGATGCGCGGCGGCGGTGCCGATGTTGTGCCCGGCCATCAGCACCGCCGTGACCGTTCCGGACGCGCCGCGGATCTCCTCGGCAAATTCGACGGAGAACTCCTGATCGAAGGACCCGGCGATCGCCTCCTCCCAGGCGGCCTCCTCATCGCCGCTGATCCCGCCGGCCGGGACGAACGACGTGTGATGCTCGCAGTCCTTGACGGCGCACAAGGCAGCGCCGCCGCCGATGTCGCGGGCCAGCAGGCCTTCGGCCTGGGAGGCGGGGCGGACCACCAGGCCCGGCCGGGGCTCGCAGCCGCAGGGATGGCGCACCCCGAAAGGCCCGCCCGGCTCCTGCGCCTGCCGGCGGGCGTCGCGGACGCTGCCGGCGGCAGCGACGGCGTCGAAGTTCAGCCGCTGGCAGATCTGAGCGAGCTCCGCGTGCATGGACACGCCGCCCGGCCCGGAGATCTCCAGGCGGCAGCCCGGCAGCACCTTGACGCCGTCCATGTCCCCGGACGCGGCGAGCAGATCGATAGCCTCGGCGCAGCAGCGCAGCTCCCGGGCGGCCAGGACGCGGGCGTCCGCGGCGGCCTCGGCGATCGTCAGGGGGCCGGCGGCCGCCGCGACGGCGGTCCGGTCGACGTCGATTTCGCAGGTGAGCTCCCCGAGCCTCGCCAGCGGCTGGCCGCCGCCGCCGGCTTCGTAGCTGACCGGCGGCCCGCCGCCTGGATCCTCGCTGTCGGGCGCGGCGCTGAGCGCCTGGATCAGCACGCCGGCGTCAGCGAGAGTGAACACGGTGGTCCGCCCGGATTCGAGCTCCTCGGCCAGGTCAACGCCCATCCAGGCGGCCGCTCCCGCGGCGATCCATCCGACCGGAAGCGCCTCGCCGGACAGCACGCCCAGGCCTTTCACGGCAGCCATCGACTGCTCAGCGGCCGCGGCGATCTTCGCCTCGTCGGGCTCCCCGGCGAGCTTGCCGACCATGACGGCCTCCCCGGGGCTCATCACGAACGCCGACCCGCCCAATGGAGCGTCCTGCACCTGGCGGCGGGCGTGCCCGGCGGCGTCCAGGGGGCGGCCGGCGGCAGCCAGGACATCCGCCTCGCTGCTGACCGGCGTGCTGCCGCAGAGCGCCTGCCCGCTGGAGGCGACCAGCACCTCCGGCAAGCCCGGCTCGTCGAACTCGTAGGCCAGGGACTCCGGCTGCATCCGCGCGCCGCAGGCCGGGCATGGCGGCCCTGCCTGCCCGGCCCCCTCGAGCATCTCAGACATCTTCGCCAGCGACCGTTCCGCCCGCGGCGCCGCCAGCAGCGCATCGGCTTCCTCCGGGCAGCCCGGGCAGCGCAGCTTCAGCACGAACGCGGCGAGGTCAGATCCAGGGATGACGGGCACGCCAGCATGCTAGCGGCCAGGCCCGCGGGCGCTGCCGCGGCTGGGCCCGCCAGCGCCATCACTCCCTCCGGAAAGGAGGGTCCGGCGGCTGGCGGCAGATGCGGGCAGCCGCCTGGCCGCGCGGCGCGCAAGGTGTCAGCTTGCCGTTCGACGACTGATTGGCCGGCGGGCGGTCACGCCTGGCTGCTGCCGGCGTCGAGATCAGCGGCGGCCTGATCGTACGCGGCCGCGGCCAGCGCCATCACTTCGCTTCTGGTCAGCCCGTGAGCGGCGAGCGTCCGCACGGCCGCCGGGAACATCGGAGCGATCGCATTCACATTCACGGCAGGGAGGTCGGGGTCGG
>WBZU01000764.1_pt1 | contig 15607 bp, 10 predicted proteins | sample 5204311 | NCBI WGS metagenome assembly WBZU01 (sample SAMN12344359, study PRJNA552823) | activated sludge metagenome | biome: Activated sludge suspended growth; feature: Nitrification reactor; material: Wastewater; isolation source: activated sludge from nitrification reactor of wastewater...
ATATAGGTGCTTATGTCGGATCAGGAAGCATGGTCGACACATGGGCCACTGTCGGCTCCTGTGCACAAATCGGTAGCAATGTTCACCTTGCAGGCGGTGTTGGTATCGGTGGTGTCCTCGAACCTCCACAGGCGCAACCCAACATCATTGAAGATAACTGTTTCATAGGATCCAGGTGCATCATCGTAGAAGGGGCGCTCATAGAAAGTGAAGCGGTTCTCGGAGCCAATGTCGTCATCACAGGATCGACTTATATCATCGATGTGACAGGTCCGGAACCGATACGCTACCAGGGGCGCGTACCTGCAAGGTCTGTGGTGATACCCGGTTCTTATACCAAATCATATCCTGCTGGCGATTATCAGGTGCCTTGTGCTCTGATCATAGGTCAACGCAAGGAATCTACAGATAAAAAAGTATCCCTCAATGATGCATTGAGGGACTTCCAGATCAGTGCTTGATTATTTTTCAACTATGCAACTTTCCGATTGTTAAAGTAAACAGCTACCGGGAATTTTTAAACCTTTTCTTACGTTCAACAGATTGAAGGAGAATTATGCAGTGGAACCAAAATTATTATGATGAACTCATTCACAAGGTGGATGCTTTCACGCGGAAGTATTATATCAATCAACTTATCCGCGGTAGTCTTTATTTTATAGGGCTGGTTACAGTAGTGTTCGTAGCATTCAATTTGCTCGAACATTATTTCTATTTTTCTAAGGCTGTCAGGAAAATTTTATTTTTTAGTTTTATTGGACTCTTTGGACTCAGTTTGTGGCATTGGGTGATTACACCGATGATGCATTATTTTAAACTCGGCAAACTCATCAGCCAGGAAGAAGCTGCTAAAATCATAGGCACGCATTTCTCTAATGTCAAGGATAAGTTGATCAACGTACTTCAACTTAAATCTCAGTCCGTAGGTTATACGGATCGCACGCTGATCGATGCGAGTATCCAGCAAAAAGCTTCTGAACTTAAACCCGTTCCATTTGTCGCTGCCATAGACCTTCAGAAGAACAGAAAGTATATTCAATATGCGATACTGCCTTTGTTCCTACTGGGTTCACTGTGGCTGTGGTCCCCTTCGCTGATCAAAGATCCGACTACAAGATTAATTCAGAATGACAAGGAGTTTGAACGTGATGCATTATTCCATTTTGAACTTTCGGCTCAAGAGCTCAAAGCAAGACAGAATTCTGATTTTACGATACTTGCAAAAGTCAGTGGAACTGTCATGCCTTCTGAAGCCTTTATCGTAGTTGATCAGTTTCCCTATCGAATGCAGAAAATATCTGACGACGAGTTTAGCTATACCTTCAACAATATCCAACACGATACTGAGTTTAAACTGAAGTCAGGTGAAATAGAATCATCCGCTTTTCAATTGAAAGTCATCAGGCAGGCAGTGTTAGAAGGATTTGATGCGAAGTTGAATTATCCGGGATACACAGGGAGAAAAAACGAGACACTTCAGAATACAGGTGATTTGAATGTGCCTCAAGGCACTCGTGTTGATTTCCTTTGGAATACGATAAACGCTGATGAATTGAAAGTGCGTTGGGGGAATCAGTGGAATAATGAACTTCAGCGGAGTGGAGAGAATCGCTTTCAAGCTTCTTATAGAGCGATGAAAGATCAATCTTATACTCTTTATTTTAAAAATGCTGAAGCAGATTATTATGACTCTGTGACGTATTCGATCAGTATCATTCCTGACCAATATCCTGAAATCAGGGTGGATCCTTTTCAAGACAGTACCGACACAAAAGTAGTTTATCTCGCAGGGGATGCATCAGATGATTATGGCCTGAATAGACTTGAATTTTTGTACCAAATCAAACATGCAAACGGCCAGCCGGAAGCTTTGCAAAAAGTACCTGTAAATTTACAATCCGGACAAGGTACAAATTCGGCTTTCAGACATGTCTTTGATATGTCAACACTCAATCTCCTTCCGGGCGACATGGTGAGTTATTATTTTGAAGTTTGGGATAATGATGCGGTCAATGGAAGCAAATCCTCAAAGAGCAGCATGCTCGAGTTTAGACAACGATCCACAGAAGAGCTGACAAAGCAAGAAGAACAGAATAATGCTGACATCAAAGCAGAGATGGAGAAATCAGTAAGGGATGCTAAAAAATTGCAACAAAAACTCGCTGACTTCAAAAATAAAATGCTGCAGGAAAAAGACGTTCAGTGGCAAAATAAAAAGGATCTCGAAAAACTTATGAAGGAACAAGAAGACATCCAGAAAAATTTTGAGGATGCAAAGAAAAAGTTTGACGACAATCTAAAGAACCAAAATCAACATAGCCAGCCTGACGAAAATCTACTGGAAAAGCAACAGCAATTACAAAAAATGATGAATGAATCTATGTCTGATGAAATGAAGCAACTCATGAAACAGATCCAAGATCTCATGCAGGAGTTGAACAAAGATCAGGCTGTCCAGATGTCAGAAAAGTTTGAAAATAAAACTCAGGAGTTGACCAAAGAGATGGATCGCCTCCTTGAATTATTCAAAGAACTGGAATTGGAGAAAACAAGAAAAGACCAGATAGATAAGTTGCGGGAATTGGCAGATGAGCAGAAAAAGCTTGCTGAAAAAACAGAGAAAAAAGAAGAGTCCAAAGAAAACCTGGAAAAGAAACAAGATGAACTCAACAAGAAGTTTGACGATATTCAGAAAAAACAAGAAGATATCCAAAAGAAGAACAAAGAGCTAGAGAAACCAAAAGATATCAAGGACCGCAAAGCTGAGAGTGAAAGTATCAAGAAAGATATGGAGCAGTCTAAGGATAAGTTGAATAAGTCAGAAAATTCATCTGCGTCAGAAAAACAAAAAGAGGCAGCAAATAAAATGGAAGAGCAGGCCGAGTCAATGGAACAAGAAATGCAATCAGGAGAAAAGGAACAACACGAAGAAGATATAAAAGTCATCAGGCAGTTGTTGGAAAATTTGGTTGCACTGTCTTTTGATCAGGAGTCGTTGATCAAAGAAATGTCACAAACCAATCCTCAGACACCGCATTATGTATCGTTGGTGCAGGATCAATTCAGGTTAAAAGACAATTTTAGACTCATCGAGGATACTTTGACAGAACTAAGCAAGCGAGTTTTTGAGATTTCAACTTATGTGATGGACAAGGTCGATGAGATCAACGACAATTTTAAACAGACCATAAATCACCTCGAAGCCAGATCAGTCTCAGCGGCGAGCGGAAATCAACATCGCGTGATGAAAAATGCAAATGACCTTGCTGTGATGCTTTCAGAAACTCTGTCTAACAAACAGAAGAAAGCTGCATCCTGTAATAAGCCCGGTAACGGTTCCTGTAACAAACCCGGTGGTACCGGAAAGAAACCTGGAAAGAGTAAAAGTCCCAGTGATAAAATTTCTCAGGGACAAACAAAACTTGGTGATGATATGAAAAAGCTGCAACAGAAAATGCAGAACGGCGAAGGGAAGTTGAGCAAGGAGTTTGCAGAGCTTGCCGCTAAACAGGCACAGCTTCGCAAAATGCTTCAGGAGCTCGAACAAGAGAAGAAAGAGCGTGGAGAGGGAGGAGGCCAACTAAAGGATATCCAGAACGAAATGAACAAAACAGAAAAGGAGTTGGTCAACAAGCAGCTTACAAATGAAACGCTCAAAAGGCAACAAGAAATAACCACTAGACTTCTGGAGGCTGAAAGAGCAGAAAGAGAACGAGAATACAAAGAGGAGAGAAAATCAGAAACTGGTACGAATATTGATCGAAAATTTCCGCCACAGCTCGAAGAATATATCAAACAGCGTCAAGCAGAAACAGAATGGTTCAAGCAAGTATCTCCGGATCTGAAACCCTTCTACAAGAAGTTGGTCGAAGATTATTATCAAAGTCTGAAATCCCGTTAATGATTAGAATTGCATCATTGCCGGCTAACATTTGTCTGATCGAAGGATATTTGGATCGGATTTTTGACGAGTATCATCTGGACAAACGCATATACCCAAATGTACTCGTGACACTGACCGAAGCTGTCAATAATGCCATCATACATGGTAATAAATCTGATGAAAACAAATTTGTGAATCTCAAGACCGTTTATGGTCCTCAATTCATCACGTTCCGCGTATCTGACGAAGGTAGCGGATTTGATCCTCAGGCTATTCCGGATCCTACGCTGCCTGAGAATCTCGACAGATGCGGTGGACGAGGCGTTTTCTTGATGCAAAAATTGTCAGATCAGCTTGTTTTTTCTAATAATGGAAGAACTGTGGAGATCTGTTTTACGATCAATAGATAATTTCTATTTGTTATTATTTATAAAGAGTTAGTTGTATTATTTCTTTTGCGATTTGTCAAATCTGCCATTGCGAAAGTCTTCCACTGCTTGAATAATTTCCTCGTTTGTGTTCATTACAAATGGACCGTACGCAGCAATAGGTTCATCCAAAGGCAGCGCCGATAAAATTAAAACAGTCGCATCTTTTGAGCTGCTGATGTCGAATTCATCACCGTCATTTGACATAAGAACCAATTGATTGTTTTTTACGGAATGGTCGTCATTTATTTTTATTTCTCCTTCAAGTACCAGCAATGCAGTCCTGTAGTGTTTTGGAAATTCCAGACGTATGGATTTGTCTGAATACAAACTCAATTGCAATATATGGATCGGAGTAAAAGTCCTGGCAACACCATCGATACCTTTGTATTGGCCGGCAATCACTTTTATGTTTCCACCTTCCTCAGGTAAGGAAATCATTGGAATATTCTTACCGGAAATGCTTTGGTATTGAGGTGCAGTCATTTTTGAACTTGAGGGTAGATTGATCCAAAGCTGGACCATTTGAAAATCACCACCTTTTTCACTCCATTCTTTTTCATGAAATTCCTGGTGTAAGATTCCGGATCCGGCTGTCATCCATTGAATGTCTCCTTCTGCTATTATACCACCACCACCTGAATTGTCGTGGTGTTCAACTTTCCCTTTATAAGCAAATGTCACTGTTTCAAATCCTCTATGTGGATGTATTCCTACCCCACGAGGAGTTTTGGAAGGTTCGAAATAGTGAGGAGCATTGTAATCCAATAGGATAAATGGATTCATTTCTTCCATGCTCAAGCCAGCTTGTGATGGTATGAAATTGTGTACTAAAAATCCGTCTCCTACAAAATGAGCTGTTGGTGCACTGTATATCTTTTTAACATTTTTAGTATTCATAATGAAGATTCAACAATGTATTTCGAAAAAAGATGATTCAGCACAATAAAAAAGGCGTCCATGTGAACGCCTTTTTTTATTAAAAATGTGATAGGTAAAATCTGAATCGATTATTGTTTTACAAATCTTAGACTGATTTGTTCTACATCTGATTGGATCGTTGCTGTATAAACTCCCGGTGCGAGGGAACTGAATTCATCCACATTTTCGTAGACAAGACCTTCTGTGATCTTTAGCTTGCGGTTCAATAATATTGTTCCTGTTGAGCCAGTTACCTTGAGATCTGCTTGGGTTCCTTTCAATTTTGCTTTGATGACAGCTGTATGATTGACAGGATTTGGTTGAAGAAGAAACTCAGATTTTTGTGCATTGCCTACATCTTTGTTAGCAGTAGTTGTAACAATGGTGAGAACCGGTGCCGCAAGTTCCAGATTTTCGACAATGACCAAAAGTGGAATCGGATATTGTCTTATGTCAAAGGCTTCACTCACTCTGCAGGATTTCAAACATTGTATGGTGAGTTTGATGAATGATCCTTGAACATTAAAAATAGATGCTGAAGGAGACATTACAAAACTTCTCCAATCACTGGAATTGATTACATAATCTACTTGCGGAATCAGATCAATATTCGGTAAATTTCCTTGAATATTTTTGAGGGATATTTTGGTAGAATCAAACAACTGTCCAATTTGAAAAGCATACAAGTTGTAAGATTTGTTTGTCTGTAGCCACAAGTCGTAGGTTTTTCCGGCCTCAAGATTTTGTTCGTCCATAAAAAACTGGAATTCCAATCCTTCTCTAGCATTAATTTTTTCTTCTTTAAAGAGATAACCTGTACTATTTACATCACCTTTCAATACGGCCACAAAGTCAACATCTTTGCGTGGTAAGCCTGTAAGTAGAGTTGAACTCAACAATTGAGGTTTTTTTGGATCAGTTGTGTAACATTGTACGGAATTACAACTAAATTGATTTATAAGACCAAGTATTATTCTGCGAATATCAAATAAGTCATATACATTGATCTCATCATCGCAATTCACATCTGCGGCGATTTTTTGGTAAGCATTTAATGTGTAATTCCCAAATAAATACTTCATTATATAAGCAATGTCTGCTGCACTTATTCCATTCAGTCGCCAGTTCATATTGTATTTTGGATGAAGATAGCCAGAGGTGATATGATAGTTTGTGTCAATACAAGTTTGATAATTATTTCCTGAATCTATAGGGCTACAGTTTACTAATTGAATTAAAGGATTCTGATTTCCGGGATCAAAAGTAAAATCAAACTGATTCACTAGATTCCTTGGGTTGAGATAGTAATCAAGTACATTGCCGCCAATGAAAGCGGTTTTTCCTGATTGTGTTGGTTTACCAATAACGTGCAGTGTAGTTGTACACATGCTTACATTGCCTGATTCGTCAGTGACAAAGACATTGAGTTGAATATCTTGTTCTCCTAATGGTGTGTTGATAGTCTTTGTTGTTTCTGTACCTAATCGATCAAAGCTAAACGAAACTGAACTACATACGTCATAGCTTCCATTGTCAAAATCATCAGCCCAAACAGTTGCTTGCGATAAATTTTGAAGATCAATTGTCAAAATTTGTACACAATTTGCGATGGGAACATCGTTGTCGAGAGCGCATGACACTTCAATGGTCTGAGTTTTGTTGTAAATGGTTTGAGTACACAAATCTTCAATTATCCAGGATCTATAGTAACTGGTAAAATCAGAACAATTTGAATTGTTTACTACTGCAGAGTCAGTAAAACTATATTTCAAATTACTGCTGACAGCTGCAGGAAAGCCAGAAGATTCAGGATCAGGTGCACCATTGGATAGTTTTTTCCAGCTATTGGAGCAATCGAATTTTGCGACTGGTTGCAGTAGCGGAAAGCTAGGATCTATTTGTCGAATAACTTTGATGATTTGTGTACAAGTGGTAAACTGTCCATTGGGCAATTGAGCTATCCAGTTTCTACGTATTATTGCTGTGAATGGATTAGAGCAATGCAGGCTTTCAACACTGTCTTTGTATGTCATTAATATTGAACTACATTGACTGGAATCTAAAATTGCTAGAATGTTTTTGCCTTGAATGTTTACTTTAAATCTTGGATCAATGGGCACACCAATAGCACTAGGCGAACTGCTGGAAGTTATTGGAATTATTTTTTCTGTACAATTAAATTTAAAATTTTCAATAAGATCGCAATCGTATTTGGAAAGCTTTGCAATTCCCCAGCAAGAATTTAGTGTCTTGCTATCTATAATTCTAAATTGGAAAGAGCTTGGTAATTGGTCATTGATGACAGTTAGTTCAGTCCAATAAGTGGTATTAGGGTCGATTTTCAAGTATTCAATTTTATATTTTCTATCGGCACAATAACTACCTGCCAAAAATAAGCCAGGTTCTGAATTAATATTTTTTCCGGGAGGTACCGCAATATTGACTTCATCTAAACATACCAATGAAACAGGACAATTAATAATGGATACTTGGCTTGTGACTGCTGTAGTGTTACCACTAAGATCACTGATATAACAAATGATAGTCAATGGGAAATTTGAATTCCTTGAGATGATCAGAATACTGTCTGAGGTGCGAGGATGAAAAGAAAAGTTGATTTGGTCCAATGGAGTGCAATTGTCATAGACATATGCTACAAGTTCCTTCGCTTTGAGTGAATAAGTTTGGAGGGTGTCTAGTGGGATCTCGTAAATCCCTTTTGGCGACACAGAAGGTGATTCAATATCCGGATTGCACTGGGCATTTGCTGAGAAGAATCCAGATACCCATGTCCAAAACAGGAATACGAGTATTAATTTTTGTGGCATGTGTCTTGAAATAATATTCATAATTGATTACTTTTATGTGTGAATTAAATAGATTAAGCAATTGATCTGAAGGTCGGCATGCGCGCCGGCCTTTTTTATTTTCGTTTAAAACTTCATTCTTATTCCGGAAACCAGTCCCCAGGAACTGTAAGTTTCCTGAACTGAATTCTCAGCAGTTTTGGAGAGACTCATTTCCATTTGTCTTTGGAGTCCTACGTTTAGATCCCATCTGCGACGTATATGATAGACTACCTCTACACCCATAGAAACGTTGCATGTCCATGGAGATTTTTTTGTAAAATCTGCATAATCCTGAAGATGAATATCATGTGCTCCCGACTTAATGATTCTCCCTGATCCTTGTGTATATACAGGGATAAGAACTCCAATATTTGCTGAGAAATCCAAACTTTTGTAAAGTGAACGCGAATAATGTAATTGAATCGGAATCGAGATTCCGGTGCGGTAATTATTGAGTCTTCTATTGATTTGAGAAAACTGCTTCACTTGGATTGTGCCTGTATCTCTATTCGTCTGTCCAAGCGAATTTGTATTTTCTGAAATAATCTGGCCTGACATCCTTACCTCGGATGTGTCCTTGAAATTCTGGGAAAACGAAATTAAATCCCACCTGTAATCCATACCCGTACTTACTCTCCAATGAGGCATAAATGAGTATTCTGCCAAAGCTTTCCACGAATGTCTCCACAATGCTGTTTCTGTTTCTGACCGGCCTGTTTTTTGACTTCCATATCCTTTGAAATGTTGTGTCAAAAATCCATTATACACCTCTACTGCAAGCCCAAACTTAGATGCTTTTTTGATCGGATCCAGTTTATGTTCAGCCATTTTAACCAATGGAAGGTCGTCCGGATAAGGATTGATTGCAATGGCTTGCATGAGACTACTGATTGTTTCCATGCTGCAGGTGTGAAGTGGGATGACTTCCTCTTTTTTTGTTATCAGTAAGGATGGTATCATGTCATTATTCGAAAGAGGAGAGTTTTGGATGAGCACAACAGTACTATTATGTATTGGATTTGTTGTGGTTTGGGATGAAAGGTCTTGATTCTTGTTTGAGGTATAATTAAATTGAAATTTTACATCTGAAATTTTATTTTTTTGTTTGCTTGTTTGCACTGTTGCAGATTTTGGATTTGGGGTATTATATGGCACTAATAAATTTTTCTCATTTTCAGAAGTGCGTTCAGAATTTTGGCTTGCATTGTCATTTGGATTACCTGCTGACGATGCAATTGAATTATCTGAGTTCACAGATAATTTCTGTTCTGTAGGTTCAATCGATCCATACTGATTTTCAGATGTTGGTATTGAGATGTAAATGCCGTAGCCCAATAAAACGAAAGTAGTTGCAATACCCAGCCACCAAAAAGGAAAGAGAAATCGTCTCGATTTCTTTTTTTCTTCCAGATGAGGCAATAACAAATCCCATTCTTCATCCAAGTTTATCGCTTCTTTGTGAGAAGAGAAGATGTTTCTTAACCAAGTTTCAAATAATTGTTTTTTCATATTGATGCGAAATATGGTTTTCAATAATTTTTTTTAGAGAGAGTTTGGCTCTCATGTATTGAGATCTTGAACTAGATTCTTTGATTTGAAGGACGTCTGCGATCTCTTTGTGACTCATTTCTTCAAATATGTACATGTTGAGTATGGTTCTGTATCCTTCAGGTAATTGTTTTATCAAATCCAGCAGAGATTGTGAATCAAGGTCGTAATTTTGAAATTCTTCTTCTTCACTCATATCTATTGATGAATCTAGTTCATCAAACTTAATTTTATTCTTTTTTAAATAATCGAATACAACATTTTTTGAGATAGTATAAACCCAGGCATCCAGATTACCTAAAATAGGATTGAATTGGTCTATGTTTTTGAATATGCGTATATAACTCTCTTGAAACAAATCTCTAGCCTGCTCCTGGTCAAAACAGTATCTCTTGCAGGTACTCATGACTTTTGAAGATGTCAATTCAAATAGTTTCTTCTGTGCAAGCCGGTCATTTGCTTTGCAGTCAGAAATTAATTGTTGGAGATCAACCTGGGATTGTCGGACCATTCGGGAACTATATTCAGTTGATTACTGCTTTAAAATAAATCAAGGATGATATGCTGTTTTGCTGAGTTGTTCTATTCTGTACTGCCAGATTAGGAAGAGAACATTCTAATATTTTAAGATTTCCATCTTGAATAAATTGCATTTCTGGTGGACTGATTACCTCTTTGAAGATGTACTTGTCGTATAGGAAATTACCTTGAGTGATTTTCCACAATTGACCACCCTGAGGATGCGCTGACCTTTCCAGGAATAATCTCTCGGCAAATTGATTTGATTCACTACCAAATTCGAATATAAATACAGCATTAGTCTGATTGGGCTGCGAAATTATTTTAACCCTGCAGTTCATGAATATTGTGTCCACAGTTTCAATCACAAATCTGGCTAGACCCATTGATTTGTTTTCACAAATCCGAAGGTCTAAGGTTCGCTTGGTATTTGTACTGATTTCAAGAGGTGAACTTTTTTCACCAGTTCCCGGATGAATTACAGACACTATTAATTTTTCATTGGCGCAGGGAAAAATATTGAAGTTGAAATTTCCATCTCCATGTATTGGGAAATCGACAATCCTATTTTGGTCGAATTCCACTCTTAAGTATCCATCTGTAAGCGTAAGTCCATTGCAGTCGAGGGCAAATCCATTTAAAGCATAAGCCTCCGCCGAATTTGAATCGCACACAATGTCGAAATTCTGATGCGTTTTTTGGGTCTGAAAAGATGCTGAATATATGTGGTCCTTGCAGGCGCTTCCCACGCTAAGGCGATACTGATTATCCGACGGTAGGACCCATCTGAAGCGACCTGAAGCACTAGTCAACGAATTTAGTAATCTGGAATATTGATCTTTTGTCTCCAGTTCTGAAAATGCCAAACCCCACCCCTTATTCGTTTTTGCAGTTCCTTCTACAATGCTGAACTCTGATTTCTTCCCAATTGAAATGAAATCTGTTTTTTTCAAATTTATATATATGCGACCTTCTGAGTTTTTATGCATCTCTGCAGGTGACCATTTGCGCATGTCAAGCTCGTAAACTATGGCAGCATGTTGATCATTTTGAACCATAGAGTTTGGTAAGAAAAATTCTATTTCTTTGCTTAGATAAAGTATTTCATTCGTTTTTACAGACCTGAATTCCATTGCAAAGCCACCGGTCTCTGACAATAGATTGGCTGTACCCTTGTCTGTAAAAATTAAATTTTGGTTTGCATCAATGCCTTTCTGAAGTGAATATTTGGCAGACACTTTAAAGATACCTGAGAAACTCGAACCATTAGCAGTGACCAAAGCCTGTGCAGGAATATTGACATTGTAAACACCGGCATAATCAAATGTCGCAGGAGAGTCACTAGAAAAAGAACTGGAAAATATTTTATCTACCAAACCGATTTGCTGATAACTGTAATCCCCAGCAAAAGCATGGACGCTAACTTGTTCCATGAAGAAACCATCTTTCGAAACGATCAAATGATCTTGTGGATAAGAGACCCACACATTCGAGAACTGAAAGTGACCATATTCATCTGTTTCTGTACTATTCTTGCCTACACTCACTTTAGCCCCGAGAACAGGCTTGCCATAAGCATCGAACACTGAACCGGTGAGATTGGATTGAACATACTTGGGAGGAATCGGTATTTCTATTTTAGTATCCACCTCGTCCGTTTGTCTGCAGCCCACTAACAAAATAGTCAGAAGACAAAGACCAAAGAATATAGATTTCTGATGAAAGTAGCTTTTCATATGGGTAAATACTCAGGAGGATACCAAAACGTTGCACGCGGTTGCAAATTTATCTATTCCCTATGAAACATAGGCCTTTGTGTCTGAAATTGGGGATAAAGCATTGTGCTGAGCTGTTTTGATCCTTTCCTGGGGGGTAAAGTGAAATATGCGCCGCTGGAAGACATTTTTTTTAATTAAAAATTTTATGGGACAAAATAGGGAGATTTCGATCCAAAATTCTGAAATAATTCAAAACGATCATGCTTTGTTTCCAAGCAGAGTGGAAAGGCAAATGATCTTTTTGAGCGCAAATGGCGCTTACAGTTAATCCGAGGAAGGTTTGTCAAATTGATGTATGAATTTAAGAATTTGAGAAGTAGCTTTGCAACAACTCAAAAATTTATTACTCATGGGTTGGTTATCCAGGTTTTTAACTTCCTCGATTGGCCAAAAGCTGATTATGAGTTTGTCGGGCATATTTTTAATGGTATTTCTCATTATTCACTTGCTCGGTAATTTACAGCTTTTGAAGTCAGATGGAGGTGAAGCATTCAACACTTACGCTTACCTTATGACGCATTTTGTTCCGATCAAAATCGTCTCCTATGTCCTTTATTTGTCTATTTTAGTACATGCAATTCAAGGTACTCTGCTCTTTATAAATAATCGTGGAGCCAAGGGGAGCAAGTACGCTGTCAACTCTAATATCGGCTTGCATTGGGCTTCCCGTTATATGATGCATTTTGGGGCAATCATTTTTATATTTTTGATGATTCACCTGTACCAATTTTGGTTGCAAATGAAAATGGGAGTGTTGGAGCAAGTGGAATATGCTTCACTTGACCATAAGGTGTACAACTTGTACAAACCTTGTATAGAAGTGTTTTCCAATCCTCTGTTTGTCGCTTTTTATGTCGTATCGATGGTGGTACTCGCCTTTCACCTGGCACATGGATTTTGGAGCGCTTTTCAGACTTTGGGTATCAGCCACAAAAAGTATCAGCCTCTGATTAAGTTTGTGGCAATGGTTTATTCTATACTCATTCCTCTGGGTTTTGCTGCAATTCCAGTCATTGTATATTTCAGCAATCAATAATTCATTGTAAAAACCAAGACCGGAGAAATTCCGGGAATATAAAAATTGCGGTTTTATGTCATTAAATTCAAAAATTCCTCAAGGAGAACTCGCTTCCAAATGGACGAAGTACAAATCCAGCATACCTCTGGTTTCTCCTGCAAATAAAAGAAAACTGGACGTAATCGTCGTGGGTACAGGACTCGCAGGAGGTGCAGCAGCTGCCAGTCTGGGAGAGCTCGGTTACAACGTGCATTGCTTCACCTTTCATGATAGTCCTCGGAGAGCACACAGTATTGCGGCTCAGGGAGGGATCAATGCAGCAAAAAACTATCAGAACGACGGAGACAGTGTGTACCGCCTTTTCTATGATACCATCAAAGGTGGTGATTACCGGGCTAGGGAAGCTAATGTATATCGTCTATCTGAAGTCAGTGCGGCAATTATTGACCAAGCCGTTGCACAAGGTGTTCCTTTTGCAAGGGAATACGGAGGATTGTTGGAAAACAGGTCTTTTGGAGGCGTTCAGGTGTCGAGAACATTCTACGCAAGGGGGCAGACCGGTCAGCAATTGTTGATAGGCGCCTATCAGTCCTTGTCCCGTCAGATCGCTTTGGGAAATGTAAAAATGTACAACAGGCACGAGATGCTGGATTTGGTCATCATCGATGGCAAGGCCAGAGGCATCATTGCCCGCAATCTGCTAACGGGCAAGCTCGAGAGATTTGGTGCTCACGCCGTGGTACTCGGTACGGGTGGATATGGCAATGTCTTTTATCTCAGCACAAATGCCATGGGTTCCAATGCTACAGCTGCCTGGAAATCCGTGAAAAGAGGAGCTCTAATGGCCAACCCTTGCTTTACTCAGATACATCCGACATGTATTCCGGTTTCTGGTGATTACCAGTCCAAATTAACGCTCATGTCCGAGTCCCTCAGAAATGATGGCAGGATATGGGTACCAAAGAAAATAGAGGATGCCAAAGCCATACAGCAAGGTCAAAAACGAGGATCGCAGATTCCCGAAGAAGATAGAGACTATTTTCTCGAGAGGAGATATCCAGCTTATGGTAATCTTGTACCAAGGGATGTAGCCTCCAGAGCCGCAAAAACCGAGTGTGACAAGGGCCATGGAGTATCGCCGACCGGTCTGGCTGTGTTTCTTGATTTTTCTTCTGCGATAGAGAGGTATGGAAGGTCAAAGGCCAATACCTTGGGAATCCATGATGCCACAGCGGATAAGATCAGGGAGCTGGGCGAGCAAGAGGTATCAGAGAAGTATGGCAACCTCTTTGAGATGTACGAAAAAATCACAGGTGAAAATCCATATAAGACACCTATGAAAATTTATCCGGCGGTGCATTATACCATGGGTGGATTATGGGTTGATTATAATCTGGAGACGAATATTCCGGGCTTGTTTGCTACCGGAGAGTGCAATTTTTCAGATCATGGCGCCAACCGATTGGGGGCATCGGCTTTGATGCAAGGGCTTGCGGATGGTTATTTTGTTTTACCATATACGATAGGAGTATTTCTGTCTCAGGAGATCAAAACGCCACACATCGACACCAATCGTCCTGAGTTTGCTGATGCAGAAAAGGCTGTCAGACAAAGTCTGCAAAAATTACTTGATATTAAAGGTAATCAGTCTGTAGAATCACTCCACAAGAAGCTGGGCAAGATCATGTGGGATTACTGCGGAATGGCGCGCAACAAAGAAGGATTGGGTAAGGCAAGAGAAATGATTCGTGAGTTGCGTAAAGAATTCTGGAATGACGTGTTTGTTCCCGGAAGTATGGAGGAGTACAACCCTGAGTTGGAAAAAGCCATGAGAGTAGCAGATTTTATGGAGCTCGGTGAACTGATGGTGGTGGATGCTTTGCAGCGCAATGAATCCTGTGGAGGACATTTTAGGGAAGAATATCAGGAAGCAGATGGTGAGACCAAGCGTGATGACGAAAATTACAAGTATGTCGCTGCCTGGGAATGGACAAATGTCGACCAGGAGCCACAACTCACCAAGGAACCATTGGATTATGAAGTGATCAAAATCGTGGCCAGGTCTTATAAATAGGAATATATTTTAGTAGGAAAGAAATTTAAATGAGTTTTATAAAAAACTGAACATGTCAAATCTGAATCTCACTCTCAAAGTTTGGAGACAAAAAAATAAAGACACTGAAGGTAAATTGGAGACATACAAAGTGCTGGCAAATGAGCACATGTCTTTTCTCGAAATGATGGATGTGTTAAATCAAAACCTTATCGAACAAAAGCAAGAACCGGTGGCCTTTGATCACGATTGCAGGGAAGGTATTTGTGGTGCTTGTAGTATGGTCATCAACGGCAGACCTCATGGACCACAGGGAGGAACCACTACCTGTCAGCTGCATATGAGATTCTTTAAGGACGGCGAAACCATCACAGTTGAGCCCTACCATGCCAAGGCTTTTCCAGTGATCAGAGACCTGACCGTGGATCGCAGTTCTTTTGACAGGATTATTCAATCCGGAGGATATATTTCGGTCAATACAGGCCAAGCGCAGGATGGAAATGCTATCCCAATAGACAAGGATACCGCGAGTAAGGCTTTCGATGCAGCGGCGTGTATTGGGTGTGGTGCTTGTGTTGCCGCCTGTCCCAATGGATCTGCAATGTTATTT
>WBZU01000977.1_pt1 | contig 15586 bp, 15 predicted proteins | sample 5204311 | NCBI WGS metagenome assembly WBZU01 (sample SAMN12344359, study PRJNA552823) | activated sludge metagenome | biome: Activated sludge suspended growth; feature: Nitrification reactor; material: Wastewater; isolation source: activated sludge from nitrification reactor of wastewater...
CGCGCCGGCGACGAGCTGACCATCCCTGTTCTGCGCGACAGTACAGCGGCTCAGAGCAGCGCGGCCGCCACTGACTTCGAATACATCGTCCTCGCCGGCGACACATTGAGCACCATCGCGACCAAGTTCGGCACCAGTGTCGAAGAGTTGCTGGCGGCCAACAATCTTGCAGCCGGTGAATTCATCCAGCCGGGCGACGCCTTGATTGTGCCTGTGCGCGGCGCGCCGCCCGAGGCGCTCGCCGTCGCACCAGAAGCGGCGCCCGCGACCACGCCTGCCGGCAACAACGCACCGGCACCTGTCGTTTATGTGGAGCCGCGTCTCATCGGGCCGGAAGAGGGCGCCACGGTTGCCCGCACCGAGCCCGTGATCTTCCAGTGGGCCAGCGTCGATCTGCTGGCGCCCAATGAGTGGTACGTCGTGCAGGTGCTGCCGCGCAACCTGGCCGCCCAATCGCTGCCCACCGCCTGGACGAAGCAGACCACCTTCCGCCTCGAGCCATCGCTGGCGCCGGAAGAGGGCCAGGTTGCCGACTACGCCTGGCTGGTCTCCGTTGTACGCGTCGTGCGCACGACCGATGGCCGCACGCTGCTGGAAGCAGCCAGCCCCGCCAGCAACGTACGCACCTTCCGTTGGCAGTGACATCAGAGAGGTTGCCGTGAACGCTCGCTTGCAGCATGTCGCCCTGCCCAGACCGCCGGAAACCGATGGTGCCGCGCGCTCCTTTTACGGCGAGTTGCTCGGCCTGCCCGAGATTGCGCCGCCCAAATCGCTCCAGTCGCTGGGGGTGCTCTGGTTTCGCCTTGGCGAGACGAGCGAGCTGCACAGCTTCGTCGAAGGCCCCATGGGGCAGGATCACTCCGGTCGCCACTTCTGCCTGGCCGTCGACGATGTCGAGGAGTTGCGCGATCGCCTGGAAGCGGCGGGGGTTACCGTGGTCGGCGACGTGCCCATCCCGGATCGGCCGCGCTACTTCATTCGCGACCCTTTTGGCAATCTCATCGAAGTAACCACCATCGACGCCGGCGGCTGAGCAGCACGCCGCCGGACCGTCCTACCACGAGCGGCGGTGCCCAATGAATTCCATCTCACCCATATTTATCGGCCTGGACCTTGCGTGGAGCACGCGCAACCGCACGGGAGGTGCCGTCATCCGCGAGGGTGCGCTCCTAGCGTGGACCGGCACGCTGACCGACGATGCGTCTATCGAGGCCTTCATTGCCGAACACGTCCCTGCCGGCGCGCCGCTCGTCGTAGCGATCGACGCGCCGTTGCGCGTGCCCAACACCAGCGGCCGGCGCCGCGCCGACCATGAAGTGTCGGCCGCGTGGGGCAAGTTTGAGGCCGGCGCCTATCCCGCCAATCGCACCCTGCTGGCGTACGACGGCACGATACGCGGCGAGGAACTGGCCCGACGCCTGGTACAGCGCTTTGGCTGTATCGAAACGGCGCCGATTCCGCAGCGGGGCGCCGGCCGCTATCTGTGCGAGGTCTTCCCGCACCCCGCGCATGTCGCCCTGTTCGGCCTGCCGCGCACGCTGAAGTACAAGCGCAAGCCGAGCCGAACTCGCGCCACGGTCACCGCCGAGTTTGTACGCTACCAGCAGGCATTGGCCGGCCTGGCCACAGCCTCGCCGCCGCTCAAGGGGCTGGACGCGCTCGTCGCCGTTGACGCCGGGCTTCTGCGCGGCCGCGCGTTGCAGGAGTTGGAAGAGACGTTTGACGCCGTGACTTGCGCCTATGTGGCCTGTTACGCGTGGCACCATGGACCAGCCCGCCAGCGCGTTTATGGCAGCATCGAGGAAGGCCATATTCTTGTGCCGTGGCCGGAGGAAATGGCGCAGCGTATGGCCGGGCCGCGCCCGGTCAAAGAGCCTTCGACGGTGACCGTCGCTGCCTCAACACCCCAGCCGCCCGCGGCCGGTCAGCCCCTGCCGCCTGACACGCTCAATGCCCGTATCGGCGTGCTCACTCGTCGCGAGGTGGAGGCGCGCATCCTCGCCCCCGTCATCGACGCGCTCGGTGATGCGTTTGGCCGCGAGGCAGTTATCGCTGTCGTGCGCGACACGATCATCCGTATCGCCCAGGAACAGGGCGCGCAGCTTGCGGGCGCTATGGGCGGCGATGATCTGCCTGCGTTTGCCGAGTCGCTGCGCTTCTGGACGCAAGACAACGCGCTCGAGCTGGAGGTGCTGGCGCAGGATGCAGAACACTTCGACTTCAACGTCACGCGCTGCCGCTACGCCGAACTCTATCGCAGCCTGGGCATCCCCGAGTTGGGCGCCGTGCTGTCGTGCAACCGTGACTGGGCGCTAATCCAGGGCTTCAACCCCGGCATCGACTTGGCGCGAACGCAGACGATTATGCAAGGCGCGGCGTACTGCGACTTCCGCTACCGGCGCCAACCTGTCGACCTGATCGACGAATGAGCAGCGGCGAACCGGAACCTGCGCGCTACAGCGTACAATTGCTCGTCCCCGCGACGGTGACTGAAAGGCTCACCGCGTGGGCGGAGGCGGCAGAGGGTGCCAGCATCCCCGCGGCCGGCTGGCATATCACGCTCTTGCCATCCTTTGCCGCGCGGGTGGATCGGGGGAAGCTGGTTGAGTTGCTTGCCGCGATCGCCGCAAACCACGCCCCATTTGCGGTCATGCTGGACACGATTGAAGTCGTCCCCGATCGCACGCGCGATGGCTACGCGGCCGTTTTCCTCGGCGCCTTGCGTGCGTCAGAATCGAATCTTGCCCTCCATGCCTTGTATGCTGACCTGGCCGCAAGTCTGGCGCCCGTTCGTCGAGGCAACCATGCCGCGCTCGAAACGGTCGCGTTTGCGCCACACGTCACCCTTGCCCTGGCTGTCTCCGAGCAAGAAGGCGAGCGCCTGGCCAGCTCTGCCCGCAGGGCCGGCCTTGCACTCGACTTCCTTGTCGATGCCCTGTGGCTCGTCACCGATGAAACGTTGCTGACCGGCGAGACGTACGTCGCCCGCGATCGTGTCGCGTTTGGCGCCACCGCCAGTCAATCGAGCGCTTCGGCAAGCACGGGCTGACAACATAGTCGGTAACAGGAGCCGCCCAGGACAGTGCGGCGCCCGCCATTAGTCACAGGTAACTTTGCTACAGATTGTCTGTGAGGAGTTGGCCCAGACTGCGCAACGCCCCTTCCAGTACCAGCACGGCGCGCCAGTAGTCGTCCAGCGGCACGTGCTCGTGCGGCGTGTGGTCGAGGCTGCTGTCGCCCGGCCCGTAGGCGACGATGGGGCAGCCCCACGCCGGCCCGACGACATTCATGTCGCTCGTGCCGGTCTTGAGCACAAAGCCAAGTTTCTCTGTGGGGTCGACTTCACGCAGCGCGGCCAGAAAGCTGCGCACGAGCGGATTGCTGCGATCGCCGCGCCAGGCGGGCTCGTAAGAGCTGAAGCGCAGGGTGATGGTGGTCAGCGCGCCGCGGATGGTGGCTTCGGCTGGGTGTTCGGGGGTGATGGAGAGGGGGGGAGAGATTGGAGATTGGAGATTGGAGATTGGAGGGCGCATGGCGCTCCCCGCTTCTGCACTCCCCCTCTCCCCCTCTCTCCCTCTCTCCTTGTTTCCCTGTCCCGATCGCTTCGCCGCCCACGCATAAATCTCCGCGGCAAAGTGATCGGCGTCAAAGTCCAGCGGCAGGCGGATGCCGGCGCCGGCGATGGCGTGGTCGTGCATGGCGTCGTCAGTGAAGGTGGCCAGGCGACGCAGGCTGGGCAGCAGTTGGTCAAAGGCCTTGTCGCGTCCCGCGTTGAAGCGCGCTACGTAGTCGCTCAGCCAATTCCAGAAATCGACGGCGACGGTGGCGACGCCGGCATCCGGCCCTGCGGTGTGCGCCATGGGCTGTGCCGCCTCCATTTCAACCAGCAAGCGCCCCTTGTAGCCCAGCGTAACGCGCGTCCAGTGGCTGGGCTCGCCGATGATACAGGCGACGGGCTGCGCTTCCTGCACGCCGTCAAAGCGGTCGCGGATGAAGCGGGCGCCCTTGCTGCTGGCGGCCTCCTCTTCCACTGCGCCAACGACGACCAACCGCACGTTGTGCGCGTGCGCCCACTTGCTGCCGACGCGCGCCACCGCCGCGGCAAAGGTCGCCAGCGGGCCTTTGGCATCGACGCTGCCACGGCCGTACAGAACGTCGCCGTCCGGCGCCGGCTCGATGCGCACGCGGATGTTGCCCGGCACCGTGTCGATGTGGCCGAGCAGGATCAGCGTGCGCGCGGCATCCGCCGGCCCCATCTCGCCGACGGCATTGCCGGCATCATCCACAAAGGCGCGGTCATAGCCGGCCGCCAGCATTTGCTGCGCCAGCCATGCGCTGGCTTCCTGCTCGTGGTGGGAAAGCGAGGGAATCGCCACCAGCCCGCGTAGCAGTTCGACTGCTTCCTCTCGATTCATCCTTGTTCCCCCTGCGAAGCCGGCTCACTTATGAAGCGGCACGCGATAGACCACGGATGAGGCGGATTTAACGGAAAGGACCGGATGATTGCACAAGAAATCCGTGATGATCCGCCCTATCCGCGGTCTATTCTTTCTTTGCTGCGAAGTTGCAGCTACTGTTGCAGAACGGTCCGCAGCGCCCGTACGCCGATCTCCACTTCATCTTCCGTGATAATCAGCGGCGGCAGGAAACGGATCACGTTCGGACCGGCAGGCAGGGCGAGCACGCTCTGCTCTTCCATGAGCGCTTTGAGGTAGGGACCCGCCTTCTGACGCAGTTCGACGGCCAGCATCAGCCCGATGCCGCGGATGTCGCGCACCAGCACTACATCGGCCAACTCCTCGCGCAAGCGGCGCAGGAAGTGATCGCCTATGACTGCCGACCGCTCGATCAGCCCTTCCGCCTGGTAGGTCTCGATGGCCGCCAGCCCGGCCGCGCTGGCCAGCGGGTTGCCGCCAAAGGTGCTGCCGTGCGCGCCGGGATAGAGCGTCGCCTGCACGCGCTCGGTGTAGGCGATGGCGCCCATGGGAAAGCCGGCACCCAGGCCCTTGGCCATACAGATCATGTCGGGTGCCAGGCCGTGATGCTCGAAGCCGAACCAGCGCCCGGTGCGACCAAAGCCGGTCTGGATTTCGTCGATGACAAGCAGGGCGCCCCGTTCACGACAGAGCCGCTCTACCCCGCGCAGGAAGTCGCCGTCGCCGATATTGACGCCGCCCTCGCCCTGCACAATCTCCAGGAAGACGGCGCCGACAGTCTCGTCCAGCGCTTCCTCCACCGCGGCGAGGTTGTTGTAGGGCAGGTGCGTCACGTCGAGCAGCGGCTGGAAGGGCTGACGATATTTCTTCTCCCACGTCAGCGAGACCGCGCCGACCGTGCGCCCGTGAAACGCGGAGCGAAAGGCGATCGCGCGTGTGCGGCCCGTGGTCAGCCGGGCAAACTTGAGTGCGCCGTCGATGGCTTCGGCGCCGCTATTGGCCAGGAATATGTGGCTGAGATGCGGCGGCAGCACTTCCGCCAACTTGGTGGCAAAGCGGGCGCGCACGTCGTTGTAGAGAAAATTCGGGCAGGAGATCAGCGTCTGCGCCTGCTCGGCAATGGCCTTGCTCAGCGCCGGGTGGCAGTGGCCGAGCATCGTCACGCCCTGCGCCGAGGTCAGGTCGAGATAGCGCCGGCCATCGGTGTCATAGAGCCAGCAGCCCTCGCCGCGGGCGATGACGGTGTCGTTGCGCCGCGCCGTCGTCCCGCCGAGGATGGCCTCTTCGACTGCGGCCAGGTTCATGTCAATTGCTGTAGGTTGCATCAGTCGCTCACTTCTTGTGCCAGATGCCGAGCTGGGGCTCGGCGTTCCTGGAGGGCGCATCAGTAGGACCGGCCGAAGATGGCCACCTTGGTTGCAGGCTTGCCCGTATAAATACAGGTCCCGTTGCCGCCGGGCTGCTCGAACGGAATACAGCGTATTGTGGCCTTGGTCTCTGCCTGAATGCGCTCTTCGTCGGCGCGGTCGCCCGCCCACCAGCCACGTGCAAAGCCAGTATCGATGGCATCCTTCAACTGGTCGTAAGTGGTCACGTCGGTGGTACGCTCGTCGCGGAAGCGAGTCGCTTTGGCAAGCAGGTTGGCCTGGATCTCCGCCAGCAGGTCGTCAGTGCGTTGAGCCAGCCCGGCACGCGCAATGATCTGCTTTCCTTCCTTGCCGGGGATATCGCGACGGCCGACCATCACGGTGTTGTTCTGCAGGTCGCGCGGCCCGATCTCGATGCGCACCGGCACGCCCTTCAACTCCCATTCGTTGAATTTGAAGCCAGGCGTAAGGTTGTCGCGGTCATCGAGCTTGACGCGCAGGTTGTGTGCGGCCAATTCCTGCTTGATCGCCGCGGCCGCTTCGAGAACGGCGGGGCGCTCGGCGTCGCCTTTGTAGATCGGCACGATAACGACCTGGATCGGCGCCAGCTTGGGCGGGAGGACGAGGCCTTTGTCGTCGCCGTGCGTCATGATTATGGCGCCGACAAAGCGCGTACTTAGTCCCCATGAGGTGGTGTAGCAAAGCTTCTGCTCGTTGTTGGGATCGAGGAATTTGATATCGAATGCCCGCGCAAAGTTTTGTCCCATGTAGTGCGAGGTGCCCGATTGTAACGCCTTGCCGTCCCCCATCATCGCCTCGATCGTGAGCGTCATCTGCGCGCCGGCGAAGCGTTCCTTCTCCGACTTCTCGCCGCGGATGACCGGGATGGCGGCGTCGTTGATGGCAAAGTCGGCATAGACGTCGAGCATGCGCCGCGTCTCCTCGATCGCTTCATCGCTGGTGGCGTGGGCGGTGTGCCCCTCCTGCCAATAGAATTCCAGCGTGCGCAGAAAGAGCTTGGTGCGCATCTCCCAGCGGATGACGCTGTTCCACAGGTTGATCAAAATCGGCAGGTCGCGATAGCTCTGGATCCAGCGTGCATAGGTGTGGCCGATGATCGTCTCCGAGGTCGGGCGGATCGCCAGCGGCTCGGCCAGCTTCTCGCCGCCGCCATGGGTGACGACGGCCAGCTCCGGCGCAAAGCCCTCGACGTGGCTGGCCTCCTTTTCGAAAAAGCTCATGGGGATCAGCATGGGGAAGCCGGCGTTCTCGTGGCCGGTCTCCTTGAAGCGCCGGTCCAGCGCCTGCTGAACATTCTCCCACAGCGCCCAGCCATAGGGGCGTACGATCATCGTCCCGCGCACGGGGCCGTAATCGGCCATCTCGGCGCGCAAGACCAGCGAGTTATACCATTCGTTGAAATCTTCGGCGCGCGATGTCAGCGCCTGTTCATTTGCCACAAATCGTTCCTTTCATGACGTCGCTGAGCGGCAAGGGTGCATATCTGGATATTTACGCATCCGGGTCCGGATTCCACCAGCACGGCCCCTTGTCCTGGCGCGCCTCAAGAGCGCGCACGCGGATGTCCGCCATCGCCTCGGCAGAGAGTTGCCGGAATGAGTGCGCAGCGACAAACGCCTGATCCTGTTCGCTGGGAAAGCTGAGCCCCAGCAACGCCACGTCGGGGTCGAGCGTCAGCGTGTAGTGCAGGCACTCGCTCACCGTCAGGCGCGGCAGCATGGCCACGGCATCGTCGACGCCGCCGGAAGAGAGCTTGCCGCGCGGGCGGAGTTGGAGCGGCTGGTTGTAGCCCGCCGTGTCGCCGAGCAGCTTGCCCGCGCCGAACGTCTTGAAGCAGATGGTGCCGACGCCACGCGCCTTGGCCAGCGGCAGTATCTCGGTGATGTACCGTTCGTCCACAAAGGGGCCGACCGGGAACATCACAATGTCGCACAAGCCGGCTTCGATGGCCGCCTTGAGCACCGCGGGATTGTGCGAGGAGATGCCGCCGAAGCGCGTCTTGCCCGCCTTGATGCAGCCGGCAAGCTGGTCGAAGCCACCGCCGGGCGCGGCGAGTTGCTCGAAGATCGCCATGTCCGACAGGCCATGAAAAACAAACGCGTCGGTGTAGTCGAGCTGCAGCCGGCGCAATGATGCCTCGATCTGCGGCGCGACGGGGTCGAGCAGGTCGTCGATCTTGGAGACGATGAAGAGCCCGTCGCGCATGCCCTTGACCGTCTCGCCGACGATCTGCTCGGAATAGCCGTCCTCGTAGCCGGGCGCCGTATCGACGACATTCAGTCCGGCGTCGATGGCGCGGCGCAGCGTGGCGACGCAGGTTGCCAGCGGCAGGCTGCGGTCGGCCAGGTCGCCGATGCCGAGCACGCTGGCGATGAAGCCGGTGCAGCCGAGTTCACGGCGCGGGGTGAAATGAGGCGATTGTGTCATCGTATGACCCTTCTGAGTCGAGGATTCGGATAGCATTTTGTCAACCAATCTGCGTCCCTCCGCCAGCCAACGCCGCCGAGATCGGCGCGTCGATGCGACCGTCGGCGAAGATCACCTTCTGTACACCCTCGCCGATGGCCTCGACCGCGCCCATGACCTTCTTCTTCATGCGCCCTTCGGCGAACTGCATGAAGTCGTTGGCCTTGGCCTTGGGGATCTCGCGAATGAGCGTGGATTCGTCCGGAAAAGCGCGCAGCAGGCCGGGCACGTTGCTCAGGATGATCAGCGCCTCGGCGTTGAAGGCAGCCGCCACCATCGCTGCAGCGCGATCGCCGTCGACGTTGATCGCCTCGCCCTTGTCCGACGCGGCGGGCGGCGTGAGCACAGGGAAGTAGCCGGCGTCGAGCAGTGTGCGCAGCAGGTGCGTGTTGATGCGGTCGACGGTGCCGGTCCAGTCGTCGCGCAGCACCATGCGCTTGCCGTCGATGCGCACGCGCAGTGTGTCCTTGCGCGTGCCTTCGAAGATGCGCCCGTCCAGCCCGCTCAGCCCGACGGCGTTGACGCCGGCCGTCTGCAACTTCTCCACCCACATTTTGTTGAGCTGGCCGCAGTAGACCATCTCGAAGATCTCCAGCGTGCGACGGTCGGTGCGCCGGCTCACATAGCCGCTCTCGCTGGTGACGAACTGCGGCGGATGGCCCAGCGCCTCGGCCACCTCGTTGGTCGTCTCCGCGCCGCCGTGCACGAGCAGAAGTTCGCGGCCTTCGCCGCGCAGCTTGACGATATCGGCGACGACGGCGTCAATATTCAGATCCTTGCCGCCGCCTACTTTGATGACAATCATGAAACGTGCTCCAACCCCTTGTCTATTGATTCAGAAGTTTGTCGACTTCGAACTTGACTTCCAGCCAGGCATCAATCAGCCCAAATTGTTTCCCATCGCCTCTTCTGCCGTTCGTATTCCAACAGTCCCGTCCGCACGATTCGATATGCCTCCGCCTCGCTCAATTCCGGTTCCCGTTGACGCAGCCGATAGACGGCCACGCGCTCGACGTCTGCGATCATCGACGCTGCCATCTGCACGCGCTGCGCTGGCGTCATCCGGCGCAAGATCTCCATCTGTGCCAGGTCGATCTCCGCCACGGCCCCGGCGATTTCGCGGCGCATCTGCTCGGTGACGACCAGCGGTGTTTTGCGGTGATAGCTTGGATTCTCCATAGCGTTATTGTACCAGTTGGATCAAGTGATCGGTCGCCGGTAGAGCGCTCGATATTTTGGAAAAGTGTCGCGGCGGCGCGCGTCCAGTATCTCAAATTGCTCCTCTACCAGCCCGGCCGCAACGAACAGGTCCATCTCGGCGCGGCGCAGCGGCCAGGGCGGGCCAAGCCCGCGGGCGCTATCCTCGCAGCCCACGGCAATCGCCAGCAGCCCACCGCCCGGCGCCACGAACTCGGCAATAGAAACCACGGTGCGCTCGCGCAGGTGGACGGGGAGCGACTGCACGGTGAAAACCTCCAGCACGAAGTCGAACGACTGGCGCCAGTCAGCCGGCGCAGCCAAGAGATCGGCCACGACATACTGCACGGCGCTCTGCGGGAAGCGCTGTCGGCACCAGGCCACGGCCGCCGGCGCCACGTCAAACGCCGTCACCGCAAAGCCGTGACTTGCCAGCGCCTCGGCGTCGTCGCCCAGGCCGCAGCCCACCACCAGCGCCCGCTGCGTCGAATCAGCGTGCGGCTGGCGGCGCAGCCACTCGGCAAAGACCGGCCGCACGCCGGCAAACCACGGCACGGCAGTCTCGTCGCCGCCGGCGCGTTCGTAGATCATGTCGAACCAGGCCGTCGCCGGCCGCGTATCACCGCCGCTCATGCGTGCATTTGCTCCTACAAGTCCGGATAGATCTGCCGGTAGCCGTTCACCCAGTAGAAGGGCTGCACCTCGCGCAGCAGCTTGCGCTGCCATTGCGTTGGATCGTCTGCGTCCGGCACGGCGATCTGCACATCGGCGCCGAAGTGGATGAGCCGTTCCTGGCAGATGCCGCACGGCGTCAGCAACACGACGGGCTCATCGCCCCCTAACCGTCCCACGCAGGCGATGGCGGTGATGCGCTCTTTGCGCTTGACCGCTTCCAGGATCGCGCCCGTCTCGGCGCACAGGCCCGCGCCACCCCAATCCGGATCGAAACCAACACTCGTCAGCAGCGCGCCGCTCGCGGTGTAGGCCGCAGCCGCAATGCCTTGGTCGCCGGGGAAATAACTCTTCAGCAAGTCAGTTGCTGCATCGACGAGCGCCTGGTCCAACTCCATTGAATCTCCTTCCGCCGAATCTGTTCACCATCTAGATCGGATGCAACCCTGGAAAGCAAAGCCCTGCCGTCTCGTCCCACCCGTACATGACATTCATCGCCTGCACTGCGCTGCCCGCCGCACCTTTCATCAGGTTGTCGATGGCCGCCATCGCCACGACGCGGCCGGTCGCCGGGTCGAGTTCGAAGCCGACGTCGGCGTAGTTGCTGCCGGCCAGGATTTTCGGCTCCGGGTAGCGGTAGATGCCGGTGCGTTCCTTGACGATGCGCACGAACGGCTCATTGCGATAGCTCTGCCGGTACGCCTTGAAGACATCTTTCTCCTCCGTGCCCGGCACGACGAAGACGTGCGCGGTGGCCAGCACGCCGCGCACGTTGTCGACCGCGGTCGCGCTGAGGTGAACGTCCGGCTGCGCGTCGACGCGTGCCAGCGCCTGGAGAATCTCGGCGGTGTGGCGATGGCCCGTCGGGGCAAAACTGCGCATAACGCCGGCGCGTTCGGGGTGATGCGTGGCGTCGCTCGACTTGTTGCCGCCCTCGCTGGAGCCGACCTTGACCTCGCAGATGACGCCGCGCCCCGCATCGGCCAGACCCGCGGCGAAGAGCGGGTAGATCGCCAGGGTCGTCGCCGTGGCGTTGCAGCCGACACCGCTGATGTAGCGTGCCGTCCGCATCTCCTCGCGATGTAGTTCGGGCAGCCCGTAGACGAACTTCTCCAGCCAGGCCGGGTTGGTGTGCGGCTTGCCGTACCAGCGCACGTAATCGTCTGCGTTGCGCAGGCGAAAGTCGGCGCTCAGGTCGACGATGCGCTCGGCCAGCCCGGCGTAGTGGTCGATCTTCTCCATCGCGCTGCCGTGGGGCAGGCAGAGAAAGAGCAGATCGCACGGCTCGACGTCGGCCGCGCTGACGAATTGCAGCTTGGTGCGCCCGCGCAGGTTCGGGTGCGTGAAGTGAACAAAAGTGCCGGCGTTGCGTTCGCTGGTCACCTGCCTGATGGCGACGTGCGGGTGGTCGAGCAGCAGGCGCAGCAAGTCGCCGCCTGTATAGCCACTGGCGCCGACGATTGAAACAGAAATTGGTTCGCGCATACTTATCGATTCGACTCTCAACCTTTCGTCCTTCACGATCCTCACGTGAAGCCGCGAAGAACGTGACGGGAATCACCTCCGACCGTGCAACCTTGCGTGAAGCAAAATCGGAAACGATTGACTTTGATGCTGATCAGTGGCGTCAGTCACTTCCAAGTACGACTATCACCTGAGAAACCGTGCAGAAAAGCTTCTCGCAACGCCGCCAGGCTACGTGCAACGAATGCCTGCGAAACGGGTGCGCCAGGCTGGAATGTCGCGAACGCGTGATATGCACCCTCGACCCCATAGAACTCGCAGGACACACCGGCCTCGCTCAGGCGCTGCGCGTACGCAACATTCTCCGGATAAAACAGATCCAGGTCGCCGACGCCGATCCACGCCGGCGGCAGGCCAGCAAGGTTCTGACGACGCGCGGGCGCCGCGTACGCGGGCGCATCGTCCAGGACCGGTTTGCGCCCCAGATACGCCGACCATCCCAACCGGTTCGAGGCGGGCGTCCACACGAACTCGCCGCGACCTGCGTGCTCCGCCTGGAGCGTTGTGCGGTCGTCCAGCATTGGGTAGAGCAGCAACTGGAAGCGAGGCGTCACCTCGCCGCGATCGTGCGCAAGTTGTGCGAGCGCCGCGGCCAGCCCGCCACCGGCGCTCTCCCCGGCAATCGCAATGCGCGCCGGATCGACGCCCAGCGCGTCCGCCTGCGCTTGGATCCAGCGCAGCGCGGCGTAGCAATCCTCCAACGGCCCGGGGAAGGGCGTATCCGGCGCCAGGCGATAGTCCACGCTCACGACGACGATGCCCAGCTCACGCGCATAGCGAGCGCACACGGCGTGGAACATTTGCGCGGCGCCGATGATGTACCCGCCGCCGTGGATGAAGAGCAGCGCCGCGGCCGGCTTCGACAGCGTGGGGGGGCGATACACATAGACGGGAACATCGGGTGAGCCAGGCGGGCCGGGCACGCGACGCAGTTCGACATCCACATCGGCCGGCGTTGGGAAATCCACAGCAAGGCTACGGATAAGCTTCACAAGCGTAGGCGTGAACGCCGGCTGGCGCACGCGCAACAGCGGTGAGCGCAGTTCCGGGTGAAGCCGCGTGTAGGAAGTCGCACGTTTGGCGCGCAACCATGCCCCTGCCGCGCCCAGCGCAGTCAAAGCGAATCCCCAGCCGATGGCCTTTCGGACGTTCAACGCAAGCCTTCGATCGCCGCACGTTCGATTACCAGCCCTTGCTCGTAGCGCGCCATGAACGCCGTGAAGCCGGCAGCATCGCGCGCATCCGGCACCAGTGTGAGAGCATTCTGACCGGCAAAGACCTTCTCGGCGAGATAGGCTTCCAGCGGCTCCTGCTCGTTTTTGCGCGCCATGTAGGCAGCGAGCAGCGCAATGCCCCACGCACCGCCTTCGCCGGCGGTTTCCATCACGGAGACGGGCACATTCATCGCCGCGGCCATGATGCGCTGGCCCACTTCTTCCGTTTTGAAGAAGCCGCCGTGCCCGAGAATCTGGTCGATCTGCACCTGTTCTTTATCGAAGAGGATGTCCAGCCCGATCTTCAGCGCGCCGACCGAGGCAAAGAGGTGCGTGCGCATGAAGTTGGCCAGCGTGAAGCGGCTGTTGGGCGTGCGGACGAAGAGCGGGCGGCCCTCTTCCATGTGCGTGATGTGCTCGCCCGACACATAGTTGTAGGCCAGCAGTCCGCCGCCGTCGGCATCACCCGCCAGCGCGGTCTTGTAGAGCGTCTCGTAGAGTTGCGACTCGCTGACCGTCACGCCGAGCGCGCCGGTGACTTCCTGGAAGAGGTCGATCCACGCGTTGAGATCCGAGGTACAGTTGTTGCTGTGCACCATGGCGACCGGCTTACCGGTGGGCGTCGTCACCATGTCGATTTCGGGATAGAGCTTCGACAGCGCCTTTTCGAGCACGATCATGGCGAAGACCGAGGTGCCCGCCGAGACGTTGCCGGTGCGCTCCGCCACGCTGTTGGTGGCGACCATGCCCGTGCCGGCGTCACCCTCCGGCGGGCAGAGCGGGATGCCGGACTGCAGCTCGCCGCTCGGATCGAGCAGCCTGGCGCCCTCAGCCGTGAGCGTACCCGCCGCCTCGCCGGCGACCAGCACTTTCGGCAGGATCGCCTGGAGTCGCCACGGTATATACTGCATGGCAAGCAACTCATCGAACTGGGCGATCCTGGCTGCGTCGTAATCGTTGATCGTGCTGTCGATGGGGAACATGCCCGACGCTTCGCCGATGCCCAGCACCTGCTCGCCGGTCAGCTTCCAGTGTACGTAGCCGGCCAGCGTGGTCAGGTGGCTGATCTCGCTGACATGCGGCTCACCGTTCAGGATTGCCTGCCAGAGATGCGCGATGCTCCAGCGCTGCGGGATGTTGAACTGGAACAACTCGGTGAGCTGCGCCGCGGCCTGACCGGTAATGGTGTTGCGCCAGGTGCGGAACGGGACGAGCAGATTGCCGTCTTTGTCGAACGCCATGTAGCCGTGCATCATCGCGCTGAAACCGATGGCGCCGACGGTCAGGAGTGGCGTGCCGTATTGTGCCAGCACCGCGTTCTTGAGATCGCGATAGCTGGCCTGCAAGCCGCTCCATACATCCTCGAGGCTGTAGGTCCAGAGGCCGTTCTCGTAGCGGTTCTCCCACTCATGGCTGCCGGAGGCCAGCGGCGTGTGATCCTCGCCGATCAGCACCGCCTTGATGCGCGTCGACCCGAGCTCGATGCCGAGTGCGGTTCGTCCGCCGGCGATGGCTTTTTGAATATCGTTTTGGTTCATGTTTATGCTCCCATCGTGCGATGGCTCGACCTGGAATGTTTGCGGGAAATGGCAGAGCGAAAGCCCTTCCTACAAGATACACGATCTTCGCGTTATCTTGAAGGATGGACCCTACGCGCTCGCCCCCGATGTCAGCGACACCGGATGTGCCGCCGGCCCGCCGTTCGTCCAGCCGTTGGCCGCGGCCCAGCCATCCCGCCCCACGCGCAGGCAGAAGTCCGCCACCTTGCCCGGAATGTCCACGCCGGTCGGCGCGATGCTGTTGCGGAACTCCATCGTGTAGTTGACCTCGTTGATGAGCAGCCCGCGCTCCGGGTCCTCGAAGACGTCGATCGCCACAACGCCGCCGCCGACGGCGTTGGCCGCCCGGACGCAGATATCGTTGAGTTCCGGCGTAATCGGGCAGTTGCTGGCCTTGCCGCCGCGCGCCGTGTTGGTGATCCAGTGCTCGGACGCGCGGTAGATCGCGGCGATCGTCTCGCCGCCGACGACAAAGGCGCGGATGTCACGCAGCGGCTTGTGCACATACTCCTGGATATAGAAGATCGAGTGATGGTAGGAGCCCAGCACTTCCTTGTGCTCCAGGATCGCCTCGGCCGCCTCGCGGTCGTTGATCTTGCTGAGCAGGCGCCCCCACGAGCCGACCGCCGGCTTGAGCACGACCGGGTAGCCCAGTTCTTCGATGGCCTGGAGCGCGCTCTCCGGCGTGTAGGCGACCAGGCAGCGCGGCTGCGGCACGCCGGCCGCGGTCAGCGCACTGGTCGTCTGGAGCTTGTTGCCGCAGTTGTCCGCCACCAGCGCCGTATTGACCGTCTTGATGCCCTGGTCGTTGAGAATGCGCAGGCTGTAGAGCGCGCGGCCGTGGCTGATACAGCGCTCAACGACGACGTCGAAGCCTTGGAAGCGCCGCGTGTGCGCCTCGGCCGTAATGTCGAAGATCAGCGTGTTGTCGTCGACCAGTTCTAGGTCGACGCCGCGCTGGTCGAACGCCTCAAAGAGCAGTTTCTCCTCGGCGCGCACGCGTGAATAGAGAATCCCGACGCGCATCCTATTCGCCCCAATCCTCTTCTTCTTCGGGCGCCGGCGCCAGCTCGATGGGGTCGATGTTGACGACTTCCAGGTCGACGCCGCAATCCGGACATTGGACGATC
>WBZU01001796.1_pt1 | contig 15583 bp, 14 predicted proteins | sample 5204311 | NCBI WGS metagenome assembly WBZU01 (sample SAMN12344359, study PRJNA552823) | activated sludge metagenome | biome: Activated sludge suspended growth; feature: Nitrification reactor; material: Wastewater; isolation source: activated sludge from nitrification reactor of wastewater...
GGCAGGGTGGATTTGTCCTTCTGGTCAATAGCTAAAGAATCCGTGGGTTAGGTGCCGGCTATGGACATCGGAACGGCGATTGCACACGTAAACGTCATGAATCCAAGGCGAAGCTCATTGCGACATTGCAATGCCGAGCAGGCTGGCGCGGTAGTCAGGGCGGCGGTCGGCGAGCTTCCGACGACGGCGTATGCTGCGATCAGGGTGGAGTCGATCACACCGCAGGGCGGAAAGGGCAAACTTTCGCATGGCGGAGAGATGGCGAGCGGCGTGGCCTTTGCGGACTCGGCAGTCGTCTTCACGAAAGACGACATCGAGCCCCCAATGCATGCTCTCCACCCCCCAGTGAGCGCGCGCGGCGTGGGCAAACTGGGCAAGCGTTTTGACGCCTGCGCTGGCAATGAAGTAGCGACGGTCGACAGTGATTTTTCCCTTGATGTCCTCCTCGCGCTCGATCATGCCGACTGCGGAGAGATTTTTCCAGTTCTGTCTAATGGGCTTGTCCATCCACGAGACATCAGCGACAAAGGTGGCGCGGCGGGTTTCAATCCGGCCATGATCTTTCTCGACCCAGACGCCCCTTTGTACGGCGATGTTCTTGAAATCAAAGGCCTGGGCGTCGTCAAAGAACTCGACGATCGCCTCCGACAGGTTTTTCTGATTGTCCTTGGCGGCCAGCACGTAGTCTCCGCCTTGTGCGATGATTCTCTCGGCAACGTCGGTTTGGCATCCTAAGGCGTCGAGGGTAACGATACACCCCTTCAGTACGAGCGTGTCCAGCAAGGATTTGATCGCGGCAAGTTCATTGCCTTTGCCGGCCGTACCCTCCTGGCCCAAGGACACACCCAGCTCAGTGGCGTAGGCGCTGACCATATGGATTGCCGTGTTCGGTCCGTCCTGCGATCTTCTCACCGTCTTGCCATCAAACGCCACGACGCCTTTGGCCGCGCCGACGATGCTGTCGATCCACCGCCGGAAGCAAGATTCGAACGTCGTCGCTTCCAAAACGCGGAACACCTTACCAAACGTGTCGTGCGACGGCGTGCCATTCTTGAGAACCAGGAATGACTTCAGCCAGGCTTCGTTGTCTTCGCACCAGTCTGCCACATCGACCCACCCGTCCGAACCACACAGCACGGCACAGATCGCCGACGTGATCATTTCCTGAAGATCATGCCGTCGTGCCGGTCCTCTACGCACGTCGCTCACGTCTGCAAACGCTTCCTGCAAGGTCATTTGAAGTCCTCCTGAAAACCTGGAGTCAACCCGATTTTCCGGGGGCTTGCAAGCCAATGTCATAACAATTTGGATGTAAACGATTTTTTACAGCAACTTAAAATAATATTCTGAGAGTTTGCGACATTTGCGTAAGCGATCGCCGTGTGAGTTTGGAAGAATGGGCGTCAGCTCGGCGGATCGATGCTAGAATTATGAGTTGGTCGACGTGTTCGCCGGTCAACCATTAAGCTTTTGGCTCGTTGTAACCATTTTATTGTCGATAAGGAACCCCATTATGAAAAACTCCCTGCTCGTTGCTGCGCTGATCGCTCTTGCTGTTACCGCCTGTGGCAAGAAGGAAGAAGCCAAGCCGGCCGCAGCCCCTGCCGCTGCTCCGGCCGCTGCTGCTCCGGCTGCTGCCCCTGCTGCCGCTCCGGCTGCTGCCCCTGCCGCTGCTCCGGCGGCCGCCGCCCCGGCTGCTGCTCCCGCTGCCGATGCGGCCAAGCCAGCCGATGCGGCCAAGCCAGCCGCCGAAGCCGTAGCCGACAAGGCCAAAGAAGTTGCTGGCGCTGCCGCTCAGGGTGCTGCCGATGCAGCCAAGGACGCAATGAAGAAGTAATCTGTCTGTCCGGGCAAGAAAAAGCCGGCTTGCGCCGGCTTTTTCTTGCCTGTGCACATCACGATCAGCGCAGTTGCCGCCAGTCGAAACCGGTTTCCTGGTCGGCCACGGCGATCCAGTCCTCGCTGCAGCCCAGAACCGATGCCAGAGCCCTGGCAGCCAGTTCTGGCCGGTTATTCTCCTGGCTCAGGTGTGCCGCGACCAGATGCTGCAAGCGCCGGGTATCGACCTGCCGCAAGAGGGTTGCTGCCTGACCGTTCTCCAGATGACCGAAGCGCCCAGCGATGCGCTGCTTGAGCCGCACCGGATAACTCGACACAGCAAGCAGCGCCTGGTCGTGGTTGCATTCCAGCACCAGCCCGTCGCAGGCACCCAGAACATCAACGATGTGGGGCGTAATCGAGCCGCTATCGGTGAGCACGCCAAGACAATGCTGACCGTCGCTGAACGCATACTGAACGGGTTCGCGCGCATCGTGCGGCACCGGAAAGGGCCGTACTTCAAGGTCGCCGATCGCAAAGCAGGTATGACCGTCGATCAGCCGGCATGCGGGTAAGGTGCTCCTGCCCCGCGACGCTGCGGCATAGGTGCCGTGCGTCAGATAAACCGTGAGTTGGTAATTTCGAGCGAAGGCAAAAACGCCCGCCACGTGATCAGCATGCTCGTGCGTCACCACGATCGCGGCCAGTTCATCCGGAACAGCATCCAGTCTGGCCAACCTGGCGGTCGCCGTGCGTGCCGAAAAGCCGCAGTCGAGCAATACTTTCGTCTTGCCGGCCTCGACAAGCAGGGCGTTACCCCGACTGCCGCTACCCAGCGATGCGAAACGGATCATTCGTACAGGTCGCGGAGACTCTCGAAATGATGAGCGCCAACAATCGCTGTTGCTCGGAAGAATCCAGGTCTGTGGCGATGATGCTGAGCCCTACTTCAACTGATCGTAGAGCAGATTGAGAATCTTCTTCGCCGTCTCGGATTGGTCGACACCCCCCTCGGGCGAGAGCACCTGGACGGTCGACAGGCTGCCGGCTTCACGAATGAAGATGCGGTACTGGATTTGTATCTTGTTGACCGAACTGCTCTTGAAAGGATTGAGCCTCGACAAGAAGGTGTCTCCCTTCTTGTCGTTGTCACTTTCGGGGTCGACATAACGGACAAAGTAAAGGCCCCTGGAACGATCCCGGTCTTCAACCGTGAAACCCACCCTGTCCAGCGCCAGACCGACTCGACGCCAGGCACGATCGAACGATTCCTCGACCTCGAGGGTTCCGGCACCGTCGGCACCGCGCGCCAGGCGTGCTCGCTCGACGGGTTTTTGCTGTGCAGCCCGAATGGCCTCGGTGGCACGCTTTTCGTCGCTTCCGAGGCGAATCATCAGGCGGCGCAGCATCTCCGCTTCGAGTTCCGGATCAGCCGGACGTGGCTGCCACTTGGTCTGATCCTTGCCCTCGGTCACGTAAATCTCGTACATGCCGCGATGACTGATGAAGATGTCGGTCGTCCCCGGCGTGCTTCCCGGCTCCAGACGAGTGCGGAATTTGTCGCGCTCGGCCGTCGAATAGACCGAGTCGATCAGTTTGCCAAGCAGGTTGCGGATGAAATCCTGCTCGATTTTGGCACGGTTCTCGGCCCAGTCGGTTTCCATCACCCCGGCATCAGGCAGTTCGAGCTTGATCACGAAACCGGTTTCCTGCCAGAAGTCCTTGACCTGCCCCCAGAGCTTGTCCGGTGCCCCTGCAGCCACCAGCCAGCGCTGATTGCCGGAACGTTCGATGTGCGCCCGGTCGACGACCGGCAGAACCTCGCTCTTCTGCTGCGCCCGGGCCTGTGGTGACCGTTCTGCGGAGTACGCCGAGTAGGTCGCTGTCCCCTTGCCGAGGGTATCCGGTACGGCATAACGATCATCGCGCGCAGGTGAAGTCAGGTCAGGAGGTACTTCCAGCGACGGCACATTGGTGGCCGACGCCGTCTTGTACTCGATTCGCTTGGGCTCAAGCAGGGAACCGCTGCAACCAGCCAGCAGCAGAAGCGCGGCGAGACAGCGCGATACGGCAGGATTCATTTGACCACCTGACCCTAGACCAATACGCCCGCCTGCTGCATGGCGGTACGGACACGTGCGTGAAAATCCGGCGAAAGTGGCGTCAGCGGCAGCCGCAGCCCACCGTCGATCAAGCCCAGTTGCTGGCATGCCCACTTGACAGGGATCGGGTTCGCTTCGCAGAACAGTTGCCGATGCAGACCGAGCAGGCGGGCATTCAGAGCGCGCGCCTGGATGGCGTCGCCAGCCAGCGCAGCGGCGCACATCTCGTGCATCAGGCGTGGCGCAATGTTGGCGACTACCGAGATGTCGCCGCTTGCACCCATCAGAATCAGGGCGCAGGCACTGGCATCATCGCCACTATAAACGGCAAAACCGGCGGGTGCGCGGGCGATCAGCTCGATGCCACGATCCATATTGCCAGTGGCGTCCTTGATCCCGACGATATTCGGTATTTCAGCCAGGCGCAGCGCGGTTTCATTGCTCAGATCGGCGACCGTTCGACCCGGCACATTATAGAGAATCACCGGCAGATCGACGGCCTCGGCAATCGCCCGAAAATGGCGATACAGCCCTTCCTGTGTCGGCTTGTTGTAGTACGGCACCACCGACAGCGCGGCATCGGCGCCGGCCTGGCGGGCAAAACGCGCCAGCTCGATCGCTTCGGTCGTCGAATTGGCGCCCGTGCCGGCAATCATCGGGATACGACCGGCTGCCTGGTCAACGGCAACACGGATCAGTTCGCAGTGTTCCTCGAAGTTGACTGTCGGCGATTCACCCGTCGTACCGACAATGACAATGGCGTCGGTCCCTTGCTGCACATGGAAATCGATCAGGCGGCGCAGGCCGGGCAGGTCGAGACTCCCGTCGGCATGCATGGGGGTGACAATCGCTACAATCGATCCGGTAATCATGGTCTTGGAGGGCGCCTGGCAAACTTACCGGGAAGTCTTCCCGGTGGAAATCGAACATTAGATTCTAACCGAAAGAAGACACCCTGGCGACGAAAAACAATGGCCGCCCACAGAACGTCCCGGCACTTGCACACCTGTCTCAGATTTCGGCCAGAACCCGAAGATGAGCGACCACGCTGCGCGCCAGCGCCGACAGCGAGTAACCTCCTTCGAGCATCGACACGATCCGCTTCTGGGCGCATTCTTCGGCAAGCTGCTTCAGTTGTACGGTGACCCAGGCGTAATCTTTTTCGAGAAATTTCAGGCCGCCCATCTCGTCCTCGTAGTGGGCGTCAAAACCCGCCGAGATCAGAATCATCTCCGGCTGGAACTCCCGCAGGCGCGGCATCCAGATATCACTCACCACATTCCGGAATTCCTCACCGCCGGTTCCCCGGCTGAGGGGCACATTCAACATGTTGAAGGCCGGCCGTTCGGTACCACTGTAGGGGTAGAACGGATGCTGAAAGGTGCCCACCATCAGCACGCGCGAATCGCCCTTGAAGCAGTCCTCGGTCCCATTGCCGTGGTGGACGTCAAAATCGACGATCGCGATGCGCGACAACTGATGTGCTCCCAGCGCATGGGCTGCTGCCACGGCGATATTGTTGAAGAAACAGAAGCCCATCGCCGCCGACCGTTCGGCATGGTGTCCGGGCGGACGCACGGCACAAAAGGCGTTCTCGACTTCACCGGCCATCACCAGGTCGACCGCCTTGATCCCTGCTCCGGCAGCACGCAGTGCGGCCTGCCAGGTATGCCGGTTCATGGCCGTATCCGGGTCGAGGTGCACAATGCCCAACTCGGGCGAGGCCCGCTTCAGCCGTTCCAGATGTGCCGCAGAATGGACGCGATGGAGTTGCTGGAAAGTGGCCAGCGGAGCATCGTGATAAACGAAATAGGAATCCAGACCCTGCGCGATCATGTGGTCGTTGATCGCGGTCAGACGGTCGGGAGCTTCCGGGTGATACGAACCCATGTCGTGCAATTGGCAGTCGCGATGAGTGATGAATGCAGTGCTGGTCACTATGGCCTTTCTGTCGCAGAGAACCCCCGCCACAGGCGATGGATGCTGCGGGAAATCGAGTTGTCGGCTGATGGTTTATTATCATCCCAATTGCGCTACTACGACAAGCCATGCCTCCCATGCTCCCGACGACGAGACCCTCCCCGGTCACCAGAATTCTTGCCGCCACCAACGCGATGATCCTCGGCAAGAGCACGCAAACCCGCCTGGCACTGTGCTGTCTTCTGGCAAAAGGTCATTTGCTGATCGAAGATCTGCCGGGCGTCGGCAAGACCACGCTGGCGCACACCCTGGCGCGAGTACTCGGATTCCAGTTTTCGCGCATCCAGTTCACAAGCGATATGCTGCCAGCCGACATTCTCGGGGTCTCGATCTTCGACCGTGAGAGCAGCCATTTCCAGTTTCTTCCCGGCCCGGTGTTCTCGCAGGTGCTGCTTGCCGACGAAATCAATCGCGCCACCCCGAAGACGCAGAGTGCCCTGCTCGAAGCCATGGAAGAAGGACAGGTCACGACCGAGGGAGAAACACGGCCACTGCCTGAACCCTTCTTCGTGATCGCCACGCAGAACCCTTCCACCCAGATTGGCACGTTTCCCTTGCCCGAATCACAACTCGACCGCTTTCTGCTGCGCATCGAACTCGGCTACCCGGACCACGACGCCGAACGGGCGCTACTTGAAAGCGGTGGCCGGCGCGAACAGTTGCCGATGCTGGCGACCTGTCTTGGTCCGGGCGAATTTGCCGCAATGCAGCAAGAGGTGGCTGCGGTCTACAGTTCGCCGGCTTTACTCGATTACCTGCAAGCACTGGTCGAGGCAACGCGCCAGGACGTCCGGCTGGTGCATGGCCTGAGCCCGCGCGCTGCCCTGTCACTGCTCGCGGTGGCGCGCGCCTGGGCATTCAGCGAGGGTCGCCAGATGGTCCTGCCGGAAGATGTGCAGGCGGTGCTGCCGGCCGTCGCCCGTCATCGCTTGCGACTGGTCAGCGGCGGCTACGCAGGGAACGAAGATATCGCCGCCCTGATTCGATCACTACCGCTTGCCTAACGGTCACGGGTCACAAAGATGCCCCTGTTCGCCGCCTTGCAGCGCTGGCTGTTCCGACTGGCACGTGACGAGCAGTTGCCAATCGTGCTCAGGCAACGCCGAATCTTCATCGTGCCGACGGGCGCCGGTATCCTGTTTGCCGGCGTGCTCGTGGTGATGCTGATCGGCGCCATCAACTACAACCTGAGCCTCGGACACGCGCTGATCTTTCTGCTTGCCGGCCTCGGTCTGGTGGCCATGGTACACACCTTTCACAATCTGTTCGGCCTGCGCTTGACTCCGGGACGCACCGAAGCGGTTTTTGCCGGTGATCTGGCGAGTTTCCCGCTGCAACTGGATAACGCCCGCAAGGAGCCGCGTCGCGCCCTCGAGTTTTCCTTTGACGGGCAGCCGCTGGTCACGGTTGATGTCCCGGCGCGGGGGAACGTGACCGTGGCCATCCCCTACGCGACGAGCAAACGTGGCCGCCTCGACCCGGGGCGAGTAACGCTCGCCACGCGCTATCCGCTGGGTCTGTTTCAGGCCTGGAGCTACCCGCACCCGTGCTGGTCGTGCGTGGTCTACCCCAGGCCATTACGCACCCCCCTGCCAAGGCCATCGCCGGGTGCGCAAGCTGATCACCACCACGGCGATAGCGGCCAGGAGGACTTCGCCGGTTTACGGCCACGCCAGCCGAGCGACCCGACCCGACACATTGCCTGGAAAGCGGTCGCCCGCTGCGCCGATGAACAGAGGCTGCTGGTCAAGCAGTTCGCCGGTGGGGCCAGTGATGAACTGTGGCTCGACTGGTCTCTGACACCGCCCGAGCGCGGCCACGAAGACCGCTTGTCGATCCTGGCCGGCTGGGTGATGGCCGCCGACGAACAGCAGGCACGCTACGGTCTGACGCTGCCGGGGCGGCAGATCGCGCCGGCGCAGGGGGGCGTGCACCGCACCCACTGCCTGCAAGCGCTGGCGCTGTACGGTGAAACGGCATCATGAGCCGCCAACCGCCACGCGCACTCGAACACGGCGCCGTACCCTGGCTGTTGACCAGTGCGCTGGCGACCGCCGGCCCGCACGCCGAGCACCTGCCGCCGTGGCTGTCGCTGCTGGTCGCCAGCAGCCTGCTCTGGCGCGCCTGGCTGTGGCAACAGCGTCGCCCGCTGCCACCACGCTGGTCGCTGGCCTTGCTGGTAATCGGCAGCGTTGCCTGCATCGCCTGGGAATTTCACAGCCTCTTCGGCAAGGACGCGGGCGTCGCCATGCTGGTCCTGTTCATGGCGCTCAAACCGATGGAAACGCATCACCAGCGTGACGCCCTGGTCATCGTCATGCTCGGTTATTTCCTCCTGCTGACCCACTATTTCTACTCGCAGAGCATCCCTACTGGCCTCTGGCTGCTGGTCGCCATGACCCTGCTGACGGGCGCCCTGATCAGCCTGCATGGCGGCATCCAGCCAGTCATGGCGACTGCCCGGCAAGCCGCCCGCCTGCTGTTGCAGGCCCTGCCTTTCATGTTCATCCTCTATCTGCTTTTCCCGCGTGTCACAGGACCGCTCTGGGGCGTGCCGCAAGAGGCTCGTGCCAGTCTGAGCGGCCTGTCCGAACAGATGTCGCCGGGGTCGATCAGCCATCTGATCCAGTCTGGTGCGATCGCCTTCCGCAGCCGCTTTGCTGGCGAGACACCGGCCAAGGCCGATCTCTACTGGCGCGGCCCGGTCTTCGACAGCTATGACGGAGCGACTTGGCGAACCACGACGCCGCCGACCAGGCTACCGAAGCCGGCACCGACGATCGAGACCAGCGGCACGGCCTACGCCTACACCAGCATTCTCGAAGCGCACAACCAGCGCTGGCTGCTGGCACTCGATGTCGCCACCAGCCTGCCGCCCGAGAGTTCGCTGGCGCCCACCCTCGAAGTCCTGGCGCGCGAACCGCTGCGCGCCCGCACTCGCATATCGTTCGTTTCGGCGGTCGATTATCATGCCAACCGCGTCGAGGCGCCGGCCATTCTGCAACAGGCACTGGCACTACCAGCACGGATCAATCCGCGCACGCGTGCCCTGGCCAACAGTTGGCAATCGCTGCCAGCGGAGAAAATCGCCGCGGCCGCGCTCTCGATGTTCCGCCAGGAAGATTTCCACTACACCCTGCGCCCGCCACTGCTCGGCGCAGACGCTGTCGATGAATTCCTGTTCGTCACACGGCGCGGCTTTTGCGAGCACTACGCATCGGCGTTCGTATTCCTGATGCGCGCGGCCGGGGTTCCAGCGCGGGTGGTCGCCGGCTACCAGGGTGGCGAAATCAATCCGGTCGATGGCTATCTCACCGTCCGCCAGTCCGACGCCCACGCCTGGAGCGAAATCTGGCTGGCCGGCCAGGGCTGGGTGCGTATCGATCCAACAGCGGCGGTTGCACCGTCGCGCATCGAACAGGGAATCGCCGCCGCGCTGCCTGAAGGCGAGCCCCTGCCGAGCATCGTCCGGCTCGACGCAACCTGGCTGCGCCAGCTACGCAACCGTTGGGAAGCGGCCAACAATAGCTGGAATCAATGGGTGCTCGGTTACAATCCGCAACGCCAGCGCGAACTGCTGTCACGGGCTGGCTTGCGCGACCCCGACTGGCAGAGCATGACGGCGTCGCTGGCGATACTCTGTGGTCTGGCGCTGCTGATCATCACATGCTGGACGCTGCCCCGGCGTCGTCGCGCCGATCCGGCACAGCGCGCCTGGCAACGCTATTGCGCGCAGCTGGCACGCCGGGGGGTCGGCCGCGCAGCCTGGGAAGGGCCACAGGCCTTCGCGCAAAGGGTCGCGCGCGAACGCCCTGACCTGGCCGCACTCACCAGCGAAGCCGCCGGCTGTTATGCCCAACTGCGCTACGGCCGCCATGGCGGTGAAGATCTGCTGGAGCGGCTGCAACAATGCGTGCGCCGCCTGCCACCACAACGGTCATGAGGCTTGGCGCAAGGAGACAAGAGATTTGAACAAATCATTCGCGACGCTCGGGCTGCTCGGCTGTCTGCTGTCCCTGCCTGGCCACGGTCAATCGGGCACCGGTTTCAGCCAGGAACCGGAGGTTCAGTCTTTCATCATCGGCATGCACGAACAACACGGCTTCGATGTCGCCCACCTGACGCGACAGTTCGCCGCCATCCACCCGAACGCCACGGTGCTGCGCGCCATCCGCCCGCCGGCCTTTCCCGAAAAGCAGCGCTCCTGGCAACGCTATCGCGAGCGCTTCGTGAATAGCTCGCGCATCGGTGGCGGTCTCTCGTTCTGGCAAAGACATGCTGCCACCCTGCAGCGCGCACAAGCGATCTATGGCGTACCGGCCGAAGTGATCGTGGCGATCATCGGCGTCGAGACCGTCTATGGCCAGAACATGGGCAGTTTTGGCGTCCTCGAAGCGCTTGCCTCGCTCGCCTTTCATTACCCGCCGCGCGCAGAGTTCTTCCGCGGCGAACTCGAGCAGTTTCTGCTGCTGGCGCGTGAAAACGGTGTCAGCCCGCTCGAAATCAAGGGTTCCTACGCCGGGGCCATCGGCATCCCGCAGTTCATGCCCAGCAGCCAGCGCCGCTTTGCCGTCGACTTCGACGGTGACAACCGCATCGACCTGCGCAGCAGCAGCATCGACGCCATCGGCAGCGTTGCCCGTTTTCTGCAGCAACATGGCTGGCAGAGCGGCGCTCCGGTGGCCGTACCGGCAAGTGTCAGCGGCGACCCGGCCGGATTGCTGGCAACCGGGATCAAACCTGTGCTGACGGTGCGCGAGATGGCCGCCGAGGGGGTGGTCGCAGTCGCTGCTGCTGACGGCGACCGCACAGCGGCCCTGATCGACCTGGTCACTCCGGGAGCGGCCACCGAATACTGGCTCGGTTTCGACAATTTCTACGTCATCACCCGTTACAACCGATCGAGCTTCTACGCGATGTCGGTTTTTCAACTCGCCGAAGCGCTACGCACGGCGCACGACAACCTGATCGGCACACGTTGACCTGCGTGCCAACCATCAGAGCAGGTTGTCGGCGGTGCCGCCTTCGCGCCGGATGACACGGCGCAGGTGATCGAGCGCCTCGATCTGGATCTGACGAACCCGCTCGCGTGTCAGATTCAGGTCGCAGGCAATTTCTTCAAGGGTGCAGGCCTCCTTGCCGGCGAGACCGTAACGACGTTGCAGAACCTGTCGCTGCTTCTCGGAGAGCTGCCCGACCCACTTGTTCAGCAAGTCGCCAAGCTCGTTGGACTGCAACAGTTCATCCGGATCGAGCAGGCTCTCGTCGGCCAGGGCATCGCCATACGACCGGCTCGGGTCGATCTGCAAGGGGGCGTCGAGCGAAGCAATACGCTCGTTGAGGGCCATCACGCGGCGCACATCGTCGCTCGGCCGATCGATCAGATGGGCGATCTGGTCGATGCAGATTTCCCGCCCGTTGGCCGCCTCCAGATGGCGAATGGCGCGCAGCACGAGGTTGATTTCCTTGACCACATGCACCGGCAGGCGAATCGTTCGCGACTGATTCATGATCGCGCGTTCGATGCTTTGCCGGATCCACCAAGTGGCATAAGTCGAAAAACGGAAGCCGCGCTCGGGGTCGAATTTTTCGATTGCGTGGATCAGACCGAGATTTCCCTCCTCGATCATGTCGAGCAAGGGCAGGCCACGGTTGAAATAGTGCTTGGCGATATTGACCACCAACCGCAGATTGTGCTCGATCATTTTCTGGCGGGCCAGGAAATCACCGGCGCGTGCCCGCCGCGCCCAGACCGTCTCTTCGGCCGGAGAAAACAGGGGCTTGGCACCGATCTCGTTGAGATAATGCTGGGTGACGTCATTGAGCAACTCGGCCTCGGGCGAGCCCCCCCCCGGTGCAAGGTCCGGTTCCTCTAAAAAGAAATCCGGCTGCTCCAGATCGTCGGTGAAGGAATCGGCATCGGGATCGAAAGCGCCGGACATGGTCAACGCTGCGGCAGGTGTTTGAGCGGGTCCACCGGCTTGCCCTGGCGTCGGATCTCGAAGTGCAGCTTGACCTGATCGGCGTCGGTGTTGCCCATTTCGGCGATCTTCTGTCCCTTGTTGACGCTCTGGCCTTCCTTGACCAGCACACTCTGGTTATGCGCGTAAGCGGTCAGGTAAGTGTTGTTGTGTTTGACGATCACCAGCTTGCCGTAACCGCGCAGCCCGGTACCGCTATACACGACCTTGCCGCCACCGGCGGCAAGCACGGCATCACCGGCCTTGCCATTGATATCGATCCCCTTGTTGCCGCCCTCGCTGAAAGTGCCGATCAGCTTGCCGCTGGCCGGCCATGTCCAGGCGATTTCCTCTCCGCCGGCAACCGTATCGCCAGTCCTGCCCTCACCTTGAGCTTCCGGCTTGGCTTCGGGCTTGGTTTCCGGTTTGGTTTCCGGCTTGGCTTCCGGTTTAGCCTCCGGCTTGGCTTCGGCCTTGGTCACGGTAGCCATGGCCACGACCGGCTCGGCTGTTTTCGGCTGCGCTTGCGCCCGCGCCAGCGCCTGCTCCGAGTAGGCTTCCTTGCCCGCCTTCGGTTCCCGCTTGAGCACAGTGTCGCCAGCCGCAGCGACCGCAGCCCCAGCACCGAGCGGGCGCTGCTCGACCGCTGCGACGGTACCAATCGGCCGCACCACGGCCGCTTCGCCCGCTGCGGCAGAACCTGGCGCCCTGACCCGTAACGCCTGTCCGATCAGGATGCGATTCGGATTCTCGAGCGCATTCCACGCCACCAGATCCCGGTAGTCCAGCCCATGATCGAGGGCGATGGAATACAGCGTATCGCCCTTTTTGACGAGGTACATGTCCTTGCTGGCAATGGCTGCCGGTGGCTTGGCAGCCGCACTGCGTTCATCCAGCGGCGCTGGCGTGATGCTGGCACAACCGGCGAGAACGAGTAGCAAGGCCAGAGCAGCAGCGTGGCAACGGAAAATCCCTTGATCCTTCATTCGACTCCTGATAGCAACGGAACGAAACGCACGGCATCCAGGCGGGTTTCGACAAAACCCTCCGGTCTGAATTCGATCAGGGCCAGTTGCTGTGTCGCCGCACCCAGGGGCAGAATCAGCCTGCCATGGGGAGCGAGTTGCTGCAACAGGGCGCGTGGCACCCGCGCCGCGGCGGCCGCGACGATGATCGAATCAAAAGGCGCGGCCTCGGGCAGACCGAGTTGCCCGTCGGCGTGTTTCAAGCGCACCTTGAGTTCCTTGATCGCGCGCAGATTGAGCCTGGCCCTGTCGAGCAGCGGCGCGATCCGCTCGACCGCATAGACCTCTTTGGTCAGTTGCGCGAGCACCGCGGCCTGGTAGCCGCAGCCAGCGCCGACCTCCAGCGTCCTGCCGAGTTCGCGGCCGGCGCGCAACGCTTCGATCATGCGCGCCACCACATAGGGTTGCGAGATCGTCTGCGAGTAGCCCAGCGGCAATGCCGTATCCTCATAAGCCCTTGAGGCCAGCGCTTCTTCGACAAAAACATGGCGCGGTACGGCGGCGATCGCCGCCAGTACCTCTTCGTCAACAATTCCCTGTTCGCGCAGACGCTCGATCATGCGCGTGCGCGTGCGCTGCGAGGTCATGCCAAAACCGGGATGAGTCCCTGGCGTGTTCATCGTGCCAGCCACCCACGCAACAGCGGCAACTGCGCGTTGTGGGTCAGATCGACCTGCAGCGGCGTCACCGACACCAGATGGTTGCGCACCGCGTGGAAATCGGTGCCCTCGCCGGCATCCGCCGCGGCCCCGGCGGCACCGACCCAGAACACGGTCTCGTTGCGCGGTGACAGTGTGCGCACCACCGGTTCGGCCTTGTGGCGCTTGCCGAGGCGGGTGACAACGGTGCCACGCAGTTGCGCGTAGGGCACATCGGGAACATTGACGTTGAGCAAGACCGGCTCGCGCAGCGCCTGTCGCCGCAGCATGTCGACCAGGTCGCGGGCGACCTGCGCCGCACTCGCAAAGTACTCGCCGGGTGTTCCGCACAGCGAAATCGCCAGGGATGGAATGCCCAGCAGAAAACCCTCGGTCGCCGCTGCGACGGTCCCCGAATAAATGGTGTCGTCGCCCATGTTGGCACCCATGTTGATTCCCGATACCACCATGTCCGGAAGCCCGTCGAGCATGCCGGTGACGGCCAGATGAACACAGTCGGTGGGGGTGCCGTTCACGTGATAGAAGCCATTGGCGGCGCGTTTGAGCGACAAGGGACGATCGAGCGTCAGCGAATTGCTCGCCCCGCTGCGATCGCGTTCGGGGGCAACGACGGTAATTTCAGCCACATCCGCCAGCGCGCGCGCCAGATGCTCGATCCCCGGAGCAAAATAACCGTCATCGTTACAGAGCAGGATCCGCATGGTACTCCACGAACATCAACGAACACGGGGGAAAGAAACCGGCGAGGGAGCGGCCTTTTCAGCATCGATGGAGCTGCGTTGCAGCTCCTCACCAGTCTGCCGGCAAACGGTGCCCTGCGGCACCGGCCAACAGTACCCTTGGCACGACCAAGCAGGAGTCCATTATAACCGCCCCGGCTCCTCGCTGAACACTTCAGATCACACTGCAAACCGAGAATGGCGCGCCGCGTCGACGTGCACCATGACCAGGTTCTGGGCACGAAAGCCGCGAGATCGGCGCCCGGTGCAGGCACCTGCGCGATGTCGCCCGCGCGCTCGGAATGCTTGCGCGTGTCGACGATCACCACCGGGGCGCCGGCAGGGTGCGAATGGTGGGTAGTCAGAGCCTGCCCAATGCAAACAAGGCAACGCCGAATCACCGCGTCGATGGCGGCACGCGCGGCCTTTGCCACCCGCGCATGAAGCCGAGATAGAGCAGCGGCACGACGAACAGGGTCAACAGCGTCGAGATCATCAGCCCCCAGACGATGGCACCGGCGACCGGCCCCCACAGCAGGCTCTGCCCGCCAAAGCCGACGGCGAGCGAGAAGATGCCACCGATCGTCGTCGTGCTGGTGATCAGGATCGGTACCACGCGACGGCGCGCCGCCTCCATGATCGCGTGGAGGGTGCCGATGCCGTGGCGCATGCGGTCGTTCGCCGCGTCGATCAGCACGATCGCCGAATTGACCGCGATGCCGGTCAGCGCGATGACGCCGTAAAGCGTGTAAAGCGAGAGCGGATTGCCGGTCAGCGTCAACCCGTAGACCACGCCGGCAAACGCCAGCGGCACGGTGACGAGGATCATTAGCGGCTGCCAGTAACTGACGAACTGCGTAGCGAGGATCAGGTAGATCAGCCCGATGCCAAGCAGGAACAGCACCTTCATCGCATTGAGGCTTTCCTCGATGTCCTCCAGCTCGCCCGAGAAATCGAGGTCGACATTCGGATGCCGGGCGCGGATCTTTTCCCAGTCATCCTTGATCTGCGCGTTGGCGGCCGGGGTGTCGATCACCGTCTTGTCGAGATTGGCTTCCACGGTAATCGTGCGCCGCAAGTTGTAGTGGCGGATGAAGCCGCGCCCGATCTTGACTTCCGTTTCGACCAGCGCACCCAGCCGCGTCATGCGGCCATCGGGCAGGACCACCGGTTCATCGAGCAGTGCCTCCGGCCGCTCGCGCGGGTAGCGCCCGGAACGTACGCGCACTTCGAGTTTGGCGCCGCCGTCGCGCGTGAAGGCAAGCACTTCGCCATCGACCGCCAGCCTGACCTGCCGCGCCACCTGTGCCGCCGAAAGGC
>WBZU01001797.1_pt1 | contig 15582 bp, 16 predicted proteins | sample 5204311 | NCBI WGS metagenome assembly WBZU01 (sample SAMN12344359, study PRJNA552823) | activated sludge metagenome | biome: Activated sludge suspended growth; feature: Nitrification reactor; material: Wastewater; isolation source: activated sludge from nitrification reactor of wastewater...
GGCGCGGCGAATCTGGACGGCGCCTGGACGTTCTACGGACAACGCATTTATCGATATCGTATCGGTCAAGACCCCATGGCGTTTCTCGGTTACCCACCGCAGCGGATCTGGCCCGGGCACGGCCATATCCAAATCTGAATTTTCCACGATTTCAACGATTCGCAACACCAGGTAAAACCCATGTCCCTTCTCGAACTCACGATCACCGGCGGTCCAGCGCTTCGCGTTCACCATTTCTCCATTCAAGAAAACATGAGCGACATGTTCGACGTGACGCTCGTCGCGCACCTCGACGACCCCACCGTGGACCTCGAAGCCCTCGTCGGACAACCTGCAACATTTCGGATTGTAGCGGGGACCATGTACTTGCCAAACTTGGGCACACGCACGTGGAAAGGTATCGTGCGGTTTGTCGAGCAAACCCATGCCCAAGGAAAACTATCCGGTTTGTCGACGTATTACATCCAAATCGTGCCCGACCTTTACAAGCTCACGCAACGCACGAATCATCGAATCTTTCAACATCTGTCGATTCCCGACATCGTCAAAAAAATCTTCTCCGAATGGGGAATTACCGCGTCGTGGGAGATCAATCCGGCCGCATCTCCGCCGCTCGAATTCAAAGTGCAATACGGCGAAAGCGATTATCGCTTCGTGTGTCGCCTTTTGGAGGAAGCCGGCATTTCCTTCATTTATCGCGATACCGGGGGAAGCGGCGGCGTTTTGACCCTGAGCGAGCACTTGTACAGTGCTCAGCCGCGTCCGGCGTTGCCGTTCGTGGACAATCCCAACGAAGCGGCGCAAAAAGAATACGTATCGCAAATGCGCTTGGGGCACGAGATTCGCCCGGGAGCGCACACCATTCGCGATTATGATTTCCGCAATCCTTCCTTTCGCCTCGTGGGAGAAGCTCCATCGATCGCTCCGCGGGAAGCGCAATACGAACTTTACGATTACAGCCCCGGAGCTTTTTTGGTCGAAGGTGCTCGAGGCGGCGGGACGCCGGTTGCGGATGACAAGGGTATTGCTCGGCATGATGCCCCGTATGGAACGGGTTTGGCGACGCGGAGGCTCGAATCGATCCGTTCCGACAAACGCCGCGTGGTTTTTGCGACAAATGCTGTGGATTTATCGCCCGGTGTCTTGTTCACCGTGGAAGATCATCCGAATCCCGTGTTGGGTTCACCGACGTGCATTTTGTGCACGGCGTTTACGCTCGACGGCTCGCCCGACGATGAATGGGTGCTGGCCGGACATGGCGTTATCCTGGAATCGGGAGCCACGTATCGTTCGCCGATCAAGACGCCCAAACCTCGCATCTTTGGGGTGCAGAGCGCTACTGTGGCAGGACCTCTGGGACAGGAGATTTACACCGACGAGTTTGGCCGGGTACGTGTTCAATTCCCGTGGGATCGGGACGGGAGAAGCGACGAAAACAGTTCGTGCTGGATGCGTGTGAGCCAAGGTTGGGCGGGCGTGGGTTATGGCATGATGATGATTCCCCGCGTGGGCCAAGAAGTGCTCGTCACGTTTTTGGATGGCGATCCCGATCGGCCGATTGTCACCGGGCGCGTCTTCAATGCGACGGAAGTCGTTCCGTACAAATTGCCGGACGACAAGACCGTGAGCACGTGGAAGAGTCATTCGTCGCCGTCGACGGGTGGATACAACGAAATCAAATTCGATGATCGCGCGGGCAGTGAGATCGTGTATGTACAGGCCGAACGCGATTTACACAAGCTCGTCAAGAATGACGAAGTGGAACGGACGACGGGAAACAAATCGACGACCGTCGTTGGAACTTTGGATCACGTGGTCAAAGGCGTGCGGAAGCAGCTGATCGAATCGGACGACCATTTGCATGTCAAATTGAACCAGAAAAACCAAGTCGACGGTTCATTGTCGATGACGGTCACGCTGGGCAAACAGGAAAAAGTCGGCCAGGATTACGCGGTCGAAGCGGGGGCGGAGATTCACGTCAAGGCCGGGACGAAATTGGTGCTCGAAGCGGGGACGCAATTGACGATCAAGGGTCCCGGCGGGTTCATTGATATCCATTCGGGCGGCATTGATATCGTCGGCATATTGGTCAACGTGAACAGCGGTGGTTTTGCGGCAATGGGCAAAGGCTCGCAGCCGGAAGCGCCGACGGACGCGACGGAAGCTCAACCCAAAGATTCGCTTGTCGGGTAAAACGAGGCGCGTATGGACATTCGCAAATCGCAAATGGAAGCGTTGCAAGACGCGGCCGACAAGCAATTCGTTCACCGCGTAATGGAGTATCTGCGGGAGCATGAACCGGGCGAAGTCGCGGCGTTGACGGATGCGGTCTTGGAAGAACGGGTCCGATTCGCGATGGGTCGTGCGCATGCGTATGGTTTTACGTGGCAATCGGCGATTGTGGGATTCGTGGCGATGATGTTTCAGGTGGGGCCGGATTTCGAGCGGCACCCCGCATTTGCCAAGGCGCTCGAGATCCAGCGAAATAGCGGCGAAACGAATGAAGACGACCGCATGGTTTTGATTTTTGAACACGTGACGGATGAAGAATGGGACGACGCGCAAGCGAAGTCCGACGCCACGTGTTGGCCTGATCGTATGCGGTGGCGACCATGACGAGCTATTTCACGAATACCGATCCGAATGCGCAAGCGGCGACGAAAACACGCCGCGCCACCGCGTTGACCGCTTTTGAAACGTTCGCGAAAGCTGAATTCCCGCAAGCTGCTGCGCCGCAGGCTGTTACCGTTTCCTGTTTCGGATCGGACAGTGACGAAATGCAGATTGCGCAGGACATTTTTTCGAGTCCCACGGTGGCGACGACGGACAGCGAAACCCTGGGGGATCTCGGGGGAATTTACACGCTGCAAAAGATTCTCGCCGAGCAAGGGCGCGTGTACGACGACTCGAAATTGCATTTATTTGCCGGCGCAAATACGTTCAATCAGGTCTATATCGAAGGGCCTTTGTCCAATCCCACGTCCGCGATCGTGTTGGAAAACAAGGGAGGCACGTCCCAGCTCGGCTCGCGTACCGACAAGGTGACCAATACCATCGTGACCCAGGGGACCGCAGCCTATTTCGATGTGGAAGTGCGGCTCATGATGAATGCGAAAGGCCACAACCAAAAAAACATGGTCGGCCAAGCGTTGCAAATGCTTCGGACCAAGAGCCCGTCGAAAATCGCGTATACAGTCGTGCGGACACAATACAAGCGATGGGGCTTCAAGACGCCGCCGAAGAGTAAGACGAAGAAAAAGCGCGCACCCCGGGTCGTCCAGAAAAAACTGGAGATCTACAATCCGGTCGTCGAACACACGCTCATCTTGTGAATGAACCCTCTGTCTTTCGAGGAGCCGTCGATTGAGGAATTATCCGCATCAACCATCGGAGTCGAATTGGACGCAGCAGTACGGGGCGGCGAGTACCTGCTTGTTGCCGCGGGCCGAAGTGACGGATGACGCCATCACCGCGGCGACGAATCGGTCATTTTTGCGCGTCAATGCGACGATGGCGCTGTCATCCGCTCATTTCGCGTATGGATTGGAAGAAAGTACCCCGACGGTGCAGGGGTTTTTCCGGGAAGCGCTGTTTTTTTACGAATCGATGGAGCGTCATGGGGTGCCGATGTCCATCGTCGATATTTCTTATGCATTGTCCACAGCGCTCATTCTGGGAGACGATGCTCGTGCCAAACGGCTGAGCAATCTTCCGCGCCATCGGTATACTCATCCCGAAGTCATGGCTGCGGAAATCATGTATTCGTTACTCGAAGCGGAAATGGCCCTCGTGCGCGGAGACCGTGAAGCCGCACGGAAATTGAGCGAATCGGTGAACGCCGCATTGCAAGACAAACGCACGTTGCCGGGAACCGTTCGCGAAGTCAAACCCATGTCGGCTCTTTTGCGCGCGTGCCTCGACGCCGATGAATCGGCGTGGGCGGATGCGCTGAAATTGCGGAATATCGCCTTCGGCCGCAAATTCAAGCAACCCGAATTGCAAAATGATGCTTTCGGCGCGTTCGATCTTCACGTCTTGGGTGTCTCGCGGCTCGCGCGACGCGCGGGAATCGAACTGCGTAGTGAATCGGTGTATTTCCCTCTGGAACTTCTGGAAACCGGGTGACGTCATGGGGTACTTACTCGAGTTTTACACGATGAACTGGGATGAACTGACCGAGGTGATCGGATCGGGAAATACCGCGGTGTACGAATCCATCGTGGCGCAGGAAGGAAACCTCTTCGTCACGCCGCCGGTTGCGGAAATCGATTGGAAAGGCGCATTGCGACGATTGCTGCTCGAGACGCGCGGCAAAATCGTCAAAGCGCGTGATGTTCGTCAAAAACGCGTCGAATGGGTGGGCGACGACGAAAGCTTGGCCCTCGCGGCGCTCGTGCGGGCGCGGGGAGTTCGTCTCGGTGAATTGTCGACGACATCGCGAGGGAGTAAGAAATTCCGAGCTGTGTTACGGAGTGACGCGGCCAAACCGCTGCTCAATCCGGAAGTTCGTTTGGACAATCTCTTGCATCGGCCTTTGTTTGGCCTCGGGCGCAAAGGTTATCCCGCTTGGGGAGGCCTCGACAAAGACGAAATTCTTCGCGCCGTGGGCGATCGGACGCTCGATGATTTCCCGCCGATTGAAGATTACGACGCCGAACAATGGTTGTATGCGCTCGCCGCGCTGCTCATTGATGCGAAACTGATGGATAAGGACCTCGTCACGCTGTACCTCTGAAGGGAAAACCTCATGCCGCCTGCCGCTCGCATCACCGATATGCATGTTTGTCCCAAGTTCGAGGGACCAAAACCCCACGTGGGAGGGCCGATTGTTACCGGAGCGGTCACCGTTTCGATTGGGTACCTCAAGGCTGCGCGGGTTACCGACAAAGCTGTTTGTGTCGGGCCTCCGGATGCGGTGGTCAAGGGATCGCCGACGGTATTCATCGAGGGTATGCCTGCGGCGCGTATGGGCGATATGACGGCGCATCAAGGCGTGATCGTGACGGGCTTTCCGACCGTGAACATTGGTATGACGGGACAAATGATGACGTTGATCGCGGCGGCCAAGTCCGGGGCGGCATTTTGCGAAGAATGTTCGGCGGGCGAATTGTCGGACGTCACGGAAGGGCCATGAACGAGAATCGATCCCTGCGGGCGTGTTTGCTGGCGATCGCCGGCCGCGAAACGGGCAAACGAGTTTGGCTCGACCCAACCTCACCGCTACGTGTCGGGCATAGTTCGAACGCCACGTGGATCATTCCGGATGATTCATTGGCCCCGGTGCACTTCGAAGTTTCGTGGAACGGCGAGTCGTGCACCTTGTCGCGGCTCACGAGAATGCCGTGCCTCGTCAATGGTCAACCCATGGAAGAAAGTGTCCCGGCGACAAACGGCACCGTCGTTACTGCCGGACAAATGACGTTTCTTTTGCGCGTCGTTTCTTCCGATTTACGGGCCTTCGTGCCGCCTGCGCCGCCGAACGTTCGTGATGTCACGGCCGAGCTTTTGGCTTCGCGTCGCGAGGTTTTCGAGACCTTGCGCCAAACGCCGCGCTTATTCGCCATTCTCGATGCGGCACGCGACAGACGCATTTTGCCTTTGCTGAATGCGTCCGTGGAAAAACATGAATCGCTCTTCGAGGGGCCCAAAGCTCGACATTTGGCCGCGGTGGCCCCGCATCTCGTGGAATTCACCGCTCCATCGGAATTGCTCGAGGTTTTGATTCAGGACGGTTGGGGCGAAAGCTGGGGCGTGTTTCTCGTCGGGCTTCGACCGTTCAAAGAAGTCCGTCGCCGATTGCGTCGCTTTTTGATGGTCACCGATCAGGACAGCGGCAAGAAGCTCTATTTTCGATATTACGATCCGCGCGTCTTGCGCACGTTCTGGCCCACGTGTTCGCCGCGGCAACGGAGCGAAATGCTGGGTACCGAAATCGAATCGTTCCAGCTCGAAGGACCCGACGACGAATTGATTCGCTTCGATGCGTGACGCTAAAATCGTTGCGTGTTTGTCATGACTTTGCCCAGCGCCAAGCATCGCAAGACGAACAGCCCCGTATTGCGTTCGTCCGGGTTGAACTGAATCTCCGCGATCATGCGGCAGCGAAAACGGACGCTCATGGGCAGAAAGAGCGCCGCTTCGGCGGGAAGGTACACCACGAGCTTTTCGGTGGATTCCGAACTGACAAACTGAGCGCGCAGATGTTCTCCCCCGAGAACCAGCGACTTCTGGTAAAGACGTTTTTCCAGCAAGGATCGCGCGGTGAGGGCATCGAGTTCGTCCGGACGCGCGATGTGTTTTCCGGCGACGAGCGCGCGACGCAAGGTTTCGTCCACTTGTCGCAACAGCGGCAGCGCATAATTCGTGTCGGTCGCTTCCAACAAACGTTTTGCTTCGGTGACGAGCGATTGCGTTGGTTCGTCTTGTTGAACCGACGCGGGCAACATCGCCAATCGGGCGCGCATGGCTTCGATTTCGTCGAAGAGAACTTCCAATTCTCCTTCGAATACTTCCAGCGGCGGGGCAAACCGTCCGGGTTTGGCGGCGGCCGTTTCGAGCGTCGTCAAGGCTTTTTCGCGGCTCGACGTAGCGGCCTGCTGCAAGATCGCCGACGCTCGGATTTGTTGCAAGATCTCCGAGGGATCATTCGATAACATCGGATCATCCGCATCGGTGTCGATGGGGCGCTCCTCGATGGCATCCATGATCGATTGCCACGTGGATTTTCGTTCGATACGGGTCATCGCCGGGCGATGGAGATACAGCAGGATGACGGGATCGGTGCGAACTTCGGCGGAAACGAGCGGTGATTGAAATAACTTCGGCTGCTCGACGACCGGCGTATTCGTATTCGGGGGAATGAAAGCTCCCGCGACGAAGGTTTCGCCAATGGTTTTTCCCGGACTAACGGGTGTCGGCTGGGCATGGTAATGAGCATCGGGCGCCGGTTGTTGAACGAGCGAAGGCACGACCGGGAGCGAAGGTGTCGGGGGGGCCGGCATTGGCGCTGGAGCCGGTGCGGTCGGCGTAAATGGAAGAGCCGCCTGCGCCATTGCGCGTTCGACATCTTGGCGCGTAATCGATTGCGTCCCGGTGAATTGCACATCCCGAGGATGCAGCGGGGCGGGGGACATCGGCGTAATCTCCCCCGGTCCGTCGCGAAATGGCAGCGGCGACGATAACCCCAAATCGAGCGCTCGCACGTCAATCGCCATCGTTGGTTCGGGCTGCGGCAGAAGCGTCGACGTATCCAGCATCTTCGTCATTTCGTCCGGCAGGACCGCTTTGCGGTCGATCTTGAGCGTGGTTTCTTGCGATTCCCACGGCTCGTCGCCTTCCGAATGCGTGGTGGACGTCCCGGGCCCTTGTGGCGATTGGCGCTGCTGACGCGTCATTCATGCGCTGTACGAAAGTTCGAATCGGGGGTCAATGACAGAAACGATTCATTGGAGGGAAAAAGTTCGGTCAATTGTCGCGCTCGATTCGTACATTTCTGTCGACACGGCATTGCGTCGCCTTCGCGTCGTCGTATACATGCTCGCAAGCAACCCGGACGACCACGCGAATGCATTCGTGCTGGCGTTTCGGGTCGTATCGGTTTATCGTCGGGCCCGACATTCGAGGCTACGCCTCGGAACAACTCGACACGATGTCGTTTGCGACAAGAGGTAGTTACCCATGGCAAAGCATAGTTTTTCGGTCGATTTTCCCGGCGCGGCGCAAGACATCGTCGCAAAAGCCAAAGGCGCCATCGAAAAGGTCGGCGGCAAATTCATTGGTGACGAAAAGACGGGCGACTTCACCGTTCCGACGCCCGCCGGAGCCGTCAAGGGTGTTTACACGATTACCGCGCAGAAGTTTGCCATCGACATCACGGACAAACCCATGCTCGTCTCGGGCGGCATGATCGAAGGTCAAGTCCGCAAGTTCCTCGGCGGCTGATCCGACAACGAACGACTACCGCAGTCGCTTCACTCGTCGCGCGGCGCGTAATCGAGCCGTTGGAAATCGCCCCACCACATTGCGCAATTGCTGCGCCGTCCCTTCGTCAATCTCACCCGACACTCGGACAACCGCTCGATGCGCTTCGAGCTGCACCACGATTCGTCCCGTCGCTCGCGCGCGGGAAAGCACATCCTCGACGTCGTGCACCAGATCTCCCGGAGCGCGACCTTCGAGCTTCTTCACCACGCCTTGGTTCACGTGCACATCGAGCAACCGTCGTGAGGCATCGACGGCGGCGATGACGGCATAGACAAACGCGAGCAGTCCCGCGATGGCGAGCCACGTCATGATTCAGCCTCGAAGCAGCGGCATCGTGACGGGCGCTGAACGAAGCTCCGCGCGAGGACGTTTCATCTCTTTCAAGAGCAAAAGCGCCATCAGGATGATGAAGATCGTCAGCAGGATCAACACGGCCCAACCCCACATCGGAATCTTGTTCTGAGGTATCGGCGGGGCGTTCGCCTTGGACCGACTCCTCTTTTCCTTACGCGGTTTGTCGTCCCCGGACGGCTGCGTGATGTCTTCCGCCGGAGACGGCGCGGGTTTGGAAGGCCGAACCAGGGTCTTATCGTCTTCCTTCGTCGCCGGGTTATCCGCAGCAGTCTCGGCCGGCGGAGGGGGTGCGTCTCGTACGACTTTCTTCAGATCCGTAGAAGATGCTTGCGCGTCAAACAATGACTCGAGCTCGCGAACCGTCGGGGCCAAAGGTGGTTGCAAGTCGCGAACGATCGCTTTCGGGATCGCGCCTTTGCCCACGAGCGCCGTCAAAGGACGCGTAACGGAAGTGCCGTCTTCCGAAGGCTTTTTGCGATCGTCTTGCAACGTCGGTTCGTTGTCCATCTGCGCCAGGTGCTTGCTGCGGACGGAGGCTCGAGTCGACAGTTCACTCAACAAGGAACGCACGGCATGCTGCATTTCCCGCGCGCTTTGAAAGCGGTTTGCCCTGTCAAACGCGAGCGCGCGGGCCATGAACGCGACCAAACTTCGTGGTGCGCCCGGTGAAACTTCATCGAGCGACGGAGCGGGTTTCGATACGCTCGCGATGAGCGCTTCGTGCGGATTCAAGTGACCATGCACGAGCTGCCCGGTGAGCAGCGTGAACATCGTCGCGCCCATCGCCCAGAGATCCGAACGTTCGTCGACGTGATCCCATTGCCCTCGCGCTTGCTCCGGAGGCATGAACGCGGGCGTTCCGATCACGATTCCGTTCACCGTCAAAGCTTTTGCGTGCGGCGTTTCGCGAAGTTTGGCGACGCCGAAGTCGAGCAATTTGATTTGTCCCGACTTGCAGATGAAGACGTTTTCCGGCTTCAAATCGCGATGAATCACGCCTTTTTCGTGGGCGGCGGCGAGGATGTCGAGCACATCGTCGCCCATCGAGAGCACATCGTCGAAGTCGAGACTTCCGCCTGCACGTTGGCGACGTTCTTCGAGCGTTTCACCCTCGAGAAGATCCATCACCAAGTAGATGCAACCGTCTTCGTCGACATCGTCGTCGACGATGGACACCATGCCCGGATGTTCGACCGCGTTGACCGCGTACGCTTCACGCAAGAAGCGGCTGCGAGCCGTCTCGATCGCGCTCAGTTCGGGGTTCAAAATTTTGATGGCGACTCGTTTGCCGGTGCGGTGCGTCGCGGCGTAAACCGCACTGAAACCGCCCGTTCCGATGACTTCGTCGAGGTGCCATTTGTCCCGCAACACACGGCCGACACGGTCGCGCGCGGCCTGCGAAGCCAAGCTGGAGGCGGGACTGCTCATCGGGGCGGAACGTACCAGACTTGACGCGGTTGGTGAACGATCATGCGCCGAATGAAAAACTGAAAAAAAAGTTGGCCCAACACGCAACTTCGACCGCGCCCGTTCGATGGATAGGTAAAGGCCCCAATTTCGCCCGCCTGCGGCCGGCAGCTTGGGGATTGTCTCTACAACCCTCGAAAAAGGTTGAGGTGCATCATGGGTACTGTTCGTTCGATTCGTTCTTCCTCATTGACGTCTTCATCATCCGGGCCTTCGCCGGCACATCGATCCGACGCCGATGCTCCCACGGGCAAACGACGAAAAGTCGACTCGGTGCGCCATCGGCCTGCTCGTCGAACGCCTCGAAATCGCGCGCAAACGGATGTTTTTCGCGCTCTGGCCCGCGTCAAGCGCAAACTGATTGCGTTGGCGCCGTGCGACGAAATCATGAGCGACTTTCTCGACCGCGTGACGTCCTTACCCGGGTTCACGTTCGAGCAGCGTCGAGGGCCCAAGTGGCTCGCCGACGCCATCGCGCGAGCGGCGGAGGAGCTCCTGGACAAACCTCATGGTCAGTCGGACGTGATGCTCGTGTCGGTGCCCGAGCACGCATTGATTCACGGCTCGATCACGATCGGAAAGTACGTGGGATCGGTGTTGTATTTCGAGGACATCGAGCTTGGAGTCGTCGTGATGTTGCCGTCCAAGCCATCGCAGATGGTCGTGTACATGCGGCTGCTCATCGATCCGGCGTTGTGCTTGGGTGCACGAGCGGCGCCGAATTGAAGGAGCGTCAATCGCCCGCTTCTTCCGAACCGCCCGCGGGACGCGCGTAAACGAATACCGTGGCGGACTCTTCGATCACGCCGTCTTTTTTCACCGCGGAAACGCGGAAGTGAATGACGGCACGCTCTTTGGTGAGTTCATCGATCCGGTACGTAATGAGTTTGTCCGGTAACGTGCTCTTCTTGAAGCGCTCGAGGAGTTTGTCGCTGGAGCGATTGTTGTCGTGGCCTTCCGGGGGCGGTTTGGCGCCGCCTGCGGCCGAGCCGCCGCCCAATCCGAAGCTGGGAACTGCGGGCGTCGAGCTCGCCTCTTTTTCTTTACCGTCGCATTGCGCCTGGCAGGAATGAACGTTCGCCGGGCAGGGACAAACATCCGTCGCGGGCCAGGTGTACCCGACCGTGGCATCGGGATGTTTTTCCACGACCTTGCACAGGTCCTTTTTCAGCAAAAAGTGCGTGAATTCTTCTTCCGCGATCACGTTCGACCCGGCGCCTTGCCCCACGAGATCCGGCGCGAGCCAACACGTTTCTTTGCTGTCGGGAAGCCGTTGTTCGCTGCCGTGAAACTTGGCGATCGCGTCGCGGTAATACTGGCGTTGGTTTGGCCCGGCACAACCCGCAAGAAGTCCGCTCACCAGCGCGACGAGCAACACTCTCTGAATCATCGAATTTCTCCCAAGGCGGTCCCCAGCCGCCAAACATCCGTCGCATAGCAGTTCTGCACTGTTGGGGAAATCGTTTTTCGCGAATGCCGTATCGACAGGGCGAACCCTACGTCCCGTCACGTCAATGGATGTGGTCAAGCAGGCGGTTGGGACGGCGATACTTCGACGCCCGGTGATTCGTGTTCGGGTGTGGCCTTGCGTTGGTCGAGCCAAACAAAGAAAATGAGGCTCAGCAGCACGCCTGTGATCGCGACCGCGGGCATTGAAACGCCGGATTCCAACAAAAGACCGGCGATGAAGGTTCCGAGCACCAAACAACCGGTGGTCACCAATTCATCGAGACTCGACAAACGTCCGATCATGTCGTCCGGAGCAAAACGTTGCAAATTGGCGGCGGTCAGCACCCAGTTTGTCCCCGTACCGATTCCCCAAAGCAACGTCACGGCCACCAGCAGCTTGGGAAATGACGCCGACGACGAGAAACCAACAATGCTTGCGAACGATAACAACACCGCGAATCGTTCGGCGTTTCGCGAAGGAGCGTCCCCGCGGGAAAACCACGTGAAGGCAACCGGACCGATCCCCGTTCCGGCGCCGCGGACAGCTTGCAACAGGCCGAGCGATATCGCCGCCGTTCCCAAAGGTTTGGCTTGGTCGGCCACCCAATTGATCAAAATCCAACCCACGCCTCCGCCGATGGCCACAGGCGCTTTGCCCAGCATGGCTCGGAGCAAATTCGGCCTGGCGAGGGCATATTTCAGCGCTCGTTTGAGGTCCCCGGGAATGGTAAGGACAAACGATAGACCAAGCGGAGCGGACTTTGCCCGGCTTTCCGGTGGAATCATCGCCGGCAGGCCCATCGCCAAGAGTGCGGCCAGGAAAAACGATGCGGAATCGAGCAACAAAGCGGTTCCCGGCCCGAATACGGCGATCGCCCCGCCCAAAGCCATTCCAATGACGAAACAAGCGCTCCACGTGCCTCCCACCAGAGCATTGGCCCGGACCAACTCGGACGGTTCGACCGTATGTCGCAACGCCGCTGTTTCCGCAGGCGGAAGACACGTTCCAATCGTCGCTCGCACCACGATGAGCGCTTGCAACAGCCCGAGCGCATGGCGTGACGCCGCGTGAGCCATCGCGATCGTGATGAGTGTTTGCAGCAGCGGCACCACGATGAGCAATCGGCGCCGATCAAAGCGATCCGCCATCACGCCGGCGATCGGCATCGCCCACGTGTGCGGAAGAACGTGCGCCGCGTAGACTCCGGCCAGCGCCAACGGGCCCCCACCTTGGTCCAGCGTCAAACGGCTGATCGCGACAAACCCCAGCCAGTCGCCGAGCAGCGAAATCGCCGAAGCAGCCCATAAAAGGCGAAATTTTGGACGTTTCTGCAAAAGATCGAACATGGTCCCGTTTTACCTGCCGTCCGCTGCCGTCCGTCGGGCAATGCGCAACCCATTGGCAGAAAGTCAATTCATGAGCAAGGCGTACGCGAAGTTGGCTTGCCGGTACGCGGGATATGCTACGGTGCGGCCGAGTGTCGGCGAAGCCTTGAAGGATCGGACCGACCGCGCGTGGAATTCGGGCCCATCGAGATGAGAAAAGCGTTGCATTTGTCGGCTCTTCGTTCGTTTTTCGGCATGATCTTCACGGCGTTCGTTCTTTTCGTCGTGGTCGCGTGCGCTCCTCCGAAGCCGAAAAAAGTAGTCGTGGGTGGCGATCCCGAACGCGGCAAAGTGGCGATCAAGAAATACGCTTGCGGCGCTTGTCACGTCATTCCCGGAATCGAAGGGGCCAACGGGCGAGAATCGCATCCGCTGTTTGGATTCGCCAATCGCGGGGATATTGCGGAAACGGTGGTCAATACGCCCGACAACTTGGTGCGCTGGATTCAACGACCCACGGAAATTCGTCCGCGCACACGTATGCCCATCATGGGCGTGACCGAGCAGGAAGCGAAAGACATCGCGTCGTATTTGTATACGCTCGAATGAACATGATCCTTCGTCGGGGGTTGTTCTGGCTGGTCATCGGAATGAGTTTGTCCGTGCAAGCTCGCGCCGAGCCCGTGTTTCGCGCGGATTTTCCCAGCAAAGGCAGCATGTATTGGCCTCCGCCGGACGGCGCGAAACCGGCGCCTCTGTTGGTGGTGCTGCACGGTGATGCGCCGGGCGGTAAAACGCCGCTCGTCAAGCGGGACTCCGAGCCGTTTGTCAAGGCCGCAGCGGCTCGAGGAATTGCGGTGCTCGCGCCGATGTGTCCCAAAGACGAAGGTTGTCTCGTGGGAAGTTATTGGCAATGGTCGCAGGGCGACCCACCCGGTTGGATCGACAAACAGGTCGAGGCGGTACGCAAAGAATCGTCGATCGATCCCGATCGGATTTGGCTCGCCGGTTGGTCCGGAGGAGCCTCGTTTCTCGGGTATCATTATTCCCGATGGGCCGATCATCATGCGGCCGTCGTGTTTGTCGGAGGCGGCATCGCGCCATACGCATCGACCTGCGCGCCGTGTTCTCCGCCCGCTTATTTCATGGTTGGCAACAAAAACCCTTTGCATCATTTGGCCAAGGATCTGAAGGCCGGCGTCTCTTCGTGTACCCAAGACGTGACGTGGGATCTCGAGCCGGGCGCGGATCACGCCGGGGAATGGCGAGCTCTCAATCGGCCCGGAAAAGTCGGTGACATATTGGATTGGCTGGAAAAACATCCGCGCCTTTGTGGAAAAACCATCGCGCTGCCGGCATCGGCGTCCACGCCCCCGGCGCCTGTCGCCTCGAGCATCTCGAGCGCGGCGGTGCAAATGACGCCGACGGTCTCGGCTCGGCCCGAGAATACCTCTTCGGCCGTCGGCTCGACGCCACCGGTCGGCAAGCCGGTCCGTGAGAAACGTTCCGGTTGTTCCGTGTCGGCGGGCGATGAACGGGCCCTTGGCGATCGCGCCGGTTGGTTGGGCTTTTTCGGCGTCTTTTGGGCTCTCGGCCGACGTCGCGCAAAACGGCGCATGAAGCTTGACATCTGTCGGCGACGCGTCGACAGTGGTCCTTGTCGTGACCGCTTCGGTTGATCTCGTCCCGGGGACCGTTTTTGCAGGCCGCTACCGTGTGCTTCGCCGCATTGCCGCGGGAGGAATGGGCGCGGTTTTCGAAGTCTTGCACCTTGAAACGCAACGCCGTCGCGCGCTCAAAGTGATGCATGCGACGTTGTTCCAGAGCGAAGAATTGCGCGAGCGATTTCGACGCGAAGCGACCGTGGCTGCGCATGTTGACAGCGAGTTCATCGTCGACGTGTTCGATGCGGGCATCGATGAAGCGACCGAGATGCCGTTTCTCGTCATGGAGCTGTTGCGTGGCGAAGAGCTTGGCGAGAGGTTGAAGCGGCTCAAGCGCCTCGAACCCGACGAGATGCTCGGATATTTGCATTATGTCGCGCTCGCGCTCGACAAGACGCATCAGGCGTCGATTATTCATCGGGATCTGAAGCCGGCGAACGTTTTTCTTGCCGAACGTGAAGAAGGTGGTGTTCGAGTCAAGATTTTGGACTTCGGAATTGCCAAAATCGTTGCGGAAGGAGCGACGACGGGCGGGTCGACGCAATCGCTTGGAACGCCGCTTTACATGGCGCCCGAGCAATTCAATCCGCGGTCGAAGCTCACGAATGCCGTGGATATTTATGCTTTGGGGATGATGGCTTATACGCTGCTCGTGGGCGTGCCGTATTGGTTTGACGAGGCGCGAGGCGGCAACGTGTATGCGGTGGTTGCCGTGGCGATTCACGGAATCCCCGAAGCGCCGTCGATTCGGGCCGCGGCGAGAAATGTCCAGCTTTCTCCAGCTTTTGACGCGTGGTTTGCCCGGGCCACGGCGCTGGATCCCAAGGCGCGATTTGCAAAAGCCTCCGAAGCCGTGCGTGAATTGGCCGTTGCATTGGGTAAAACGGCGCCGCGACCCGCGATGCATTCGCTGGGGTTTGACGGGGCCATATCGTCATCGTCGCAGATGTCACCATTTTCGAGTCCGCCCGTACCGGCATCAATCCCCGCGGGATCTCCGATTGCGGTGACGCCGAGTGCGCCCATGTCGACCCCGCCGCTCGTGGTTGGTGCTGGAGCGACGACACGGATGGGGCAAGTACCCGATTCCACGACGATGTCGGCGTCGACGACGCTCGCCAAGCCGACGCGTTCGCAGCCGATGTGGGTCTACTTTGCGGGCGGATGTGCTGCGGCGTTGATCCTCGGAACGGGCGCATATTTGCTGTTGCGAAGCGATTCGCCGCCGGTGGATGCGGCCGAGGCGTCGAGCGTCAAGACAAACGACACGGCCGAAGCAAAACCTCCCGCACACGCGGCCAATCCCGTTCCCACGCCGATTGAAGTCGTCCCCATAACG
>WBZU01001798.1_pt1 | contig 15578 bp, 12 predicted proteins | sample 5204311 | NCBI WGS metagenome assembly WBZU01 (sample SAMN12344359, study PRJNA552823) | activated sludge metagenome | biome: Activated sludge suspended growth; feature: Nitrification reactor; material: Wastewater; isolation source: activated sludge from nitrification reactor of wastewater...
GGCAAAGTGCGCGGTCGCGTGACGTTGTCCGTGAAAGCATCGGAGAATGAAGCGCGGGAAGCGGCGCTCGCGGCGGATGGCGTGTCTCCGTATACGTCCGGAAAAACCATCAAGAAGTTCATCTACGTGCCGGGGAAGATCGTGAATTTGGTTGTGGGCTGACCATTGCCGGCGCCAAAATGAAAGACGGCCGGTTCGCGTTGGAGCCGGCCGTTTTTCTTTTCGAATGATTGTTTACGAATTGGTTCGTCGCGTCAACGTTACTCCCACCGTCGACCGCTGGCGCATCCGACGTTGACCGTCAATTCGAACGCGCCTTCCGACCAATACTTCGCAATGGCGTCGTAGACGTAATGGAACGCCGCATCGACGGCCGTGGGATCCACTTCGAGCAGTGCGCGCATGTCCGGAAAAACCACGAGCTTGGCGATGGGGTCTTCCAAAAAGTCCCGTCCGCTCGCGAACGATACGCCAATCAATTGTACGTCGACGTCGACTTCACCGAGTCCGACGTTTTCGAGCTCCTCGGACAACGATTCGATCGTCGGGCGACTCGCTGCGGACAGCTCCACCGCTTTGCCGAAGTCCGCCAAATCTTGGCGCAAGGCATATTCGCGGAGCATGTCGTAAATTTCCGGGAACGATCCGCGCACCGGCAAAGCCACGAGCGCTTGTCCTCCCGGAACCAATACGCGACGCAATTCCGCGAGCAGCGTGTAGCGCTCTTTGGCGCTCACGTCGGGGTGAATCAAAAGCCCATGCGTGAAGCTCGAATCATTCAGCGGCAAAGGCAATTGCGTCACGACGTCGAGCGCGATGTTCACGCCGGAAATCGTGGCTGCTTTTTCCCGCGCCAAGGCAATCGCATCGGGCGACGGGTCGTATCCGTAAATATTGGCCCCGGGGAGTTTTTCCGCGAGCAATGCTTCGACAAACCCCGTGCGACATCCGATATCGACAATCGTCGCCGGTGAATACGGAATCGCCATTTCCACCGCGGGCATTCCGAAATTCGCCAGGTATCGCGGAATGACGGAGGTATCGAAAATCGCGGCGTCCGTCGCCGTCAGCGGGGCCCCGATGTTCATGACGGAAGACTCCGACCTTTCGCCGGTTCTTCGTCTTCGTCGTCTTCACCACCCGACAAAATCTCGAGCGCTTCTTCCGCAAGCTCGCCGATCGTCAGCTCGGTGCTTCCTTCCGAACCGTCTTCATCGAGCTCCACGGTGCGCATGTCATCCACGAGCGGTTCGATCATGCGCGCTGCGGCGGGATCACCCACTTGCACGAGCGCTTCGATGGCTGCGGCGACCGCGTCGGCGTCGCCGTGGCGCAAGAACTGGCCGATCAGCTTCGTCACGCCCGGTTCGGGGATCTCCACGAGGATGTACGGCAATTCGGGCAGCGCGGGCGAACCCACGGGCAAACGCTTGAGCGCTCGCTCGACGCCTCGCGCGACTTCCTTGAAGCGATCGAACGCGAGACCTTCGAGCACTTCGCCCGCGTGACTACGCGCTTCGGGATTCTCCGAGCTCAAAACATCAATGAGCGAGTCGACGACACCGGCTCCTTCGAGCTCACCGAGAAGCGATGAAATGCGCACGAGCCGAAGCCCGGCTTCATCTTCGTCACTCTCGCGAAGTGCGGCGGCGATCGCTTCGTTGAGGGTTGCGAGCAACGCGTCTTCGGGTTGTCGAGCAAGCTCGTCATGAAGGCGGCGAACGGTACGCTCGGCATCGAAGAGAGCGCTTAGGGACTGGTCGATCGAAGGTCGGTCTTGCACAGAGACAGGAGCTATCAACACGCCTCGACTTGCGCAAGGTGTGCAGCCGCAAGTTTTGCTCGGAAAGGCACGAGGTCGGCGGGAAAGAAGCGTCGATCGTCGAACACGACGGAACGATGCGGTATAGCCGCTTCATGCAGCCGCTTGCCCGTGCCGCCGTATTCGCAGCGCTCGTCGCCGGGATCGGTATGTTCGGAGTGACGAAACGGCGCGTGCTCGAGCTGCCGGCGAAAACGGAATTCGTGCCGGGATCTCCCCCCGCTGCGGTGTCTTGCGGCCCGAACCGACTGCCCGAAGGGGATACGTGTCTGCCCATTCCGCGGTCGGGTCAAACCGATGTGCCCGGGGCGCTCGACGATGTTCCGCGGGCTTTGCGCGAGCGAAGTGAAGTCATTCCGCGGCGTCCCGAGCGTCCGGCGAAGGCCTCTGCGTACCGGTTTCCGCTTGCAACACCCGCCGAGCCCGTGGTCCTCGCGGGACTTGATCTGCCGGAGCATACGGTGCCCGATGTCGACGTTGCGCCCGCGGCGGCGTTGCTTGGCGCGACAAACGGTGACGAGGTCGTGGTCGTGACGCTCGAGGGGCAAGAAGGACCGGCGGAAATCGCGTTTGTCGGACAGTTTGTCGGGACCACTGTCGTGACGTCCTACATGGTTCGCGACGGAGGTCGCTTGCGCCAGATCCTCTTGGTGCATGGCTACTTGGATCGCGTGAGCGATCGCGTGATCGAAGGATCACCCGTCGATGAAGACGAGGTGCTCGGGTACGTGGGGAGTTTGCCGAGTGGTCACGACGTGCTGTACGTCGAAGCGCGGCAAGTGCGTGAAGGGGCGGGACAAACCGACCCGCTGAAGCTCTTACAAGACGGTTCGAGCATCCAATGCGACGTGCGCAACGTGCTGCGTCAGGGCGCGAGCTTGTAGCCGTGCCCGTAGACGGTGAGGATGTGTTGCGGTTTGTCCGGGGACTTTTCGATCTTCTTGCGCAGCTTGACGATGAAGTTGTCGACGGTGCGATTGGACGGTGACGCGTCGACGATCCCCCATACTTTTTGGAGGATTTCGTCGCGCGAAACGGGTTGGCCGACGCGTTCGTACAAAAGGCGCAACAGTTCGACTTCGTAGAAAGAAAGCGGGCTGTTTTTCGAGCCGCGCGAGATCGTGTGCGTGGTCATGTTGACCTTCGCCAAACCCACCGCGAACACCTCGGGCGTCGTTTCGGAAGGACGCGTGGTTCGCCGGAAGATCGCTCGAATCCGCGCGATGAGCTCGCCGACGCTGAACGGTTTGGTGACGTAGTCGTCGGCCCCGGCATCGAGCCCTCGGATCTTGTCGACCTCTTGGCCGCGCGCCGTGAGGATGATGATCGGGACAAACGCATCGAGGCGCCGCAGCTCTTCGCAGACCTTGAAGCCGTTGGTGTCGGGCAGCATCAAATCGAGCAGCACGGCCTCGGGTTTTTCCTGTTTCGCCAGCTGAACTCCGGCCCCGCCGGTGCCTGCCGACACCACGGCAAACCCTTCGAATTCGAGGGCGTCTGTCAGGCCCAGGACGATGTGAGGTTCGTCCTCGATGATCAGGATCTTCTTCTTCGACGTCACGAGCGGCCCGGTCTTACCACAAAAACGAACGGGGCCCGTAGTGGGCCCCGCCGTTGTCTTGCATTGACGTCACGTCGGACGTCGTTGCTTGTGGGCTGGATCAGCCGCCGGAGTCACCGGAGCAGGTGATGAAGAGCGTCGCGCCCGTTTGCGCTTCGCCCGCGCCGACGAAGCGGATGATGCGCTTCTCGTTTCCAGGGCAATCCTTGACGATTTCAACATTGCCCGTGGCGGGCGTGGTCGTTGCGTCGACGTAGCACCAACCGTTGACCGGAGCGCCGCTGACGAGGGGCGGTTCGGCAAGGTCGTTCTGGCAAGCATCGCGCTCGGCACCTTGCGTCTGCGTGATCTCGCAGAAGCAGTCCAAGCCCGCCTTCTTTGCAACGGGGTCTTCCGACGCTACGTCGACAGCTTTCGCTTTGTCCGAGCCGGCCGGAATATCAATGCGAGCCTTCGCGGGATCGCAGGTGCAGCCTTGGCCTTGCGTGTTGCGGCCTTCAAGGATGAGGCAGGGCACGTTGCCTTCGTTGTCCGGCACGAGCGTACGGGGCAAGCACTGACCACCGAGAGCGGTCTTCAAGCGATCGATGATGGCGCCGATGGCCGGACGGTAACCGAAGTCCGTTGCGTTCTCGCCTTGGTCGGTGAGTTGCGCCGGACAAACGGAAGCGACGATGCCTTGTCCACCGAGGTCCCGAAGAACGGTGAGCTCACGCAGACCCGGATAAGCCTTCGCTTTGATCTGCTTGGTGGGGCTGTTCATGTTGTTCGGGTCGGGCACGCACAGCGGGTTGTCGTTTGTCTTGCTCGTACAATCGCACGCCGGCAGGTTCGTGTTCGTGCAGTCGCGTTCGTCACCCGCGCGGAGCGGGAAGATGCAGGCGTACTGCAAGTCGTCGTTCGGGATGGTCCACTCGTGGCCGTTGATCGGGTTTGCCCCAGGACTCATGACGGAGTCGGCGAGCATGTCACCCGTGATCGGGTTCGTCCCGGTACGCTTTTGGTAGGTTTCGATCATGAGCGGATCGAGCGGCTTCACGTTGTTCGCGGGGTCGCCGAGGATGATCTGCCACGTCGAGGGGCTGTTCGGATTGGCCGGATCCGAAGGAGCTGCGAGCTCGTTCGCGTCCTTGAAACCCTTCTTCAGGTCCGTCTTGTCACGCGCGATGTCTTGCCAAGGCACGCCGATGATGCCGGCGAAGAACACGAGGCCCGGGTCGCGGATGTTCGAGTTGTTGTCTTGCGGATTGAGGTCCGAGAAGATCGGGTTGGCCACGACGTTACCGTCGCGATCGGGGATCTGCGCGCTCGAGAAGGCCTGCACGTAGCGATCGGTCGGATAGAGGAAGTCGATGCCGAAGCGACGCTTCTGATCCCAGCAACGCAGGTTGATGTTGTCTTCGGTGTCCGCCAAGAGCGCCGGTCCGCTGCCGCCGTTCGGGTCTTTGCACGTCGGATCGTCGGGGCAGTTTCCAGCGCCCTGACCACACGACTTGCAGCACGGGTCGTTCGGGTTGTTCGCGCATTCCTGACGAGCACGGGGCAAACGCACGTTTGTCGCGCCGTTACGCAATTGACCGACGTAGTAGAACTGGCCGTACTCCTTGATGGAGCAGTCGTTTTCGTCCGTCAGCATGATGACTGCAAGGAGCGAATCGGGACGCATGAACTCGGCACGTTGCTGCATGAGCACCATGTCGGTCCCTTGCGGAACGGCCTTGTAGTTGTCGACGACGATCGACTCGTAAGGATTGGGATCCGCGAGGAAGCGGTAGACGGATTCGAGCTGCGACTCGTAACCACAACCGATCTGGCCCGTTCCGATGACCATGTCGCGCAACGTGGGGACGATACCCATGTTGCCGTTTTCGATGACTGTTTCACCGCCGTACTTGTTTGTCGGGTCCCACGCGAGGAACTTCTTGTTCATGAACGTGGGGGCTTCGGCGCCGCCGCATTGATCGAGACGCGCGAGCAAGTGACCTTGGTCGTTGTTCGTCGTGTTCGGGTTGGGCGAACATTCCTTCGAAGCCGTATCAATGTTCGGGCAGGAGTCCGCGCCGTGACCGCCGATCGAGGAGCTCGTCACGCCGATGTGAATGTCGACGACCGGTTCGAACTCACGCTTGGTGCCCGCGGGACACATCTCGAGCGGCCCGGCGGGTTGCGCCGCTGCCGGCACGCCGTTGTCGTCGAGGCAGCGCGGATTGACGAGACCTTTGACGAGGTCGGGGATGGCGAGCGCAAGGATCTGCTGTTTGTCCGCCATCGATCGGGAGTTGTCGATACCGAGCAAGAGGTCGATCTTGTCGACGGAGCTTTGCTGGAGTTTTTCGACGATCGTGACGGTGATACGCGGCTCGATGGTATCGATGGGTCTGTCGAGACAACCCACGGCACCCGTCGCCGCCGCCGTCGCAACCACGGTGAGGGCAGCGCGGGCCGTGTGCTTCCCGAAGAAGCTCTTTGGACGCTGTAAGTCTTTCATGCTGACTCCTTAGCCGACTTCACGCGGCAAGTGGCTCTCGGTTCCGAACGTACACGTCACGGACGTTCACGCGCCGACTCCGAAGGCCGTGGGTTTCCAACTGCATCGATGAAGCGCAAGCCGCACGACGCGACTGCGCATGAAGCATGTTCAAGCTCGATGACGCGTAGCCCCGTGGGGTTCGTCCCACCCACCCGAGCTGCCACGCCGAACCGACCCGTACGACGGACGGTTCCAAAAGGATCACCCGATGCTAGGGATGTCCGCCGAAGGCTGTCAATTCCAGATGGCGGCACCTCACCGCCATACATCCTCGAGCTCGCGCGCATGAGCTTTCACACAAGCAAACTCGATGCCGCACCGATGCCCGGGATCGCGCTCGGCAAGGCAATCGACGGTGCCAACTTGGTTGGCGGAATCGGTCCTTCGCCGCCAACATCGTTACGCGTCCCACGCGCCGGATCTACGCCCGCCAAGCCGATCATTCATCAAGTCCATATCTCGCTTGCGAGTCGGCCCGGCTTGGTGCTCAGTGCCGACCCATGATGCGGGTTGCCGTCGCGATGCTTCCCGAGGTGCGTGAGCTCCTCGCTGAAGATCCTTCTCAAATCAGCGCCCTGCTCGAGGAGATCCACGACGAAGACCTCGCCGATCTCCTCGGCATGCTCGAAGAGCACGAGGCGGCCCTCATCCTCAAAACGCTCAAGCCTGAGGATGCCGCGCCGATCTTCGAGCGTCTCGACGAAGACCAACAAGAAGCGCTCGTCGAAGAGCTCGGTGTCGAAGATGCCGCGCCGATCGTCTCGGAAATGGCCGCAGACGAGCGGACCGATCTCATCGAAGCGTTGCCGGACAAAGTCGGTGACGACCTCTTCGAGTCGCTCGAAAAAGTAGATCCTGAAGCCGCCGCCGAAGTCGAAGCGCTCGCGAAATGGCCCGAAGACAGCGCCGGCGGCCTCATGACCACCGATTACGTCTCGGCCCCTCCGAGCCTCACCGTCGCCGAGACCATCCAACGCATCCGGGAAGAATCTTCCGAAGCCGAAACAATTTATTACGTCTACGTATTAAACGACAAACATTGTCTGCTCGGCATCGTCTCTTTGCGCGACCTTTTGCTCGCCAACGCAGCGGACAAACTCATCGACGTGATGACGGAAAATATCTTCGCCGTCAGTCCCGAAACCGATCAGGAAGAGGTCGCGCGCACGATGGCCAAGTACGACTTCGCCGCCTTGCCCGTGGTTGGTCAGGACAAGCTCTTGCTCGGCGTGATCACCGTCGACGACGTCATGGATGTTTTGACGCAGGAGCAGACCGAAGACGTGCAACGTCTCGCCGCTGTCGCGCCCATCGAAGACGGCTACTTTCAGACGGGATTTTGGACGTTTTTCCAAAAACGCGCCCCGTGGCTCGCGGCCCTGCTCATCAGCGAGTTCTTCACCGGCACTGTCCTTCGTCACTACGACGAGCTCATCGAAGCGGTCTCGAAGCTCGCCTACTACGTGCCGATGATCATCTCGACCGGCGGCAACACCGGCTCGCAATCGTCATCGCTCATCATCCGCGGTCTTGCTGTCGGCGACGTGAAGCCATCGGATTGGAATCGCGTCGCGGTGCGGGAAGTGGGCCAAGGCGTCGTGCTCGGCTTGATGCTCGCCATGATCGCGATGGTGCGTATTTGGTCGTGGGGCGATGGCACCGCGTTGATGTTCACCGTCGGCTTTACGCTCGTCGGCATCGTCATTCTCGGCTGCACCGTCGGCTCGATGTTGCCCTTGCTTTTGCGACGTTTGGGCCTCGATCCAGCCACGAGCTCGACGCCGTTCATCGCCACGCTCATCGATGTCTTCGGCATCTTCATTTACCTCAACGTCGCCAAGATCCTGCTCGCCGAAGTCATCGCGGGTGCCGCACAGAAAGCGCACTGACGTTCGTCGTTCGGACAAACTCGACACTGAATAGACTCGGGTCCGGCGGCTCAAAAAAAGGCTGCCAGATTGGCCAATCCCCCGTACGCTTGACGTTGAGGTCGACTCGGGGCAAACCCCGGCGACGGATTCTAAGGAAGGAAGTCATGGCGGAAGGGCTCAATCGCGTGATGTTGCTCGGGAACTTGGGTGCGGATCCCGAGCTTCGCTTCACCCAGGGAGGTCAAGCTGTGCTGAGCCTCCGTCTGGCCACGACCGAGTCGTACCTCGACAAAGACAAGGTTCGTCGAGAACGTACCGACTGGCACAACGTGGTTGTCTGGGGCAAACGCGGCGAAGCCTTGTCCAAGATCATCGGCAAAGGTTCGTCGCTCTTCATCGAAGGTTCGTTGCGGACGTCGAGTTACGACGATCGTGACGGCAACAAGCGCTACAAGACCGAGATCATCGCCAACAACGTGATCCTCGCCGGAGGACGTTCGCGAGGTGGTGCGGGCGCGGAAGACTCCGGGCCGCCAGCGGATTTCTCTCCGCCTCAAGGTGGTGGCGGTGGAGGTGGCGGACGCGATTACGGATCGGCGCGCGGCGGCGGCGATTACGGCGGTGGCGGTGGTGGTTCCCGCGGCGGCGGTGGTGGTGGTGGCGGGTATTCGCGTGGTGGTGGCGGCGGAGGTGGCGGAGCTCCGCAACGTCCGGCTCCGCAACACGATCCGGGCCCTCCGCCCGACGATTTCGGTTACGACGGCGGCGACGACATTCCGTTCTGACAAACCCGCTTCAACCCAAATATTCTGGTTTCAATCTCTTCCCCGGGGGGTATGGGGGCGAAGCGAGCGGGGGGATTGAAAGCGCACGCCTTGAATTGAACGTTCGCTCCGCGCGCTAATAAGCGCGCTACGCGAAGAGTTTTGTTCTCGATGGGGGGCTGCGCTCGCTGACCGCCGGCTGGCCTTCGGCCAGACGGCGACGCTCGCTACGCCCCCCATACCCCCCCAAGAAAGATGGAGTGCAAGGGCGTCAAGCGCGAGGACGCGGCGTGCTTTCAATCCCTTGCTCGCGCCCCCAAGAAAGATGGAGTGCAAGGGCGTCAAGCGCGAGGACGCGGCGTGCTTTCAATCCCTTGCTCGCGCCCCCAAGAAAGATGGAGTGCAAGGGCGTCAAGCGCGAGGACGCGGCCGTTTGGCCAACACGATCCCAACGATAAGCAATCCCAAAATGCCCAAAATTCCCGCAGCTTGAACGGGTTTTTCCGCGGCGTGAAAAACCGCCTGCACCAGCAGACTCGGCGCGGGAGCTTCGACGAGCCCGCTGATCTTCGCTTCCGTCACGAGCGACGTGCACGCGTCGAGGTCTGTCGGTTCATGACAAAGCACCGAACAAAGCACGACGTCCGGTTTTGTCCCGGCAAACCCAAGGATGTGCTTTCCGACGACCTTTACCGATGATGTGTCTCGCTGTGCCGTGCCCGATAGTTGCTGCTCAAAACGTTTGTCCATCGTCGCGATGGCGCTTGGTTCCCACGCCGCGATGACGAGCTGTTCGCTCAGGGCCCGATGCGCGAACCCATTGGCCATGTTGAAGACGACGTCTTCCATGCCCGGAGCCCAACGATCCGAGGGCGCTTCGACACAAGCTACGAGTACGTGCGCGTGAGTTTCTCCGGCAAAACCCAGACGTAAAGCGACTCGGGCGCCGGGAAGCCCCGAGACTTCGAGGCGAGGTAGTTTTTCAGGTGTTATCTCCGCTGCGGGGGTTGGTACGACAAACCTGATCGTCGCTCCGCCGGGCAGGGATTGTTCGACGAGTCGGGGCTTGGATTTGCCCGCTTGGGTGTCGAGCGCGGGCTTCATGCGCCGGGTCAGTCGTTGGCTCGAGGTTCTTCGAAGGTGCGGAGAAGCGAATCGATCTCGTCACGGATTTCGATCAACGCCGCTCGCATCTTGCGCGCTTCTTCGACGCTGGGATCGTCGTTTCCCGGAGGCTCGATGCCCCCTTCGCGAAGTTTTCGTCGTGCGCCGGCGATGGTGAATTTGTGCGCGTAGAGCAGGTCTTTGACCTTGAGCAGCGTCTCCACGTCGCGACGCGAGTACACACGTTGGCCCTTGGCGGACTTCTGCGGTCGGATCGAGCGAAACTCGCTCTCCCAATACCGCAAGACGTGCGTCTCGACGCCCACGATCCCCGCGACTTCACCGATGCGATAGTAGAGCTTGGCGGGAAGCTCTCTGCGCCCCGACAAGACTCGTCACTCCTCGGCAGCTGCGCCCGAATTCGTGTTGAGCGACTGCTTGAGGATTTGACTCGGCTTGAACGTCAGCACGCGCCGCGCGTCGATGACGATGGTCTCTCCCGTCTGCGGATTGCGACCTTGTCGTTTGCGTTTGTCTCGCAAAACAAAGTTTCCGAAGCCGGAGATTTTGATCTTTTCACCTCGACCGAGAGTTTCCTTCATCGTTTCGAAGATGAGGTCGACGAGGTCTGCTGATTCCTTTTTCGAGAACCCCCCGAGGCGCTCGTAAACGGCTTGTGCGATTTCTGACTTGGTCATGGCACCGTTTCCGCTGAAAAGAGCAGAATACGGACCTGCGCGCGGAAGGTAAAGCGCGACGAACGTGACGGTGTGTCAGGGCGGGGTTTGGGGCGACTCGAAGCCCCGGATGTTCGACGGGAAGAATCAGGCGGCGAGCTTGCCGACGGGGGCTTCGGCAGGGGCGGCTGCGTCGCTCGGACGATCGCTGGAAGCGGCGAGCACCGGGGCGGCAGCTTGGCGACGACCCGCTTGCTCATGGGCCACGAGCATCGAGACGTAGCCGTAACCGATCGTGAAGAGAATGGCGAACGGAGTGGCGAAGTAGTGACCCGTTTGGATCGACGCGACGGTGGCGGCGAACGACATGAGGCAAAGCGCCGTCTCGAGGAAGGGCAGATCCGTACGCGCGCGGTAACGACCTTTGTTCACGCCGTCCTTTGGTGTTCGAACGAATTCGCCGGCCATGTGGCGCAAACCATCGAAGACCGCTTTGGACAGGTGAGGGGCCAAGCCTGTGCCGAGGGCGATGAGCATCGGCAAACGAACGATGGCGCCGAGACGTGAACGGTTTTGAGCGGCTTCGGCGTGCATGTAGAACGCCGCGAGAGAACCGGTTGTCGCGACGCACAGGGGCAAGTCGACGATGATCATCGTGAGCGTATCCGTGGCGGGCATGAGCACGAGCGCGGGCAAGAGCAGCACGCTCAACGTGACGAGCAGCGGATAGGCGAAGTGCGGCGTGAGGTGGAAGAAGGCTTCGAGGCGTTGCGAGAAGTTGATGTTCGACGAAAGGACCGTCTTGAGGAGCTTGCGAGCCGTTTGCACGGTGCCCTTGGCCCAGCGGAATTGTTGCGCACGCAGAGCCGAGACGTTTTCCGGCAGTTCGGACGGAGAAACCACGTCGCCGCGGTAGATGAACTTCCAGCCCTTGAGCTGCGCGCGGTACGACAAGTCGAGGTCTTCCGTCAGCGTGTCGTGTTCCCAGCCGCCGGCTTCGCGAATCGCTTCACGACGCCACATGCCGCCGGTGCCCGAGAAGTTGAAGAGCAGATTGGCGCCGAAACGAGCGCGGTTTTCAACGAGGTGATGGCCGTCGAGCATCAGCGCTTGCACCTTCGTGAGCACTGTCGCTTCGCGGTTCAAGTGGCCCCAACGGGTCTGCACCATGCCGACCTTCGGATCTTGGAAGTGACCGACGATCTGGCGGACGAACTGCGGCTCCGGGATGAAGTCCGCGTCGAACACGGCAACGAGGTCGCCTTTGGCCACGTCGAGGCCCTCGGCGAGCGCGCCGGCTTTGTAACCCACGCGGTTTGTCCGGTGCAGGTACACGGCATCGACACCACGTTCGCGAAGGCGATCCACGTGGGCACGCACGAGCGCTTGCGTCTCGTCCGTCGAATCGTCGAGCACCTGAATCTCGAGTTTGTCGCTCGGGTAATCCATGCGCGCGGTCGCATCGAGCAGCCGTGCGGCGACCGTCGATTCGTTGAACAGCGGCAGTTGGATCGTCACGCGAGGCAAGTCGCTTTCGGCAACTTGCGGGACTTCCTTGGCCTGCTCGATCTTGCGGCGATGCTTCATGCACAGAAGCACCAGGTGCAATCGATGAATGCCGTAAGCACTCAGGGCGAGGAGAACGGCGAAGTACAGGACACAGAGCAGCGTGTGGAGCATCGTTCGCGCCTCCCTTGGGCGCACGTTGGGACAGTGAACATCGAGGGAGTAGCAGAGGCGAACGAGCACAGTTGTCATGGACTTGTAAAACGTTGCATCCGTTTGTCGGACCTTGTCCCCAAGCGTCAACGCGTGCGTCGCCGGAGGTCATGGGTCATGACAATCGCGACGCGACACGACACCGCGCGACATCCGCATGCTGTACACGTGTGCAGCCGCATCCACGGCAGTCGACAGGCCATCGGAGTCATCCACGTGAACCAACAACCCACACTCGTCCCTCGCGCCGCGCTCGATGATTTGAAGTCAAAGCAAATCGCGTTTCTGCAAACTCGACTCGTGTCTCCCGCCGCCCGCGTGGAGTGGCGCGCGAATCTGGCGAAAATTCTCGACGAATTGCTCGATGTGCCGCTCGGACAGTTGGTTGAGCCAAACTCGTTTGTCACGGCCGCCGATGCGTTTCTCACCCGCGCCTTCTTGGAGTCTACGTTTCAGCCGGTGCTGGTCCGACTCGTGCGAGATGTACGGGCGGTGCTGATGAGCGAGAAGGGGACGATCGGTTCGTTTGTCCCGGCGAATTCTCGCGAAGCTCTGCGCGACTTGGCGGCGCGAACGCACAGCTTGACGGGACCGCTGGTGCGCGAGATTTCCGAACACGAAGCCGCGCGGCTCGTCATGACCGACGTTTTGCATGACGCACTCGTGCAGTTTTCGGATCGCGTGAATCCTTTTGTTGCCGAATGGGGTTTGCCCTCGCTCTTGAAGAAGTTCTCGCCGTTCGGTTTGGGGGGTGTGGGCAAGAGCATCGAGGGCATGCGGGTGGAATTCGAGAAGCGCCTCGAGCCCGAGATCCGCAAGTTTCTCATCGGGTTTTCCCGCGAAGCGTTACGCAAAGGCGCAGGATCGATCATCGCGCAGTCCGACGCGCCCGCGTTCATTGCGTTGCGGCAGCGCATCGTGACGTTTTTGCTCGAACAGCGTTTCGCCAACGTGCTGCTCGAAGAACGCGATACGGAAACAGCCGTGCGGGCGGCGATGGGGGTCATTGTCCATGTGTGCACCGACGACAAACTCGCCGTGCAACGCAAGCAGGCCTTCAAGGTATTCTTCGATGCCCACGCCCAAAACAGCGTGCGCAGTGTGCTCGTGAAGTTTGGTTTGCCGGACAAACTCACGCCCGCGCTCGTGGATGCGTGTGCGGAGGCGACGTTTCCCGCGTTTGCCGCGGCCGTCGGTACGGAAACGGGCAAACGTTGGCTCGAAGGATTCGTGGCGGAGTTTTACGACGGGCTCACGGCAGCTGACGAAGTCGTGGCGGGTTCATAGAATTTTGCGGGGATTGTGCGGGGACGAGGTTTGTCTCGTCCCCTTGATGGTGAGGAGCGTTCAGCGACGGCGGCGGCGCATGGCGAGCATCGCGATGGCGCCGAGACCGAGGCCGAAGCCGAGGGGTGAGCTGTTGTCGTTGTCCGCGGCGACGCGGCAGCTGCAGCCTTCCGGCGTGTCCGGAGGCGACGGAGGAGGCGGCGGAGGTTCGGCGCACATGCCGACCGTGTTGTCCGTCGACGAACACACCATCGTGCCCGGACAACCGTTTCCTCCCGCTCCACGACAACCGTCGACGCACTTCTCTTCCACACACACGCGACCGCTCGTGGCATTGCCGCAAGCCGCGTCGTCCGTGCATTCCGGCGGAATGACGACATCGTCGCCGGGGAAGAGCGGATCGGATTCGTTGGCATCGACGACACCGTTGTGGTTCGTGTCCTCTTCGCCATCCGGCTTGGATCCGTTGTCGGTGTCCGGATCGAGCACGCCCGTCTTGGTTTGTCCGTTGTCACCATCGGGCAAACACTTCATGAGCGAGTTGTCCGTGTCCGGGCTGTTGCAAGCGCTGCCGGCTTCGGTTCCATCGAACAACTTGTCGTTGTCGCTGTCGGGATCGAGGATGTTCGTCGTGCCGTCACCATCGGTGTCGACCGTCGGATCAAGCTCTTCTCCATCGAGCAGACCATCGTCGTCCGTGTCGCCGTCGTTGGCGTTTGTCCCGATCGTCGTCTCGAGACCGTCGCTCAAGCCGTCGCCGTCTTTGTCGACGACGTTCTTGTCATCATCGCCGTTGAGCGGATCGAGCTCTTTGACTTCGATGGCGCCGTTGAGGTTGGCGTCTTCCGAGCCGTCCATCACGCCGCCGCGATCGGTGTCTTTGAGCAACGTCGAGGTCTTCGTCGCGCCCGCGTCCTGATCCTTCTTGCAGCGGTTTGCCGCCGGGTTTGTCGCAGGATGCTGGCAGCCCTTGCCGGCTTCGGTGCCGTCGAAGAGCGCGTCGCCGTCGCTGTCGACGTCGATCAGATTGACAAACCCATCCCGCTCGGTGTCGTCACTCGGATTGTTCTCGTCACCATCGAGATGCCCGTCGTCATCGCTGTCGGCATCTTTCGTGTCGGAGCCGAGGAACGTTTCGAGCGCATCACCAACGCCGTCGCCGTCGAAGTCTTTCGTCTTCGCCGCATCGGCCGGATCCGACGGATTGGCTTCATCCATGTCGACGCGGCCGTTGAGGTTCGGATCTTCCGAACCATCACGTACGCCGTCACCGTCCGAGTCCGCATTGAGCGGGTCGGTCTTGGTTTGTCCGACATCCGCATCCGGACGGCAATGCCCGAACTGCGCTTGCGTCGCCGGGTCATTACACGTCTTGCCCATCTCCGTGCCGTCGAACAGGCCGTCGTTGTCGCTGTCGGTGTCGAGTACGTTGATCGCGCCGTCGCCATCCGAGTCGGTGTCGAACGAGACTTCATCGCCATCGAGAACGCCGTCGTCGTCCGTGTCGGCATCATTGGGGTTCGAACCAAGTTGAGCCTCGAGTCCGTCCCACAAGCCGTCGCCGTCCGCGTCGCCGCAACCGTTGTCGACAGTGCCGTCACAGTCGTTGTCCTTGTTGTCACCGCAGACTTCCGGCGTGCCCTTGGGAGGTACGGCGTCACACGTCACGCCGCCCATCGCATCACACACGGTCGTCCCGTTGGTGACGCATTCGCCAAGACCCGACGAACAGAGGATTCCAAGTCCCAAACCATCGTCGATCATGCCGTTGCAGTCGTTGTCCGCGCCGTCGCATTTCTCCGCCTCGGGACCGTTCGCGACCGCATCACACTTCGTGCCGCCGTTGGCATCGCAGATGAGCTTGCCCTGTTCGGAACAGCCACCAATGCCCACGAAACACGTCGCGCCGACGTTGAACCCGTCGTCGGTCATGCCGTCGCAGTCGTCGTCGACGCCGTTGCAAGTCTCCGCAACGCTGTCGGGAGCGATGTTCGGTACGCAGTCGAGCACGCCGGCGTTGCAGCTGGTCAAACCCGGCTTGCAGATCGACACGTTCGCCGAGTTGCACATCATCCCCGCTTCGGGATTGTTGTCGTCGATGACCATGTTGCAGTCATCGTCGATCCCGTTGCAGATCTCGGGCATCGGCATCTTCGGTACGGCCGTACAAACCACGTTCGGGCCGTTGCATTGAAGTTTGCCCGAGGACTGGCATGCCCCGATGCCCGCGCTGCATGGCTGAT
>WBZU01001800.1_pt1 | contig 15560 bp, 14 predicted proteins | sample 5204311 | NCBI WGS metagenome assembly WBZU01 (sample SAMN12344359, study PRJNA552823) | activated sludge metagenome | biome: Activated sludge suspended growth; feature: Nitrification reactor; material: Wastewater; isolation source: activated sludge from nitrification reactor of wastewater...
CCTCGTCCAGGTCCCGGGAGGTGCTGACCGTGATGAGGGCGGCCTTGATCAAGGCCGCGGGTCCCCTCCGGCCGGTTCCGGTTGGTCGTCCAGTCGCCAGTGACCGCTTCGGCCACCGGACTTCTCGATCAGCACGACCTCGCCGATCCTGACTCCTCGCTCGATCCCCTTGACCATGTCGTAGATGGTCAGGGCCGCGACGGTGCAGGCCGTCAGGGCCTCCATCTCCACACCGGTGCGGTCGCTGGTGCGGGCCTCGGAGATGATCTCGACGACCCCCGCCTCCAGGTCCACGGTGACGCTTACATCGACGAAGGTGAGAGCCAGCGGGTGGGCCAGCGGAATCAATTCGGAGGTCCGCTTGGCCGCCTGGATGCCGGCGATGCGGGCGACGCCGGCGACTTCGCCCTTGGGGCCCTCGCCGGACTCGATGGCGGCGGCGGTGGCGGGCTCCACCATGAGCCTGGCCCTGGCAATCGCCAGGCGCCCGGTGACTTCCTTGTCACCGACGTCGACCATGCGGGCTCGCCCTTCTCCGTCGATGTGGGTCAGCCTGGGTTCATTCATTCTGGTTGCCCTCCGGATCGCTGGCGACTCGGCCCTCATCAACCTCGGGAAGCCTGCCTTCGACCCGGCGATGCGCTCCGTCTGCCTCGACCTCGATCTTCCAGACCGGTGCTTCGGCCTTGATCCTGTCAATGGCTTCCCTGGCACCCGCAAAGGCTTCACCGCGGTGAGGGGACGAGACCGCGACGATGACCGATGGCTCGCCCAGGGCGACAGCCCCTGTCCGGTGTTCGGCCACCGCACCGGTCAGGCCGAAACGATTCGAGCAGTCGGTGAGGATGGCTGCGATCCGCTGTTCGGCCATTTCCGCGTAGGCCTCGTACTCGAGCCTGGGTACATCACGGGTCACTCCCTGGAAGACGACGACGGCCCCGGCCGCGGGGTCACCGGCCTCGGCGCTGATCGTCGCGAGGTCGAGCGGCCGGTCCGTCACCCTGGCGCGAATGCCGCTGCCGCCACTGATCGGAGGGACAAGCGCGATTTCGTCGTCTGGCTGAAGTACCCGCTGGCCGTCGACATATGTCCAGTTGACGGCGACCCTCACCGGCAGGCGCTCGAGCAGTTCGCCGAGCGCAGAGCCGTCCCGGAGCGCGTCCATCAGCGCGGCAGTGGTCGATCCCGGCTCGAGTTCCACCTCGGTCGAATCTGAGCCGGCCGCTTCACGCAGACCGGCGAACAGGCGGACGTTGAAGAGCATCAGGCCATGTTATCCGCGCCAAGCGGCACGGCCTCCACCTCTTCGCCTGCCTCCGCCCGGCCGGTGCCCTCGGGGACAAGGGCGAGGAGCCGGGCACCGCGCAGGGAGAGGAAGTCGTGGGAGCCGAGTTGAGGCAAAGGCTCAAAGTCCCCTGACTGGTTTCCGACCGCAAACCGGCAGGGCACCGCCTGCATGCGTCCCGGCAGCCTCTCCACCGGTGCCGCCAACCTGCCCCTGAGAGGGACGGCTCCACCGATCTCGCCGGAGAGGGCGCGGAGCAGGGGATGAGCCAGTAGCCGGAAGACCACCAGGGCCGAGACCGGGTTGCCGGGCAATCCCAGAACACGAGAGTCCCCCCTGGTCCCGAACCAGGCCGGCCGGCCCGGTTTCAGGGCGATCCTCCAGAACTTCTGCTCGACACCCAGCTCGGCGAGCGCCGGTTTCACATGGTCGTGCTCGCCGACCGACACCCCGCCGCAGATGACGACGAGGTCGGAGCCGAGTGCGTCTTCCAGGGCGTGGACCGTTTCCTGATACCGGTCGGGGACCGACTGCGCTGCGACCAGCTTCCCACCGGCGTCCCGGATCAGCGCCGAGATCACGGTCGAGTTCGAGTTCCAGATCTGACCGGGTTCGAGTTCGGTGCCCGGCTCCACCAGCTCGTCGCCGCTGGTCAGGACCGTGACCCGGGGCCGGCGGTGGCATCTGACGAGCCCGCATCCGGCCGTCGCGAGGATTCCCAGCTCGACGGCACCCAGGCGGGTGCCCTGGCCGAGGACCTCCTCGCCGGCCCGGGCCACCTCGCCACGCCGGCGTATGTCGTGGCCGGACCCGACTTCCCGGCTGACCACGATGCCGCCGGAAGCGGAGGTGACGTCCTCGACTCGAATCACCGCATCGGCCCCCTCGGGCAGCACGGCTCCGGTCGAGATCCCGACCGCTTCGCCCCGGGCGACTGATCCCGTCCAGGGCGTCCCGGCCCGTGACTCGCCTTTCACCGAGAGTTCCACCGGTTCGGCGGCAGTCGCGCCTCGCACATCCCCGGATCGCACCGCGAACCCGTCCATCGCCGAATTGTCGAAGGCCGGCACGTCGGCCCCGCCGCGAATGGCGCCGGCCGTCACCCGGCCCTGTGCGTGTTCGAGGGTCACCGGCTCCGGTTCGAGCGGATCGACACCTTCGAGCACGGTTGCGAGGGCAGCCTCCACCGGAAGCAGCGGTCCCGGACCAGGTACGGGCCCGGTGCTCATGATGCGAGACTTGCCGGGTGGGACATCAAGCCAGGAGAGTTGCCGGACACGGGCCCGAACCTGGGGTTGCCGCGGCGGTACTGGCAGGGGGGGCGGCGAAGAGGATGGGTGGCGACAAGACGGGATCCCTCCTTGCCGGAAAGCCTCTGGTGGAGTATCCGGTCCGGGCTCTCGTCCGGGCAGGACTGGAGCCGTTCGTGGTGACCAAGGAGGACCGCCCGGTGATCATCAGCGGTGTGAAGACGGTGATCGAGCCGCCCGGGCCCCGGCATCCGCTGCTCGGCATCGCCACCGCACTGAGAGCGGCGCCGGGCTGCAGCGTATTGGTGGTGGCAGGTGACCTGCCATTGCTGCCGCCGGAACTGCTCGCGTGGCTGGCAGCGCACGAGGGCATCGCGGTCGTTCCCCGCGCCGAAGGCCTCCTCCAGCCGCTGGCGGCCCTTTACGGTCCGGACTGCCTGGAACCGATCGAGACCGGGCTGGCCGCCGGCCGCTCGGTGATTGCGACGGTCAGCGAGATGGATCCGGTCGTTGCCGAGGAACCGGAACTCGCCCGGTTCGGGGATCCGGCCACCGCGTTCTTCAACGTCAACACCCCGGCCGACCTGGCCTGGGCGGAGAGGCATCTCGGAGGCGGACAGCCCTGACCTGCCCTCAGCCGTTGACACGACGGGCGGCCTCGGTCAGTTCATCCATGGACAGGTCACTCCGGCCCGCCAGCCAGCATGCGATCGGCGCGGCGGTTCGAGCCGATGCGTGGGCGGCGACCCCCGCGAGGTTGAGAAGCACCTCTACCTCCGGATCGCCCGGTGGATCGACACCGATTTCCTCTGCGAAGCGCCTGGTCCATTCTTCCGGGTCCATTTGTTCCTTTCCTGATCGTTTGAAGGCGAAATTCGTCCCCGGTCGATGACGAGGGTCGACCCGGCGATCAGCTCGGCTTCCTGGCGCGAGTGTGTCACCACCAGCACCGGCACCCTGGCCTCGGACAACACCTCCTCGAGAACCGGAAGGGCCTGGTCGCGGGTTTCAGGGTCAAGCGCCGCCAGCGGCTCGTCGAGCAGGAACACCGCGGGATCGATGGCCAGGGCGCGGGCAAGGGCGACCCGCTGCCTCTCCCCTCCGGACATCTTTGCCGGCTTGACCGCGCTCAGCGCGCCGATCCCGAACCGCTCGAGGAGGTCGGTCGCCCGCCGGTGCCGTTCGGCCGTTGACCCCGCGCGCATGCCGAAGCTGACGTTGGCGGTTGCGGTGAGATGGGGAAACAGCGCATAGTCCTGTGGCACGTACGCGCATCGCCTCGCCTCGGGCGGCAGGTCGACACCGGCTTCGGAGTCGAAGGCCTTGTCCTTGCCGATGGTGATGCTGCCGGAGTCGGGCCTGATCAGGCCGGCCACGGCTCTGAGCAGGGTGGTCTTGCCGGCACCCGACGGTCCGACCACGGCAAGCCGGCGGCCGGCTTCCAGGTCGAAGCTGACGTCGAGCAGGAAGTCGCGCCGGCTGACCCGGATCGCGACCTCGAGGCCCCTGTCTTCGCCGCTCACAGTCCCCTGCCTTCCATCGCCCGGTCTCCGCCGGTCAGCTTGACCGCGGCGAGCAGGGCTACCGAAACGAAGATCAGGATCACCGAGAGCGCGATCGCCTGGTTGAAACCGTCGGGCTCGCTGAACCGGGCAAAGATCGCAAGCGGCGCGGTCTCGGTGACGGCCGCCAGGGAGCCGGCGAAAAGCAGGGTCGCTCCGAACTCCCCCAGGGCCCGTCCCCAGGCCAGGGCCAGTCCCGACGCCAGCCCCGGCCTCGCGACCGGAATCGCAACCTTGAAGAAGGTCCGGCATGGCCCCGAACCGAGGGTGCGCGAGGCATCGACGATGCCCGGATCCAGAGCCGAGAACACGGCTATCGCCTGCCTGATGTAGAAGGGCGATGAAACGAAGATGAGCGCGACCACGACCCCGGCAGTCTCGAAGACCAGCTCCACCCCGAGATCGTTCAGCGCGGGTCCGAACAGTCCCTGGGGACCGAAGGCCGCGAGCAGGGCGATTCCGGCCACGATCGGCGGCATCACCAGGGGCAGCTCGATTGCCGTCAGCACCATGGACCTGCCCCGGAAGGAGCTCATTGCCAACCAGTATGCGGCCGGGGTGCCCACTGCGACGACGATCAGCATCGCGGCAGTGGTCGTCTCGAGGCTGAGCAGCAGCGCCTCCCGGTTGGCCGGCTCTCCGAGCGAATCGAAGACGCTGCGGGGATCGGTGTTGGTGAGGATCGCCACCAGCGGTGTGACCAGGAAGAGCAGCGTCAGGAGCATCGCGGCGAACGTGGCCGCGCCGAACCAGCGGTGTCGGGAAGGGAATGGCATCACGGTGGCGGTGGTGGGAATCCGGCGCGTCTCAGCGTAGCCGCCCCGGCACCGTCCAGCAGGCCCATGACGTATTCACGCGATGCCTCCGGCTGGTCCGTACCCGACACGACTGCTGCCGAGTAGGCGATCCGTGGCTGCAGGGCGGCCGGTATCGGAACCGCCCTGATCTCATCGGAGACTCCGGCCACATCCGTCTCGTAGACGAGGCCCGCGTCGGCCGACCCCTGGATTACCTTGGAGGTGATCGTCGCGGCGTCAGGATCCTGCGACCTGACGTTGGCGAGGATGTCCCGTTCGGTGGCCGCCGGAAGCCGGGCGAGAACTTCACGGGCGTAGATTCCGATGGGCACCGAGTCATCTCCGATCACCAGAGACACGCCGGGCTTGGCGAGGTCCTCCAGCGAATCGATGCCGCTGTCCCGCGGCACGCCGATCACGACACGATTGCCGGCGAATTCCACCGGCCTTTCCACGAGGCCCGCTTCGAACAATGCCTGCGGCTGCTCGGTGGACGCGGCGGCGAACACGTCGATCGCCACCCCCCTGGAGATCTGGGCGGCGATGAGGTCGGATCCGGCAAAGGTGGTCCTCACGGACGGTGAGGACGCCGTGTCCGCGTAGCCGGTGAGGGCCCCGGTCAGCGAAGACGCCGCGCCGACAGTCAATTCTCCCCCGCTCTCGTCAGAAGAGCCGCAGCCGGCGACGCCCGCCAGCAGCAGCAGAACCAGGAGACCCGCCAATGCCGGGCAGCGTCGCCAACCGTCGCCTCCCGGCGACCGCCCGGCTCCACCCGTCATCCGCCGATCGCGCTCATGGTCCGGTCGGGCTGCTGGAACCCGGGCTCGTTGATGCGATGGCGAAGCTCTTTGCCGCGGACGGCCTGCCTGATCATGGATTCGATGCCGGCGTCATCGGTGCCGTCGCGCAGTGGCCCGAGCAGATCTGTCTCGTTCAGGGAGAAGAGACAGGTGCGGAGCTTCCCGTCGGCAGTCAGGCGCAGACGGTTGCAGTCCGAGCAGAACGGTTCCGAGACCGGGCTGATGAAGCCGATCTCCCCCTGTCCGTCGGCAAAACGGAAGACCCTCGCCGTGGCCGAAGGTTCGCGCTCGACCTCTTCGAGCGCATGGAACTCCTCGATCAGGACGCGCAACTCGGCTCCCGTCAGGACCTGCGAAGGGTCCCAGGACCGGTCACCGTCGAGCGGCATGAACTCGATGAACCGGACCTGGCAGCCGCTGGTCCGGGCGAGGTCGCAGAAACGATGCAGCTCGACTTCGGTGAAGCCCCTGATCGCCACCGCGTTCACCTTCACCGAACCGATCCCGGGCTGTGCCATGACCGCCTCCAGTCCGGCGAGAACCTGTGGCAGCGCGTCGCGCCGGGTGAGCCGGAAGAAGCGGTCCCGTTCGAGCGAGTCGATCGAGACGTTGATGCGGTCGAGCCCCGCCCCGGCGAGCGCTTCGGCATGGCGCTCGAGCAGGTAGCCATTGGTGGTCAGGGCAAGATCCCGGATCGTACCGAGGCCCTTGATGCGCCCGATCAGCTCGGGGAGCTCCCGCCTGACGAGAGGTTCTCCTCCAGTCAGGCGCACCGCGTCGATGCCGATCGATCCCAGGATGCCCACCAGCCGTTCGATCTCCTCGTAGGTGAGGATGCCGCTGCGTTCGATCCAGTCGAGGCCCTCCGCCGGCATGCAGTACTGGCAGCGGAAATTGCAGCGGTCAGTGACCGAGATGCGCAGGTCACTGACCCTGCGGCCATGGGAGTCGGTGAGTGGTTCAGCTGCCATCCGCGGCTTCCGGGGTCCCTGATCCAGCGCCCGGGCTGCCGCCCGGGATGCCGCCGGCCGCGAGTCCGGCACAGAGCCAGGCGAACGCGACCAGGAACACGAAGGCAAGCGTGAATTCCCCGGTGGCGTCCTTCACGACACCGAGTACCAGCGGCGGGAAGAAACCGCCGAGTCCGCCGGCCGCACCGACGATTCCGGTCGCGGCACCGGTGGCCTTGGGGAAATTGACTGGAACCATCTTGAAGACGGCACCGCTTCCGAGGCCCAGAAAGGAAGCCATGGTCAGGCAGAAGATCGTCACCGGCACGATCGAGGGGTCGGTCGCCTGCCAGGCGAGCCCTATCGCATCGATTCCGACGCCGAAATATGCGATCGCCAGGACCTTCTCGCCACCGATGCGATCAGCGAGCATGCCTCCGATGGGCCGGAACGCTGTCGCCAACAAGGTGAACCCCGCCGCGCGAAGGCCGGCCGAGGTGAGTGAGTAGCCGAACCAGTCCTTGAGCAGCTTCGGCAGGAAAAGCGCCATCGCGACAAAACCACCGAAGCTGACGAAGTAGAAGAGCGCCAGCCGCCACAGCCGCCAGCCGGCCCCGAGGACCTCGCCGTAGCGGGTGGGCGGAGCCTTCTCCCCCGGTGCCTGCCGGGCCATCGACAGCCAGATCAGGCCGTAGGCCGCGATCACGGCGCCGAACACGAGGCCCGCCACGACCTGGCTTGACGCGTCCCGTATCGCGGGAACCGAGAAAGCGGCGACGGCGGTTCCGATGTTGCCCATCCCGTAGATGCCGATCGCCATTCCCTGGCGCTGCGGCGGGTACCACTGCGCGACGAACGGTACGCCGACCGCGAACGATGCCCCGGCCGCTCCGAGCAGGAACCCCGCGCCGAGCAGCGCGGCGTACGAGGAAGCGAAACCGACCAGCACGGCCGCGCCGGCCGAATAGAACAGCATGCCGGTGAAGACCACACGGCCGCCGATCCGGTCCGTAATCAGGCCGAGCGGGATCCTCAGCAGCGAGCCGAGGATCACCGGGATCGAGATCATGATCGCGGTCTGGGTGTTGCTCAGCCCCAGGTCATCCTGGAGTCCCGGCGCGATCGGGGCGAGCATGCCCCAGGCGGAAAAACATAGAGCGAAAGCGATCGTCGCAAGGGCGAGATTTCGCCCCGCGCCGGGTGTGCCTTGCGGTTGCATGGACATCTCCTATTGCGTCGCCCGTGCTTCTGGACGACTTTCTGTTGGTGGACGAGAGGATCGGGAGCGGTAGAAGATCGGGCTGCGCTTCGGGTAGCCGACCGGAACGCTGAAGGCGTGAACCAGGCGGCTGAAAGGCCACAGCGCGTACAGGAACCAGACCCCGGTGACGTGGATCTGGAAGATCAGGCTGATGTCTTCACCCGTCATCAGCGAGGGCTCGGGGTTGAGCATGAAGAGCTGCCGGAAGTAGGGCGCCACCGACTCGCGGTAATGGACCGAGTCACCGATGTTGGTGAGAGTCGCGAGCATCCCGGTGACGATGCCGAAGGCCAGCAGGCCGAACACGGCGATGTCCATGTTGGTGGTCGTGACCCTTATCCGCGGGAACCGGATGCGCCGGTAGATGAGCGCCGCGAACCCGATGATCACCGCGGTACCCGCGGAGATGCCTCCGATCACCGCGACCACGTGGTACATCGAGTCGGTGATGCCAACTGCCGAGGTCCAGGACTCCGGAATCAGCAGACCCATCACATGGCCGCCGATCGCCGCCAGCACCCCGAGGTGGAAGAGCACACTGCCGAACCGCAGGGTCCTGCTCTCCAGGAGCTGGGTGGAGCGGGCATTCCATCCGTAGCGATCGGTGCGGCGGCGCCAGATCAGGCCGACGACCAGGATCGTGAGCGAAATGTAGGGCAGGATCACGAAGATGACGGTTTCGGCGTTCATCCCCTTCCTCCCACCATCGGCAGGGGCAGATCGCCATCCTTTGTCGGCATGACTTCCGGGGGTGCGAAGGGCTCGAGCCCCACCTCTTCGGTCGGCGGCCCGTTCTCGGCCAGCCTGCGGATCCGGGCAATCTGGCGCTTCGAGAGTCCCGGCAGCTCCTCGCGGATCACGTCGAACAGGTGCACCCACGGGCTGCCTTCCGACCTGAGGCTGTCACGGACCAGTTCTATTGCGGGCCGGTGGCGCTCGAGCAGTTCCCTGCCCTTGGGTTCGGGCGCCATGGCGCTGAACTCCAGCATGAACGGCAGGAAGTCCGGCAGCTCCGATTCACCCGGGTCGAGGCCGGCCTCGCGATAGGCGGATTTGATCTGAAGCAGGCCGAGACCGCGTTGGCGGCTGTCGCCGTGCAGGTGGTAGGTCAGGTGGAGGCTGCGCTGACGAACGAAGTCGAAGCTGTCGACATAGGCACGGGAGAGCTCCCCGGGGGTCCTTTGCCGGTACCACTCGAAGAAGGCCGCAAGCGATTCCCTCTGCCCTTTCCGCATCGGCTCCACCCTGGAGAGGTCGAGTTCCTGGATAGCGGCGACAGTGCCGGGGTCCGGGTACTGAAGGAGCAGGGAAACCAGCTTCAGCGGATGTACGGCTTCAGGATCCACAGCTGCATCCCCCTTCCTTGCCGCATCCGCCGGGGGGCGCGCCGCCAGCCTGCTTTCCGTTCCCCTTCGACAACAGGTCACGAACATCGAACCCTCCGGGGGATGCCTGCATGCTTGTGATGGCCCCGCCGACCGGATCGGGGGCATTCACTCCGGTCATGTCACCCAGCCCCGGGGGCACGGCGGCACCGTTGGCGAAGTCGATGCCGCAGGAGCCCTGCTCGGCAAATGCCTCTGCCGAAGCCTCGCCATGACGCTTGGGAATGACGTAGCGGTCGTCATAGTCGGCGATCGCGGTCATGCGGAACATCGCCTCCAGTTCCTCCGGCTCCATGCCCGCGTCAGTCGCGATCTCTGGCCGGGCCTGGCCCTCCACGTTCACGGCCCTCATGTACCGCCGCATCGCAACCAGCCGCTCCAGCGACTGGCGCACCGGCTTCGGGTCGCCGGCGGTGAGGATGCTGGCCAGGTAGTCGATCGGGATCCGCATCTCGTCGATCGCGGCGAAGACGTCGTCCGCCTCGCCGCCGTCGCGAATCAACTGCTCGCCCAGCGATTCGACCGGTGAGAGCGGCGGCACGTACCAGACCATCGGCATGGTCCGGTACTCGGGATGCAGGGGCAGGGCGATCCGCCATTTCTTCGCCATCATGTAGACGGGGGAATTGGCGGCCGCGTCGATCCAGTCAGAAGGAATCCCGTCACGCAGGGCCTGCTCCCTGACCTCCGGGTCCTCGGGATCGAGAAAGAGGTCCAGTTGCGCGTCGAGCAGGTCGTGTTCGTCGGTCACCGACGCCGCTGCCTCCACCCTGTCGGTGTCGATCAGCACCACTCCGAGATGACGCAGCCGGCCGACGCAGGTCTCCGAGCAGACCGTCGGCAGGCCCGCCTCGATTCGCGGAAAGCAGAAGTTGCACTTCTCGGCCTTGCCGGTGCTCCAGTTGAAGTAGACCTTCTTGTAGGGACATCCGGACACGCAGAAGCGCCACGACCGGCACGCCTCCTGGTCGACCAGGACGATGCCGTCCTCTTCCCGCTTGTACATGGCCCCGGAGGGGCAGGAAGCGACGCAGGAGGGATTGATGCAGTGCTCACAGATGCGCGGCAGGTACATCATGAATGACTCTTCGAACTCGGACCTGACTTCCTGCTCCATCTTGGCGAAGTTGGGGTCCCTGGAGGCATTGATCAGCGATCCGGCGAGGTCGTCCTCCCAGTTGGGACCCCACTGGAGGTCAAGCTCCTTGCCGGTGATCTGGGACCGCGGCGTGGCGGTGGGCTGTACCTCGCCGGCGGGGGCCGAGATCAGGTGGTCGTAGTCGTAGGTCCAGGGGTCGTAGTAATCGTCGAGTTCCGGCAGGTCGGGGTTCCAGAAGATGTTGGCGAGCTTCTTCAGCGGGCCTCCGGCCTTCAGTTTCAGACGGCCACGGCGGTCCAGCTTCCAGCCGCCCTTCCACTTGTCCTGGTCCTCGTAGTCGACGGGGTACCCGCGGCCCGGCTTGGTCTCGACATTGTTGAACCACGCGTACTCGGTACCGCGCCGGTTGGTCCAGACGTTCTTGCAGGTCACCGAACAGGTATGGCAGCCGATGCACTTGTCGAGGTTCATGACCATGCCCATCTGGGCCCTGACCTTCATTGGTACACCACCTCGCCCTTGCGCTTGCGTATGACTATGAGCTGGTCCCTCTGGGTGCCGCAGGGGCCGTAATAGTTGAACCCCCAGGAAAGCTGGGCGTAGCCGCCGATCATGTGAGTCGGCTTCATCGAGATCCTCGTGAGCGAGTTGTCGGTGCCTCCCCTGGAACCGGTCACTTCCGAGATCGGCACATTGACATGCCTGTCCTGGGAGTGGTAGAAGAACGCCGCCCCGGACGGGATCCGCTGCGATACCGCCGCCCGGCACGACACCGCTCCATGGTGGTTGTAGACCTCCATCCAGTCGTTGTCTTCGACGTCGATCTTCTCGGCATCATCCGGAGACAGCCACATCACCGGGCCGCCCCGGAACAGGGTGAGCATGTGCAGGTTGTCCTGGAACTCGGAGTGGATGGACCACTTCGAATGCGGTGTCAGGTAACGGACCGTGACCTCGACTGCATCCTCGAGCTCCGGCGTTCCACCCAGGCCGACCAGCTGACCCGCCGATACCGGCGGGCGGTATCCCGGCAGGCCCTCCCCGATCTCGAGCATCCACTCGTGGTCGACATAGAGGCTCTGCCTCCCGGAGAGCGTGCGCCAGGGGATCAGGTGCTCGATGTTGGATGTGAACGGCGAGTATCTGCGCTCGCGCGATTCGACCCCTGACCATTCGGCCGATGCGATCACCTTCCGGGGCTGGATAGCGAGGTCGCGGAAGTTGATGCGCTCGTCCACGCGCTCTTCGGAGATCTGCGTCAGTTCCCGGCCCGTACGCGGCTCGAGAGAGCGGAAGCTTTCCACCGCCAGCCTGCCGTTGGTGGTGCCGGAAAGTGCCAGGATCGTCTCGCAGGCATCGACGTCGGTGAGGATGGCCGGTCGACCGGCGCCGGCTCCGGAAGCCACTTTGCCGTTTCTGATGGCGAGTTCGCCCACTTCGACGTCGGGCTTCCAGGCAGCGCCCTTCACGCCCGTGCCGAGCTTCTCCACCAGCGGGCCGAGCGCGTTCATCTTTTCGCCGACAGCGGTGTAGTCGCGTTCGATGGGCATGAGCTTGGGCATGGTCTTGCCCGGGACCGGCTCGCACTCACCCTTGCGCCAGTCGCGGACGATGCCGCCCGGCTGTGCCAGCTCCTCGGGCGTGTCGTGGAGCAGGGGCGCCGAAACGATGTCGGTGCGCGTACCCAGGTGGTCGACCGCGAGTTCCGAGAACTTGCGGGCGATCAGATTGAAGGTCTCCCAGTCCGTCTTCGCTTCCCAGGGCGGCGGAATCGCCGCGTTGAAAGGATGCACGAAGGGGTGGAGGTCGGTGCTCGAGATGTCGTGCTTCTCGTACCAGGTGGCAGCCGGCAGCACGACATCCGAATAGAGGCATGATCCGTTCATCCGGAAGTCGATGGTCATGAAGAGGTCGAGCTTTCCTTCGGCGGCCTCGTCGCGCCAGCGGACATCCCTCGGACGCTCTTCCGGCCCTGACTCCTCCGACCTGACTCCCGCGTCAGGGACTCCGAGCAGGTGCTTGAGGAAGTACTCCTGGCCCTTCGCTGACGAGCCGATCAGGTTCGCCCGCCAGAGGCTGAGGATGCGCGGGAAGTTCGCCGGGTCGCCAGGGTCCTCGCAGGCGTAGGCAAGCTCACCGGACTTCAGCTCGTCGACCACGTATTCGACCGGGTCGCGGCCGGCCGCCTTCGCTTCGTCGGCGAGGTCGAGCGGGTTGCGGTTGAAGGCCGGGGCCGCCGGGGTCCATCCCAGGCGCACGGCCTGGGCGTAACAGTCCGCCGTGTGGCGCTTGCCCAGCTTGTTCGGACCGGCCGGGGAAGTGAACTCCTCGGCCCCGTGGGTTTCGTATCGCCACTGCTCTGATGCCAGGTACCAGAAGGGCGTCGCCGCCTGCTGGCGCGGCGGACGGTTCCAGTCGAGCGCGAACGCCAGGGTCTGCCAGCCGGTGATCGGCCGTACCTTTTCCTGGCCGACGTAGTGGGCCCAGCCGCCACCGTTGACTCCCTGGCATCCACAGAACAGGACGAGGGAGAGCATCGCCCTGTATGTCTGGTCGGAGTGGAACCAGTGGTTGGTGCCCGCCCCCATGACGATCATCGAACGGCCACGGGTGCGTTCGGCGTTCTGCGCGAACTCCCGGGCGACCTGCTCACAGACCTTGGCGTCGACCCCGGTCTGTTCGGCCTGCCAGGCCGGCGTATACGGCTCCGAGGCATCGTCGTAGCCGCTCGGCCATGTGCCCGGCATGCCCTCGCGGGCGACTCCGTACTGGGCCAGGGCGAGATCGAAGACAGTCGTGACCAGGCGGTTGCCGATGCGCCGGGCAGGAACGCCCCGGCGCATCGTAGTACCGCCTTCTGTCTCTCCCCCGTCGAAGCGAGGCAGGCTCACTTCAACAAGTTCGTCGTGACTGCCGAACAGGCTCAGGGCCGGCTCGACCCCCTCGAGGTCGAGGTTCCACTTGCCCATGCCCTCCTCGCCCCAGCGGTCACCGATCGTGCCATTGGGGACGACGGGCTCACCGGTGCGGGAGTCGATCAGCACCGTCTTCCACTCGTCGTTCTCGCCCTCCTCACCGATATCGGCGGCCCGCAGCATCGCGCCTCCGCGCCAGGTGCCGTCGCCGTGGTCGTCGAGAGTGACCAGGAAGGGCATGTCGGTGAACTTCCGGGCGTAGTCACCGAAGTATTCGGCTTCGCGGTCGACGAAGAATTCCTTGAGGATCACGTGGCCCATGCCCATTGCGAGGGCGCCGTCGGTCCCCGCGGTGGCGGGCAGCCACTGGTCGGCGAACTTGGTGCTGCCCGCGTAGTCGGGCGAGACGACGATGACCTTCTGGCCCCGGTAGCGGGCTTCGGTCATGAAGTGGGCGTCCGGAGTGCGTGTCTGCGGGATGTTCGAGCCCCAGAGCATCAGGTAGGACGCGTCCCACCAGTCGGCGGACTCGGGTACGTCGGTCTGGTCGCCCCAGACCTGGGGCGAAGCAGGCGGCAGGTCGGCGTACCAGTCGTAGAAGCTGAGTGGCACCCCTCCGATCAGGGAGAGGAAGCGGCTGCCTGCCGCGTAGGAGACCATCGACATCGCCGGAATCGGCGAGAAGCCGGCGATACGGTCGGGGCCGTATTTCCTGATCGTGTGAACATGGGCGGCCGCGACGAGTTCGGTGACTTCGTCCCAGCTGCTCCGCATGAAACCACCCTTGCCGCGCCGCGACTTGTACGCCTTCGCCTTCTCGGGATCCTCGACTATCGAGGCCCAGGCCTCGACCGGATCCCCCAACTGCTGGCGGGCCTCGCGGTACATCGCGAGCAGCTCTCCCCGCACGTAGGGAAACTTGGGACGGAGGGGCGAGTAGACGTACCACGAGAAGGAGGCACCTCGAGGGCAGCCACGGGGTTCGTAGTCGGGTGTCTCGGATCCGTTCGACGGGTAGTCGGTCTGCTGGGTCTCCCAGGTGACCAGCCCGTCCTTCACATGGACCTTCCACGAGCAGGAACCGGTGCAGTTGACGCCGTGGGTCGATCGGACTACCCGGTCGTGCTGCCAGCGGTCACGGTAGGCGTGCTCCCACTCCCGCGACCGGTGCGACTGCTCGTTCCAGCCGTCCTCGGAGCGATCGGGAGCGATGAAGTACTGGGCAGCGCTGAAGATCGATTCCCGTTCAGACACGGTGATTGCCTGCGTCCTGACGGAAGTTCGGGTGGAGGCTCGAGGCAACCTTCATGGGACTCCTTCAACGTTGCGACGCTTGCAGTGCCATGAATATATACACAGTCTTTGTGGTTAAACAAGCATCCGCTGAGCGGCTGCTCGTCCCTCTAAATCCGACTTGTAATCAGGGATTTAGGCCAAACCCGACCTCTCCGGCGCAGGCAAAGGCACCCCGTAAAGCGGATCGACGACTTCCGGCACGTGCTGGCACGAGCCGTAATCCGCTTCCCCGGCCCGCGCCTTCAGGCGCCGGCCGAAGCTCAGTTGTACTGGCGCCAGCCCTTGCTGGGGCAGTTGCCGTTCCACTGAAGAGTGCGCTTGCGCGTCGAGTCCTTCACGTGGATGAGGCCGTAACGGTAGATCTGAACGTTCGGCGCGTACCTGCAGGTGACCAGCTTGTGGAAGGTGACGGTGACCGCGCGGTTCTCATAGTCACCGCAGGAAGCACAGTCTGAGATGAAGCGTCCGCGGCCCACCGACTTCGACGTGCCCCAGCCCTGCCAGCGCAGCTTCTTCAGGTAAGGACCGGAGTTGGCGGTCAGGAAGATGTGGCTGGGCTTGAAGTGAGGCGTGTAGTTGTAGTCGAAGTACACGACCTTCTTGCCCGAATGCGAGCCCGCGTCGGCCACCGAGCCGAACGAGAACACCGAGACGGCGGCAAGGAGGACAAATGCGCAGCTTCGTGCCAGTTTCTTCATGGGAGCCAACCTACACAGGTCGGTCCGCACGCATGCCAGTGCCTGCCGCGGCCCCCGAACGAACCGGGCCGCCGGTCAGGAATTGACCTGCAGTTCGACGATCGGGACACCCGAAAGCTCGAGTTCGGCTTCGTAGATGCCGGGAAGGTCGGCCGGGAAGGCGGTGGCGTCTCGGGGCCACGCGAGGAAGACGGGATCGCGGGCGGAGTCGCCTGCGGCCGCGGAGACACCGCCGTCGCCGCGACCGCGGCGCCGGGCGCTC
>WBZU01001109.1_pt2 | contig 15558 bp, 9 predicted proteins | sample 5204311 | NCBI WGS metagenome assembly WBZU01 (sample SAMN12344359, study PRJNA552823) | activated sludge metagenome | biome: Activated sludge suspended growth; feature: Nitrification reactor; material: Wastewater; isolation source: activated sludge from nitrification reactor of wastewater treatment...
CCGACCGGAACTACCGGCGCGGCCAGATGGGTCTGGCCTACGAAATCGTGATCAATGCCAACCCGTGCATCAGCTATCTGATGGAAGAGAACACGATGGCCATGCAGGCGCTGGTGATCGCGCATGCCGCCTACGGCCACAACAGCTTCTTCAAAGGCAACTACCTGTTCCGGATGTGGACCGACGCGTCGTCGATCATCGACTACCTGGTCTACGCCAAAGACTACGTCGCCGGCTGCGAAGAGCGTCACGGCATCGACGCGGTCGAACTGTTGCTGGACAGTTGCCATGCACTGATGAATTACGGCGTTGACCGCTATCGCCGGCCGAGCCGGCTGAGTCTCGGCGAGGAACGTAGCCGGGCAGCGGATCGCGAAGCCTATGCGCAGCAACAGGTCAATGAGCTCTGGCGCACGCTGCCGCGGCGACCGGAAAAGGAAGCCGCCGAGAAGGAAGCGACCCGCTTCCCCGCCGAGCCACAGGAAAACCTGCTCTACTTCATCGAGAAGAACGCGCCGCTGCTCGAGCCCTGGCAGCGCGAAATCGTTCGCATCGTGCGCAAGGTGGCGCAGTACTTCTACCCGCAGCGACAGACGCAGGTGATGAACGAAGGCTGGGCAACCTTCTGGCACCATCACCTGCTGAACACCCTGTACGACGATGGCTTCCTCGCCGATGGCCTGATGATCGAGTGGCTCAAGTCCCATACCAACGTCGTGTTCCAGCCACCGGTCGGCCACCCGGCCTACCACGGCATCAACCCCTATGCGCTGGGTTTCGCGATGTACTCCGACCTCAAGCGCATCTGCGAGGCGCCAAGCGACGAAGACCGTGACTGGTTCCCGGACATCGCCGGCAGCGACTGGCTGGCCACGCTCGACCACGCGATGCGCAACTTCAAGGACGAAAGCTTCATCGGTCAGTACCTGTCACCGCGGCTGATGCGCGCCTTCCGGCTGTTCGCGATCGTCGACGACGAAAAGGCGCCGAAGCTGGAAGTGTCCGCGATCCACGACGAAGCGGGCTATCGCATTCTGCGTGAGGCGATGTCGAGCCAGTACGACCTGGGTTCGCGCGAACCCAACATCCAGGTGTGGAGTGTCAACCTGCGCGGCGACCGTTCGCTGGTCCTCCGCCACACGCAGCACAACGAGCGCCCGCTCGACGACCATGCCGAAGAGGTGCTCAAGCATGTCGCGCGGCTGTGGGGCTTCCCGGTGCATCTGGAAAGCGTCGACAGCCACGGCAAGAGGTCACGCGATTGGTTGGTGACTCCCGCCCCCGACTGAAGCTAACGGTCATGACTTTTCCAGCCCTCCCGATCATGAAAGTCATGACCGTTTCCCTCCCTTGCAGGGCGCATTCCGGCTGGCACGCCGGAATCGCTCGATGGGCGCGGAGCATGCTCCGCGAATTCCCCCTCTCACCCCCGACCCCTTCCACGGCCCGCGCTGCATCGCGAGCCGGCTGCGGCGGCGCGGAGCAGTGCTCCGCGAAACCCCGCCTGCGCCCCCCGCGAGTGGGGAGGGGAGGTTCGTCAGTCGCATACGCGACTTTCACATGAACGTGACTCGGCTGCTCGGGTCGTGCAGTTCGCGCAAGGCGACGAGGACGCCCGGTAGCGCCCTTTCGACGTTTGCCAGCAAAGGCCTGGCGTCGTCGCCGATACGGCCACTACGGCCAATCCTTTCCAGTTCCTTGCACAGTGCCGCCAGGTGTTCGGCGCCGACATGGGCACAGCTCGACGTCAGGCCGTACGCTGCCTTACGCAAGCTGTTTGCGTCGCCGGTCGCGATAGCCGCATGCAATTGCGCCAGGCGCGCCGGCGTATCGGCGAGAAAAGCTCTGATGACCGTGTCAAGCAGACGGGCAGCATCGGCTCCAGGTATCTGCCGGATGATCTCCAGGGCGCGCGGGTTGATTGCCTGCCCGGTGTCGGGAGCCTCTGACCTGCTGTGCGGCGCGGCTGCCGCACTGGACGAGGCGACCGGCGTCCTGGATGAGGCAACGCCCGCGCCGGCCCGCGGCAACCAACGCCAAAGGATCGACGATAGGCGGTCACGGGTGAAAGGTTTGCTCAGGTAATCATCCATGCCGGCAGCGAGACAGCGCTCGCGGTCCCCTTCGACGGCGTTGGCGGTCAGTGCCACGATCGGCAATGGGTGGTACAACAGCCCCTGCTCCTGCCGCAAACGGATCTCCCGGGTGGCCTGAAAACCGTCCATTTCCGGCATCTGGCAATCCATCAGAACGAGGTCGAAGCGCTCACGGGACAAACGTTCGACCGCCGCCCGGCCATTTTCCGTCACGCTGCAGGTGACGCCGAGCGATTCGAGCATGGCACTGGCGACCGTCTGATTGACCAGATTATCCTCGGCAATGAGCACCCGCCCAGCGAGTGCATTCGTCCGGCCAAGGACCGGCGATGACCGGCGCTCGACCGGCGATTCGAAAGCCTTCAACGCCAGCAGGGTGGTCATCGCGTCGTAGAGCTCGGAATGACGTACTGGTTTGCTCAGGTAGCAGTCTTTCCCGGCCGCCAAACGCTCGGGGTGCGTGACGCCAGCGCCGCCAGCCGATGCGAGCATGATCAGCGGCAGCGCCGCGTAGCGCGGGTGTGCGCGAATCGCACGCGCGACAGAGAAACCCTCGATGCCGGGCATGTGCAGATCAAGAATCGCCAGATCAAAGCGATGACTCTCCAGGCGGTCAAGCGTTTGCAGGGCATCCTGTCCGCTGTTGGCGATGGTGTGGCTCATCGACCAGCTCCGCAAGCAATGGGCAAGAATTTCGCAGTGAGTGAGATTGTCATCAACGATGAGCACTGAAAGCCCCTTCAGCCCCTCCCCGAGCGGGTTGAGCGCACGCGCATCATTCGCCTGTTTGAGCAGTGGCAACTCGAACCAGAACACGCTGCCTTGCCCAGGCTCGCTGATCAGACCAATCTGACCGCCCAGCATTTCGACCAGTTTTTTGGCGATGGCCAAACCCAGACCGGTGCCGCCGAAACGCCGGGTAGTCGAACCGTCGGCCTGGACAAAGGCATGGAACAGGCGACTTTGCTGGTCTTCGCTGATGCCGACACCGCTGTCCTGAACTTCAAGGCGGAAGTGCGCCTGCTTGTGGTCTTCATGCAGCAGCTTTACGCGCACGACAATTTCTCCCTGGCCGGTAAATTTGACGGCGTTGCTGACCAGATTGGTCAGGATCTGGCGCAGTCGTACCGGATCTCCCTTGACGGCGACCGGCAGCTCGTGCGGAACGCTACAAAGCAACTCGACCCCTTTGGCTGCAGCCGGCTGGGCGAATAGCTCGCCAACGCCTTCGACGAGCGCGCGCAAGTCGAAGGGGATGCTCTCAAGTTCGAGCTTGCCGGCCTCGATCTTCGAAAAATCAAGGATATCGTTGATCAGGCTCAGCAGATGCTCAGCGGACTGATAAACGGCATCGGCGAAGCGCCGTTGCGGCGGGCTGAGTTCCGTACCGCGCAGCAATTCGGTCATGCCGAGAATGCCGTTCATCGGCGTGCGTATCTCATGGCTCATGGTGGCCAGGAACTGGCTCTTGGCGCGACTGCCGGCTTCCGCATTCTTCTGTGCTCGATGCGTGGTATCGACCATGCGGTTCAGTTCCGCATTGACCCGTTCGAGTTCCTGGAGCTGGGCGAGGTGCAAGCTCACGTCCTGGGCGATCAGGATCATTCGACACTCATGACGCTGCACGCCGGCGATCCCGGCACAGTAAACTTCGAGTTGCCGAACCTCGCCGTCGCGCGGGCGCAGTCGTACGCCGACAGGGTCACCCGCGACCTCCGATGCGACCGCCATCGCCAAAGACCGCAGTACATCACGGCGCGCAGCAGTTTCGACCTGAGCCAGCGCCCTGGTGCCGATGAGTTCGTTCACGGTAGTGCAGCCGACCAGAGACTCGGCTGCGGCGTTCGCCATCATGACCCGACCCCACGGCCGGCTGACCACCAGAATCGGTAGCGGGGCCGTGTTCAGCAGCCGATCGAGAAACCGCTTGGAGGCCTGCAGGCTCGATTTGGTTGCCGTCAGCTCGTCCAGGGAGCGTGTCCATTGCTCACGTATCCGCGTTAGCTGCTTGACGCTGATTTTCAGGAGGATATTCTCCCGCTCCAGGGTGGCAAGACGCCTGATCAGAGCCGGGTCAGCGTCCGGAAGGACCATTTCACTCGATTCCAGCGTAGATGATGTCGAGCCCGCAACGCAGCTTCCGCAGATAATCGATGGCCGCGGGGACGTCTTTCCTGGTGATGATGGAACCATGTTGTGGCAGGATCGCCTCGATGTTCACTCCGACCAGCTTGTTGGCAAAACCCCGCGCTGCCACGTTCGAGGCCATGTAGTCCAGGTGGAACAAATCCATCGCCGCGACATGCTCCTCAAAGGACTCCACGACCAGGCTCCAGTTGATGTCGAGAGCGGCCCAGATGTCACCCGAAAACAGGTAGCGCGAAGCGGTATCATACGTGACGAAGGCTCCGGGGAAGTGCAGGAAGGGCGCCTCGATGAAGCGCAGCGCGCCACCGGATGGAAGCGGGTAAACGCCGTGCTCTTCCACCTCGAAGACCGGGTAATCTGGTTTTCCGTAATGCGGCAGCAGGACATGGGTGCGCGGCGTCGAGATGATTTTCAAGTCTGGATTGACCTCGAGCCAGTCCACCATCGAAGCCCCAACGTCCGGGTCCTGATGGGAAAGGACGATGCCGGTCACTTTCTCCGGGGCCACAATCTGACCTACCCGTAACTTGACTTGCTCGAAATAGGCGCGGTTGCCCGGGTCCACCAGGACCACTTCATCACCGTCCCGAATCAGGTAGGTATTGCAGCGAAATGCGGTCTCATCGGTAATGCCCAGCCAATAAACCACATGTCGGCCGTCGGAGAACAAAACGGTCGGACTCTCCAGACTCATCGTCACGACTGCCAAATCATGAGTGTTGATGGTGATCTCCTGTCAATGGGGAATAGAACCGCTCAACGGCGAAAAAACATCGCCGACGATCACGTCGCGATACAGGAAGAGAAAAAGGATGAAAAAAGAGTAGGAAATTCAACGCCACCGGTGAGTATATGTTCCCCATCACCTGTGGTCAATCGTGAACTGTCAATGATAAAGTCGCGGCATCCCGGACTCGAAAATCCCATATGACTGCCCCCACCCTCCGCAAAGAACTGCCCGACGACCTTTCCTCTGGGAGTGCCATGAACAACCCTCGCGACGTCACCCGACTGGGCCAGGTTTTCACGCCCCCGGCGGTGGTCTCCCGAATGCTCGCCCTGCGCCGCAATCACGGTCGCACGCTCGAACCCTCTGCTGGCGACGGCGCCTTCAGCCGCCAGATTCCCGGCTGCGTGGCGATCGAAATCGACGCTCGTGTCGCACCGCAGGGAGCGCGAGTCATTGATTTCTTCAGCTACCCGGCCAACGAACAGTTCGACACCATCATCGGCAACCCGCCCTACGTCCGTTACCAGGACATCGCTGCCGGCACCAGGAAGCTGCTCGACGGCACGCACTTCGACGGGCGCTCGAATCTTTACCTGTTCTTCATCGAGAAATGCGTTCGCCATCTGCGCCCAGGCGGCGAGCTGATCTTCATCGTCCCGCGCGAGTTCATCAAGCTCACCGCTGCGCGCAAGATGAACGGGTTTCTGTTCCACCAGGGTACGATCACCGATTTCATCGAAACCGGCGATTCGAGCATCTTCGGCGCCTACGTGCCGAACTGCGCGATCTTCCGCTTCGAGCGGAACCGCTTCGAGCGACGCATGCATGACGGTCGGACCTTCGCTCTGGTCGACGGCCAACTGATGTTCCTGAAGTCCAGCTACCCCCTCCCGCTCGCCCAACTCTTCGATGTCAAAGTCGGTGCTGTCTCCGGGGCCGACGCCATTTTCACCCACCCCAAGGGCAACCGCCAATTCGTCTGCTCGCACACCATCGACACCGGTGAGACACGGCGCATGCTCTACGGCATTCAGCATCCGCATCTGATACGCCACAAAGCCTCCCTGCTCGCTCGTCGCGTCCGCCACTTTGACGAAACCAACTGGTGGCTCTGGGGCCGCCAGCACTACATCAGCGACTCGCCACGCATCTATGTCAATGCCAAGACACGCCGCCAGGCCCCCTTCTTTCTGCACGACTGCAAGGACTACGATGGATCGATCCTGGCGCTGTTCCCGAAGAACCAGGAGATGGATCTTGAACGGGCAGTGTGCTTGCTGAATTCGGCGGTCAATTGGGCGGAGTTGGGTTTCGTGTGCGACGGCCGCTTCCTGTTTACACAGCGTGCCTTGCAGACCTGCTTGCTACCCGAGAAGTTCTCGCAGCTCAGGGCGATATAGTGCTCCCCGAGAGTCACTATCCCCCCGGCAAGGCCGGGGGCTTTCAGCGTCAGATTCGGCATCACGCGTTCCCCGGCCCGCTGGCTTTTGACCAGCATGATCCTATCATCTGCGTAGCGGGCAAAGCGATGGCCCCGCCTTTCCAGTTCCTTGTCGAACGGGTCCAGCAGAATGTTTGCCAAAAGTGGTGACCTCGGATCGCCCTGGGAAATGCCGATCTCGCTGCGTCCCATGTGCTCTCCGACCAGCATCCCGGCGTACAAGTAGCTTCCGATCAAGGCCAGCAAGCGCTGGTCGCTGATGGTTTGCCCCAGCCAGTTCATAAGCCGATCATGATCGACCGTATTTCAGCAGCTTTTAAGCGGCCGGAGATAAGTTCTTCGGCATTCAACAGGGCAAAATTCCTTGCACTGTCCCTGCCGGATTGTCGAAAGACTTTTTCAGCAGCGCTTACGTTTTGTCTCTGGAAAGGGATCATGATTTCAAGTATGCCCCCTCCGCTTCGGCACACTCTTCCCCGAGCCGAACGGCCTCGCATCAGTTGTGTTGTCCCGGCATTGAACGAGCATGACAGCCTGCTTCTGCTGCTCCCGGAAATGGCCGAATTGCTGGGTCAGATCAGTTCAGCCTGGGAAATCATCGTCGTCGATGATGGCAGCACCGATGGTACGCCGCAACTCATGACAACCTATGTGACCGGCAACCCTGGGGTCTACTACCTGCAATTGTCGCGTAACTTCGGCAAGGAAGCAGCGCTCAGCGCCGGGCTTGAAGTGAGCGCTGGAGAGGTGGTGATCTGCATCGATGCCGATCTGCAACACCCGCTCACCCTGATCCCCGAAATGCTCGAACGCTGGCAGGCCGGTGTCGACACCGTCTATGCGGTAAAAAGAAATCGCGATGACGAATCCTGGCTCAAACGCGTCGGCGTTTCGATTTTCTACGGCATCCTGGGGCAGGGGCAGAAGGTTCGTATTCCCCCCGATGCCGGTGATTTCCGGCTGATGGACAAGCAGGTCGTAGACGCGCTGATCCGCCTGCCGGAACGCACCCGCTTCATGAAGGGGCTCTATGCCTGGGTTGGCTTCAAGGCCGAGCCGATGCCCTATGTTCCTGCCGAACGGCTGCATGGGCATAGCCATTTCAATCTGCTGCAACTGATTCGCTTCGCAGTCGATGGCATCACCGCTTTCTCGACCTGGCCTCTGCGCACTTTCAACCTGGTCGGCAGCCTGATTGCGATGCTTTCTTTTGCCTATGGCGCTTACCTGGTGATCGATTATCTGGTCAATGGGCACGACGTTTCGGGTTGGACAACCATCGTCACCGGGATGTTTTTCTTCTCTGGAATCAACCTGATGGCACTCGGTACCATGGGCGCCTATATCGCGCGGATTTTCGACGAAGTCAAGCAGCGTCCGCTCTATGTGGTCAAACGGAACATCGGGCAGAAACTGCCCGAAGAAAAATCCTGAGCAGGCATCGATGAGCACAAGCAAGCAGCTGTCGGCATTTGTCGATACCCGATCAACGTCGCTGGTGATGCTAGCCACGGCCGTGTGGCTGGCGGCTACGGCCGGAATCCGGCCACTGATGCTTCCTGATGAAGGACGCTATGTCGGCGTTGCCTGGGAAATTCTGACCACCGGTGACTGGCTGGTTCCCCGCCTCGACGGCATGCCGTTCTTTCACAAGCCGCCGCTGTTTTATTGGCTGACGACTTTGAGCCTGCGCCTGTTCGGAGCGCACGAGTTGCCGGTACGAGCAGCATCGCTCGTCGCCGGCCTCTGTGCCGCCGTGGGCCTCTACCGGTTCGTCCGTCGTTACCGGGACAGCCAGGTCGCCACCCTGTCGATCGTCATCCTGGTCACTCAGCCGATATTTTACGCGGGGAGTCAATTCGCGAACCTCGACATGCTGGTCGCCGGTCTGATTACCCTGACGATTCTTGCCGGGGCCGATGCCGTCCTTCGTCTCGAAGAGAAGCTTCCCTATCGCGCTGTCCTGGCCATGAGCTATGCCTTTGCCGCCCTCGGCATTCTTGCCAAGGGGCTGATCGGTATCGTCTTGCCGGGCGGCGTTTTGCTGCTCTGGCTGCTCTGGCGTCGAGCGTGGCGGCATTTGCCAGCGATCTTCTGGCTGCCGGGAGCCCTGCTCCTGCTGCTGGTTGCGCTCCCGTGGTTTTTCTGGATGCAGCATTCCTACCCCGGATTTTTCGATTATTTTGTGGTTTATCATCACTTCCGGCGCTTTTCGGAAACTGGCTTCAATAACCAGATGGCCTTCTGGTTTTATATTCCGGTCATTTTCCTGGCCACTTTGCCGTGGTCGCCATGGTTGGCACGCGTCTTCGTCCAGGTCGACCACGGAGATGCCGGACGGGGTGGCTTGCGAAGCCTGATGGTGATCTGGTTCCTGCTCATCGTGGCCTTTTTTTCTCTGCCGAGTTCCAAGCTGCTGGGTTACATTCTGCCGGCGATGCCGCCGTTGGCCTATCTGATTGCCGAATCCTTTTCGCACTGGCTGGATCGTGACCGGACGCGTGCCCTGCGCTGCTATGTTGGGAGCCTGGGACTGGCCGCGATCGCCTGTGTCGCGCTGGTGGTCGGCGTTGCGCTGGCCGACAAAGTCTCCGCCAAACCTCTGGCGAGCATGGCCAGGCCCCTGCTGCAGCCACCGGACCAAGTGGTGTTGATCGATCAGTATCCATACGACCTGCCGTTCTACCTGCAAGCCCGCAAGCCTGCCTGGGTAGTCAGCGATTGGCAGGATCCGGAAATCGCCCGGCGTGACAATTGGCGAAAGGAACTCGCCGATGCCGGAGAGTTTGACCATGCCAGCCGGCAGGCGGTCCTGCTCACGCCCGCAGAGTTCGCGGCAAGACTCTGCAGTCCTGCTGCTGCCGGTGTATGGTGGATCTGGGGCAAGCCGTCGGCGCCCGAGGTGCTGCCGTGGCTGCAGCAGCAGCCGGTATTTGCCGCCGACCAGAGGCACGCGCTGTGGCGGCTGCAGCCGGAAACCCTCAGGAAGTTTTGCGGCGAAAAGCCCAGCCACGACTGAGGATGAAGGTCAGACCTGCGATCGCCACCAGAATCATTGCCAACAGCAGGTCATAGGCGATATTGGTGACGTGCAACAAGCAGGCGTAGCTCAGTTCGTTGATCACGAACCCGCTTGCCGAGACGAGAAAGAAGCGACCGCAGGCGACCGCCAGGGAGTTCTGCTGATGACGAAAGGTCAGGCGATAATGTCCACCAAACGAGACCAGAAAAGCGACCAGCCATCCGATCAGATTGGCCAGCAGCGGAGGCTGTTGCCAAACGGTGACGCAGCCCACCGCAATCAGCCAATGCGTTGCCGCCGCTGCACAGCCGACGAGCACAAACCAAGCGAGTTGCGTGAGCATCACTACCATGCCAGGTGCCTCTAGTCAGGTGAAGACTTCCCTTGATGCGGCCCGTAAGCGGATCGCCATTTGCGCCGACGACTTCGGGATGTTTGCCGGAATCGACGCAGGCATTCTTGAACTGGCCCGACTGGGCCGCCTCAGTGCGGTGAGTTGCCTAGTGCAGGGGCCGACGCTGGGTGAACAGGTCTCTTCGCTGGCGCTGCTGCCGGTGGACATCGGGCTGCACCTCAATTTTACCGAGGCCTTTGCCAGGAGCCAATTCTGCTGCTCGCTGCCACGCCTGATCAGCGCCTGTTATCTGCGACAATTGCCGAGATCCTTGGTCACCACGACCATTGATTCCCAGCTGGATGCTTTCGAAACCCGCTTCGGACGTCCTCCGGATTTCATCGACGGCCACCAGCATGTCCATCAATTGCCGCTGATTCGTGAGCAGTTGCTGGAGTGCATTGCTCAGCGCTATCCGACACGCGCTCTCTGGCTGCGCTCGACGCAAACGGCGCGCCACTTGACAATCGATCGCGGCAAGCGCTTGAAGGCCCGGATCATTGCCTGCCTGGGTGCGCAAACGATGCGCCGATTGGCGGATGCACAGGGTCTGCCGATGAACCGTCATCTGCTGGGGGTCTACGGCTTCTCGGCAGGCCCCGAAGCATACCGGCAACTGCTGATATCCTGGTTCATCGGTGCTGCAGACGGCGACTTGTTGATGTGCCATCCCGCAAGTGCTATCGAGGCTGGAGACCCGATCGGGCCGCAAAGGATGCGGGAACTCTCGGTGCTTGCCGACAGCCGTTTCCCGGCCTGGATCGAGGAGCATCGATTGACCATTTCGCGTCTGTCGAGAGCACTTGACTGATCTGCGTATCCGGGCGGAGCGATGACGCCCGTTTCTGTGTAAACTCGCTCCTTTGCCCACATCAAGACCTGCCCGTCAGCCGTGCGACTATTCCGTCTCGCCAAAATTCTGAGCATTGCGAGCCGCTACGGCCTCGACGAGATGATTCTCGAGCACGAACCCAGCGGTCGCCTGGCAGCGCTGTCGCGCGCCCTGCATTTCTGGCGACGCTTCGACACCCCGCCGGCGGTTCGCCTGCGCCAGGCACTCGAGTCGCTGGGGCCGATCTTCGTCAAGTTTGGACAGGTCCTGTCCACCCGTCGCGACCTGCTGCGTACCGACATCGCCGATGAACTGGCCAGGCTGCAGGATCGCGTACCACCGTTCTCGCCCGAACTGGCACTGACGCAAATCGAGAAAGCCTATGGCCGGCCAGCCAGTGCCGTGTTTGCCGAGTTCGATTCGACGCCGATCGCCAGCGCCTCGATTGCGCAGGTCCATTTTGCCCGTCTGCGGCCAGAAGACGGTGGCCAGGAAGTTGCCGTCAAGATCCTGCGTCCGGACATGCACGGCGTGATTGCCAATGATCTGGCGCTGCTCGAAACCCTGGCCGGCCTGCTCGAAAAGGTGTGGTCGGACGGCAAGCGGCTGAAGCCGCGCGAAGTGGTCGGCGAGTTCGCCAAATACCTCTACGACGAACTCGATCTGATGCGCGAAGCCGCCAACTGCTCGCAACTGCGGCGCAACTTCAGCGGCTCGCGGCTGCTGCAGGTACCCGAAGTGTACTGGGACCAATGCACGACGACGGTGATGGTCATGGAGCGCATGCGCGGCATCCCGATCAGTCAGACCGAGGCCCTGATCGCTGCCGGCATCGATTTGCCGGCGCTGTCACGTGCCGGCGTCGAGATCTTCTTCACGCAGGTATTTCGCGATGGCTTCTTCCACGCCGACATGCACCCCGGCAATATCTTCATCGCCACCGATCCGGAGCATCACGGCAGCTATATCGCACTCGATTTCGGCATCGTCGGAACGCTGACCGACAACGACAAGAATTACCTGGCGCAGAACTTCCTCGCCTTTTTCCAGCGCGACTACAAACGCGTGGCGATGGCCCATATCGAGGCTGGCTGGGCGCCGCCCGAGACGCGTGCCGACGAATTCGAGGCCGCCATCCGCGCTGTCTGTGAACCGATTTTCGACCGGCCCCTACACGAAATCTCGTTCGGCCGCGTCCTGCTGCGCCTGTTTCAGACCTCGCGCCGTTTCAATGTCGAAATCCAGCCGCAACTGGTGATGCTGCAGAAGACCCTGCTCAACATCGAGGGCCTGGGCCGACAACTCGACCCCAATCTGGACCTGTGGAAGACCGCCAAACCATTTCTGGAACGCTGGATGAGCGAGCAACTCGGCAGCCGCGCATTCCATCGCGGCGTTCAGCAGGAAGCTCCCTACTGGGCACGCATCCTGCCGCAGTTGCCACGCCTGATACACCAAGCACTGGCACAGACGAAAGCGCCGGATCTGGCGCCCTTGCTGGCCGATCTGGCACGTACACAACGCCAGCAGAGGCGCTTGCTGGGGGTCATCGCCGTGTTGCTGACGATGATACTGCTTGGTCAGTTATTGATGAATAATCTCTGAAAACCTGAAAATTCACCGAAATAAGTTTTCAATGCTGTCATGCACGATTATCCGGAGACCACATGATTGGATAATCATATCATCCTGTATTTATAATCGCCTATTGTACTGATGAGCCATGCTGGCGATGGCGTGCAAGCCAGTCAACCAGCCAACCGATACTTGGCGATGAAAAACATAAGACCATGAATAAAATGGTGAAACCTGCGCCCATGACAGGGATGCTGTCGCCCATTCCGTTTCTCCTTGATTGACTCATCATGATTGCAGCCAGGATTACGTCCGACTGTAGCTCGTGTGCTTCCCGGTATCCGGGACTACCTGCATACAATAATCGGTCGAGGACAACACGGCAAACGATAAAATCTCACTCGACGCATGAGTTTTTTTCACGCATGCGAAGCCATGTCATCAGATCGTCTGCAGGTTCCGGAGGTTCTGCCGATCCGTTGCAGATCACGAATTTTCACCAGCAGACAACGCCAGAATTGCGTCAATCGAGTCTTGAAGGTAGTATCCATGCCGCGCACCGCATGCTGATGTAGATCCCCCGTCACCCTACCGATCCGGCGGCCCAACCCGAACCGTCATCCAGTTGTTCGCAGTGGAACCGGCTCCGCTTGTTGGCCTAGGTTCTCATATCAACTTCGCATTTCTTTATCGCTTCCAGAATGATTTCCGGCCTACTCAAGAAGATTTTCGGCAGCCGCAATGATCGGCTGATCAAGCAGTACATGCAGGTTGTCCGCAAGATCAATGCACTGGAAGCAGGGACGAGCACGCTTTCTGATGACGCCCTGCGCGGCAGGACCGCCGATTTCAAGGCGCGCGTCGCCAATGGTGAGACGCTCGACGCCTTGCTGCCGGAGGCTTTCGCCGTGGTTCGCGAGGCCGGCAAGCGTACGCTGGGCATGCGCCATTTCGATGTCCAACTGATCGGTGGCATGGTCCTGCACGACGGCAAGATCGCGGAAATGCGTACCGGTGAGGGAAAAACGCTGGTGGCGACGCTGGCTTCCTACCTCAATGCGCTCTCCGGCAACGGGGTGCATGTGGTGACGGTCAACGATTACCTGGCCAACCGCGACGCCGAATGGATGGGGCGCCTGCATCGTTTTCTCGGCCTCAGCGTCGGCGTGAACCTGTCGCAGATGGCCCACGAGGACAAGCAGGCGGCCTACGCTGCCGACATCACCTACGGGACCAACAACGAGTTCGGCTTCGATTACCTGCGCGACAACATGGTCTATGCCGGCGCCGAGCGAGTGCAACGCAAGCTCAACTTTGCAATTGTCGACGAGGTCGATTCGATCCTCATCGACGAAGCGCGCACCCCCCTGATCATTTCGGGCCAGGCCGAAGACCATACCGAACTGTACGTGCGCATGAACAAGGTCGCCCCGCTACTCAAGCGCTGCGAACTGGAAGATGGCCCGGGAGATTACTGGGTGGACGAGAAAGGCCATCAGATCCTGATGACCGAGGAAGGTCACGAGCATGCCGAAGAGATTCTGGCACAGGCTGGCCTGCTTCCTGATGGCGGCAGTCTCTACGACGCCTCCAACATCCTGATGATTCACCATCTGTACGCTGCCCTGCGCGCCCACAACCTGTTCCTCCGGGATCAGCAGTACGTGGTGCAGAACGGTGAGGTGATCATCGTAGACGAGTTCACCGGTCGCCTGATGTCCGGTCGTCGCTGGTCCGATGGTCTGCACCAGGCGGTCGAGGCCAAGGAGGGTGTCCGGATTCAGAACGAGAATCAGACCCTGGCATCGATCACCTTTCAGAACTACTTCCGCATGTACAGCAAGCTGTCCGGAATGACCGGCACTGCGGATACCGAAGCCTACGAGTTTCAGCAAATCTATGGTCTGGAGACGGTGGTCATCCCGACCAACCAGCCCATGCGCCGAACCGACCACAACGATCAGGTCTTCCGCACCGCCAAGGAAAAACACGCGGCGATCGTCGCCGATATTCGCGGCTGCCGCGAACGCGGCCAGCCGGTGCTGGTCGGCACCACCTCGATCGAGAATTCCGAGTTGCTCTCGGCCCTGCTGGACCACGAAAAGCTGCCGCATCAGGTTCTCAACGCCAAGCAACATGCGCGCGAAGCTGAAATCGTCCGCGAGGCCGGACGGCCGGGGATGATCACCATTGCCACCAACATGGCCGGTCGCGGAACCGACATCGTTCTCGGCGGCAGTATCGAGAAGCGGATCACGCAACTTCGCGACGATGAGGCGCTGACCGATGCGGATCGCGAGGCGCGCATCGGTATGATCCGATCCGATTGGCAAAAGCTGCACGATCAGGTCGTCGCCGCCGGCGGCCTGCACATCATCGGTTCGGAACGTCATGAGTCGCGGCGGATCGACAATCAGTTGCGCGGCCGTTCGGGTCGCCAGGGCGATCCCGGTTCTTCGCGCTTCTATCTTGCCCTCGATGACTCGCTGCTGCGAATTTTTGCCGGCGATCGCCTCAAGGCGATCATGGAGCGACTGAAAATGCCCGAGGGCGAGGCGATCGAGCATCCGCTTGTTTCGCGCTCGCTGGAATCGGCACAGCGCAAGGTCGAGGCACGCAACTTCGATATCCGCAAGCAACTGCTCGAATACGACGACGTGGCCAATGATCAGCGCAAAGTCATCTACGCGCAAAGGAACGAGTTACTGGAGACTGACGATATCTCCGAAACCGTAACGGCGATGCGCGAAGGCGTGCTGCATGATACCTTCCAGCTTTACGTCCCGGCTGAAAGTGTCGAGGAACAATGGGATCTGCACGGACTCGAAAGAGCACTGGCCGCCGAACTCCAGTTGCAGGTGCCGATGGTCGAATGGTCAAGGAACGAGCCGAATCTGCGCAGCGATGACATGCTGCGGCGGCTGATCGATATGGCGGCTGCTTCCTATGCGGCCAAGATCGAACTCGTGGGCGCCGAGGCCTTTCATCCGTTCGAGCGCAACGTCATGCTGCAGAGCCTCGATACGCACTGGCGAGAACATCTGGCGGCGCTGGACCACCTGCGCCAGGGCATCCATCTGCGTGGCTACGCGCAGAAGAACCCGAAGCAGGAGTACAAGCGCGAAGCTTTCGAGCTGTTCGAGCGCATGCTCGACAACATTCGCCTCGACGTGACGCGTCTACTGGTCACTGTGCAGGTGCGCACTCAGGATGTCGAGGAAACCCTCCCGCATGCCGAGGTGCAGAACGTCCGCTACCACCATGCAGACTATGACGAAGCCTTGGGGCAGGGAGATGACGACACGGCGGCTGCACGCGCG
>WBZU01001802.1_pt1 | contig 15545 bp, 8 predicted proteins | sample 5204311 | NCBI WGS metagenome assembly WBZU01 (sample SAMN12344359, study PRJNA552823) | activated sludge metagenome | biome: Activated sludge suspended growth; feature: Nitrification reactor; material: Wastewater; isolation source: activated sludge from nitrification reactor of wastewater treatment...
CTGCTTTGCGAGCGTCACGGACTCGCCGATGTCTTTTTGTGGTTTCCAGCCTTCGAGGACGTTTCGCCAGTGGATGTCAAAGACGAGCTTGTTGTCGTTGTCGTAGCTCTGGCAGCGCAAAATGTGTCGCGCAGCGCTGGCGGCGTTCGCATCGAGCCCGCGCTGAAATGGCGCTCGCTGTGCGGGATCGCTTTCCATCTCCCAAAGTGCCCGCAGAGCGGCCTGCGAGCTGGCGGAGGTCCAGATCGGCGGGCTTTCGGGATAGCGCGGCGGCTCGCCGGGAGCGACGTATTGCACGCCATCCGCACAAACTTGCGCCCGCGTGCGATCGGAGCCAGGAGCCTTCTCCGCGAGGCGCTCGCGATACATCGTGAGCCATCTCGCATCGCCTGTGAGCTGGTGGAGCGCCCGCAGCACGAAGAGAAAACGCGTGGCGGCATCAAACTGCGGCTCCGCACCGGAAAGAATGCCCGTGGTGCCTTCAAAGCCACCTGCCCATCGTCCGAAGTAGCCGAGTTCCTTTCGATCGCAGGGCATCTTCCACTCGTTGGCCTCCAGTCCGCGTGCCACGCGCACCATCGCGTCGATCACACGCTGCTTTTCATCGGTGGTGGGCAAGCCGCTCCGTGCATAGCGCCACATGCCGTAGAACCACGGGTAGGTTTGATCGCTGGAACTTGCCGCGTAGTGACCTTTGCCATCTGCAGCGATCCCGCGTGCGATGAAGCCAGGCGTGCCGCCGATGTCCGCGAGCTTCAGCAGGCCGCCCGCGATCTTCCGCGCCTCGGCGGCGGTGTTTTCATCCTGCGTGACCTTCCAGCGATGGCACAACGCATCGAGATACAGGCCGCCAAAGAACGCGCCGTTTTCAATCGGCGACCACCAGCCCAGCGCATTCGGTTTGTCAGCCGCGCACTCTTCCGCCGTGGGCAGTTCGACAGCGCCATCGAGCGTGGTGTAGTCGAAAAACGTGCCGTGGGGCGAGATGAAGCGTTTCCAGATCTCCGCGTGCGCTCGGTCGATGCGGTCACTCACGCTCTCCGCTCCGTGGGCGGCGTGGAGGGTGCAAAAAAGCAGAAGATGGAAGACACGAAGGTGGCACATGGTTTGTGAGCTGTGATTGAGCGACGAACGGTATGGAACTGCCTCACGGCACATCGCGGTCGCTGGTAAAGCCGGGGCCGCCGGCGGCGACGTAGCCGCTGCTGTGGCCCTGCTCGTGCTGGCTGACCCAGAAGGCATACAGCTTGCCGCTGGCGAGGTGGAAACGAAACCGCACGGGCTTGCCGCTCAAAGCGGAGAGATCCTCCGCGCCGGTCCAAGCGAGCTGGTGTCGTGTGCTGTCGATGCGGGCAGGCGTTGAGTTCTCCTTGGAAAAAGGCGCGATGACTGTGCCATCGATGTCGAGGATCTCGACACGCAGCGATCCATCTTTGGCGGCTACATTCACGAATGGAAAGCGGCCGGTGAAGGTCACAGGACGTGTGGTGAGCGTGCCTCCTTCCGCGTCCGCATTCATCGAGGCAAAGCCATCACGCCGGAGGAAGGCGACTCCGGTTTGATCCATGCCGGCGTTTCGCCCGCTGTGATAAAAGTAGAGCCGGTCGCCGACGATGCAGCAGCCACCGCCCACGCTTTGCACGTTGCCCGCGTTCCAGGCCTTCACGTCGTCGGACACGCTGATCACGGCCTCGCGCAGGGGGCGATCCCAGTGAAAGCCATCGCGGCTGAAGCCGAGCATGATGTCATTCACCTTCGGCCTTCCGGCGGCGGCGTTTCCATGCAGCACGGAGAAGAGGCCGAGCATGAGGCTTTCGTAGGGCGTGGCGTCGAGATTGTAGAGCTCTGACTTCATCTCGCCCTCGGGGATGCCGGGCGAGTCGAGCGCATCACAGGCGATCCAGTGCGCGGGCTGCCCGGGCTTGGCCGACTCGGAGTGAGTGAAGGTGGGCCACTGCGCGGTCTTGATGAAGTCATCGCCCTCCCAGTAGCGGCGACCGCGGCCGATGGGCTTCACCGGCTTTGTGTTGTAGTCCCACGGGCCTTTGAAAATCTCGTCGCGAATGCTGAACACCCATTTCTGGCGGAAGGGATTGTGGAAGAAGGTCGTGCGGTCGCCGCTGTTGCCGCACCACACCGGCTCGGACCAATGGATGCCGTCTGCGGAGGTGTGCACGGAGCCGAGATAGCAGTCGCGATTGAACTGGAAGAACTTCCAACGCTGCGCGGGATCGGCTGCGTGATGATCGAGCCAGACCACCGATGAATCACGCTGGGTGGAGAGCAACACGATGTTGGTTTTGGGCCGCACATCGAGCGCGGGCTTCTCCCACTTCAGCCCGTCTTTGGAAGTGGCGTAGGCCGTGCAGCCGAAGGGCGCGGCGCGATACCACATTTTGAAAACCTGGTCCTGCGGGTCCCACCACACGCCGTCGCTGAAGGCGATCGCGGTCTTCGGTGTCTGGTAGATCATCTCCCAGCGCTTGTCGGGGCGCATGACGGGATTTCCCTCAAACGGCACGGCCTTGTGAAACTCGCGCCGCAGCGTGGTCTCGGCGATGAGGAAGTCGTCCACGAACAACTGCCGCCCGAGATCCACCGGGATGACCGCGGGCGGAGATTTGAGATATGGCACGTCCATCACCTCGCCGCGTCGCAAGGCCTCGATGTCACGCCGAGGCGGCCACGCGTCCGGCAGCACGATGCCATTGTAGAGCGTCTCGCCAGCCACGATGGGCGACATCGAGGCGGAGAGGATCAGGAGAAGAAATAGCGGCAGCCTCATGCGGGCATGATGCGTGCTCACCAGACGAAGAACAACTCGTTTGGCAGCATGAGTAGGCTTTGAACAGCCGTCTGGCCGCGATTACGCACGCATCTCACTTCGCCACACGCGGCGTGATCTTGCCGATGAGGAAATGATTGAAGTGACTGCCACCGCCGCCTTCGCCGCCAGCGACGTAGATCGTGTCGCCGATGATGCAGACGCCGGGATCATTGAAGAAGCCGCCGGGCGGCAACGGGCTGGTGCAGCGGAGCCAGCGATCTTCCTGTGTATCATAGACGAAGGCCACGTCGTTCCATCGCAATCCGGCACCGCCGACGGCGATGACATAGCGATCCTGAAACGCGACCGCTTCCCAGCCGGAGATGGGCATGGGAAAATCGGCGAGACGTTTCCATTCATCGGTGGCGGGATCGTAGCGCAGGCATTCGCCGAGGCGCTCGCGACCTTTGGGCGTCCACGTCACGCCGCCGAGCATGTAAAACTGGTCCTTCACCACTGCGGAGGCACACCAGCCACGCGGCATGCCGGGAATGGCGCGACGTTGCTGCCAGCCATCGCCGGGGCGAGTGACATCGAGCACATCGACGACACCGCGGATGGTTTTGGCGCTGTAGCCTTTCTCTGCGAGGTCATACTCGTTTCCACCGGCGACAATGAGATGATGCCCCGCCTTGTCGGTCGCCATGTGCGAGCGTGGCACGCTGAGCGGGCTCACCGTCTCCCACCGGAGCGGTGATTTCGTCACATTCAGCCGATACACCTCTGCGGAGGGTTTTCCCGGCTTGCCCTGCGTGAAACCTCCGAGCACATACACGGCGTCGTCGGTTGCGATGGCTCGCGTGTATTCGCGTCGCGCAGGAAGATCAGGCAATTGCGTCCAAGTCTCCGTCGCCGGATCAAAGACATGCGCCCAGCGGGACGTGCGATGCGCGACATCATCCGTGCCATCGCCCGCCGGAATGAATCCGCCAGCGAGATAAATCTTCCCGCGAACAACGACCATGCCCGCGCCGCTGATGCCGCCATGAAGCCCCTCGGCGATGAACGGCAGCGATTTCACCTTCCAGATGATCTCACCAAACACCGGCAGCGCTCGCAAGGCCTCCGGCATCTCGCGTGACAGCACGCGGTCGATGCCCGAGACCTGTGCAGCTCGCTCTTTGGCCTCCATGCGCTGGGCTGCAACATCAACGGACTGGCCCAAAGTGGTCAATGTGAGGGCGAAGAAGAGAAAGTGGTAAGTGCAGCGCGTCATATCAAAAGGCACCAACGGGCTTTTCAGGCATTTTTACCGCATCGACATCGCTTAGCTTCACCTTGAGTAGTTCGACGGTTTGTTTGCCGCCGGCGAAGGCGATGTAGAGGCTGCCGCCGTGCTCGATGACGTGCGGGTAGTCGATGTGACGTCCTCCGACGAGGTAGAGCATTTGGGTGAAGACGAGGCCGTCGTCGCTGATCGAGAGCGTGAGCGGATCGCGCTTCTTCGGATTGGGGTTCGAAACGAGCACGTAGCGGCCATCGCGAAGTCGCAGGCCGCTGATTTTGGAGGTGGCGTCGGGGAAGTTGGTCTTCACGGGCGTGCTCCAGGTGCGACCGTCATCGGTGGAGAAAGCGCGATACAGGAAGCCGCTGCGCCGGTTGTCGCGAAAGACGGCGGCGAGCGTGTTATTGGGCAAAATCCACCAATCAGGCTCTTCGGCCTTCAATTCGGCGGCGCTTCCGAGCACGGGGTAGGATTGCCAGTCGCTGATTGACTTCACGCCACCGACGAGGAAGTGCACGCCGCTCGTTTTGTAGTCGTGCGGGCGGCGTGACATCATCCAGTCGCCCGTGCGCAGCTTCATCGGCGGGAAGTTGTTGATGGTGTCGTCGAACACCACGCCCGCATCTTGCCAGGAACCATCGCTTTGAAGCCGAAAGGCACGCAATTCGAGGCTGGGGCCGAAAAAGCCCGCTGCTTCATCGAGCGAGGCGAGTGCGAGCAATTCGCCATCGCGCTTCCAAAAGCCGCGTGAGATCCAGCGCATGCCTTTGTCTGTGCGAGTGCCGTAGTGTGGTGAATCAGGGCCGGAGTTCGGCGGGATGGGCGTCAGATACTGCGACGTGCTCCAAATCAGGCCATCGGCACTCGTGGCAAACTTCACCCGCTGACCCACACGATCCTCGATGCCCGGTCCATCGCTCCACATGGCCCAAAAGCGTCCGTCGTGATGCACGAGGTAGTTGTGCTGGTTCACGCCGCCGCTCTTTTTGTCGAGTTTGGAGGGATCACCTCCTTTCGCACGCACATCACTGATGATGACATGCTCACTCGGCACTTTTGGCAAAGCGGCGAAGTCGATGTCATGCGTGTTCGGCGGCACCCACGGACCTGCGAGCATGATCGAGGGCTCCGCGGCGATGATGGGGCCGCAAATGAATGCGGTGACCGCAAGGTGAAGGAGTGATTTCATGGCAGATGGTCCAACCATACCAGAAAACGCTCTTTCCACACGGATGAGGCTTCATCGCGACCGAGTGAGAAGCCGTGGCCGCCGGTGGGGACGATGAGGAGTTCGGTGGGGACGCTGGCTTGGCGTAGCGCATCGGCGAGAAGCTCGACGTTGGGCAATGTGACGACTTTGTCGTTGGTGGCATGGCAGAGGAAGAAGGGCGGCAGACCGGGGCGAGCACGCTTTTCGAGGGAGAACTCGGCGATGCGAGTCGCGCTCGGATTTGGGCCGAGGAGTCGCTCGCGTGAGCCAACATGCATGTGCTCGCCGTGTATGAGTGTGACGGCATACATGAGCACGGCGAAGTCTGGGCGCGAGCCATCGGCGGCCTCGCCGAGCATGGCGGTGCTGCCGGCGAGATGGCCGCCTGCGGAGAAGCCGATGATGCCGATGCGCTTGGGATTGAGCTGCCATTCGCTGGCGCGGCGGCGCAGGTAGCGGATGGCTTCGAGTGCGTCTTGTTGGCTGTCGGGCAGGCCTTTTTCAAAGGTGTCCGCTTTGGGCAGTCGATACTTTAGCACGGCGACGGTTAGGCCCTGCGCGGCGAAGTATCGCGCGATGGCGAGGCCTTCGCGGTCGATGACTTCCATCGCGTAACCGCCGCCGGGGCAGACGACCATCGCCGCGTTGCCATGCGCGGGTTTGGCGGGGCGATAGACGGTGAGCGTGGGCGTCTGGATGTTTTCGACGGTTCGGTTCAGGCCAAGCTCGTCGTAGTTGCCGATGCGGAAGGTGACTTTTTCCGCCTCAGGTGCCTGTGCGCCTTTCATGGCCTTCGCAGGCGGCGGACGCAGTGGAAACTCGACATGATCACCGGGGGCGGGAACTTCCGCACCTCCCGGCACTGAGGTGGCAGCAGCGAGAATCAAACAACCTAAGAGACGACAGGTCATGAGTGTGAATTAGTTCCCCTTTGATGTGGGCCATACCGACTTCAGCTCGTGCACATCGAGCGAGACGACCTTTGCCTCGCCACCGGTGGCGGTGAGCTTCGGTGCGATGCGGGCATTGGCGTCGGGCATGTGCTGGAAGGCGCCGAACTTGAAGCCGTTGTCGGTGAAGATCTCGATGAGGCTGTGGTCGCTGAGGAGGCGGAGGTCGAGGCGACCTTCGCGGATCGGCATGGGCATGGTGGCTTTGCCGCTGGTGAGTTTTTGCTTCTTGACGTCGATGACGAAGGGCGTGCCGCGCAGGTCGAGGGTGATCTCGGTGGCGGTGCCGACTTCGATGACGGCGTGGAGGTCGAAGAAGGGCGTCTGCACATCGCGGAGAGGATCGCTTTGTGCATTCAGCGTGGTGGCGGCGATGGCGTGATGTTTGGCGCGGAGTGTCTCGATCTCGCGCACAGGCTGCCAGACGAGGCGCGGGCCTTTGCCGGTGTTTCGCAGGGTGATCTCGCAGGGGATGTTCATCATCTGAGCAAAGGGCATGCCGGTGAAGACGAGATCGCTCATCTTGGCCCAGCCTTGCTGCACCACGCGGCCATCGGGCATGTCGCTGTAGTTTTGACCGGCGTAGTAGGCGCTGCCATACGGGCCGTGCAGGAGATCGCTGGTGCGCTTGAACTCGCGACCGTCGAAATCGCCGATGAAATACTCGCCGAGGCCGCCGTGGACGATCCATTTGGTCTTTTGCGTGCCTTCGATCTTCATCGGGAAGAGGTCGGGGCACTCGGCGAAGCCGATGACGCTGCCTTCGCGTTTCCACTCCTTCAAATCGGGTGAGGTGAAGAACACGAACTCGCCCGTTTTCCGCTTAGGGTCCTTCGGATCGATGGGCGGGAGCTTTTTGCCCTTCTCAGTGCAGTGCAGGATCATGACCCAGCGCTGCGTGGGCTCGTGCCAGAAGACTTTGGGGTCGCGATTGTTGTGCTCCACCTCCGGCAGCACGGGATTGCTCGCATACTTCGTCCAGGTGCGACCGCGGTCGTTGCTGAAGGCGAGTCTTTGATCCCGCGGCGGCCCCGTGGCGGTGTAGATGAGCACGAGTGGCGGTTCCTTGCCGGTCTGAAAGCCGGAGGTGTTCTTCCAATCGACCACGCCCGAGCCGGAGAACATCATGCCCTCCGCCTCCGCATGAATCGCGATGGGCAACTCCTCCCAGTGCAGGAAATCGCGGCTCACCGCATGCCCCCAGCTCTTGCTGCCGCTTTTGACGCCGTAGGGATGGAGTTGGCAAAAGAGGTGATGCTCGCCGTCGAAGCTCAGCAGGCCGTTCGGGTCGTTCAATCGCCCGCGCATCGAGGTGAAGTGAAACTGCGGCCGCAGAGCCTCCGCATACACCGGCACGTCTGTCTTGATCGCATCGCTGCTCTCAATGGCCGCGATCACCGCCGCAGGTCCGCGCAGCATCGCTAGCTGTCCCTTCCACGCAGTGACATCGAGAAAGACATAAAGATCCGGCTTCTTCTCACGGGTGAACTCGATCTCAAACTCCCGCACCTTCTTCCAGCCGACCTCCAGCTTCACGAGCTGCTTCGGAGCGCCATGGCACACCGGCAGATTTAACAAGCGTGTAGTGAGTGTGAGCGCGCGCGTGGCCTCGTCCTGCGCATGAAGTTGAGCGAGGCAAAGGAGAGCGATGAGCACGAATCGGAGGTTCATGGCGTGGTCTTCAACGTCTTGCCGGGAAGCAGAAACAATCGCCCCGCTTCATTGCAGATGAGCAGGTTCGGGCCGTCTTTGCCAAGCATCGTGCCTACAGCGCCCGTCTCGTGCGCGCCGCCGGGTTGGATGATCTTACTCTCCGAATCGCGAAAGGGCACGGGGCGCGCGAACTTCATGTGCTCGTTGGTGCCGGTGTTGAGCATGAGCAAAGGGGTGCCAAGCGTCTTCTTGCCGATGGTCGGCATGGGCAGGCCGGTCTCGCGGTCGGGGATCGCGTTCACACGACCGGTGCCAATCACGAAGTCGAGCGCGCCGTCGTCGTTCCAATCGAAGAGGTCGAGTTTGCAGCGACCGCTTTGGCCGCCGACACCGCCGCTGGCACCGATGGGCTTGCCGTTGTCCAGCGTGAGCGCGCCGCCGTCTTCGACGTTGTAGTCATCGATGCGCCAGTAGAGATGGAAGTGGTCGTCGCCATCCACGATGACGAGCGCGATGCGGTCGCCGATCTTCGCCAGCGCGGGACGACAGCGCCACATGCCGTGCAAGTCGATGCCGTCGCAGTAGAGCGGGTGCGCGGCGTCGAGCTTCGGCTGCGTCTTCGTGCCGCGATTGAGATAGATGAGGTAGTTGCCTGTGATGTCGCCAGTGATGAGATCGAGCGTGCCGTCGCCGTTCCAGTCGATGGCGTTCGGCGAGAGATAACCCCAGCGCGCCTCTTGCAACCCTTGCAAGCTGCCCGCGTAACCCGCCTGCACCTGGATGTCGCGACCGGCAGCCTGCACACGGGTCGCTGGCAGGAACCTGGGCTCGTCATTGCTGCCGATGTTTTCAAAGAAGAGCACGAAGCCCTCGGAGTTGCCGACGAGGATGTCGAGCTTGCCATCGCCGTTCCAATCGACCGTCGTCGGCGATGGCAGCGTGCCAGCGTAGAGATCGGCGTGCTCCTGCAAGACAGACTCGGGCTGCGCAAACATCGGCGCGCCGGTCTTCGCCCACTTGCCGGTGAAGCGATAGAAATACAGCGAGCCTTCGCCGCACGCGATGAGTCCGCCGGGATACGCCGCGACGCTGGGATTGATGCTCGGGTGACGCAGCGCGTTGCCGTCTTCGCCCGCGATGAGTCGCTTCGTTTCCAAATCAAAACCATGCGCAGCTTTGTTGCGGTAGAAGATGAGATTTCCCTGCCGCGAGCCGGTGACGAGATCGCGCTCGTGGCCTGCGCCGAGGTTGATGCTGGTGATGCCGTGCATGGAGAAGAAGACCTCGCTCTTCGTTGCCGTGATCTGCTTCGCCTCGCCCTTCGATGGCCAGCCCATGAGGTAGCGGTAGCGCAGTTCGCCGTTCGAGATGCCGGAGGAATTGAATGGCCGCCACTCCTCCGTCCATGGATGACCTTCGGGTCCTTGACCACCATTGGCCATCTCGAAGGCGAGATCGTAGCCGTCGTCATTCACAAGCACACCGAGACTTGAGGGAGACTTGATCGCCTTCGGCAGCTTCTCACGCTTCACCTCGCGGAACTCCAGCTTTTCCCGATCAAACTGCATCGTTACGAGTTCGCTCTTGTCGGTCCAGAGGCCGATGATCGCGCCGTCCTTGCGTTCGAAGATACAGCCTTGGTCTTTGAAGGCACACTTCACTTCCACGGGCTGCGCAAACACTGGCGCGCCGTTCGCCGCGGTGTCCATCCACTTGAACAAATGCACCGCCTGCGGCCCACCGTAACCGGCAAGGAAGAGATCAGGCTGCCTGCCGCCAAAGACATGCGCGTGACCGAGGACGTGATGATTGAGGTTCACCAGCGCGAGCGGACCGCGACCGTTCGGCGCGGCGGAGGGTAGAGCTTTGGTGCCCGGAGGAAGATGAGGCTCTGCGGCTTGACAGGCAGTCGCGAACAGCAAGGACAGATATAGAATAGCGCTGACTCCTCTTCTTCGACCGAACGCTCCTGCGCGACGATTGGTGAAGCAAAGTAGCCCTCTCACTCCGTGAGAGGAGCATTGTGCTAACGCTGAGTCGAAAGCACTCGGATCATCGGAAGATCCTCTTCGCGGCGAAGCACTGTGCTCATCTTGCGGAGCAAGATGGCTACTTTGCTGCCGCATCTTCACAGCTCCTCCTGGGAATGAAGGCACGGCGAGCTTCGAACGGGCAGGAGCGCCCGAGCTCCTTTCGCTTCGCGTAAGCCGGGAGTTCATCACAAGCTCTTCAAGTAGGCCACGATGTCGGCGATGGCTTGCGGCGTGAGGCCGAGCTGTTGTGGCTCATACATCAGCGAGATCTTCATCTTGTTCATCGAGGCGATGCGCGACTTCGGCACGGTCTGCACGGTGCCGCCCATGCACTTGATGATCACCGGGTCGCTGTTGGAGAGCATCATGCCGGTGATGACGAGGCCGTCCTTGGTCTTGATCTCGGTGCCTTCGAAGCCGTGCGAGATGCTCTGCGATGGCTGCGCAACGGCTTGCACGATGACCTCGGTGGTCTGTTGCTTGCCGAAGGTGCTGAGGTCGGGGCCGAAGTCGGCACCGTTCTTGCCGACGCGATGGCAGGTGTAGCAAACCGCGACCGCAGCGGCACCACGTGTGACATCGCCCTTGAGCTGCGCGATCTCGGCTGGCGAGGCAAACTTCGGCGCGTCCTTCAGCGGCGGCGGCATCGGTGAGGCGATGAGTTTCACTTTTTCGGGATCATAAATGCCGAGCGCCTTCATGCCTTCGTCGATGCCGAAGGCCTTCCAGTCGTTGCCCTTGCGATTGAGCAGCCACCACTTGGCGAGGTCTTGCAGCGGGAAGCCCTTCGCATGCGCGATCTCCAGCATCGCGCCGGCAGCTTCGGCTGTGGGGATGAAAGCGATCGCGGTGAGCATGAGCTTGCGCTGGTCGTTGGTGAGCTTGTCGGACAGGACGCGGGCCTTCAGAGCGCCCAACGCTTCCGCCGGATGCAAACGCCACGCGATCCATGCGAACGAATCGCTCCAGGTGGTGCCGTCTTCGGAGGCAAGTTTCTCAAAAGTCTTCGAGGCCTCCGCATGACCCTTGGTCAGGATCGTGAAGAGTGTGCTCTCCTTGCCTTTGCTGCCGATGCCGAGGGCTTCGAGATAGGCGCGATCCTTGCCATCAAACGAATGAGCGAGCTGCACAAGGATGGGCATGCAGTGACTTGCGGGCATGTCGCGCACCGTCAGTGCCACTTCGCGACGCACGGCGGCATCGCTGTCGGCAGCCATCTTGATCGCCATCATCAGCACATCGTGATTCGCACGACGCAGCGCGCGATAAGCGACGAGCCGCTGCGTCGCATTCTTCGACTTCAACCACGGCTTCACCTTCGCGATGCCTTCGTCGCCCATCTGCGCGAGCAGCCACGCCGCACGCGCGGCGATGTAGGGATTCGCGTCGTTCAGCAACTCCGCGACCGCAGGCACGGCCTTGGCACCTTGCGCCTTGAGACGCGTGAAGCCGCTGTTGCGCACGTTGTTGGTGGGGCTCTTCAATGCGGCGATCTGGCCTTCGGTCGTTGTCAGGTCGAGCTTCGGCACCACGGATTTGAAACCTTTCGGAGCGATGCGGTAGATCGCGCCGGTGAAGTTGTCATCGCGCGTGCCATGGCCGCCCACGCCCGGATCGAACCAGTCGGCGACGTAGATCGCGCCATCGGGTCCCACGCACACATCGCTCGGACGGAACTTCGTTTTCAGCTCGCCCGTCGGCTTGCCACCGAGGAAGTCGGAGCCAGCGAATTCCTTCTCCTTGTTCGACGTGAGGAAGTCGAAGCGCTCCAGTTTGAAGCCTGCGCCATCGGGTTTCGGGAAGTAGCCGAACACGACGTTCTTCCCTGCCTCGCACGCGAGCAACAGACCGGGCCACTTGTTGCCCAGCGCACCGTTTTCGTAGAAGGCCACACCGGTGGGCGAGCCGCCGCCATACACATCGCCCGACGGCATCGTGCCCGGATCTTCCTGACGCCACTCGGCGGTCGGCGTGTCCTGGCCCGGACGCTTATCCGCGCCCCACGAGCGCTTGCCATCGGCGGAGGCAAAGCCCGCATTGCCGCCATCCATGATCGGCGTCACGCGACATGCAGGCGGATCGTCGTTGTCGCTCTGATAAAGATCGCCCAGCGAGTTGATCGTCTGCTCGTAGCTGTTGCGATAGTTGTGCCCGATGATGTTCACGTTTGTGCCATCGGGATTCATGCGCACCGTGAAGCCGCCGATCCACACATGGCCGTCGTCGCTCTTCAGACCCGCGATGTCCTGCATCATGTAGGGGCTGCCCATGCGGAAGGTCTTGCCGCTGCGATCCGTGAACTGCGCGCCCGTGTTGCCTTGATTGAAATACCATTGTCCGTCGGGTCCGGCGGTGAGGCTGTGCAAGCTGTGATCGTGCTGACGACCACCGAAGCCGGTGAGCAAAACATCGCGCGTGTCGCTGTCGGATTGGAACACGCGATCACGGTTCTTGTCCGTGTAAACGAGCAGGTCCGGCGGCATCGACACGACCACCTTGTCATCGAGCACTGCGACGCCGAGCGGCGCTTCAAGATTGGTTTCCTGCGCGAAGACGGAGGACTTGTCCGCCTTGCCATCGTGATCGGTGTCTTCGAGCACGACGATGCGATCACCCTCCGCGCGACGACCGCGCTTGCCGCGATAGTTCACGCCTTCCGCGACATACATCCGACCCTCTGCATCGAAGTCGATGTTGGTCGGATTGTAGAGCATCGGCGACGCAGCCCAGAGCGTGACCTCCAGTCTCTCGGGCACCGTGAACATCTCCGCAGGCACGAGCGGCGGTCCCGCGTTGAGGTTGCCCTGCTGCATCTCGGACGGCTTCGCGGTATACACATGGAACCGCACCGAAGCATCGCTCGGCTTGCCTTTGCGAATCATGCCGCCGTCATCGATCGCCACCTTCGCCGTGAAGCGCGCGACACCTGACGGTAAATCATACGCGATGGTCGAGGCCGCATGAGTGCCGATGCCGTTCGCATACTTCTTGCCTTCCACGAGCAAGTCGCCGCCCGAGTTGTTCTTGTTCACCTGCGTGCGACCGGAGCCGTGCTTCTCGCTCTTCCAGGTCAGCGTCGTGAGGTCCTTCGTCGAGCCATCGGCCATGACGAGCTTCGGCTCCAGCCAGTCCGACCAGTCGCACGAGATGCCGCCTTGATCGGAGGCGACCAGATACAACTCCTTCGCGTCCTTGATCGCGACATCAACGTCGATGATGCGCGGCTTCGAAGTCGAAGTCATCAGCGGCGTTTCGAAGAGCGGCTTCGGATTGGAATCGGCGGCGTGGACTTGCGCGACGGCAAAAGCAGCGACGAGGGCGAGGTAGTGGGTGGGTTTCATCGTTTGAAAAGCAGACCGCGCGGCAGGTTCAGTCGCGCGGCGGGGAATAACGCAAGGTGGATGTAAGTTCAATGCGGCGACTTTCACTTTAGGGCCTCGATTTTGATCGTGTGCTTCACCGGCACCAGCTTCGCGTGCGCTTCGGCGGCGAGGTTGATGCCGGCAGCGAGCTGCTCCAGCCAAACTGGAAGCACCTGATGTCGTTTCGCCCGGTGCACCCGACCAGATACGTCTCGATGAAACGCAAGTAGAGCTTCTGCTCCGTGATGGAGTCACCGATGATGGCGACACGTGCATTCGGTGGCAGTTGCGATTCGCCGAAGGTCGGAAATGTCAGAAGGAGCGAGGCGAGAATTTGGCGAAGATCGGACATACGTGACCCGAAGCTGGCGAGCAGCCGCAGCGAATCAAGATAGCGCGTGCTGAACGCGGATCGGACGAGCCATCACATTTCGCTGGCGTTTGATGCCCCCCACGGCAGAGCATCGAGCCACGCGAGGAACCGCCTTCCAGACTCAGAAGGTTTCGTCGCGGCCGAGGTGCCAGCTCTCAACGGCAAGAGCACAAGCAGACGTCATCACATGACGAACTCTCCGTGGTTGTTCATGTAAAGTGCAGCGCACCGTCCGTATTCGGAGTCCAGGAGAAGTGCTCGGCCGCTTCAAGTCCGTTAGGCTGCCTGACGCTGTTGGTCCCACATAGGGGAAGGAAACGCACTCATGTCACTTCCGAGTTTTCGTGGGAAAAGCAGGGCTAAAAATGGGGCGTGCTGGCGTATTCTCAATTCCGCTCATGAGTTTTTGCCGCCATTTTTTGTTTTCGATCACTGCTGCATCGTTGTTCGCAGCGAACCTGGCTTCCGTGGATGTGGCTCGTGCGGCGGAACCGTTTGAAGCGTTTTTGAAAACGCACTGCATCCGCTGCCACGGGCCGGAGAAGGAGAAGGGCGATCTGCGCATTGATGAATTGTCGCGCGACTTCAAACTCGGCGTGGACAGTCAGCAATGGGCGGACGTGATGGAACAGGTGAATTCGGGCGAGATGCCGCCGAAGAAGGACAAGGAAAAGAAGCCGACGCAGGAGGAGATCGCGGGCTTCGTGACGAACCTCGATGCGCAGGTGAAGCAGGGGCGCGCGGCGCGGATGGCGTCGCGGCCTGCGGTGGCGCATTACCGGCTGAGCCGGAAGGAGTATCAAAACACGGTCTATGACCTGCTCGGTGTGCACTACGATCCGGCGAAGCCGGGCGAGCTGAACGAGGACACGCGCTGGCATGGATTTGAGCGCATCGGATCGGAGCTGTCACTGTCGCCGTCGCATGTGGATCGCTATTATCGCGCGGCGGAGACGGTGTTGGATCGTGCATTTCCGACGGCGATGGGCGAGACGCGAAAGGTGCGCAAGACGGCGGCGGAATTGCATTACTCTGGCAACAAGGATGCGCAGGCCGCGCTGGATCGCTTTGGCATCAAGCGTCCGCTGCGCTGGCTGCTCTATCCGGGCACGGTGCAGAACGCGCTGTCGGCCAACTTCATGGGCAAGACCGGGCCGGAGCACAGCGGGCTGTATCGCTTGCGAATTCAAGCCAGCGGCAGTCGTCCGCCGGGAGGACAGCCCGCGCATTTGAGCATCGGCAAGCGCACGGGCGAGGAGACGGTGGACGCGCTCCTCGACTTCGACATCACGGCACCGGAGGACAAGCCGCAGGTGTATGAGGCCGAGCTGTTCCTCGAAATGCCGGCGACGCTCGACTTTTGCGTGGTGTCCACGGATGTGGTGGATCGCAGACAAGGCGCAGCCTTCCGCAATGCGCTCTCTGGCAGCAGCTACCTTTTCACGCACAGCAGCGAGACGATGCTGCTCAATCCGAACGCCCCGCAGATGTTCGATGGCAAGGGCAACGGTATCTTTTCCACGGTGCTCCTGGATTGGGTCGAATGGGAAGGCCCGATCGTGACCGACGCAGAGAAGTCGCGTCGTGATGGCCTCGTGCCAGCCGATGATGCCACGCCGGAGGTCGTCGCCGACACTTTGCAAAAGTTCGCCGAGCGCGCGTGGCGTCGGCCGGTGAAGAAGGAGGAACTGGAGGAATACCTGAAGACCTATCGCACCGAGCGCGAGGCAGGCGAGAAGACGGCGGATGCATATCGCGAAGCGCTGATGGGCGTTCTGACCTCGCGACATTTCATCTATCTCGTCGAAGGCGATCCGACACCGCGCGAGCGTGTCACCGACTTCGAACTGGCCTCGCGGCTTTCGTATTTGCTCTGGAGTTCGATGCCTGACGACGGCCTCATCGTGAGCAG
>WBZU01001804.1_pt1 | contig 15528 bp, 14 predicted proteins | sample 5204311 | NCBI WGS metagenome assembly WBZU01 (sample SAMN12344359, study PRJNA552823) | activated sludge metagenome | biome: Activated sludge suspended growth; feature: Nitrification reactor; material: Wastewater; isolation source: activated sludge from nitrification reactor of wastewater...
TGAAATCGGGCTCGGTCGGGCTCAAGCGGGGAATGCAGAACCCCCGCCAAACACCGAATTTGGCCAGGAAGCGAGGGGGCCGAGGGTCGGGGGTGTTTGGCGAGGGAGGCGTTGGACTTGTTGCCGTCGTCGCACGCCTCGCCGGGGCCGACGATGCCGTCGCCGCACTTCGCGTTGGTGCAGGCGTTGGTGCAGGCGTCGGTGTCGTCCATGTTGCCGTCGTCGCACTCCTCGCCGGTGTCGACGACGCCGTCGCCGCACATCGGCGCGGGGCCGGTGCTCGTGGCGGGGCCGGTGGTCACCGGCTCGGTGGTCGAGCCGGGGCCGGTCGTCATCGCCTCGGTCGTCACCGGCGTGGTCGTCATCGATCCCGTCGTCGCGTCCGTCGTGGCGCTGGCGTTGCTCGTCGAGCCGCCGGACGAGCCGCCCTCGCTCGTCGCGGGCCCGTCGTCGCCGCAGCCGCTCGCCAGCAGGGCCGCCGCGCAGGCGCCCGACATCACGCAGTTAAACAATTTGTTATCCAACGTCATCCACATCGCTCCCACTCCCGTCCTCGCCCGGACCAGCCGGACGCCTCGGATCAGGTTAACAAAGACAGGACGAGGGATACACGCAACCGATGCGCGCCGAGATCGCGCGGGCCGACGTCACCGCCGTCGCATGAAGAGGGCGGCGAGCGGCGCTAGCACCAGGATCGCCGTGAACGCGGCGATGCCGATCCCGAGCACGGCGAGCACGCCGATGCCGCGCAGGCCGCCCGAGTCGGCGATGATGAACGCGGCGAAGCCCATCACCGTGGTCGCGGTGGCGGCCCCGATCGCGGCCCCCGTCTCGCCGAGCGCGTGGGCGAGCCCGCCCTCCTCGCCGTGCATGCGACGGATCCGGTCGGTGAGGTACACGCCGTTGTCGACGCCGATGCCGAGGACGGCGGGCAGGATGGGCACGTTGAAGAGGGTGAAGCGGACGCCAGTGGCGGCCATCAGGCCGACGAGCCAGAGCATCCCGAGCACCAGCGGCAGCATGGTGAGCAGCGTGCGTCCGAGCGAGCGCATCTGCGCCGCGACGAACAGGGTGATCAGCGCGAGCGCCATCGCCAGCACCGTCGGCGCCTCGGAGCGCATCATGCGGTACATCAGCGCGTAGACGGTCGTCTCGCCGACGAACACGGCGTCGTCGGCGTCGAGGCCGGGGACCTGCGCGGTGTACTCCGCGGTCTCGCTCATGAACTCGAGGCCCTTGGCGATGTCGGCGGCGTCGAAGTCCGGGTAGGCGTAGACGGCGAAGCGGCCGTCCTTGCTGCGCACGCGATCGACCAGCGCGGGCGGCATCGCGTCGAGCGTGACGGGCTCGGCCTTGAGCATGCGCTGGAGCCGGCGGGCGTCCTCCTTGCTCAGCCCCTTCTCGTCGGTTGGCGCCTCTTCGCCGGCGGCGCGGCGGTCGAGCTGGCCCCAGGTGTGCTCGGGGATGTCCTCGGTCATCGCCGCGATCCGCTGCTTCCGCTGCTGCGCGTCGATCGCGGGGTCGGGCAAGAGATCGGGCGCGGCGACGAGCTCGGCGACGACGGTACCTGTCCCATCGGCCATGCGACGCGCGCGGACGTCGGCGGCGCGGGTCTTCACCGCGCGCGCCTGCTCGAGGGTGTCGACGACGAGGACGCCCGCGTGGATGTCCTTGCCGAAGATCTTGCTGATGAGGAAGGTGTCCTCCTCGTAGAGCGCGCGCGAGCGGTCGGACTGGAGCTTGCGGGTCGAGTTCTCGAACTGGACCTTGCCGCCGACCACGGCCGCGCCGATCGAGACGGCGGCGACCAGCGCGAGGACGACGCCGGGGCGGGCGAGGACGACGCGCGCGAGCAGGTCGCGGCCGGCGTGGCGTCGGTCGGGGTCGCCGACCTGCTTGACGCCGACGAGGCACAGGGTCGCCGGGTAGACGGTGACCATCGCCAGCAGGCACAGCGCGACGCCGAAGCCGGCGATCAGCCCGAACTCGCGGAACGCGGGGAACGCCGAGCTCGCCATCACGGCGAACGCGCCGAGGGTGGTGCCCGAGGCGACCAGCAGCGGCACGATGAGGCCGCCGAACGCGCGCTCGATCGCCTCGCGGTCGGTGCCGCGGCCCTTCTCCTCGCGCACGCGCATGAGGAAGTGGATCCCGGCGTCGATGCCCATGCCGACGATCACGGTCGAGATCAGGCTGGTCAGGGTGTTGAGGCGCCCGAGCACCGCGTAGGTGAGCGCCATCGACCAGGCGACGCCGCACACCAGCGGCACGAGCAAGGTGACGACCGCGCGCCACGAGCGGAACAGGATGTAGATGATCAGGACGACGCCGAGGAAGCCGAAGCCGCCGCTCTTGATCATGTCGCGGCGGATCGTCGCGCGCTCCTCCGCCTTGACGGTGTACGGGCCGACGACGTTCCAGGAGATCCCGGCGCCGCTCCACGGCGCGCCGGGGCGGGCGACCACGTCGGCGATGTCGGTCCGGATCTGCGTGTTGACGGCCTCGGCGAAGTCGAGGTCGCTCGACGAGCCGTTGGCGTGGATCAACATCACCAGCGCGGGCACGCCGTCGCGCTCGAAGTAGTCGCGGAAGGTCGTCCGCTCGAGCGCGGCGTCCTGCTTGGTGCGCACGAATTGGCGCAGCCGCTCCGGCGCCCCAGGGTCGGGCTTGTCGAGGCAGACGTCCGGCTCGGCGGTGCAGAGCTCGAAGTGGGTCCACTCCTGGACGCGCTCGTCGAGCTCGTCCATCTCCTTGTCGGCGAGGTAGTAGAGCGCGTGGTCGGCGAAGAAGTCGCTGCGCAGGCGGTACTCGACGTCGCCGATGAGCGAGCTCTCGCGGGCGCGCTCGGCGATCGCGTCGGCGAGCGCGTGGCGCTGCTCGGGCGTGCCGTCCTTGAGGATGACGTTGAGGCTGCCGAGCGCGCCGAACGAGGCCTCGATCTGGTCGAGGCTGGTGAGGACGGGGTGGCTCTGCGGGAGGAGCGAGCGGAGGTCGCTGTCGACGCGCAGCTGCGAGGCGGCCCACCCGGCGACGACGGTGAGCGCGACCGCGACCGCGAGGACGAGTCGGTGCTTGTCGAGGACCCAGGCGATCCACCGGTCGCGCAGGCGCTGTGTCGGGTCCTCGGCCAAGGGCGCGCCAATCTTGCCCCAAGCCCCCGCGTGCCCGCCAGGCTCGTTTGCACCGGCGCGCGTTTTCGCGGATTACCCGGCGGGCGCGGTCGGTTCCGGCGGTGCGTCGGCCGGTTCGGCCTGGGCGGCCGTGGCGGGGGCGGCCGACGGGGCGGCGCCGGTCAGGGTCTGGTGGATGATCGCCCGGACGAACGCCTCGACGCGCTGCGCGCCCGCGATGTTGAGGTGGATCCCGTCGCCCGCCCGGACTCGCTCCGTCTTGCCGCCGGGCTCGCCGTCGAGGTCGAGGCGGTCGGTGTAGCGCCCCTCCTCGTCGGCCAGCAGGCGCCAGATGTCGATGAAGTGCGCGCCCGGGCGGATCGCCATCTCGGCGCGGTAGATCGTGTTGACCCGCTGGACGCGCAGGTGGAACTTCTCAGGGCGCATCACCGGCATGCCGATCCAGAACAGCGGCTTGCCGCCGGGGGCGACGATCTCGGCGAAGGCGGCGACGCGGCGCGCGTACTCGTCGGGCCAGCCCGGCTCGTGCCAGGTGATCCAGCTGCGGTCGGGCATCTTGAGGCCCTGGACGTCGTTGCCGCCGAACATGACGACGGCGGCGTCGGGCTGGAACTCCTCGACGTGCTTGGCGGCCTCCTTGGGCCAGGCGAAGAAGTCGGGGCGGGCGAGGCCGGTGCTGCTCTTGCCCTTGCGCCGCACCTGGTAGCCGTGGATCTTGCGCAGGCCGTTCTCGAGGAAGAGGCCGACGGCGCCGGCGATCATGCTGTCGCCGACGATGAGGATCTTCGTCGCGGCCGGGTCTGCGGCGCGCGCGGGGCGGGGCAGGGCCGCGGCCGCGGTGGCGGCCGCGAGGCCGCGGAGCAGGCTCCGGCGGGACGAGGTCGGCATCAAGGATGAGGTTTTGCCCGACGCGCGGACCTCCCGCAAGCGGGGCCGTTGCGGCGCCTTGCCGGGGCCGGGGGCCTGCGTGTATCACTTCGGGACGAATTCGGGCCCTCGCTCGCGCGCCCGTGCGCGCCGGCAGGGGCTCCAAGAGGCCGCCATGCACGACCACCAAGACGCCCAGAAGTTCATCGCCCACCTCGTCACGAACAACAAGGTGATGTTGTTCATGAAGGGCAACAAGTCGTTCCCGCAGTGCGGCTTCTCGGCGGCGGTCGTCGAGGTGCTCAAGCGGCACGGGGTGCCGTTCGAGACGTTCAACGTGCTGTCGGACCCGGCGGTGCGCGAGGGCGTCAAGCAGTACGCGCAGTGGCCGACGATCCCGCAGCTCTACATCAACGGCGAGTTCATCGGCGGCTGCGACATCGTCCGCGAGATGGACGCCAACGGCGAGCTCGCGGACAAATTGAAGGCCGCCACGCCGGCGGCCTGAGCGCCCGGGTCACGGGCGCGGGGCGGGGCGCCGGAGCTGTCCGGCGCTCACGTCACGGGAAGGTGCAGATCCCGAACATCATCCCCATCTGCTCGGGGATGCCGATGTCCTCGCACTTGGAGCCCTCGGGGCAGGTGTCCATGGCGAGGTTGCAGATGAGCGCGCAGTTGGTCGGGTTCATCGCGTCGGCGCCGAACAGGCACTGACCCTGCACGCCGGCCACGCCGTCCGGGGTCGGGCAGTTCTTGCCCGCGCCCGAGCACGTCGGCGAGCAGAAGGCGCCCGTCACCTGGCCCATGGTGTTGACGTCGTCGATGCAGATCGAGCCCATCGGACAGGCGACCTCCATGCCCATCGCGTTGCTGCAGTCCGGGTACGGGTAGTCGCTCGCGCCGCCGGTGGTGCCGCCGCCGGTCGAGCCGCCGCCGGTCGAGCCGCCGCTGGTCGTGCCCGAGGGGTCGCCGGTCGTCGGCGAGGTCGTGGTGCCGCTGTTCGACTCACTGGAACCGGTGGTCGGGTTCTCGGCGGTGGTGCCGCCCGTCGGGTTCTCGGCGGTGGTGCCGCCGGACGCGGTCGCGTCGGTCGTGCTGTCGGTCAGCACGGCCGTCAACGACGTCAGCGTGTCCAGGGGATCGTCGATCTTGACGCAGGCTGTGGTGGCGAGGAGGAGCGTGCAGAAGGCGAGCGTGCGCATGGCAAAAAAATCCGCGCGGACGGTACATGCGGGCGCGTCGGCGCGTCAAGCGCCCGTCACGCGGCGGTGGGCCCGTCGGCTGCATGCGCAACGAGTGAGAATTGAAGCTAGCCCTTGAGCCAGGTGCAAACGCCGACGCTCTTGTTCTTCATCTTGGGGATCCCGACGTCGTCGCAGGTCATGTCGCCCGGACACTCGTCCGCGTCGAGGTCGCAGAGCAGCGCGCACAGGTCGGGCTTGCTGTCGCCGTCGCTGTCGAACGCGCACCGCACCTCGATGCTCGGCGCGAGATCCGGCGGGGTCGGGCACGGGCCGCTCTCGCAGCTCGGCGAGCAGAAGGCGCCGTTGAACGAGCCGACGTTGTGTTCGTCGAGGCACAGGCCGTCGGGCTCGCACGCGATCTCGGCGCCCATCGCGTTGCTGCAGCGGCCGAAGGGGCCGCCCGCGGGGAACACGGGCGGGGCGCCGGTGGTGCCGACGAGGGTGGTCGCCCCGGCCTCGCCGGTGGTCGCGTCCGTCGTCGCGGGGTCGGCGGTGGTGACCGGCGCGGTGGTCGAGGTCACGGCGCCGGTGGTCGATGTCGCGGCCGCGGTGGTCGTCGCGGGGTCGTCGGCGGTCGTCCCGTCGGGCACGGACCCGGTGGTGCCGTCGCCGGTGGTGCCGGTCATCGAACCGATAGAGGTTTCCCGGTTGCAGGCCACGAGGCCGAGCGCCAGGGCGAAACTGCCAAGAGCGAATGAGCGCATGACGGTGACTCCAGAGAACGCCGCGAAGGCGACCGCGCGGGGCCGGGATCTCCGGCGCGCCGCGTCTCCACGAGTTCCATGGCGGGTCTGCGCGGTGGGGCCAGGCAAACGCGGGAGAGCGGGCGAAAAAGGGGCGCCGCCGCGTGTGTCACGCCAGCGGCCGCGAGAGTGCGTGGCCGGCGAAACATCGGCTAGGATCGTCGCCGCAAGGACCGGGACTTATGCTTCACACACGCTCGTTGTCGATGTTGGTGGCCCTCGCGCTCGCGGGGGGTGTGGTCGGGTGCTTCGTCGAGGACTCGGGAGAGTGCAGCGTCGGTGCACCGTGTACCGGTCGCGGCGAGGCGTGCGACGATGTGACGAAGACGTGCGAGCCGCAGAACCTCGACGTCGACGGCACGGCGCCGGCGCCGGCGCCGGCCGACTTCACGCGCACGCTGCCGTTCTTCCGCGGCAAGGTCTGCATGCCCACCAAGGTGCAGCCGGGCAACAAGGTCCCGGTGCAGGTGAGCATGTGCGTGCACACCTGTGTGACGGCCAACAGCTACCAGTTCAAGAACCAGTACCGCTGCACCGGGACGGTGTGCGAGGCGGCGCTGATCGTGTACACGCCCGACGCGGCGGGCACGGGCTGCCCGGCGGACGTGTTCGGCAAGTTCCCCAAGTCGGACTGCCAGTACGTCGAGGTGCCGTCGGGTGTGGGCGGCTTCACGATCCAGGGGATCGGCGACATCACCGGGACCGCCACGGTCGAGCTGCCGTTCCTCACCAACGACGACGTGCAGACGGTCGCCGACGGCGCGTCGACCGACGCGAACTGGGCGACGATCTACAAGTACCCGCAGGACCCGGGCCGGGTGTTCAACATCACCATGAGCGGGAGCAACCCGGCGGCGCCCGCGAACTGCGTCGACGACCCGTCGCTGTGCGACTGCAAGGAGATCGGGTTCTAGCTTGAGCGGCGAACGGCCGAAGATCGGGCTCGTGCTGTCGGGAGGCGGCGCGCGGGGCGCCTACGAGGTCGGGGTGCTCCGCTACGTCCGCGAGCGGATCCGCGGCGAGACGCGCTTCGACATCATCACCGGCAGCAGCATCGGCGCGGTCAACGGCGCGTACATCGCCGCGACCGCCGACCGCCCGCGCGCGCAGGGTCGCCTGCTCGCGCGGGTGTGGAGCGAGCTCGATCTCGACGACGTGTGCCGGTTCGGCTGGTCGCAGATGCGCAGCCTGCCGCAGGTGCTGTTCGGCAGGTTCAGCGACAAGGTGACCCACGGGGCGCAGCTCGGCGGGCTGGTCGACTCGCGCGCGATCCAGAACCTCGTGCGCGCGCGGCTGCCGTGGCGCGGGATCTCGGACAACCTGCACGCGGGCCACGTGTCGGCGGTCGCGTGCACGGCGACCGAGGTGGCGACCGGCACGGTGACGACGTTCGTGCAGACGGCCGACGGCAAGCTGCCGAAGCGCTGGCCGGTGGAGCAGCGACAGAACGTGGTGCTCACGGCGATCACGGCGGCGCACGCGCTGGCGTCGGGGGCGATCCCGGTGCTGTTCCCGGCGGTGCGGGTCGGCGACCAGCTCTACGCCGACGGCGGCCTGCGGCAGAACACGCCGCTGCGGCCGGCGATGCGGCTGGGGGCGACGCGGTTGCTGGTGATCGGGCTGCGCCACACGCCCGACGCGGCCGAGGTGCAGCAGATCCGGCGCGAGGCGGAGGACGCGTTCCCGAGCGCGCTGTTCATGCTCGGCAAGGTGCTCAACGTGCTGCTGCTCGAGAAGGTCGAGGCGGACATCGAGCGGGTCGAGCGGATCAACCAGATCATCGAGGCCGGCGAGCGCGAGTTCGGGCCCGACTTCAAGCAGCGGCTCGCCCGCGGGATGCACAAGGACAAGACGACGCCGTACGAGCCGATCGAGTCGCTGTTCATCCGCCCGAGCCAGGACATCGGGCGGATCGCGTTCGACACGGTGCGTCGCACCGGGCTGTCACGCTACTCGGGGGTCATCGCGCGGCTGATCCGGTGGGCGGTCGCCACCGACAACGCGCGGCAGGAGAGCGACCTGGCGTCGTACCTGCTGTTCGACCCGGACTACTGCAAGCAGCTCATCGAGCTCGGCTACCAGGACGCGGCGAGCCACCACGCGGAGCTGACGGCGCTGTTCGACCGCTGAGCGGTCTACTTCGTCTTCTTGCCCTTCTTGCCCTTGGCGGCCTTCTTGGCGGCGTCCTTCTCGGCCTTCGCCTTGGCGGCGTCCTCGGCCTTGATGTACGACTCGATCTGCTGGCGCGCGGCGCACTGACACAGCGTCGCGCCGCCGAACAGGTCCATGCACGCCGAGGCGAGGTAGCGCAGGGTGCTGTCGGGGCAGAAGTGGCCGAGCATGGTGCCGCAGAACTGGCTCTTGGCGGAGTCGGTGTTCTGACACTTGCAGCGCTCGGGGTCGGAGAAGCAGCCCTCGACGGCGAACTTGCCGGGGGCGGGGGCGGCGGCCTTCTCGGCCGCGGGCAGCGCCACGGAGCGCTCCTGCTTGTAGAGCGCCTCTTCCTCGGCGGCCGAGACGACCTGCGGCTCGCCGGCGCGGGCGGCGGGCGCGGCGAGGAGGAGGCCGAGCGAGGTTGCGAGCGCGAGGGACAGGCGGCGGGTCGTGGACATCGGCGGCACCTCGAGTGCGAGCGTAACACGACCGCGAGGGGCGGAGGCGCGCGCGGACTTGCGCCCGGGCTCGCCGTCGTGCGATGCCCCCGGCATGACGACGAGCCTCGACCCCGCGGCCCGCGACCAGCTCTCGGCGCTGGTCGGCGCGGCCTTCGCCGACCGCGCGCTGCTCAAGGATCCGGCGCACCGCGACGCCGTGCTGGCGACGATCGCCGCGCTCGACGCCGGCCACCTCCGCGTCGCCTCGCCCAACGAGCCGGGCGAGCCGTGGACGGTGCACGCGTGGGTCAAGCAGGCGATCTTGCTGTACTTCGCGGTCTGCGAGATGCAGACGATCGAGCTCGGGCCGTTCGAGTACTTCGACAAGATCCCGCTCAAGCGCGACTGGGCGCGCGCCGGGGTGCGCGTGGTCCCGCCGGCGACGGCGCGGCGCGGCAGCTTCATCGAGGCCGGCGCGGTGCTGATGCCGAGCTACGTCAACATCGGCGCCCGCGTCGGCGCGGGGACGATGGTCGACACGTGGGCGACGGTCGGCTCGTGCGCGCAGATCGGCCGCGGGGTCCACCTGTCCGGCGGCGTCGGGATCGGCGGGGTGCTGGAGCCCCCGAGCGCGACGCCGGTGATCGTCGAGGACGGCTGCTTCCTCGGCTCGCGGGCGATCGTCGTCGAGGGCGTACACCTCGAGCGCGAGGTGGTGCTCGGCGCGAACGTGACGCTGACGGCGTCGACGCCGATCATCGACGTCACCGGGCCCGAGCCGATCACCTACAAGGGGCGGGTGCCGGCGCGCTCGGTGGTGGTGCCGGGGACGCGACCCAAGAAGTTCGCCAGCGGCGAGTACCACCTGGCGTGCGCGCTGATCGTCGGCCGGCGCAAGGAGAGCACCGACGAGCGCACGAGCCTCAACCAGGCGCTGCGCGAGTTCGACGTGCCGGTGTGACGGTCAGCGCGGGCCGGGGCGGCCGGCCCACAGGCGAGAGTTGCGCATCGCCTGCTGGACGTCGGACATGAACGAGGGCCGCTCGTTGCCCCGCTCGGACATGGTCTGCGCGAGGCCGTCGATGAGCAGCGGGAAGGTGTACGGCGAGGGGTTGCAGCACAGCAGCCACTCGCGCATCTGCTCGCGCATCATCTGGGCGGCGTCCGCCGAGGTCTTGCCGCCGCGGATCATGTACTGGGTGAACACGGCCTGGACGTCGCGCAGGACCGGGCCGAGCTCGCCGACCATGAGGCGGTCGACCTCGTCCTCGGGCTCGGGCACGGGCGACGGGGCCGACATGCTGCTGTCGGGCGTGGCGCCGGAGCTGGGGCCCTTGAGGCCGCTCAGCAGCGCGCGCAGCACGGCGCGCACGGCGGGGCCCGCCGAGTCGCGCTCGAGCATCACCGTCAGCGTGGCCTCCTCGCGCACCGGGAAGATCATCATCCGCGCGGCGCCGAAGGTGATCAGCAGCTCCTCGATCGGCGAGCCGACCGTCGCCGAGGCGACGACCATGCGCCGCACCGTCTTGGCGATGTCGGTCGCGGTCACGCTGTCGAAGGAGCTGTGGTCGCCGGCGGTGTACGCCCCGTCGACGGTGGCGACCAGCGAGCCACGCACGCCCGGGAGCTTGTCGAGCTCCTCGAGGAGGGTGACCATCTGGCGGTTCGGCTCGGCGCTCATCGCTTGTTCTCGACTCCCATGATAGCGTCGCGGATGGCCTCGGGGTCATGTCCCGGAGCGACGGAGAGCACCGCCGACGTCGCGCCCATGCCGACCATGATCATCTGCTGACCGCTGGCCGACCGCGCGATGACGCCGTCGAACACGTGATAGCCGAGCGTGCGGGCGATCCGGGCGGCGCCGCGCATGTAGAACCCGGCCAGCGTGACCACGGTGCTGTTGTTGCGCATGTCCTCGGCGATCACCTTGCTCGTGCTCGAGATGATCGCCACGCCGTTGACGCCGTCGAACTGCCAGAACTGACCGAGCATCAGCTCGCGCGTCTCGGGATCTTCGAGCAGGTCGGCGCTGTTGGCCTTCTTGATCGGCTTGCTCGTCGCGGCCGGCGCGGTCGTCGCCGGGGGCCGCGCGGCCGCCGTCCCGCCGCGCACCGCGGGGGTCGAGGCCGGGGTCGCCCGCGAGACGGCCGGCGTCGACACCGGGGTCGCCCGCACGGGCATCGGCGGCGGCGTGGCGCGCAGCGCAGGCACCGAGGTCGGCGTGCCGCGGCTGGGGATCGCGGGGGTCGAGACCGGGGTCGGCCGACCCACCACGCGCTCGAGCGTCTGCACGCGGCGGCGCAGCGTCGGCACGCCGTCGCTGCCGACCTCGACCGGCGGAGAGCTCGCCGGCGGGCCGCCGCGCTGCGCCTGCTGGCTGCGCGCGCGCGCCTCGATCTCCTCGTCGTCCTGCGGCAGCGCGAGGTCGTCGATCCGCGCGATCGCGGAGTCGGCGACGCCCGCCATGTCGATGTCGCCGGGGCGCGGCGCCTCGGGCTTGCGCGACGGCTGGGCCGCCGCCGGCAGGCCGCGCGGAGGCGTGGTCACCGGCTTCGGCATCGGCGCACGGCCGGCGCGCGGCTCGGGCGGGCGGGTCTCGGGGGCGCGAGGCTCGGGGGCGCGGGCCTCGACGCGCGGCTCGGGCCGCGGCTCGACGCGCGGCGGCGGGGGCGGCGGCTCGGGCTCGGGCTCGGGCTCTGGGGTCGGCGGCGGCGCCGCGTGCTTGCCGGACTTCTCGTCCTCCCGCTCCTCGACGGTGTCGGTGGTGCCGAGGATGCCCTCGTCGGACTGGCGCGCGGCCTCCATGAGGAGGTGCATGCTCGGGCGGACGATCGTGCGGGCGGGCGGAGCCCGGAACAGCACCTCGCGGAAGCTGCCGCGGCCGGCGGCCAACATCTTGTAGAAGGCCTGCTCGCCGCGGGCCTCGCCCCACTGGGCGTGGACGATGTCGCCGTGCTCGAACCAGATGAAGCCGGTGCCGTTGTGGGTGTTGACGACCACCGCCTTGTCGCGGCCGGACACCGCGATCATCTGCACGTAGTCGAAGAACTCGACCTCGATCTGGTTGCCGTAGAAACCCTTCCGCGGCCCGCAGGCCTCGACCATCTTGACGAGCTTGTCGAGGTCGATCGGCTTCTCGACCAGGCGGATCGAGCCGCCGCCCTCGTACTGGCCGCGGAATTCAGGGTTCAGCGCCTCGACCATGACGATGACGGGGATCGAGGGGTAGTTGCTGCCGAGCCACTGCAGCAGCTCGGGGGCGTCGCCCGCCGAGTTGTGCAGGTCACACAGCACGACGTCGAAGAGTTCGCGGCGCAGGCGATCGTTCGCCTCGCGCGCGGAGCTCGCCGACGAGGTGACGTGACCCTGCTGCTTCAGCTGACGCTCGATGGCCGCCTGCAGGAGCATGTCGTCGACCACGACGAGGGTGTGGATCACGGCGATCTTCGTTCGGGCGTTCTTCGACACCGGCTGCCTATCTTACTCTGCGCGCACTAGCGACAGGATGGTTATGCAACCTAGGACCGGCCCCGGACCCCGTGCGCTGGGGCCTTGGTGGATCCACCAAGTTCAAAACTGCGCATCGGGTCCGTTGGGATCGGTTTTGAGCTTTTTGGGTCCAATCCGAGGTGGAGGCACAGTGTAGCCTGGTCGGTCGGTAAAACATGTAGACGACCTCACGCTCCCTGCCGAAGACGGGTGGGCAAAGGTGGCGACAGCGATCATAAACTTTGTAATCTTCTCCTCCGTACATTCCTTTATTCGGCTTACACAAAGGATTTTTTGTAAAGCGCCCTTACAAATTCGTCCTTCCGTGTCCCGGGCTCTTCGCCTATCCTGCCGACCATGCGCCTCTCCCTCGACAACCTCAATCTCAACGCTGCTGAACGACTGCTCTGCGTGGAAGCGCTCAACGCCGCCGGTAGCATCGTCGAAGCCGCTCAGCTGCTCGGCATCACCCGTCACGCGCTCAAGCGGCGCATCATCAAGCACCGCATCGAGTGGCCGCGCTCGAACAGCCCCTCGGTGAGCGATTCCGCGTCGGCGTCCGCCACCGCGTCCGTCAGCGCGGCGGAGTAATCCTCTACTCCTCCGTGCTCTGAGCAGCGCGCGATCCGTCAGGATCGCGCGCTGTTGCATTTTAAGCCGATCTCTGGGCCGCGCCTGGTCGAGAGGTCGGCGATCTGCATTTCCGCACTTGAAATGTGCGATTGAATCATCGGCCGCGAGCGAATTCGCCCGACTGGCCATTCCTGTATCCAGTTGTCGCTCGGATCGAGGCGTCCGGCTGGCCTGGAGATCTCACGAGCGATCTCCCCAACTAATTTCGCGCGCCGCTACGCTCACACAGTTTTGATAGTTTGAGATCGGCGCCCGAAAATAGGCAGCAGAGTTAGTTGTGAAAGAATGGGTAAACTCGCGCACGGGAAAGATGCGTTTGCGGCGTATTGTTAGACTTTCGGGTCCGTGCGGAAACGCCCTGCGCGGATCGTTTTCACGCGCACCCATGCACGATTTGGCGGCTTTACTTGCATGGGAATTTTGCAATTTTGGACAACGTTCGATGCTCGATGTCATCCGCCGAGATCGGGATCAATAGTTTGTGAGCGCGCCTCGGTTCGCGTACGCGTCGACCCACCGCGCGCGCTCCTGCGCCGTGGGTGATTCACGGGGGACGCGAAGGCGCTCAGGAGGCGACAGGCTCGTCGTCGCTCAGGATCTCTGCCTGCGCGCGCTCGATCTCGCGGACGAGGGCGCGGAGCGCCTCGTGGACCTCGGGCGCGGCGTCGGGCAGGCACAGCTCGGGGCGCGCGAGGAGATCGAGGAGGCTCGTCCATCCGGAGAGGAAGGCCGCGAGCTGCGAGGCGGAGAGCCCCTCGGTGCGCCCCAGGAGGAGCTGCTGGACGAGCATGTGGAGCGGGAGCGCGGGCAAGGCCAAATCGAGCTTAACCGCAAGTGCGCGGGGCGCCAAAAACCATGCGCCCGCGCGCAGGCGCCGGCGGCACCGGCATGGACTATGGTTCATGCCGTGAACGACCACGAACGTCGGCTGGCGAGCGTCGTCGAGGGGATCCTCGAGTCGTACCGCGACCACGGCAACATCAACCACCTCGAGGGCAGCAATCTGCCCGCGCGCAGCGAGGTCTCCGAGCTGCTCGACGACCTGCTGTCGGTGGTGTTCCCGGGGTACTTCAACTACGAGCCGCTCGACGAGCTGACCGCCCGCTACTTCGTCGGGGCGCGCTGCGCACGGATCCTGCGCCGGCTCGAGCAGGTCATCGGCCGCGCGCTGGCCGTCGGCTGCCCGCGCGCCGGCGGCTCGCCCGAGGAGCTCGGCCGCTGCGCGCACGAGCACGCGATCGAGCTGCTGCAGGCGATCCCGTCGATCCGCGAGCTGCTCGCGGCCGACGTCCAGGCCGCGCTCGCCGGCGACCCCGCCGCCTGCAGCGACGCGGAGATCATCATGAGCTACCCGGGCGTGACGGCCATCGCCGGCCACCGCATCGCGCACCACCTGCACCGCCGGCAGGTGTCGCTGCTTCCGCGCATGATCGCGGAGATCTTGCACAGCCGCACCGGCATCGACATCCACCCCGGCGCGTCGATCGGGCACAGCTTCTTCATCGACCACGGCACCGGCGTGGTCATCGGCGAGACGTCGGTGATCGGCAACCGCGTGAAGCTCTACCAGGGCGTGACGCTCGGCGCGCTGTCCGTGAAGTCGCGCGAGGCCGGGCGCAAGGCGCAGCGCCACCCGACCATCGAGGACGACGTGACCGTCTACGCCGGCGCGACGATCCTCGGCGGCGACACCGTGATCGGCCGCGGCTCGACGATCGGCGGCAACGTGTGGCTCACCCGCAGCGTGCCGCCCGGCACGACCGTGGTGCTCGACACGCCGTCGCTGCGGTTCTTCACGATGGGCGGGCCCGGCGGCGACAAGCCCGAGCGCGGCGTCGCCTCCGAGCCCTGACGCGGCGACTACTGCGCCGCCTCTTCGCGGGCGCGCACGCGGATCCGGCCGGACAGCGCCTCGCGGACGATCGTCTTGGTGTCCTCGTCGAAGTTGCCCTGGACGATCGACCGCATGTACGAGCGCTCGGTCGGCTCGCTCGCGGCCCACCGCAGCGACTTGCCCTTGAGGCGGCCGAAGTTGAAGACCGGCTCGTTGTCCCGCCAGATGAAGCGGCGCGCGCTGTCGACGTAGCCGGCGCTGGTGATGTTCGAGACGTCGTGCAGCGAGTCGACGCTCAGCTCGAGCTCGCCGTAGCGGCCGAGCTGGCCGGCGAACACCTCGAGCGTGGCGATCGTGTCGGCCTCGGCGCCGTGGGCGTTGCTCAGCTCCTTGTCGCAGTAGAAGCGCATCGCGGCGGTGAGGTTGCGCGGCTCCTTCTGGTGGTAGATGACCTGGGCGTCGATGACGCGCACGCCGGCGAGCTCGAAGCCCTTGCCCACCCGCGCGAACTCGTTCTGCAGCACGCGGACGTCGAAGCGGCCGATGTTGAAGCCCGCGAAGTCGCAGCCGCGGAGCGCCGCGAGCAGGGTGTCGGCGATCTGCGCGAAGGTCGGCTCGCCCTCGACGTCCTTGTTGGTGATGCCGTGGATCTCGCTCGCCTCGATCGGGATCCGCACGCCGGGGTTGACCCGCCAGGTCTGCGGCGCCTCGACGCCGCGCTCGGCGCTGATCTTGATGATCGAGATCTCGACGATGCGATCGAGCGCCGGGTCGGTGCCGGTGGTCTCCGTGTCGAAGAACACCAGGGGCCGCTGGAGGCCGCGGAGGAAGTCGGCGAAGCGGGGACCGAGCGTTTCCACCGTCGGGAAGGGCAGGCGTGGGCTGGGCATGGCGACCGGTGGGTTATACCCGGAACTTCGCGCGGGGGAAGGCCGCCCGGTGATCCCGAACAGACCAAGACCGCCGGCGCGCGCCGCACGGGCGCCGCCGACC
>WBZU01001805.1_pt1 | contig 15514 bp, 11 predicted proteins | sample 5204311 | NCBI WGS metagenome assembly WBZU01 (sample SAMN12344359, study PRJNA552823) | activated sludge metagenome | biome: Activated sludge suspended growth; feature: Nitrification reactor; material: Wastewater; isolation source: activated sludge from nitrification reactor of wastewater...
ATAGGGATCTATGAGCAACCATTCCGCGCCCGCCACTGACCAACCAGTTTCCCGCGCCAATGTTTCGAAGGTTTCTAGCGAGCAACTCGCCTCTCCATAGTCTGCCGATCCAGCATTTTTCATCTCTCCACTCGGAAGAAACGCATAGCCACCCTCTCGATGAACCCGCATCAACTCATCACATCTTTCGTTACCCAGGACCGGCCTTCGTATCTGCCAGTATTCAATAGGACGAATGGTGGCAACAAATAATCCTTTCGGCGCAGTGACCGCTCGCACGCACCTCAAGACCTCGCGCACATTTTCTTCGCCGAGGTGAGTAAATATCGAAAAGGCGAAACTAAAATCGATGTTGCTGACCTCTACGGGTAAGGCTACGGGACGATAGTGAACATTAAAAATTCTTCCGGGAACCCTATTCGTCTCACATTGCTCGATCGATTTATGCCATGGGTCTACACCGAAAAGATCGTCCGGATCGGTGAAGTACAGCATCTGCCGAAGTATTCGCCCCCAGCCGCAACCGTAGTCCAAAATTCGTGCGCCACTCAACCCTCGTCCTCTATGAACGTGCGAAAGCTGATCGATAATACGTGAAAACTGAGCCGTCTGTTGCAAAAGCCGCGTGTCAGAATTTCCGGCCCACGCTTTTTGAACGTCTGGTGACGGATAGATTGGCAGTGCTGCACGAAGCTTCGGGAATTGTCCCGGAACCGAGTAAAGCAACGAGGCAAACTCATCGGGGTTCAAAGCTCGAAGCACAGTCAGCGCGGATCGCAGGCCGTGCTCAACAAGCACACGCTCTGCGGACTCGATAAGCGGATAACGATATGCAGGAACTATCGACAAACGTACCCCCGATGCTAGCGCCTTTTTTTGTTAGCCGCCCATTCGTAAGGCCGCGCAAAACGCTATCTTTTCTCTACCACGAACGTATTGGAGATCCAATACTCGGGTATATTGACCGATCGGTCCTCGCGCACTTCACAGACTACACACCCCGCTTCAGCCACGACATTCAAAACATCACGTTGGGGCAGGCAATGCATTTCGATGTCCCCAGCACCCTTGCGTGACTGCATGTACCGCTTCAATTCAAAAGTATAGCCGACCGAGTGAGTCGGAACCTGGAAAACGGCCATACCGCCCGGCCGCAACATCGTCAGCGCTTGATGAAGAATGTATTTTATGAGTGGCGGAGGATTGTGTTGCAGGACGATTCTGGAATACCAGAAATCGAAATCTGAAGTCATGCCGAGATTCGGAAGCGATGAGGTTCGAAAGTCGATGTTTGCAACGTTCGCGCTTGCCGCGGCGGTGCGCGCCAAATCGAGATGCGCGGGAGAAATGTCGATACCTATGACGCGCGCAAACGACTTCGCCAGTTGCAGTGTCATACGCCCTAACCCGCACCCGTATTCAACCACATCGGAAAATTCCGAAATAGACCGACCGGCGCGATGAACCAGACTTTGCACCTCTCGCATTTCACCCAACCCCGACGCGTAGAAGCGTTCTGCCAGATCAGGTGTTACCTCTCTTTCGAACACCGGACTTGAGAGAACAGACCAGTATGGGCGCTCCGCGCCCAATTTCGTCCATTTCGATTGAATGTGTTCAAACAGCGTAATCTGAGCCGATGTTTCCGGATCACTTTCAATCGAAAGCCGTGGCAGTTCCAACGGCAGATTGTTGAGTTTAAGAGGGTTCTTCCGTCGAAACTCCGAACTGGATATCATAGCCGCGCGCAACTCTCTAACCGAACCATGGGAGAGCGCGCGCGTGACCACCACATCGCTTTCAGCATTCCGATCGAGAAAAAGCATATAGGCGCTGCGCACCAAATCAGGCGTCAACTGGATATCGCTCGGTGACCGCGCTTCCTGCTCGACAATGTTCGAGTCGAGCTCTGAAGATTCGATGATCGATGGCTCGAGCTTCGTCGAATCTTGTCCTGAAGCCGATTTTGTCGAATTTTCCTCGCCCGACGACATTGTTCTGGTTTGAGTACCTGACATGCACATTTCCTTAAACAGGAACCCTAGCAGAGCCAATCTCTTCCGTCAGCACTCATTACTTCTCGCGAAATTGCCGCGCATCCAGGGCATCGGCGATGCTGCACAACCAATCGTGCTCGAAGACGTGATCGGGCTCCAGATGTGCACCTTCGGCCCATTCGTTCCAGGCGTTCACAAACACGAGGCGCTCGTTTCCGCTGAGAAACTGATGGGCCTGATCGAGCTTTGCTTCGACATACGCTCGAAAGCGCTCCGGCAGCGCCCCCTCTAGCGTCGTGTGCGCCAATGGTTGGCGGGGTGTATTATCCCAGCTCGGGAAGACGCCGGGAAAATGCGTCCCCGCCGCCTTGACGCCGCTGCACGCATTCACCACGGTCCCTGGATAGTCGTACGTCTTGCCCACAAACCCAGACTTCAGCAGCATCCGATTGTTTTCCAACGGGGCAGCAACACCCTGCGGAGGGAATTCCACCGACGCATCGAAGCCGAGCTCTCGAGGGTTCAAACCCTGGTTGGCCGTTTCCATGCTTTCGACGAACGCAAGGTAGACCCCGTTGAAACCTGCCTCCGCAAACCGTTGCCGTAGATAGCCGCAGAGCTTGGCAACGTCCGGGATAATCTGCGGCCGATAGATCATCAGAAGCGGCAGACCATTGATCGTAATATACCCGGAAAGTCGCGCTGCGGCGATCGCATCGTCGGCAAACGTGTCATACGTCGCCTGTGCGTAATCCTGAGTCATCAGCGCGTGCTTCGTCGATCCCCCATCCCAGTGGCGGGTCCAGTTCTCGTTGGCCCAACAAAGACAGAAGCGGAAGTCGGCGATTTTCGCAGCGAGGATGTTGTCCAGCGGCCGGTTCAGCACCCGCTGCTGCTGGAAATTGTAATAGTACATAACGAAACCATGAATACCATAGCGCCGCGCCAACGCCATCTGATCTTCCATCGTCTCGGTCAGCCGCAAATCATAAAATCCCAGATCGGATGGCAAATGCGGCTGGTAGTGCCCGACGTAAGAAGGCTGCGCCTTGACCACGTTGGTCCATTCTGTGAACCCCTTGCCCCACCAGAGATTGTTTTCCCGCACCGGATGAAACTGAGGCAGGTAGAAAGCCAGGACGCGCACGGTGACATCGTCGGCAAGGCGGTCACCCCATTTGTCGAGCAGCTTCTGCTGGTTCCGTCGCACCAACTGAACCCGGCGCTTGTGCGAAGCTGCGGAAGTCGTCGCACTGAGGTGATGCACACATTGAGCGGCGGCCACATAGCGAATCCGTCCACCGTGGCTGCGCAGGGAGATACACAGGTCGACATCCTCGCAATAAGCCGGCGCGAACCGCTCGTCGAAGAGATCGGAAGGCACCCGATTCCGGCGAACCAACAGACACGCCCCTGATCCGTAGGCGATGTCGCGATCCCGCTGGTATATTGGCAGTTCCGGGTCGTCGAACAGGCCGACCATCCGCGTCTCGCCATCGGCTTCGATCGTGCAGCCAGCCTCCTGGAGACGACCGTTGGGATAAAGAATTTTAGGCGAAGCGGCCGAGAGTTCAGGATCGTCGACCATCGACCGCCAGAGAAGGTCGATAGTGTCTCCCATTACTTGCGCATCATTGTTCAGAAGCAAAACAAACGGCGCCTTGGAGAACAGGAACGCCGCATTGCAGCTGCGCAGAAAATGAAGGTTCTGCGGATTCCTTCGATATGTGAGCCCGGGAACACGCTTGAACAGCTCGTATCGAGGATCGGGCGAACAATCATCTGCCAGAATAATGTGCAGCGGAACTTGCACATCGGCTTTTGCAATCGACGCGAGGCACTCGACGGTCTTCTCGAATTCTTGGTAGCAAGGAATGACCACATCAATCTGCGGCGACTCGTGAACCGGAAAAACGAGTCTAGCAAGCAACAATTCATGAGCGTCGCTGACGACGGGACGAATGTCGCGTTCGCCGAGATCGTTCATCCGACGCGATCTACGCTCCTGGATCTGATCGTTTATCTTGCTGTAATTTCGCAATATGATGGCCGATGACCGCTCCGGTCGATTCTGCTTGCCTATCGAATGCTGCACGTTCGGTGGAACCGCCGGCACCGCAAATTGTTTCGGAGATCGCCTTGCAAACCGTCCCAAGCGCAAATAATGCGCCAACGGCCGATCCAGAGGCTTGCCGCCTTCAGCATACTCGTTGCTGTACCAGACCGGATCAAACGCATCGCTCGACACGCGACGCTCCGCATCTCCAACCGTGATGAAATGCAAGAGAGCACTGAACCGATCTGTCGGAACGTCCTTGTATTGTTGGCTGTAGCGCTCGATATCAATCATCGGATGAATGCTGCAACCTGTACTGTCCCGACGCAACAGCATGTCAACCAACATCGCCGGCGAAACCGCCTCGCCCTTCACCGTGCCACGATAGTGGTCGACACTAAAAAATGGGCTTGGATCGACGAGGTTCTCGGAAAAGAGCCGCCAAAACTGCCACGCAATCGTTTCGCTCTCTTCCCACAAGTCTTGTCGCAGAAAACGAATGTAGCTGAGGTCGATCAGCGGATGCGGCGGAATCGCGTGCGCAATGCCGTAAACGAAAAAATCAACCAACGCATTGTGGCTCATGGAAAGATCAGGACGTTGTTTACGATAATAGCCCTCGTCCAGCAGGGGGAAAAAAAAGCCGCGCTTCTCAGCTGGCAGCAACCCATAAATATCCAGAAACTCGTCCGAATAGAGAACGTCGGCCCCAATAAGTTTTTCATAATAACCTGGCGGCAAGATACCGCTGCGGAGAAACGCATCGGCGTAGAGTAGTGCTTGAGTTGGAAACGGAGCGGCCTCTCTCATTCTTGCTGCCTGCTAGACCTTATACTCATTTTTCTAGATGCGAGATCCCGACAGGTGATTCAAACTGCGAAACATCTGAGCTAGGATCATGTAGACGTCGAGTGGACCGTCGTCGAACCTGTTTTCCGATAGATCGGGCCGAAGCTGCAGAACAATTGGCAAATCATCAGTGGCATATTCTACATCCTGCGTACCAGCTCTTCACAGCGCGACTAGCAGAGCCTACGGGGCTTATACGAGCGTTTACAATCTCGTCAATCGCTGGCGAAAGGCCGGATCGGGGCCGGTGCCGCCCCATCTCGAACGTCCATGACGGAAAGGTGCAGATGATCGACGGCTCGTTTGTGTAGGGCCATCAGCACGCCACCAGTATGAGAACAGAGTCCGCTGATCTCGCCGGACAACGACCATGATATCACGGCAGCGAAAGCCCTGCTCGACGGGTTCGAGCCGCGCGCCGTCGCTGATAAGGGCTATGACGCCGACATCGCTGACGAAGCGTCGGACCCAACGGATTTATCTGCCATGACGCCCAGTTCATCGTCCCAATTCCTCTTGCAGTTGCTCGCCCCTACCCTCTCAGCTTATCGCAGTAGAACCTTTGCGAGAACGATCCCCAGATCCCGGTCATCCTTGCCCCATGTTTCAAGCAATCGGTCCGTGCGGAGCGAAACATCGAGATCTGATCGCCGCGCCGAGCGTGGGATTTGAGCTGAGCACTTCACAAATTGTCCCGGCAAAACCGCTTCTGTGAGCAGCAGCGTATCCCCCCCTAGTCGAGCGACGACGGTAACCGGCTCTCTCTGCGACGGTGGCCAGTAGAAGTTAGCGAGTAGGGTGCTTGCATGGATGGCGTTTGAGAAGCGCAGTCTCACGTAAGGCGTCATCCAGTTGTCGTCGTACCAGGTCCCGCAGACCACTTGGCCCGAAATTTTGGCTCTCCATTTGATCATGCCGCCACCCGCGCCTCAGTTCCCTCAGTTATTACGTTGACTCGGTCGAGCATCCGGATACCCACAGCGCGGAAAGAACAACTACGCCGAACGCGTCTCTGACCTTCACGGCAAACACGACGCGCAAAATCGCTGTCGACGACTAATCGCTCAGCTATGTCGACGGCGTTTTCTAGATTGGGCTCAGCCCAATGTTGCCCCTCATGACAGGGGTAATCACCTTCAGCAACCGGTATCAAGGTGAAGCCGACAGCTCCGGGATACAGGCCGTCCATATATTCGAGATTTCCCGACCAAGCCGTTGCGATAGAGCTGCGTCCCAGCCACATCGCTTCTGCCGCGCCACGACCAAACCCTTCAGACCTATGTAACGAAACAAAGCAATCACAAGCCGCGATAAGGCTTTGCGTTTCGTGCGCGGTTAGCGGCCTGTCGATGACCACGACGTCATGTCCAACCTCGCCGAGATTCTCCTCGATCCACGCGGTTGCGTCACGATCGCCTTGCTTCACCTTCACAACGAGCTGCATGTCAGCGAAAGCCAACCGACCGCGCAATAGTCGGTACATCTCAATGACAGCCCATGGATTCTTCCGTGAACTGAATGATGACAGATCAAATAAGGTCAAGAATACAAAAGAGGATGCCCTTACTCCAAAATAGCGCCGCGGCAGAAAAGGCCGCGAAGGCACTTCTGCCGCTTGTCCAATATAGTGAGCCTCGAGTCCGGAGGCCATGAGAGACTGCCGAACAAATTCAGAAATTGCCCAGATCTCATCGAATTTGCGAAGTTCCTCAACCCAAATGTCGGGATAACGCGGAAGTTCCCATGCTGGAACAATGATATTTTTTCCAGCAGCAAAATCCAACCCTTTAGCCTTCAGTGCCGCAAGAACCGGCGTCACTTCATCGCCATTGATATGGAAAACACGCACGGCGGCGTCCAGATGCTCGACTTCCGCACCTGCCAGCAGTTTCACGTGGTCAGGATCGGTGCGAGACGCGTGGCGGTAGATGTCGAGAACGGCGCACTGTGGATCCAACGTCCGAAATGCAGAAAATGCAGATCGAAGCTCTTCACCCTTGCCGATGCTGGCATACGGATGACCCACAAAAAGCAACGGAAGAGTCGACATGCTAATTGACCACTCGCTCGCAGAAATTCATTCTCCGTCCACACCCCAGCAAGAAGTATCCGTGTACTTTCTAATAACGACCACGTCGATATGTCAACGCCCGCGCGAAGATCCGTACAGGAAGCGCTGATCGAGATGTATCCGCGCGCTTCTTCAGCATCGCGGCAATCACCGAATTTTCTCGACAACAAACGTATTCGATACCCAGTAGCGAGGAATATCAACTGAGTTGTCTTCCCGAATTTCAAGGATGCGGCACGACAAGTTCTCGAGCAGATCGAGTAGCCGCCGCTGCGGGAAACAATGCATCTCAATTTCCGGCTGCCGCTCCAGAGATGACAAATATGCTCTCGCGTTGAAGCTATAGCCAACAGAGTACGTCGGCACCTGGAACACCGCCACACCGCCCCTCGACAAACCGTTGAGCGCATTCCGCAGAATGCGAGACATCAACGGGGGAGGATTGTGCTGCAAGACGATGCGCGAGTACCAAAGGTCATAATCGCCTTCGTACTCGTCGTTTAAACTGCGGCGTTCAATCCAGCGCACGTTGCTGAGCCCGAGTTTTTGAGCAACTACTTGAGCTCTCGCGATATGGCTTGAGGAAAAATCTATGCCGACCACCTGCGGCAGCACCCGGGCGGCGTGGGTTGTAAAACGTCCCAAACCGCAGCCAAAATCCACCAAACAGCGGAATTCGCCAGTGCGCCGCCCCGATCGGGCGAGCGTTTGCTCAAAAGCATGCATTTCTTTTTTGCCGGTCTCATAGAAGTCCGCTTCCAGCTCGGGGGTGATACGACCGGAGAATTCCGGCTCCGACCAAACAGACCAGTGCGGCCGCTCCTTGCCGAGGCTCATCCAATGCCGTTGCAGGTGGTTAAACATCGCCTGCTGCTGGCCCTCGTCCGCCGCGATGTCGACATTAAGCGGCGGCACTTCCAGGCCAGCGACATTCAACCTTTCGCGATGCAGCCGGCGAAACTCCGCACTTGAAGTGAACATCTCGCGCAGCGACCGCATACTCCTCTTGGACTGCGTGATGCGGTTGAGTTCTTCGGAACTGGGCGCGCGGCCAAGAAAATTGACGTACCCCGCTGCAATTTCGCTACGTCGAGCAGGCCGGTCTGTATTCTTGCTACTTGCATCTCCGTAAAGTGCGCTGATGCTGCCGAAAAACTCTGCTAGAGCATCGAGGTGCGCGCGAGCCTCCTCGGCTGTCAATGCTGGCTTGGGCCTCGGAACGTCAGAAAGTCTTGGCAGGCCTTCGATTTGCCACTCATCGTCTGCAAAGGCCTGATTCAATGCAGTCGCAAGATCGGCCTCGAAAATCGGCATATGGGTGCCCGAGTTTCGGAACGCATCGAGATAAGCCAGATTAACAGCCGCCAAATCGAAATCGGGCAGCGACTTCAACGCCTCATTCATGAAAATGGCCGACAACATGTCGAAAGACGCGTTGACCCGCCTGTAGTTTTTGACGACAGCATCGGTAATTTCGACGCTCAGGATGTCACGGAAAAAACGTTGAACCATGGGTGCATCGCCCGGCGCTGAGTCATAAGCGACCAGTCTCATTGCATCGCGACCGAACACGGCGCCCCACTTTTCCAGCGTTTGCCGCGGCGAAAAGTCTAAAAATTTGCGAAAGTCCGTCAGACCCAATGGCTGTGCACTGTGTCTTAGAAAATGATTGTAGTGAGAGATCAGATAGTCAATTTTGTTGCGCACCACAAACGCTATGGCGATGTCGCCGAAATTTGCACGCGCAGCGTTGGCCAACCGCCTGATGGCACTGGGACTGGCGCCGGTGCACAGATCTTCCCCCGACAGAAATACGTGATCGAGGCTCCTTTCCTTGGCAGATGAATGAATACGATTGAACAACGCTTCGACTTCAGCATCTGAGCCCGAACGCAACAGAACGTTGAGCTCGGAATGCTGATTCGGATACTTCGGAAAAACTCCAATCGGGTAGTACACGCCCGCGGCTTCGAGTAGCCTGACCTCGCGAGAGCAGATTTGTTGGATGGCAGTGCTACCAGCCTTGTGTGATCCGATGTGAATTGTAAGCTTCATCTGGTCCAATTTCTGGGTCTGTTAGCATCAAGTTTCATCAATGGACGGCCGGCCGCATGTCAAGCCAGCGTCCAAGATGCCACACGCGCCGTGCGCCGTTGTCAGGTTGCTGGTAAGGAAGCTCTTGGCAATCTCGGCCAGCATCGTCTGGTGAGGCCTGCTCCGCCAGCGCATCAGCGAAGCTAAATAACATGAACTCGAACTCTGCCCACCAGATCCCCGGTAGTTCTCCACTGACCTCCGCCACCCACGACACCGCCTCTAGTGGTTTTGGACGAGGATTTCCGAATCATCTGCGCTCTTTCCAGTCGCCTCAATAATCCCGAAATCCTCCGGTCTTCAAGTGGCTCGTTTTGTCTCGCAGATGCTGATGGAGGACATGATGGACGGGACAAACATCGTTGTTTTTTAATGCCTTTGCGCTCCGTTTGAAGCAGGTCCTTCGCCACGTTGGGAACAGATAGGCAGCGGGCAGGCTGCTTCCCGGAAGAACTGAACAATCGGATGAAGCGGATCGTGGCGAACCTGGATCGAGCCTCGGCGGCGTTGCTGCCGCGCGGAGGTGCAATCTAGAGCGGCTGATGCAGCTCGGCCGATTTCCGCATGGTACTGGGGCTCCATGATCCCAAACCTGCCACTGTCTTGCCCTGTGTTGTTTCGCGGCGCCGAACATTCTCATGTCCGCAGGGGACGGGCCGCAACGGTTGCCGCTCCGAATTCCTTCGCGAGGAGATCGATTAGCGACCTCACCGACGGCAGCAGGCCGCGCCTCGTCGGAAAGATCGCCTGCACCGTGCCGGCAGCGGGTGTCCACTCAGGCAGCAGGTTGACGAGCGCGCCCGATGCAAGCGCGCTGTCCGCGACGATGTCCGGCAGCTGCGCGACACCGACGCCTTCGATCGCGGCATGCAGCAGTTGCGACATGTCGTCGGTGACAAGACGTGGCTTGTAGGGGATGCGGACCTTCGCATCGTTGGGACCACTGAGCTGCCATATGTGCTCACGATTGAGCGGCCCAAGTCCGAGGCTTGGCAGGACGTTGAGATCGGCCGGATTGATCGGGCTGGACAACGCGGCCACGAGGTTCGGACTGCCAACGATGTGCTGCGGGCTGTCTCCGAGCACGCGCATAGCGAGATCGGAATCCTCAAAGGGTGGAAAGCGCACGCGGATCGCGACGTCGATGCCCTCGCCAATGACGTCGACGCGACGGGAGGTTGCTTCGAGCTCCACCGTCACGCGCGGATTGGCGGCCATGTAGCGCGCAATGATCGGTCCGATGGCGAAGCAAACCAGCGCCGAAGGACAGCTCACTTTGACGAGTCCGCGGGGCTCGGAGTGAAGCTGGGCGATGGCATCGTCGGCCGCATCGGCCTCGACCAGCATTGCGACGCAGTGGCGGTAGTATTCCTGACCGACCTCTGTGACGGAGAAGCGCCGGGTGGTGCGCTGGACGAGCCTAACGCCCAGCCGCTCCTCGAGCATGGCAATGCGCCGGCTGAGCCGTGATTTGGGCATGCCAAGTGACCGCGCGGCAGGCGCAAAGCCAGCGTGATCCACGGCCTGGACGAAGAAATAGAGGTCGTTGAGGTCTCTCATCGTTCACATAATAGAACTCTGAGACCGAAAATGCCAGACTAGTTGGATCATCGTTCCCACAGCATCTTCTTTCCCATGAAGCGGCCACCCATGAGGCCGGAAAGGAGATCAGACCGTGAGGCAGGTTCTCGGTACCTATAGCACACCGCGCCAGCACTGGGTCGGCGACGGTTTCCCCGTCCGCTCCATGCTCTCGCATGACTCCCAGGGGCAGCACATCAGCCCGTTCATCCTGCTCGACTACGCAGGCCCGACAACGTTCACGCCGACCACGGAACGGCGCGGCGTCGGCCAGCACCCGCACAAGGGCTTCGAGACGGTGACCATCGTCTACGAGGGCGAGGTCGAGCATCGGGATTCGACCGGTGCAGGTGGCGTGATCGGCCCCGGCGACGTGCAGTGGATGACGGCCGCCAATGGCATCCTGCACGAGGAACATCACTCTGCGGCCTTTGCCAAAAAGGGCGGCAACTTCGAAATGGCTCAGCTCTGGGTCAACTTGCCCGCTAACGACAAGTCGGCCAAGCCCGGCTACCAGAACCTGCTCGCCGCCGATATCCCGACGGTCAATCTGCTGAACGGCGCGGGCACTCTGCGCGTTATTGCTGGCAGCTTCGACGAAGCGAAAGGTCCGGCGCGCACGTTCACGCCGATCAACATCTGGGACCTCCGTCTCAATCGCGGAAAGACGGCGAAGCTTGATGTGCCGGAAGGCCACACGCTCTCGGTACTGGTGCTCGCAGGCTCGATCGAGATCGATGGACGCACCATCGCCCTGGAGGCGCAGACAATCATCCTGGGCCGCGACGGCGGTGGCATCACGATCGAAGCCAACGGCGACGCCAAGATGCTGGTGCTCACCGGCGAGCCGATCGACGAGCCTGTCGTCGCTCACGGTCCGTTCGTGATGAACACAGTTGGGGAGATCAAGCAGGCGATGCTCGATTTCCAGGCCGGCAAGTTCGGCGCCATCCCTGAAGCGGCAGGCGCCTGATCAGCGCGGCTCCGGTCATATGATCGGAGCCGCCCTTGTCACGGCGCCGGTTCGCCGTCGCGAAATGCGCACCAATCCCCCAAGCCCCAAGGAGAAGACCCATGACCAAGTCCTATACCCAGCCAAACGAGGAGCGATACCCCTGACCAACACAGCGCTTCCCGCCATGAGTGGACCAACATCCCAAAATTTTCCCAGCCTATCAGCTTCTGATCGAGAGCTAAACCAAGCACGCGACGTCGAACAAAAGCACGAGTCGCTAGACTCGACGCGCAATTGACTATTGATGCAAGCAATAAAATGCCGGCAATAAGAAAGGCTATTAGATGAGTAAGATCCTCATTCTCTACTATTCGAGTTACGGGCATATTGAAAAGATGGCCTATTCCGTCGCCGAAGGGGTTCGCGAAGCCGGGGCTGAGGCCGTGGTCAAGCGCGTGCCCGAACTGGTGCCCGAGGAGATCGCGAAGACGTCGCACTTCAAGCTCGATCAGGCAGCGCCGATCGCAACGGTCGCGGAGCTGCCGGAGTACGACGCCATCATCCTCGGCGTGCCGACCCGCTTCGGCAACATGCCGGCGCAGATGAAGAACTTCCTAGACCAGACCGGCGGACTTTGGGCGCATGGCAAGCTTATTGGCAAAGTCGGAAGCGTGTTCACCTCGAGCGCGACGCAGCACGGCGGCCAGGAGAGCACGATCCTTTCAACCCATATCGTGCTGCTCCACCACGGCATGGTGATCGTCGGATTGCCTTATTCCTACCAGGGTCAAATGGGCGTGACCGAGATCGTCGGCGGATCGCCCTACGGCGCCTCCACCATCGCCGATGGCGACGGCTCGCGCCAGCCTGCAGAGAACGAATTGGCGGGTGCTCGCTTCCTGGGCCGGCATGTGGCGGGGATCGCGGCGAAGCTCATGTCCTCCTGACGCTGCGACGAGCAGAAGACAAAACGCCAGTTTCCAAAACGACGAGATAACTCATGAGAGCACTCCGAATACGCCGTGGCCGGCGCTCGTAAAACTTGAAGATCGAGAACTTTTCTTGCCTAAGTTCGGTCAGGATGATGGACGTGATCAAATAGCCGCTGATGACAAAGAAAACATCGACGCCGACGAAGCCGCCCTGGAAATTCTTCAATCCGGTGGAAATTTCCGGTGGCGGCCGGCCAAAGTTTTGGCAGCGCACGCCTTGTGCGCGAGTTTCCGGAACTGCCAAACGACGATCACGATCTGCCACGAACGAGATCAATCCGTTACCTCCCAACATCGATGCGCTCTACTCGATCGGAACCGTCAACGCGGCCGAAGGATCCACCTTCGACTTTCCTGACATCCGCGGCCATTTCCTGCCGGTCTCAAATCAGCCAAGGCCGTATCTGTGCAGCAAGCGGTAGAGGTTGCGCTCGGAAACACCGAGCGCGTCGGCGAGCTTTGCGCGATGTCCGGAATACTTCTTGAACAGCATCTCGACGTAGCAGCGGCGAACCTCCTCCAGACTCGGCTCGCGGTCGAAGGCAAGCTTGACCTCGCCCGGTGACTTCTTGCTGTCCTGCGGTAATCCCAGATGGCGCGATTGGATCACAGGCTCCGATCCCGAAAGTATGATGGCCCGCTCCATGACGTTTCTCAGCTCCCGCACGTTGCCCGGCCAGTCATAGGCAACGAGCGCCTGCTCTGCGTCCCGCGACAGCTCCTTGCGCAGCCGCCGCGAGAAATCGTGCTTGACGAGGAAGTGCTTGGCGAGAACGGGGATGTCCTCGCGCCGCTCGCGCAAGGGTGGCACGTAAATCGCGAAAGCGCTCAACCGGTAAAAAAGATCGGCGCGGAAGCGGCCCTCCTGCACCATGGCGGCCAAATCCCTGTTCGTGGCCGCCACGATACGGGCGTCGGCGGTGAGATCCTTGACGCCGCCGACGCGCCGGAACTGCCGAGCCTCGATGACGCGCAGGAGCTTGGCTTGCGCTGCCTGCGAGATCTCGCCGATCTCATCGAGGAACAGCGTGCCGCCGTCGGCCGCCTCGATCAGCCCTCGCTTCTGGGAGATTGCGCCCGTGAAGGCGCCCTTCTCGTGGCCGAAAAGTTCGGATTCGAATAGGTTCTCATGCAGCGTGCAGCAGTCAAGGACGACGTAGTTATGCGATCTGCGCGGACTGCGCTCGTGGATCTCACGCGCGGCAAGCTCCTTGCCGACCCCGCTCTCGCCTCCGAGCAGAACCGTGGTGGGGGCCGGCGCCACGGCATCGATCAGACGTTCCAGCTCCTTGAGAGCCCTGCTGTGGCCGATCATAAGGCTTGGCCGCTTGGCCCGCTCGCTGTCGCGCACGAACTCATAGCTACGCCGGAGCTCGACGTTTTCGATCGCTCTTTTGACTTCCACCTCCAGCTCGTCGATGTTCATCGGCTTGGAGAGATAGGCCACCGCTCCGCTGCGGACAGCCTGGACCGCGTTCTGGATCGAAGCGAAGGCGGTCAGAACGATGACGGCGTGATCGGTGGCCAGCCGGCGCATCACCTCCATTCCATCCGCGTCGGGCAAGCGAATATCCAGTATGATGAGATGCGGCTCAGTTCGCTTGAGAACCGCCTCGGCCTCCCGCCAGCATCCCGCGGAGAGGACGTTATAGCCGAACTCCTGCAACTGCCGCGAAATCAGCGACTTGAGGACCTGGTCGTCCTCGATGACCAGGATCGTCTTTTTCTGTGCATCCAGTGTCATGCAATCGAATCATGGCATTCGGGGCGGGGGAAGGCGAGCTTAAAGGTGGTTCCCTTGCCGGGCGTGCTGGCAACATCGATACGTATCTTATAGCGGCTCGCGATTGCCTTGGAGATGGTAAGTCCCAGGCCCGTGCCGCTGACGCCGTCGGCGCGCCGGCTGAAGAACGGCTCGAAGATCCGCGGCAGTACGTCGGGCTCAATTCCGACGCCGGTATCCGCGAAGCGGACGACGATGGTGTCGTCCTCGTACTGGCCCGTGATCGTCAACCGGCCGCCCTTGGACATGGCGTGGAAGGCATTTTGGACCAGATTGAGCACCAGCATTCTCAATTCCGCATCGGTTGCAAGAACCCGCAGATCCTCTCCGCCGAAGTCGACATCGACCGCAATGCCGTGGGTCTCCGCCTCGAAGCGCAGAAGGGCGACGACTTCCGGGATTATGGTCGAGAGTGAGACGAGTTGCAGTTTGGCCGAGGGCACCTGGCTAAGGTCGAGAAGCCTTTTCGTGACGCTGATACATTTGTCGATCTCGCCGTCTATCATCGCCAGGTAGTCGCTCGCCTCCTGATTGAGAGCGCTGTGGGACATCGTGCGGCGCTGGATTGCCCGCAGGCCGAGCCGGACGGATGTCAGAGGGTTGTAGATCTCGTGCGCCACACCGGCGGCGAGCTGACCGATCTCCGACAGCCGCTGTTCGTGCGACAGCCGGATCTGCTGCTCGAAATCACGGATCACCTCAATGATGAGGGTTCGTCTGCGACCGTTGCGCTCCACTGACAGGCGCGCGGCGGTCGACTCGACCTGGATGGGGTTATTGTTAACCCTGACATGCTGGTGAATGTACTTGATGGGCGTGCAATCCTCGGTGATGGCGTGGAACGGGCAGATCTCCAAAGTGGGCGGGCACCGCTCGCTCCGGCCATGGGCAAGATAGCACGGTACGCCCACGAGCGTGGACAGCTCCGCGCCGCTCTGGCGTGCGTAGGCCTGATTGGCCATCACCACGGTGTAGTCCTCGTCGATGACGCGCACGGCATCCGGCACCGTGTCAATGAGCGTCTTCAGAAACGCCTCCTGCTCGCGGGCCTCTTGCACGCCGCGCTCGATGCGGTCGGCCATACCGTTGAAGTTGCGGCACAGCGCTGCAAGCTCGTCGGTATCGCCGTCATGGAC
>WBZU01001527.1_pt2 | contig 15511 bp, 11 predicted proteins | sample 5204311 | NCBI WGS metagenome assembly WBZU01 (sample SAMN12344359, study PRJNA552823) | activated sludge metagenome | biome: Activated sludge suspended growth; feature: Nitrification reactor; material: Wastewater; isolation source: activated sludge from nitrification reactor of wastewater...
GTAGATGATCTTCTCATCGACCGGCTGACCGGCAAAGCCGAGCAGCAGTTGCACCACCCCGAAGCAAAGGAGATTGTTCTCACCCATGATGCGCCGTGGGAAGGCAGCGGCAGCGGCTATCACAGCATTTTCCGGGATGGCGATCTCTATCGCATGTATTACAAGGCGTGGCAGCTGACGGTGATGGACGGCAAAGTGAACACCGGCGAGCATCCGCTCTATTGCTGCTACGCAGAAAGCAGCGACGGCATACACTGGCGGAAACCAAATCTGGGATTGCACGAGTTCAAGGGTTCCACGGCGAACAACATCGTCATTCCAAGTGAGGCCATGGGAAAGGTGACTCCCGATGGCGGCCATCCTGCCGTGTTTAAAGACGAGAATCCCGCCGCTCCGCCCGAAGCCCGCTACAAGGCGGTCGTGCGATCGAATGCAGCGAAAGGGCTGCTGGTGCTCAAATCCGCCGACGGCTTGCACTGGTCGCCGATCGCGGATGCGCCGGTGATCACGGATGGCGCGTTTGATTCGCAGAACCTGGCGTTTTGGGATCCGAGCACCGGCTTGTATCGCGCCTACTGGCGCTATTTCACCGCCGGTGTGACCGATGAGAAGAACTGGAAGCCGGCGGGTATTCGTGCGATCCGCACGGCGACGTCGAAGGATTTTGTGCACTGGGAAAACCAGCATGATTTGGCCTACACCGACTCGCCCCCGGAGCAGCTCTACACGAATCAAGTGAAGCCATATCACCGTGCCCCGCATCTATTGTTGGGCTTTCCCACACGCTATGTGGAGCGCGGCTGGTCGGAGAGCATGAGGAAGCTGCCGGAGCCGGAACTGCGCGAGTGGCGTGCGAAGGCGAGTATGCGCTACGGCACGGCAATCACCGAAGGGCTCTTCATGGTGAGCCGGGATGGGGTGACGTTCAAAAGATGGAACGAAGCCTTCCTGCCTCCAGGGATCGAGCGTCCCGGCACTTGGAACTATGGCCATCAATACATTGCCTGGCAGGTCGTGGAGACGAAGTCCGACATGGACGGAGCGCCGAATGAACTCAGCTTGTATGCGACCGAAAGCTACTGGTCCGGGCGAAGCAGCGAGCTTCGGCGATACACGCTGCGACTGGATGGATTTGTCTCGGTTCATGCGTCCATGGCTGGCGGTGCGATGGTTACGAAGCCCTTCACGTTTGCCGGCACTAGGCTCTCGATGAACTTCGCCACTTCCGCAGCGGGCAGTGTGCGCGTGCAAATCGAGGATGCGGAAGGCAATGCCCTTCCCGGGTATGCGCTTGCGGATTCAGAGGAGCACTTCGGGGACTCGGTCGATCGGATCGTGGTGTGGAAGGAAGGCAGCGACCTGTCAAAGCTCGCCGGTCAGGCCGTGCGGTTGCGTTTCGCGCTAAAGGACTGCGATCTGTATTCGATCCAGTTCAATTGACGGTAATCCCGATGAAGGAGTTGAGCGCTCCGCCGACGATGATCGAGTTGAGCTAAAGATGCTGGCGCATCCATTCGAGCGTGTGCGCCCACATCTCAGGCAGATAGACATGGCCGATGCCGGGGTAGATCTGGTTCTCGAAGAGGGCGCGTGAATCGTCACCATGAAGATCATAGACTTTCTCAACTGCCTGCCCGATGCGGCGCATGCCTTCCACTGGTGAGCCGCTGTCCTCGTCGCCGGTCATGAAGAGCATCGGCCTCGGAGCTGCGCAGGCGATGATCGCCTCGGTGTCGAAGTGCCTGAGCATGCCTGGCACGAAGTAGTAGATGCCGTGGGCTTTCAGCTTGCCTTGCGCGATCAAATCCTGATAACGGGTCATGCAGCCTGCGCACACTGCAGCGCGCGGGCGATCATCCAGCGCCATAATCCACCAGGCGCGTGTGCTGCCCATGCTGATGCCCGTCACGCCGACGCGCGCGGCATTCACCTCGGGGCGCGAAGAAAGATAGTCCAGTGCCGTGAGATCATCCCGGATGATCATGCCCCAGAGCGTGCGGCCCATCCAGAGGTTGAACTTGGCTGCGGTCATCTCGCCATTGGAGTCCCTCTGCGCCGGGCCGTCGGGTCCTCTGCCATTGCGTGCACCGAATCCGCACGCGTCGATGCCGAGCACGACATACCCGGCGGCCGCCAACGTCGGGCCTGGAGGCACCGGGGTCGCATTCGTGCCCAGCATTTCATCCTTCCCGATGTCGTATTGGTCGCCATGCCAGTGACAGTAGAGGATCGCGGGTGCGCGGTTGCTGGCGGATGCCGTTTTGGGAATAAAGCAGTAACCTGTCACTGTTTCACCGGCCTGATTGTCGAACTCGATGGTCTCCAGCCAGTGGCTGCCGTCGTTCTTGCGAGATAACACACGCACAGATCGGACGTCCGGCCTTGGCGGGAGGTCGCCTAGCATGGAGTGCAGCGTGGCGCGTATGTTGTCCCGCATTGGCTGCCAGTCGGCGAGTTGCGCAGGCACCAAGAATTTGGGCGGCGGCGGGCAGCTTTTCAGCCAGGCGAGAGCTTGATCGGGATCGACGGCCATGGAAGTGACGGGCAGGAGTAACGAAAGCAGGGCGGCAAAAAGTCTCATGTGCCCTGAAAAAATGCGCCGGGCACACGAACTTTCGAGCCGGAGTCGTTGTTAGAGGGGACAGTCATGCCCGATTCGATGCTCTCGACAATTTCATTCCTGCTCCTGGTGTGCGGAAGAACTCTGCTTGCCGGCCGTGATGCGCAGCGGCATGTCCGGCAGCCCAGCAATTTGATTCTGTAACACGTTGTTCACCATGCGAATTTCAATCCGTGCCAAACTCATCCTCGTCATGGCGGTCGTCGTGGCGGGTGCCACGATCGGCACGGCGCTTGTGTCGCAGGGCGTGGTTCGCAAGTCCTACGAGGAGCGGTTCAAGAATGAATTCAAAGCCGAAGTTCGCTTCTTCTCGGAGCGGCAGCTGAATCGTCTTGATGAGATGCGTGTGCACTGCCGCGAACTGGTGGAGAAAGTGCCCCTGATCAATGCCGTGACCAAGAGCGACAAGCCAGCCATCCAGGCGTCGATCCTGGGCGACCTGCGGGAATTCTACACCGGCTCGAATGCCCAGCCATTTGCATCGGGCCGCGGAGGCATGCCGCCGCCGCGTGAGTCCCCGGGCGTCGGATCACAAAAGACTCAGAAGGGCGCCATGGGGCTCCCGCCCAGACCTGCGGGTGGTTCTGCCGCTGGCGCGATCGGGAAGCTGGCGCGCGGGGCATTGGCACTCATGGATCGTCCACTGGTGGCGGTGACTGACGCCGATGGTGATTTGATCTGCATGCTCGACGGCGACGGCAAACTCCTGGGGCGTGAAGACATCAGGCCGCTATTTGGCAAGGTTCCGCGTCTCGCGAAAGGGAAGGACGAGCCGGCGGAGCAGCGGCGTGAAGGTCGCAACGATCAAATCCGGCAGACGCTCAAGCGCATGGCTCAAAAGGTCACGGATGAGCAGGAGATCGCCTATTCGACCGCCACCGATTTCGATGGCAAAGAGCATTTACGCGAAGTGATCGTCACCCCGATTCGAGATGCCAGCACTGATCGGGTGGCAGGTGCGTTGATTGTGAGCATGCTGATGTCCGATCTTGGTGAGCGGGCGCTTGAAAGCTTTAGCCGTGAGACGGACGCTGATCCGAGAAACGGCCGGGCAGAGACAATTCGCAGCGGATTCTGGCTGGATGGCAAGGTGCACTCCGAGACGATTCCGCAGTCATCCCGCGATGCGGTGTCCGCGCTGGTGGCCCAGCGCGTGGAGAAGGCGCGTGAGTCCGGGGGGTTCCATGAGGCCACGATGTCATTGGAATCGGCGGGTTCGTTCATTCCGCATCGCGTGATCTTCCGTGTGCTCAATCCAGGATCGTCCTTTCCTCCAGCCTGTCAGGTCGCACTGTATTCCTTGCGTGACGAACTTGCCGACGAGCGGGACGTGCAGGCAAGAATTCTTTCCATCGGCCTGCTGGCACTGGCAGTCGCTTTACTGCTGATCCTGGTGATCACCCGGCACCTGGTGAGTCCGGTGCGCGAATTGGTGGCCGGCACCGCACAGATCCGTGCCGGGAACTATGACGTAAACGTCAATGCCGACCGGCGGGATGAATTCGGCGAACTGGCGGCTTCATTCAATGAAATGGCAGCAGGTCTGCGCCTAAATCAAAAGTATCAGCGTCTGCTCTCCCAGGTCGCCGACCGGTTGGTGGCGGAGCAGTTGATGAACAATGAAGCCGCGTTGGGTGGTGAGCTGCGCGAGGTCACCGTGATGTTCTGCGACATTCGCGGCTTCACGAAGCTGACGACGGGCATGCCGCCCAGTGAGGTCATTGCCATGTTGAATGAACACATGTCGGCGCTCACCGCGATGGTGCATGATCACCATGGTGTCGTGGACAAGTTCGTGGGAGACATGCTCATGGCCTTGTTTGGCGCTCCGTCCACTCACGGTGATGATGCGCGCCGCGCGGCGATGTGCGCGCTGCGAATGGTGCAGGCGCGGGATGAATTGAACGTAAGCGGCCCGTGGCATGTGCAGATCGGCATCGGTATCGCCACGGGGCAAGTGGTGGCTGGTTGCATGGGCAGTATGGAGCGCCTGGACTACACGGTGCTGGGTGAGCGCGTGAATCTCGCGTCCCGTCTTTGCGACCAGGCTGGACCGGGCGAGGTCTTGATCGATGAGGCGACTCTAAGCCGTCTCGGCAACGCCGCAGAAGTGGATGAGCGGGAGCAGCTTGAATTGAAAGGCTTCGACAGCGCGATTACCGCCTATCGATTGACCGCCTGGAAGGAGTCTGTCGAGGTCGGTGCCCGCAGCACGCCGCTCGTCGTTGATGTGGAACCGGTGCCGTCTCATTCCGGTTCGATGAACGTTGCGGCAAGCCATGGCGAGTGATCTGGATGCATTGTGGCCGACCAGAACCATGCTGACACGTCGGTCCAGGATTCGTGATGCTGGCTGGTGATCTGCTCCTTTACCCGCAGGCGTCGATCGCCGCTGACTGCCAGAAAACAGGACCAGGGCGGTGTTCCGTCCGTTTGTTCCAGTGGCAGATTCTGCAGATCGTAGCCCGCCGCACGCAAGCAATCCCGGCTGGAGTGCAGTCGGCGCGTTGGTTGGGCCACGCTGCGCAAAATGAGTTCCGCTTGTCCGCACCGGAAGCGCGCCAGCGCGCCTGGAAAGGCGTCCGCGAAAGCATCTTCACGCGGCGTTAGCGGCAATCGCTCCAGCATCTGGCCACCGAAGGTTTCCGGCCACACGACGGATGTTTTTGGGCGAGGTGCTGTCAGTGACCGTGTATCAAACGCTCGCACCATCCCGCACGCAGCACCCAGACCGATCACTGCCAGCAGCGCATGCGCCAGACCCGGGGATGGTGCTGCGGGAGGAAGGTGTGGACTGCCCGTAGCGAGGCGATCATGCAACCTCGACAGCAGAAAGAACGCCGGCAGCATCACGATGACTCCCGCTGCGTCATGCATGCCGGAAATGGGCGGCATCACACCGGCTTCACTGGGAAACAGCAGGGCAGCACGCGCAGCATTTGCAAGAACCACAATCGACACAGCAGCGCCCACCAGAATCAGCAGTCGTCTCCAGCTTATGCCTGACCTGGCCGCAAGCGCGGCCGCGACAAACAGCGCAACCCAAAGCATGCGCACGCCACTGCAAGGCGGATCCACCCCGACCTGCGCGCCGTGCCAGATCAGGTCCGTGCCGATTCGCAGCACGTCGCATCCCGCCAAACGCATGGTGCCCTGGGTGATCAGCGCAGCGGCCAGACGAAGCGGATACCCCAGATAGAATTGCATCGAGGCCACCACCGGCAGCGACAGCACGAGCAGCATGGCGATGCCCGCGTGTCGCTGAGGCAGGGCCAGCACAGCGCACACGGCCGCCACAGCCAGCCCGGCTTCCAGCAGTGGCGGCAGACGGTGATGCAATACCATTTCCGAGCAGATCAATGTCAGGGCCGTAATGCATCCGCTTGTGCTGGCCTGAATCTCTCCGCGTCGGAACCACATCATCACGCCTGCCGCCACCAACGCCAGCGGTCCAAGTGGATCATCTGATCCATCCGTGAGTCTTTTCAGATACCATGGTGCCAGTGGCCAGAATGCGAACACCAGCGATGCCAGCACGAGCACCAGCGAGGGTGCTCTTCGCGGCAGCGCACGGGGATGGCACAGCGTTGTCATGATCGTGGGCATGGCATGTCAAGAGGACGTGGCTCTCCGTGCGATCAGTCACCACGGCGCGCTGGGTGGTCCCGCCTCCGGCACAGAGCCAGCACCGCCAGACCGAAACTGATCAGCAGAGCTGCGTGGGGCTCGGGCACGGCTCCAGCGGTCGGTGTGGCCCCGACGGCGGAGTTGCCCACTCCCTGTGGCAGGGGCTGTGGCTGGTTCACGGTGGTGGCGGTGCTGGCAAGGGTTTGCGGAGTCTGATCGATTGCGACAAAGGACGTCTGCTCTGTGAGCAGCGAGTATTTCAGTCCCAGCTCCGTCAGCGATCCCCGCGCATTGTTGTCACCGATCGCCGCATAGTCGCCCAGCACGCGGGCGCGCTCGCGCGCCCACAGTGGGCGTAGCGCCGGGTGACTGGTTCCTCTGGCTGCCTCCGCTGCGACATCGAACGCCGTCTCGTAGGGGCCTGATGCGGTGCGTCCACTCACAATGATGCGTCCGCCGGGCTCACCCATCCACTTTCCGACGATCTCCAGCGGACGATTTGCGAACAGCACTGGAATGCTTGCAGGCTCCAGTTCCGCGATGTCGAAGCCTTCAGCGCGCACGCGAACATCCATCAATACCGGCGCGTTGACGTAGTCGAAGAACTTCTGTCTGGTGGCTTTGATTTCGCCTGGCTGCGTCACGATGAAGGCCTCGCCATGACCGGCGCTGGCCAGTCCCTCCAGCAGGTGCCGGTTCACGGATGAACCGATGCCCATGACGAAGAGGCTCGCTTGATTGAGGTTTCTGCGCACCAGATCGAAGGCTTCGCGCTCGATGTCCACGAAGCCGTCCGTGATCACCACGATCTCCCGCGCGCGATCATCGTCTCCTGCCATGGTCAGGGCGCGCCGCAGGGCGGGCAGCAACTCCGTTCCGCCGTTCCCATGCTCGCGATCGATGACCTTCATCGCGTAGCTGATGTTTGTCTCATTTGCGGGGAGCGATGATTCGGACATCACATGATTGCCGCCGGCGAAGAGCAGAACGTTGAATTTGTCCTTCTCCCGCAGACTGCCGAGCAGGTCGCGCATCAGCGTCTTTGCGGTGTCGATCGGGAAGCCGTTCATGGAGCCTGAGACATCCACCACAAAAAGATACTCGCGTGCCGGCACATCCTTTGGCGTGACGCGTTCCGGCGGCTGCACGTTGAGCAGGAAGAAGTTCTCATCCGATCCTTTGTGCATCAGCAGCCCTGTGGTGATCGCATTTCCTGCAAGCCGGTAGCGAACGATCAAATCACGGTTCATCGGGTCGTCACCGGGTTGCGCGCGCTGGAGTTGCAAGGTCGCACTGCTGGCGCTGGTGAACTTGATGTCGGTTTTGTGGCTGGGGCTGGTCAGCGATTTCAGCGGCATGCCTGCGTCGAGCCGCATGGAGAAATCGAATGCGGTCTGGCCAGGCTTGCCTGCTTCCAGAAATGGATTCGTCTGCCAGGTCGCACCATCGCCGCCTTTTGAGTAGCGTGGTCCGACCACGCCAGGCAGCACGAATTCGTATTCCCCTTCCGCAGGCGTCAGCTTTTCAGAGTAGTGCATGCGCACATGCACTTCCGTGCCGGCGACGATGTTCGCCACGTTCATTTGGAACACATTGGGCCGATGCTGTTTCAGCAGGCTGGCCGTCTTGCCTGCCGACTTCGCCTCATTAAAGGTGCGCTGTGCTTCGTCCCTGGCTTTGATTTCGGCAGCGATGGTTCGCTCGCCAACTCGCACGGTCATGCCATGCACGGCTGCGCGGGTGGAGCCGGGGAACACATACACTGCTTCGATCGTCGTGCTGCCGGTGTTCGCATACGTCTGCGTCAATTCGACTTCGGCAATGACGCCGGCAATGCTGACCTGCGCGCTGGAGGACTTCAGGGGCAGTGCATCGACGCCCGCAGGCGAGCCATTGATTTCAAAGTGCGGAGCCAGCGATGATTCGCCGTCTGCTGCGGCGCGCAGCACGGGTGCCGCAATGGCGGCAGGGAGAAGGAGGTGGAGGAGGAGCGTTCTCATGACGCGCCCATCCTCTCAGCGTCGTGTGCGCTGGTGATGAACGCTGTGTGAAATGGCGATGAAGTTCGCGAGCGCCGTCACGACGCTGCTTCGCACCTCAAACTCCCTCCAGCCGGCCGGTGCTGTCTCCCACCCGTTCGGCGGGCACGCCGAGCCGGTCGAGCATGGACAGATAGAGATTGGTCATCGGCGTCTCCTGCTGCAAGGCGATATGGCGGCCGGGCGACAGTGTGCCGCGGCCGTGACCGGCCAGGATCACGGGCAGCTGATCGTGGTTGTGCCTGTCACCATCGCAGAGCGCACTGCCATACACGATCATGCTGTTGTGCAGCAGACTGGTGCCATCGGCATCTTTGACCGACTTCATTTTGTCCAGGAAGTAGGCGAGCTGCTTGATGTAGAATTTGTCGATGAGGGCGAGCTTGCGGAGCTTCTCCGGATCGCGCTGATGATGCGAAAGCTGGTGGTGGCCTTCCGGCACCCCGATGTCCGCGAAACTGCGATTGCTGCCATCGTGCGCGAGTCCGAAGGTGCTGATGCGCGTCGTGTCGGTCTGGAAGGCGAGCACGAGCATGTCGAACATGATGCGAATGTGTTCTTCGTAGGTGTCCGGCACGCCCGTTGGCGCGGTGACACCTTTGGGCAGAGGCTTGGTCATTTTTTCAGCACGCTCGATCTGCTGTTCGATCTCGCGGACTGAGGTGAAGTATTCATCCAGCTTTGCCCGGTCCGCGGCCGTGGCGGCCTTTTGCAAATCACGCGCGTCGGAGAGCACGGAGTCGAGCACGCTCTTTTGCATGAGGCGGCGGCGCTTCGCCTCCGGTGTGGAGCCCGCGGCGCCAGGTCCGAAGAGGCGCTCGAAAACAAGGCGCGGATCCATTTCCGGCGCCATGGGAGTGGTCTCGTTTCGCCAGGAGAGATTGAACTGGTAGGCGCAGCTGTAGCCTGAATCACAGCGACCGGCGCTGCGCACGCCATCGGTGCTCAGTTCGAGCGAAGACAGCTTGGTTTGGAATCCGATCTTGTTGGCTGCGATCTGATCGACCGATATACCGAGATGCACATCTGCACCCGCAGTCTTCTTTGGCTGGATGCCGGTGAGGAAAGCGGCGTTCGAACGCGCGTGGTCGCCGGCACCATCGCCATTTGAGCGTGCCTTGTCGTGAGCGAGGCCGGTGACAATAGACAAGTCGCCCCGGTGCGGCTCGAGCGCCTGGCAGGACACGCCGAGCTTGTAACCAGCATCGCTGCCGGAAGGGAACCATTCATGAACGCACACGCCATTGGGTATGTAGAGGAAGGCCATGCGCAGCGGCGTTTGTGCGGCTTTGGCAGCGGCTGCGAGGGAAGCACGTGGAGTCAGTGCCTCCAGGGCGGGCAGCGCCATGAGCGTGCCCAGGCCGCGAAGGAAGCTGCGGCGTTGGAAAGTCGAGGGGGATTGGGGGTGGACGACCATGCATGTCATACGCGGGCAGGTGGGCGGCCTTTCCCTTATTCCGGGGCTTGGACGGCATCGGAAACGCAAAACGCCGCCTGCCAGGGCGGCAGACGGCGTTTCGTGGGTAAAGACTGGCTGAAGCGGATCAGGCGGGTTTTCCACCACCACCCATGATGCTGGCGAGAATGCTGCTCAGACCTCCACCGCTGAGCAGGCCAGAGACGGCGTTTTGCAGGCCTTCGCCGCTGTGCTGCTCGGGGTTCACTTCGCCATGCGGTGTGAGTTTGTCGATGATGACGGGCAGCATGGCCGCGATGAGCGGGCCGGCCTGCTTCATATCGAGACCGAACTTGGATGCGACGCCTGCCACGGCATCCTCGCCGAGCAATTGAGTCGCCTGATCCGCGTCGATTGGCTGATTCTCGCCCTTCCCGATCCAGGAACCGACGACATCGCCCATGCCCATGCTCTTGGCCTTTTCCAGCAAACCGCCGATGCCTCCCGATGCGTTGATGATGTTGCCGACGGCCGAGGACGCTTCCTGCTGGCTGCCGCCGCTGAGCACTGCTCCGAGGATGTTGCCGAGCGGGTTGTTGCCGCCGCCTTGTTGTCCGCCCAGCACGCTGCCGAGCACGTTGCCTGCGATTGAATCGAAGAGTCCCATGGTGATGAATGTGTGTGTTGATGACTGAACTGCTGAATGCCCGACGCATCCAATGCGAAGGGCGAGGCTGATGGACAACGCGAAGAGCGTCAATGTTTACTTTTTTCGCGCTAATGTTCGCGCTTCAGCGTCCAGCGCGGCTGCTTTGGCCGTCGCGTCTTCGAGTGGCAGGCCGGGTTTTACTCCGGGGCGCTTATGCTCGGTGCGGGTGAGCCAGGCATCTCGGAGCAAACCGGTTTTTTCACGCACGAGCTTGAACACTTCCGCAGCGTGCGGGTGCGTGCTGAGATCGCCCGCTCGCATCGTGATGCCCCACGCATCCAGCACGGGCTGGGCCATGAGCTGGTGTCCTTCGTCACCCGGATGCACGCCGTCTTTGGCGAAAGAGAACTGCGGCTCAGTCTTTCGCCTGTCTGCCAGCGCGGCTTTCATCGGGCCGTGCAAGTCGAGCACCACCCAGCCGCGCTTCTTTTGCTCCAGCAGCCAGGCGCTGTAGCGGTCGAGCACCAGATTGTAATCCGCGAACATCTTCCCCGGCTCGCCGCTGCGATCCACCCTCTGTGGAATGGCTGCGGGATCGAACACTGGCGGCGTGAGGTGGATGATCTTGGCGCCCGCGGCCTCGACTTTGGCGCGCAGCAGCAGCATGCCTTCGCGGTAGGCTTTGAACCGGTCTTCGTCCAGCGGCATGTAGACGCCGTCGTTCATGCCATAGCAAGCGAGCACGAGATCGGGTTTCGCTCGTGCCAGCACGCGATCCAGACGCTCATGCAGGGAAGGGCGGGGGAACTTGCCGCCGGCGTGCCCGGGCTCCGAGAGGCCGGAGACGGTTTCGCTGCTCAGTCCAATGTCGATGATGTCATACTTCGTGTCCGGATCGGACAAGATCATCGCCGTGTCGATGAATGCCACGTAGGTGGCCCCATACGTGATGCTGTCGCCGAGAAACAGAATGCGCTTTCCTGGCGCTACAGGAGGGGCCGCGAACAAGGCGGCGGCGAACAGACTGAGGAGTGTGGCGGCAAGTGCTCGATACATGACGCTGCTGATACTCCGCAGCGCATGCATTGCTATCGCGCCATCATGCTCGCAGCAGTTTCACGCGAGACGTTTGGAGACTTCCTGGGACAGGGTCTTGTTGTCCGCGCGGCCGGCTGTGCGCTCCTGGAGCACTCTCATGACGCCGCCCATGTCTTTCTTGGTCGTCGCGCCCAGTTCAGCGATCACGGACTGAACGAGGGCGATGATGTCCTCCGCGCTCATCGGTGCGGGCAGATAGGATTCGAGCACGGTGATCTCGGCCTTTTCATGATCGGCAAGGTCCTGGCGTTTCGCGGCTTCGTAGCTGGCCACCGAGTCCTGGCGCTTTTTGATCTCACGGCGTATGACGGGAATGGCGCCCGTGTCATCCAGTTCGCCATCAGCGCCGAGCTGCTCGATCGCTGCGTATTTCAGCGCGGACTTGAGATTGCGCACGACGTTCAGCGTCACGGTGTCCTTCGCCTTCATGGCGGTTTTCATGTCTTCGATGATGCGCTGGGCGATTGTCATGGCGTGGAGTTGGTAGGTGGGTTGAAGGGCAGGGCGCGCAGTGTGCGGCGCACGCGCGCCTTGTCCAGAGCGTTCATGGTGTCGCAGCCAGAGCAAAGGAGCGCGCCTTTTCATACTGGGCGCGAAAGCGCGCCGTGGTGTCACGCGCTTCACGAACTTGCCGGGTCTTGTCCGGATTGGCCAGTGTTTTGGCCAGGTCTCCCGTGGCGTGATTGTAGCTCGCGGTGGACATCTGACCAAAAACCTCCAGTGCGCGGGCGGGCTGCTTTTTGTCGATGATATCCCGCCACGCGGTCTGCAGTTCCTGATGCGGATCGATGAACATGGTGCGCAGCAGAAACCGCAACGACCCCAGCGTGCCGGCAGTCCACTCCGGATGATAAACGAACATGCCCGCCTTCTCGAACGGCCGCTCCTGCCCGTCTGTCATGTGCGCGAGATTCTCAGGTGTGTATAAATCATGCCGGATCGGCAGGCGGCGCAGGCTCACGTTCTGCGGTCCGCCAGGTGCGCCCGCGCGGAAGTTCCACAGCCGCTGCCCCTCATCTGACAGAACGAACTCCATGAAGGCCTCCGCCAGCTCTGGGTCGGGTGCGCCACGCAGCATGGCGATACTGTCCACGCTGATCGCGGTGCCGCCCTCTGGAGCAACAAATCCCACTCGCGATGTGCCATCTGGCCGGCGCACGGACTCCTCCGTGGCGCGGCCATAGAAGTCGATGCACATGCCTGCGGCGGCATCGCCCTTGGCCACTTCCAGCGGAATCTTCGGTGCGGAATCCGAGAAGTAGCGTGCGTTCGCGGCGATGCGTTGAATGAGGGACAGTCCTTTCATCCAGCCCTGCTCCACGGCGCTGCGTTCGATCTGCTCCTGCGTGCGCGGTATGTCCGCACGCGCTGCGATGCCCGCCTTCTCCAGTTGCTGCATCTGTTGCTGGATGATCATCTCAAACGCGGTTGCCACGCTGCCGCTCTTTGTTGGATCTGCCAGCGCCACCTGGCCCAGCAAACGAGGGTCAGCCAGGTCTTCCCAGCTCTTCGGATCGCGATCGATGCCGAGCCGGCGCAACACATCGCGATTGAACACGATGCCAAAGCTGGAAAGCGTGGTGCCACACCAGCGCATGTCTTTGTCATGAAACACCTGGCCGCTCAGCTGCTCCGGAATCGCCTGCGGTCCGAACCATTCGGGATGGCGTTCTCGCACACGGCGCAGCCCCGCACCCGTGCGCGCATCCGCCGCCACGAGCGTGCCTTTGCGGGCGTGGTCGGAGAAGTCAAAAGGGCCGCCGCCAAACATCAGATCTACACCGATGCCGACCGTGGATGCCAGAAAGGCCGCACGCGCCTCGTCGTTATCAGCGATCTTCGCGTCCATGAAATGAGAGGCCACGTCGGTGTTCCAGGGCTTGTGCAAATCATGCTCCCAGTGACGCTGAAACGCATTCGTGAAGTCGGACTTGATCAGCGTGTTCATCTCTGAGGAGCCGAACACCCGCCAGTCGATGTGCAGCACCTGGCCGTGCTTCTCCTTCCAGTAACGCGCGAAGGCGCTGCCAAACTCCTGCCTGATGGACTCATGGTGCGGCGTCAGGATCACCAGCTTTCTGTCATAGCGGCGCGGTGCGGTCCGGTCTGCTGGCCGCAGGATGAAAGGGCCGGCCAGCACGACCACCATCGCAGCCAGCACCGACAGTTCCCGTTTGTGCGCAGCCAGCAGCGGCTTCACATGCGGCCAGGCCGGCCGGGCATGCGTCTCCCACCACCGCGCAAGCGAGGAAAGTCTGCCTTTGAGGGATGAGCGGCGGATGTTCATGGTTCCGTGCGAAGCGCACGCTGTCAGCTCGCGCACGGGAACGTCAAGGCCGATCTCCGCACGCTGGTGCACGCACGCGGAGCCGCACCGGGCTTGCAAGATGGGAGTGCCTCGCCATGACACAAACATGCCCTCCGCCAGTGAAACCTCATCCATCGCCTCCGCAGAAGAAGTGCGGAAGCTGCGTGACAAGCTGGATCGCGCAGGAAAGAAGCTGGTGTTCACCAATGGCTGCTTTGACCTGCTGCACGCCGGTCACGTGCGCTATCTCGCCCAGGCTCGCGCTCTGGGTGATGCACTCGTCGTTGCGCCCAATTCAGATGCCTCGGTCACCGCGTTGAAAGGGCCATCGCGTCCCGTTACCATGCAGGAAGATCGTGCGGAGATTCTCAAGGCGCTGCGCAGCGTAGACGCGGTATGCGTGTTCGATGAACCGCGCGTAACGCGCCTGATCGAAGCCATCAAACCTCACGTGTATGCGAAAGGAGGTGACTACACGGTCGCCTCTCTGAATCCCGAGGAACGTGCGGCGCTCGACTTCGTCGGGGCCGAGATCGAGATCCTGCCCCTGGTCGAAGGCCGCTCCACCACGAACACACTGCGCAAGCTGGCTGCTGCCACGGAAGCCCAGCCTGCAGAAGCGGCGCCAAAACTGCGTGTCGCGGTGCTTGGCTCGGGCACAGGTTCGAATTTCAAAGCCATCCTCGACAGCATTGCGTCCGGCGCTCTGCACGCGGAGGTCGTGTGCGCCATCAGCGATGTGGCGGACTCTGGCATCATCGGCATCGCCCGCAAATCAGGCGTGCCTTGTTTTGTCGTCGATCCGGGGCCCAAAGCGAAGGGCTTCAGCGATGCAGCGCAAAAGGAGGTGTGCGAACACCTGCGGCGCGCGAATCCGGACGTCATCGTGCTCGCCGGATTCATGCGCATCCTCCGCGAGCCGGTGCTGGGTGAGTTCGCCGGCCGGATCATTAATTTGCATCCTTCGCTGCTGCCGAAATTCAAAGGCAGCAATGCCGTGCAGCGCGCGATCGATGATGGCGAGTTCGAGTCGGGCACCACGATTCACCTCGTCACCAGCGAGCTGGATGGCGGCCCGGTGCTCGCGCAGCAGCGCGTGCCCATCAATGTCGGAGACGATGCCGCCGCCGTGCACGCACGAATCAAGGAAGCCGAACACGAACTGCTGCCGCGCGTGCTCGCAGACTGGAAAATTCGCCGCGCATGAAGGCCGCCTTTGGCATGGGGATGCTCAATCCCCAGCAGCGTGAAGCTGTGATGCATCTGAATGGCCCGGTCCTCATCCTGGCCGGTGCGGGCACGGGAAAGACGCGCACGATTACTGCGCGCATGTCCTACATGGTCGAGATGGGCGTGCCCGCGGAAAGCATCCTCGCCGTCACCTTCACGAACAAAGCCGCGACTGAAATGCGCGAACGCGTGATCGACATGGTGCCCGGCGGCAAGGGACGCGACATCACGCTCGGCACTTTCCATGCTTTCTGCGTCCGCCTGCTGCGGGAGCATGCGGAGAAGCTCGGCTACAAGCGCAACTGGGTCATTTACACGCAGAGCGAACAGACCAGCCTCATTAAGCGCATCATCGCGCGCCTCACGTCCAAAGAAGAGACCTATGACCCGGCGAAGGCCCAGGCCCGCATCAGTGCGGCGAAGAATGCGGGCCAGTCCCTCGGCGATCCTGCGGAGTGGCTCGATTCCGCGATCATGGACGCGTATCAGCACGAGATGCGCGCCCTGAACGCCATGGACTTCGATGACTTGCTGCTCCTGGGCG
>WBZU01001806.1_pt1 | contig 15508 bp, 16 predicted proteins | sample 5204311 | NCBI WGS metagenome assembly WBZU01 (sample SAMN12344359, study PRJNA552823) | activated sludge metagenome | biome: Activated sludge suspended growth; feature: Nitrification reactor; material: Wastewater; isolation source: activated sludge from nitrification reactor of wastewater...
AACGGGTCGGGATGGCATTCGGCGGCAGCTGGCCAAAAGTCCTTTTTCTTATATCGAACAACCTGTTTCTCGGCAGCATCGTCGCCATGCTGTTGTGGACGCTGATCCGCCATCGCGCCACCGACAGCTACCGTGACAACGCATTTTTTCTGATTGTGTTGCCTGGCTTTCTGATGGCCAAGTACATGATGCTGGAAGGCGCTGATTTCATGGCCGGCTACGGCATGGCCATCGGTCTGTTCCGGCTGGCCTTCCTGGTCATGTTGGAACGCACCTTGACCGGCTTCATGAAGGCGGCCTTCCAGATTCAGATCCTTCGCCAGCCGAAGCTGGACATGCCGATCAAGCTTCTGGGTTTGATACTCGTCTTCGAATTTATCCTCCCCCGTCCGTTGACCGCAGCGCTCTCGCTGATTCTGGCCGGACTATTGAGCGTTCGGCTTGTCTTCTGGAAGCCGCAACTGGCCTTCAAGCGAATTGACATCGGAATCATGTACATCGGGTATCTGGCCATCATTGGCCAGTTGCTGATCGAAGCACTCGGCCACACCATCAACTTTGTCTGGGTCGGTTCGGTCTCCGTTCACCTGTTTACATTCGGTGCCATGGGCTGCGTCATCCCGGCCATGATCATCCGTATTTCAAAAGGCCATACCGGGCGCAAAGTGGTTTTCGATCGATGGGATCGTATGGTGCTCTACATCATGATCCTGGCGCTGGTCACGCGTATTGTGGTGCCGCAAATCCTGCCCACAGCCTATCTCAGCTGGATATACCTGTCGGCCGCCTGCTGGCTGATTGCTTTCGGGACACTGGGCTTCCGGTACATTCCAATCCTGTTACGCCCTCGAATTGATGGTCGCGAGCACTGATCAGGAGGCTGCATCGAAAGCCCCCAAAAGAGCGCATGCACACCGTTTCAGAGGGCCGGCTGCGGCGTGCAGGAATCCTTACCGCCTTCCGCGCTACCGCCCTGCGCGATGATGGCCGCAATGCACAAAATTTAGCCTTGGCGATTCGGGGCGTCATTTCTCCATTCTGAGCGGCCACATGACGAATGCCCGGCTGTTACCGACGGATACCCGTGCGAGGCAGGCGCTGATTGCACCCCCTGCTTTCGCATAGGTATCACATGGCAAATTGAATTCAGCCTCGTTGCGAACCAAGGTTCTCGGGGGCCTTGCCATCTCCCTGGCACTCGCTCTGGAAGACTATTGCAAAAACAGCCAATTTTTCCGGTTGACCGTCGCCATCGCGAACGCTGAAAAGCATGAAGCCCATGTTGTTCAGACATGGGCTCCGAAGATCTTTGACCGTGGCACACTTGGCCATGGGATTCGGCGATTTGCCGTCAGGATGCTACTCAGTAATCTCTAGAAACTGCGGTGGACTATCAACCATAGAACCTCCTATTCTCCATCGAAAACGCTCGCTCCAACCAAACTTGCAACCAGCCGGAACTCAATTTCAGAATACGCTTTTGAATTGGAATGTCCAGTTTATTTATCGATATTTTTGTCGACACAACACATGGAAAAACCATTGCTCTACACCTACCGCCGCTGCCCCTATGCCATGCGGGCGCGAATGGCGCTGCTCGTTGCCGGCATTGCATTCGATGCACACGAGGTCTCCCTGCGCGACAAGCCGTCTGCCATGTTGGCGCTATCGCCAAAAGGCTCCGTCCCGGTGATGCTTCTCCCGGGGGGTGAAGTATTGGAACAAAGTTGGGACATCATGCGCTGGTCGCTCGAACAGCATGCCGTCAGGCACTGGTGGGCAGCAGCTCAAACTGCTGAGAATCTTGAATGGCTAGCCAGTAACGACGGAATCTTCAAGCACCATCTGGACCGATACAAATATCCGGAACGCTACGCTAACGCTGACCGGAGCATGCACCGGGAACAGGCCCTGGAACACTTTCTCCGACCACTTGAGCAGCGTCTGGCGAACAGTGAATTTCTTGGCGGCGATGACGCTTGCGCCACCGACCTGGCCATCTTCCCGTTTATTCGTCAGTTTGCAGCCGTAGAACCCGCCTGGTTTGCGCAAGCGCCCCTGCGGGCGATCCGGGACTGGCTTTCACGTTGGACAGCCAGTCCGCTTTTTCTGCAGTGCATGGTCAAGTTGCCCGCGCAAACCAACTGTCCGTTTCCGCAAGCTGACTAAACTGATCGGCGAGTGCGAGAATTTTTACGCATCCAAGTCACCTGGAAGGCATCGCCCACCGCCACGGTCGACCGGAAATTTTCGCCACAATTGAAATTTTCATGCCGGCACCTCGGCCTGATCCATGGCCCGGAACATTGAGCAACGGCGGAAAATATCTTCGGTCGGCGGCAAGGCTTTCTGGCTACAGTATTTCGCCACCAGTTTGGCCAGGCCCTTGATGTCTCGGCCGGAGGCTTTCGGGAAAATATCGGGCAGGCGGTCGTGCAGATCCGGCGGCAGGTTGAGGCCGAATTGTGCGGCCATGACGCCCCAAATTTTCTTGCGGTCGATACGATCCGGCGGGTAGAAGCGGATCAGCGCGATGCAGCGCGAAACGATGGCTTCATCGATATCATCCACCCGGTTGGTGGTCAGGAAGAGCAGGCCGTTGAAATACTCCAGCACGCGCAAGAAGACGCCAACGACGGCATTCATCGTGATGTTGTCGTCGCGCTTCTTGATGTAAACATCGGCCTCGTCAATCAACATGACTGCCCCCCAACGCTGGGCGCGGGTCAGCACTTCCTTGAGCGCCGTTTCCATCGCGGCGACATTCAAACCGAGTTGGCCGGAATGGACGCGGTAAAGCGGCCGGCGGATGATTTCCGAATAAACCTCGGCGGTCAGCGTCTTGCCGACGCCCGGTGGCCCGGCGCAGAGCACGGTCGTGCCGCCCGATTTGCCGGCGACGATGTCGTCCATCAGGACGTCCATTTCGGCGGTCAGGATGTCGATCAGGTCGGTCTGTTCCGGTGGCAGGACCAGCTTGGTTTTCAGTTCCGGCTGGTAGGCGTAGGGCTGCATGTCGTCCACATGCACCCAGACGTAGTGGTGCAGGTCGAGGTGGAACATCAGCAGGTAGAAATGCACGGGCAGTTCGGTGAACAGGCCCTTCGGCATCTCGGCCTGAGTGGCCTCGACCTCCGCTTCTTCCTTGCCGGACAGCCGGGAGTTGCGCGCCACGCGGCGGACGAACTTGGCCATGATGTCACCGGTCGCATCGAGCGCCAGCACCCGTTCGCCGAGAATGCTCTCGTCGTTGACCAGGCGTGCCGGGCTACCGGTGGACGACAGGATGATCTGGTCCTTGCGCGAGTAGTCGGTATCGCGGTGCGTCGCCGTCGGGTTCTCGGCGAAGTAGCCGACGCCGGTGCCGGAAAACTGGTGGCCATACTGTGCCCGCCAGTCGAAATAGCGCTCGGCGCCTTCGTCGTAACTCTTCAGCAAGGCCGGCGTTTCCTTGACGAAGCCCTTGGCGGCCAGGATTTCAGGGATCGTCCGGCCGGCAATGTCGGGGCCGGAAATGCGCAAGGTCGCCGTCGCCAGCCGCGCCTTGGCATTGGCTTTCAGCTCGATGAATATCTTGCCGGTTTCTTCTTCGGAGGGCGGTGTGAAATCGAGCCGCGTCACCACATAAGCCAGTGGCTTGCCAGTGATGCCGGCCGAGAACAGCCAGCCGCGCGCGGCGTCCTCGGCCAGATATCGGGCGATGGCCGGGACGGCCATTTCCAGTTCCTCCGGCTCGAAACGCTTGCCGCCTTGGTGCAGCGCCTGACGCAAGGTGGCGATCTGCGCCGCCCGCGCCCGCAGTTCGGTGTCGCCGGCCGCATAGAGGCTTTGCAGCATATCCAGTTCGACCGCTTCAAGCTGGTTGAAGGCAATCTCGACACGATTGCCGAAGCGCAACTGGTCGCGCACGAATGTCAGTCGCGGAAAAGCCTGCATCATCGGCTCGATGTGTCGGCGGTCGATTTGCAGCTTCATGGGCTGCCTCCCTGGGTTGATCGATAGCACAGCCCTAGCCAGTTTCATGCCGCCACGGTCAACCGGAAAAATCGCCCAAAATCAGATTCTTGTCGAAGGCTGCCGATGTCGCCTTCGTGACATTCGTGGGACAATCCCGTCCCCGCTGTAGGAAGGACCACCATGCATCCCCGCAACAAGAACGCCGCTGGCTACGATTTCGCCGCCCTGGCCGCCACCTCGGCAGCGCTGGCCAAGCACATCAAAACGACACAGGCCGGCACGCCGAGCATCGATTTCGCCAACCCGGCCGCGGTCAAGATGCTCAACCGCGCCATCCTGATGCATCACTACGGCGTCAAGGGCTGGGACATTCCGGCCGGCTACCTGTGTCCGCCAATTCCCGGCCGCGCCGACTATATCCACAGCGTTGCCGATTTGCTGGCGACCTGCAACAAGAAAAACATCCCGGCCGGCCCCGACGTGCGCGTGCTCGACATCGGCGTTGGCGCCAATCTGGTCTATCCGCTGATCGGCCACGCCGAATACGGCTGGTCCTTTCTCGGCGTCGATATCGACGAGGCGGCGCTGGCCAATGCCCAGGCCATCATCGCCAAGAACCCCGAGCTGGCCGGCGATATCGAACTGCGCCACCAGGCAGTCTGGGACAACGTCTATACCGGCCTGCTGCGCTCCGGCGAGGTCTTCGACCTGTCGATCTGCAACCCGCCTTTCCATAACTCGCCGGACGACGTTCACGCGGTCAGCCAGCGCAAGTGGAACAACCTCAACAAGCCCGGTGCCAAACAGGGCGCCGTCGAGCCGCGCCTCAATTTCGGTGGTGGCGGTAGCGAACTGTGGTGCAACGGCGGCGAGCGCGCCTTCGTCAAACGGATGATCGAGCAAAGCTGCCACATCCCGAAGCGGGTGATGTGGTTCACCAGCCTGCTATCGCAGGGCGACAACCTGCCACATATCGAAGCCGCGCTGAAAAAGGCCAAGGTTGTCGAGTCACGCATCATCCCGATGGCGCAGGGCCAGAAGCAGAGCCGGCTGATCGCCTGGACCTTCTTCGGCAACGGCGAGCGCGAAAAATGGCGCAAGGAACACTGGTCATCGGCCCCGGCCTTCGGCACTTCGGCACCTGCTGCCTAATCGGCCTCGCTTGTCCACTCCACTTCTGCAGCAAGGACATAGCCAACGCCGTAGACGGTCCGTATCAAGTCCGGGTGATGCGGGTCGCGTTCCAATTTGCTGCGCAATCGCGATATACGCACGTCGACGGTACGATCCAGGTGCCCCACATCGGGATATGATGACAGTTTTTCACGCGAGACGATGCGTTTGGGATTGTGCAGAAAATGGCGCAGGGTTTCCGATTCCAGAACGCTCAGCACATATCGCTCTCCCGAACTGGATTCAAGGGTATTGGTCCACACATCGAAAGCCCACTCCCGGAAGCGTGCCATTCGCCGGATTCGTTTCGCAGTATCCATCTGGCAGCGCCTGAGTATGCTGCGTACACGCGCCACCAACTCACGCGGCTCAAACGGTTTGACGATGTAATCATCCGCCCCGCACTCCAATCCTCTCACCCGCTCGGAAAGGCTGTCGCGACCGGTGAGAATCAATATCCCGCACGACATTTGGCCCCTGATCCCATCAACCACATCAATACCATCCGCGTCGGGTAAATTGAGGTCAATGATGCAGAGCACCGGCGCATGTTGGCCAACATCACGCCAGAAATCAGTGGCATTAAAGAAGGTGACGGTTCTGAAACCAAAATCACCTAATGTCCTGTTGATGATATCGGTCACATGCGGATCATCTTCCAACAAGGCAATCAGATCGTTCTCACCACGTCTTCTCATCCAACTCCTCCCAAATTCCTTTGGAAGCAATCATTTTTTCTGGTTTTCAGACTCTCCCCCCAACGGGTACATTCCTTGAGCAAAGCCGCCGCGAATTCAGCTATCGTGCCCCCCAACGTCTGGATGGCATCTCCATTTCAGTCGTACGCTGGTGACGTGCCCTCAACCTGACAATAGTAAATTTCTGAAATGAATTTTACTAATCGTAAGCCAACACCCGGCTCAAATTATTACGAATTGTTTCCAGCCAGCTGGGGCTGGCGCGACATCGGTGAAAGGCAAATATGGATGCGTTGAAAATCTCCGGTTGTCCAGTTGGCGGAGTGTTGATGGGGCCCCACTGCCGATTTCAGATTTATTCCCTGGCAACGATGGTGGTGCAAAGGACGATCATCGCCCCGGTATAATGGCCGCCCACTCTCCAATTGGTATTCGCCCGTGTCCGACCGCCTTGCCGTCCTGCCCCAATACCTGATCCCGAAACAGGCGCTGACCATCCTTGCCGGCAAGCTGGCATCGAAAGAGGCCGGCGCCCTGACAACCAGCGTCATCCGCTGGTTCGTCGGTCGTTACAACGTCAATATGGCCGAGGCAGCCAATCCGGACATCGCCAGCTACAAGAGCTTCAACGAATTCTTCACGCGGCCGCTCAAGGACGGTGCCCGGCCGCAAGCCAACGCGGCTTTCATCAGCCCGGTGGATGGTGCCATCAGCCAGTTTGGCCCCATCGACCGCGACCAGATTTTCCAGGCCAAGGGCCACAGCTACTCGACGACCGCGCTGGTTGGCGGCGACCGCAAGCTGGCCGAGCAATTCGAGAACGGCAGCTTCGCCACGCTCTACCTCAGCCCGCGCGACTACCACCGCATCCATATGCCTTGCGATGGCCAGCTGACGCGCATGATCTACGTCCCCGGCGAGTTGTTCTCGGTCAATCCGACCACGGCACGTGGCGTGCCCGGGCTGTTTGCACGCAATGAGCGTGTCGTCTGCGTTTTTGAATCGGCCTTCGGGCCCTTCGTGCTGACCCTGGTCGGCGCCACCATCGTCGGCAGCATGGCCACCGTCTGGCACGGCATGATCAATCCGCCACGCCCGGGCGTGGTTCGCGAATGGCGCTATGACGGCGACACCACGGTCAACCTGAAAAAAGGCCAGGAAATGGGCAGATTCCTGCTCGGCTCCACGGTCGTCATGCTCTTCCCGAAGAACACCCTCGCCTTCAACCCGGACTGGGCACCGACCGGCGCCATCCGCATGGGCGAGATGATGGGCACCCAGCCCTGAGCGGCTGACCATCTGCCGAGGCCCGTTCTATTCGGGCGTCCGTGCCATACCGGTACAAAATTTCCGCCAGCCCTGTCGATTCAACCGCCCGTCGTCCGTCGTCCGCTAAGGCGCCACGCAATTCCGCATGGCGCCCCGCCAACGGAGTGCATGATGCGATTCCTGATCATCGTCAAGGCCAGCCCCGAATCGGAAGCAGGTGAGCTGCCGCCCGCATATTTCAACCCCCAAATGGCCGAATTTCACAACGATCTGGCCCGGGCTGGGGCCCTGCTCGACACCGCCTGGCTAACCCCCAGTTCCGCTGGCTGGCGCATTCGCCATGACGGCGAGCAACGCAAGGTGATCGCTGGTCCCTTTGCCGATTCCCACGAACTGATCGCGGCCTACACGCTGATTCAGGCACGCAGCCGTGACGAGGCGCTGGAATGGACAAAGCGCTTCCCAAGCCCACGCGGCGACGGGCGGCCCGTTGAAATCGAGGTCAGACCCTTGCCGGGCCTCGACGATCCTCCGGCTCCGACCGCCAATGACCTTTTGGCCAATTGAAAATGGGCGACTGAGCTTCGAACAAAATCGACCAATACGGGTCAATCTGACATCCATCGGCACTTCAGGCACACTCGCTCCCAAACGCCAACAAACCATCCGGAGGAGACGACATGATCAAGGCAATATTCTCAGGGCTGGCCGTGCTTGTGCTCGCGCTGTTGATTTACGCGGCGACCAAACCGGACAGCTTCCGGGTTGAGCGCACCACCCATATCGAGGCCTCGCCTGAGAGGATTTTCCCCCTCATCGCCGATTTTCATCAGTGGGCAAAATGGTCGCCCTGGGAAAAGGCCGACCCCGCCCTGAAGCGAACCTTCAGCGGTAGCGAAAGCGGCATGGGTGCGATCTATCGCTGGGACGGCAACAAGAATGTCGGGCAGGGACAGATGGAAATCATCGAGTCAACCCCACCCGGCAAACTGCGTATCAAGATCGATTTCATCACCCCCTTCGAAGGCCACAACACTGTGGAATTCACCCTTGTACCGGAGGGCAACGGCACGCGTGTCAGCCATGCCATGTTCGGCCCCAGCCCATACATCTCGAAACTGATGGGCATTTTCTTCAGCATGGACAAAATGATCGGCGAGAAATTCGAGGAAGGGCTGAGCGGCCTGAAATCACTCGCCGAAGCCGGTTAAAACAAGCCGGCTTCATCGGGACGACATAGGCGATGGGCAAAATTTTCTCTGATCTGTCGATTTCACACACAGCGCTGCGTTGTACACGTTGAGGCAGCTGATTTCAGCCCCCGACATTGGAAGGAAAATTCATGAGCACCCTGCACCCCATCCCCCCAGGCTTCAGTTCGATCACGCCGCATCTGGTTTGCCGTGGCGCAGCAGACGCCATTGCCTTCTACACCCAAGCCTTTGGCGCCATCGAACTGGCCCGGCTGCCGGGTCCGGACGGACGCCTGGCGCATGCCATGATCCGCATCGGCGATGCCCCGGTGATGCTGGTTGATGAATATGCCGAGCAAGGCATGCTCAGCCCGCTGGCTTTAACCGGCTCGCCGGTCACCCTCCATCTCTATGTCACCGATGTCGACGCCGCCGTTCGCCGTGCCGTCGCGGCCGGCGCCCGCATCACGATGCCTGTCGCCGATATGTTCTGGGGGGACCGCTATGGCCGACTGGAAGATCCATTTGGTCACCAGTGGTCGGTCGCGACGCACGTGCGCGACCTTTCTTCGGACGAAATTGCGGCCGGCATGCAGACTGGCTGCGCCGGCAACTAAGGAAAATCATGGTTTACATTCTGTTGATCGTTGAAAAGCGCGGCTACCGTGCAGGCAATGACCCGGCTGTAGCGCGCGATCTTTATGACCAGATGGTCGCGTTTGGGCAGGCATTGGCCGAACAGGGGAAATTGCTGGCCAGCGAATCCCTGCGCACTGACGACCACGCCATCCGCATCAGCGTCAATGAAAGCAAGCAGCAACTGCGCGACGGGCCCTTCGCCGAAGCCAAGGAGATGGTTGGCGGATTTTATCTGATTGATGTCGCCAGCCGCGACGAAGCCGTGGCCATCGCCAGCCGTTGCCCGGCGGTCAACTGGGCAACGGTTGAAGTACGCGAATGCGCCCCCTGCCACATTTTGTAAGGAGATCATGATGCCTGCGGAATCCCTGATCAAGGCCGCCCTTCATGAATGGGGTGACGCCTTCTGCAACAAGCAGATCGATCGCATGATGGCGCTCTACGCACCCGATGCCGTGATCTTCGACGCCATTCCGCCCTTCAGCAGCGGTGTCGATGCCATGCGCACCAAGGTGGCGGATTGCATCCAGTATTTCCCTGATGGTTTTGCCGTTGAAAAACGCGATCTGACCATCAGCATTGACAGCAGCATGGCCAGCACCCATTTCATCTGGCACTTCACCGGGCTGCCGGCCGGCCACCCGGCTGGCCGCCACTGGCTGCGCAGTTCGATCGTCTGGCGGCGTCAGACCGATGGTCGTTGGCTGATCACCCATGACCATTGCTCGGCGCCGTTCGACCCCTACACGGAAAAAGTCGTGCTAACCCCCGATGCGTCGGCTGCGCCTGGCGATGCATCCGGCGCCTGCGGCGACCGCAACCCGGTTGGCTGGTTTGAGATCTACGTGCAGGACATGGATAGAGCCAAGGCCTTTTACAGCGCCGTCTTCGGCTATGCCTTCACCCGTCTGGAAAGCCCGATCGACCTGTGGGCCTTCCCGATGCAGCCGGGCGGCGGCGCCCCCGGTGCGCTGGCCAGGATCGATGGTTGTGGCCCTTCCGGCAACAACGTGATCATTTACTTCAGCTGTCACGACTGCGCCGTCGAAGCCGACAAGGCTGCGGCCGCCGGCGGGCAGATTCACAAGCGCCGGTTTTCGATCGGCCAGTACGGTTACATCGCCTTGATCACCGATACCGAAGGCAACATGATCGGCTTGCATTCGATGCGGTAAGCCGGGTGACCCGGAAACGTTTTGGAGCACACATGAAAATCACCGTCGAAACAAAAGTCCGCGCCCCAAGCGAACAGGTATGGCAGGCCTACACCACGCCCGAAGACATCGTTCAGTGGAACACGGCTTCCGAGGACTGGCACACGACCAAAGCCAGTGTTGATCTTCGCGTTGGCGGCGAGTTTTCGTCCAGGATGGAGGCCAAGGATGGCAGCGTCGGATTTGACTTTGCCGGTACCTACACGAAGGTCATTCCGCGGGAACTGCTGGAATACGCCTTTGGGGACCGGGCCGCATCGATTGAATTCATCGACGTACCGGATGGCGTCCAAGTCCGCGTCACCTTTGATGCGGAAGCGACCCATTCCATTGAACAGCAGCAAGGTGGATGGCAGGCAATTCTCGATAATTTCGCCCGCTATGTGGAAGGCAGACACTAAGTAGCGGGCCATGCGCTACGCTCAAGCCCATCAACTGCCTGCTGCGGTCAACCGGAAAAATCGGCCAAAAATCAAACACTCAGTCTCACACGGAAGGAGACACCATGATGTACAAAGGAAGCTGTCATTGCGGCAAGGTGGCCTTCGAGGTCGAGGGCGAACTGACCAGTCTGGTGGATTGCAATTGCTCGATCTGCCAGCGCAAGGGTGCCCTGCTCTGGTTCGTGCCGCGCGCCAATCTGCGCCTGCTGACGCCGGATGAAAACCTCAAGACCTACACCTTCGGCAAGGGTCGCATCAAGCACCGTTTCTGCCCGGAATGCGGCATACATCCGCTCGGCGAAGGGGCCATGCCGGACGGCACGCCGATGGCTGCGATCAACGTCCGCTGCCTGGAAGGCGTCGATTTCTCCGGACTGCCGATCCATCACTACGACGGCCGGTCGCTCTAGGCCGCACCGCGTGCGTGACCCAGCCTCGAACGAAGCGGCCAGCCGCAGCATCGAGGCCATCTGGCATATCGAGGCGGCCAAGGTCATCGGCCGCGTCGCGCGCCTCGTGCACGACATTGGCCTGGCCGAGGAATTCGCGCAGGATTCGCTGGTCGCCGCCCTTGAACACTGGCCGCAAACCGGCGTGCCGGACAATCCTGGCGCCTGGCTGATGACCACGGCCAAGCGTCGGGCGCTGGATCATCTGCGCCACACGCAACTCGCCGCCAGCCGGGCGGTTGATCTGGGTTACGAACTGGATTTCCGCCATGCGGTGCTCAGCGATGACCTCCGCGAACAAGTGGACGCCCACCTCGATGACGATATCGGCGATGACCTGCTGCGCCTCATCTTCACCGCCTGCCACCCGGTACTCTCGCCGGAATCCCGTTGTGCGCTGACTTTGCGGGTCATGGGCGGCCTGACGACCGATGCAATCGCCCGTGCCTATCTCAAGCCGGAACCAACCATCGCCCAGCGCATTGTCCGCGCCAAACGCACACTGGCTGCTGCCCGCGTGCCCTTCGAAGTACCGCGCGGGGCGGCACTGATCCAGCGCCTGGCCTCGGTGCTCGAAGTCATTTACCTGATTTTCAACGAAGGTTATGCCGCTACCGGCGGCGCCGACTGGATGCGCCCGGCGCTAAGCGATGAGGCGGTCCGCCTGGGCCGCGTCCTGGCCGGCTTGCTGCCGGAGGAAAGTGAAGTGCTCGGGCTGGTCGCCCTGATGGAAATTCAGGCCTCGCGCTTTCCCGCCCGCGTTTCGCACAGCGGAGAGCCTATCCTGCTGCTGGATCAGGACCGGACGCGCTGGGACCGGCTGCTCATCCGGCGCGGACTCGATGCCTTGCACAAAGCGGAAGCCTTACCCGGCCCGCTCGGCCCCTATGCCCTGCAGGCCGCCATTGCGGCTTGCCATGCCCGGGCACTGAGGGTCGAGCAAACCGACTGGACCCGTATCGCCGCCCTGTACGATGCCTTGGCGCAGATGGCGCCGTCACCGGTGATCAGCCTCAATCGCGCGGTCGCGGTCAGTATGGCGTTCGGCCCGGCAGCCGGCCTCGAGATTGTCGACGGCCTGCTGAACGAGCCCGAGCTGCGCCACTATCATCTGCTGCCCAGCGTGCGCGGCGATTTGCTGGTCCGCCTGGACCGGCACGCCGAAGCCCGGACCGAGTTCGAACGGGCTGCCAGCCTGACGCAAAACGCCCGCGAGCGCGCCCTCCTGCTCGCCCGGGCTAGCCACTGCCATGATAGTGACGGTGCCAAGCCGGATCAGCCGGGAGTTCACGCCCCATGGACATGACCTCCACGGTCAACCGGAAAAAATCACAAAAAATGAAAAACGCCTGCCGGCAATTTGCCGGCCGTGACCTGCATCAATGATCCATCCGTCCGGCCAGGATCGCCTCGTGGCCGCCGGCATGCTTATTGAAACGCCCCCGGTGCCAGCGCACTGTTCGGACGCATCTTGCGGGTGCCCACCGGAAAACGGAATTCCGCATCCGGCAGCAAGTCCACTCCCCGCGCCTGCCCCGGCGGGCGGATTGCGCCGCGCAGCGGCGATTGGCTGGTCAACCGCAGCGGTATCCCCCCCATGTCGATCAGTTCACCGCGCGCGACCAGACGGTTGCCATCGAAACGCCCTTGCGCGGGTTTGTTCAGATCGCCTGCACCAACCATCAGGTTATTGAGCAGCCAGACCTCGACATCCGCCCCGATCTTGTCGGTAAAGACGTTAAGGAACTTCCCGGCGTAGTTGTCATTGATCAGGGTGTTGTGCGCCATGTAGAGTGCGTTGTCCGGCCAGTGTCGGCCCTCGGCACCGTAGGCAACGATCGTCGGGTTGTCGGTGCCGGCGCTTTGGCCGATGGCGTTACCAATGACATAGGCGAGCCCCCCATTCGGGAACTCCAGTTCATAAGAAGCCTTGCCGCCCGCCCCATCGACCAGCAGGTTGTAAAGAATGTGATTTTCGCGGGCCCGAGACTTGACCAGGTGCCCGAGATAGCCGTTGGAGAAGCGGCTGCCACGCAATACAAACTTGCCGATTCGGCCAACGTAGAGCAGGTGATGCAGATCGCCCTGGTGATGCGGTGCATCGCCAAACTCGCTATCGATTACCTCCAGAGTCAGATCAGCGGAATTCGCGGTCAGAATCCCCATTTCGTTATCGAAGAAGGCACAGGCGCGAATCGTCAGATTCCCCTTCTCAAAACGGATCGCGGCACCATTCAGGCTATCCACCCGGGCACCGCGAAATTCAATGTTCTCGATCCGTATCTTGCCACCGCGCACCACCCAGATCGCCTTGCCTTCGGCACTCTTGCCGTCGGCCAGCATGACCGGTCGCTGGCCGACGCCGCGGATCACCAGGTTATTTTGCGTCCAGATGGCCGGTTGACCACGGTAATCGCCCGGGCGAATCTCGATGACCTCGCCATCGTGGGCAAGCTTGGCTGCCTCGGTGATCGTCGAAATTTTTTCGCCGTGACCGACAATCATCGTCGCCGTCGCCGCGGCCTCGGCGGACTGTGCGGCTTCCGGCATCGCCTTCAATTCGCCGCTGGGCGCGCGACGGATTTCGCCGAGATAATCCGGAGCCTGCGGTAGCTTGTCAGGCAATTGCGCCAAGACCCAGCCACCCTGCAGCGCAAGCAGCAAGGCGACCCCCCAATGACAGACGGCAAAACGGAATTTTTTTAGAGGCATGGATTTCTCCGCGCGATTCGGGAACGAGGCACCACCGAAACGTCAGCAAAATATCGTGAGCAAGTAGCGTACCGCTATCAATCAACGTCCGCCATGCATTTATCAACCCGACATCGCGTGGCACACTGCGCGTCTTAGCCACGAAGCCTTCACTGACATGCAAATCTGGGTCGATGCCGACGCCTGCCCCGGCGTCATCAAGGAAATCATCTTCCGCGCTGCCGAGCGTCGGCAGATCCAGACCATCCTGGTCGCCAACCAGATGCTGCGCACGCCCCCGTCGAAATTCATCCGTGCCATTCAGGTGCCGAGCGGCTTTGATGTCGCCGACGCCCACATCGTCGATCAACTGTCGGCCGGCGATCTGGTCATTACCGCCGACATCCCGCTCGCCGCACTGGTCATCGAACGCGGCGCCCATGCCCTGAATCCCCGGGGCGAGTTGTACACCACCGCCACCATCCAGGAACGCCTGACCATGCGCAATTTCATGGAAGGACTGCGCAGTGCCGGCATTGAAACCGGCGGACCGGCAGCCTTCAGCCAGGCCGACCGGCAGGCCTTTGCCAACCAGCTGGACCGCTTTCTGGCGAGGATTCCCGTGGGCTGATGCTGTCATATGACGTACGCCCGGACTGCACCACAATCGGGCTATACTTCAGCCAATAGTAAAAAAATGTAAAGGAGGGTGGGATGCATCTCCGCTTTTTTCTCTCCTCCCCCGGAGACGTCGCCGACGAGCGCATCTTTGCGCAGCAGGTGATAGAACAGGAACTGCCCAAGGACCCGCTGCTGCGTGGCGAGATCACTTGCGAGGCAATCCGCTGGGACGACCCGGCCGCGCCGGTTTCGATGCCCGCCTCGCTGACCCCGCAGGAAGCCGTCAATCGTGGACTCCCCAAGCCCTCCGAGTGCGACGTGGTGATCGTCATCCTGTGGTCCCGTCTCGGCACGCCGTTGCCACCGAACATTGTCCGCCCCGATGGCTCGCCTTACCTGTCCGGCACGGAATGGGAATATGAAGATGCCATCAATGCGAAGCCGGCACCGCATACGCTGCTCTATCGCCGCAAAGGGGAGCCCGACTTCGGTGATGCCAACGACGAGACTGCCTACGACGAGCGCCTCACCCAATATCGCCGCGTCGGAAAGTTCTTCCAGCGCTTTCGCAATCCGGACGGATCGCTGAACGGCGGATTTTCGGAATACGATTCACCCCAGGCTTTTCGCGACCAGTTGCGCAGTCATCTGCGGGCCTATATCCGAACCCGGTTGTCTGCAGTCAAAAGTAGCGAAACACCCAATCGCAGCAAGGTACCACCCCCCTACAACCGGATCGCAAAGGCGCTGGCCAGTCGTACGGTGGTGCCGATCATCGGACGTGGCATCAGCAGCTCCGGCCGCCCTGCCGATACACCCTGGAATGCAGCGGCGCCGAAGTTCCTGCCAAGCGGCATTGAGCTGTCGCAGTTCCTGGCCAATGATACGGAATTCCCGGCGGGCAGCGAACGGGACCAGTTGGCTGAAGTCGCCTCGTACTATGAAGCCTTCCACACCCGCGACGCACTGCACGAGCGCCTGCGTGAGGTTCTGGCACCCGGGTCACTCGCCAATCTGAGCGTACCGCCGCTCTATACCTTTCTGGCTCAGCTTGCCCGCACCAATCCGCTACTCATTTTTACGACCAACTACGACACACAACTGGAACAGGTCTTCCAGGCAGCCGGGCAACCGTACGACATCGTCGTCTACTCCGAGTTG